>VFSW01015050.1_pt1 | contig 10660 bp, 7 predicted proteins | sample 5358111 | NCBI WGS metagenome assembly VFSW01 (sample SAMN11554181, study PRJNA540505) | mine drainage metagenome | isolation source: sediment from site ElyBrook_90M | place: USA: Ely Copper Mine, Vershire, VT | collected 2017
CGCCGGCCCCGCACTGCCACACCCCCCCCCCCCCGCCGGCGCGGGGGGCGGGCGGGGGGGCGGGGGGGGGGCGCGCGCCGGGGGGGGGGGGGCCGCCCCGCTACAGGGGAACACCGTCTGGGGCGGCTGTTCCTTGACACCGGCGCTTCGCACAGTAAAATACGAATATATGAAAACACAGTCGAAGCCGAGCCGTTTCACGGCGGCCGTCAAGATCGGGGTGAGCCGGCAATTGGTGATTCCCAAGCGGATTCACGATGAGCTGGGACTGGCGCCGGGAGATTACCTGGAGGTCGAACGGGAAGGCGACCGCCTGATTCTGACGCCGAAAGCGCTGGTCGAAAAGCGGCTGGCCGAGGGCCTCGAGGACATGCGCAAGGGCCGCGTGCATGGTCCCTTCTCGTCCGTGCCGAAACTGCTTCGTTCGCTCCGCGGAACCAAGAAGCCCAAGACCCCTTAAATGCGGCTTTTCTATGCTGCCAGGGGGATACGTTGTGCCCGGGCTTTCCCTGGAGTAGGCTCACCCAGCCAGGCATCCCGATTGCCCGCGAGGGCCATCTTTAGTAGTCTCTACGATTGCACTTATGCCGCCGGCCGAGCTTGCGGATACAGGGGTGGTCATTTTGCGGGGTTCATTGCGTCTGTCATTCTGGGGGCTGATCTGTTGCACGGGAATACTATTGGCCTCCTGCCAGGCCCAGATCAACTATCCGGCGCCGGCGATCAAGTCCCTCAATCCGCCGAGCATAGATGCAGGACAGCCGGCATTTATTCTGACGGTCAACGGCTCGAATTTCACGCCAGCCTCGACGGTCGTGTGGAATGCGAGCCAGGTCAGTTCGTTGTTTGTCAGCACCTCGCAATTGACCGCGCAGATTCCCGCCAGCGTCATTCAGAATGCCGGGACAGCCCAGGTAAGTGTCAACACGCCACCCCCCGGCGGCGGCACGACGCTGCCGCTGACGTTTACAATCAATCCGGCGCCCAGCCCCGTCCCGCAAATTACCTCGCTGTCTCCCTCGGGGGTTTCGGCCAGCAGCGGGCAGTTCACGCTCAACGTGCGGGGGAATAATTTTGTTTCGCCGTCCGTCGTGATGGTGAACGGCGCCAGCCGCCCGACGGCCTTCCAGGACTCCACGTATCTCCAGGCCACGATTTTTGCGTCCGACGTGGCCACCAGCGGATCGTTGCCCATTACGGTGATGAACCCGCAGCCCGGCGGCGGCAGCTCCAATGTGTTTGCGCTGAGCGTCACCAATCCCGTGCCGTCCATCAGCGCGCTCAGCCCGACGGCGATTCCGGCGGGCAGCGCCGCCGCGGGGCTGGGGATCAGCGGGGCGAATTTTGTGCCCAACTCCGTGGTGCTGCTCAACGGCGCCCCGCGCACCACCGCGTTCACCAGTTCCGCGCAGCTGTCCATCTCGCTGACGGCAGGGGATCTCGCGCAGGGCGGTATCGATCAGGTGCAGGTGCAAAACCTGGCTCCGGGCGGCGGCACTTCCAACATCGCGACGCTGGCCATCAATGCCACCGATGCGGCGGGCTTGCCGATTCTTGTGGATTTGGCGCCCGACGGCAGCCAGGCCAACGCCGGCGTGTGCGGCGCCACCTGCTCGGGAGATCCGACGCTGGCCACCGCGGGGCCATCGGTGAGCCAGAGCGGCCAGTTCGTCGCCTTTGCCTCCACTTCCACCAACCTGCTCGCCATCCCAACCAACGGCACCAGCGACATCTTCCTCCGCGACACGTGTCTCGGCTCGGCCACTTGCACGCCCAAGACTTCGCGAGTCAATCTCGCAGCCGACGGCAGCGTGGCCGATGCGCCCAGCACCGAGCCTTCGCTCGATGGCACCGCGGCGCACGTGGCCTACACCTCGACCGCGAGCAACCTCACCAACTACGTGGTGGTGTCGGGCGGCAAGCGGCAGGTGTACTGGCAGGCGCCCTGTTTGGCTGGCGCAACATGCACTACGGCCAACGCCCCGGTGCTGATTTCGATCGATCCGCTGGGCAATGCGGGCAACGGCGACAGCTACAGTCCGGCGGTCAGCCCCGATGGGCGCTACGTCGCATTCGTTTCGCTGGCCACCAATCTGGTGTCCAGTGTCACGGTCGACGGCATCACGCCGCAGGTCTACCTCCGCGACACCTGCAATATCGTCCCGCCAGCGACGCCGACCACTTGCACGCCGACGACGTATCTGGTGTCCACGGTCGATGGGCTGACGCCCGGCAACGGCCCCAGCGCGCATCCGGCCATCGCCAATGACGGGCTCTACGTGGCTTTTTCTTCCACGGCGACAAATCTTGGGGCCACCGCGCCGAATCCGTCCGCCGAGCAGGAAGTTTTTGTCCGGTCCACTTGCATCACCACGACATCCGGTTGCGTGGTGGTGACGAACCTTGTCTCCACGCCCGATGGCGTGACCGACGGCGATCTGGCGAGCACTGAACCGGCCATTTCCAGTGACGGCCGCTTTATTGCTTTTGCATCGCTGGCCACCAACCTGGGCGTTTCGGCCGGCGGAGTGCAGCAGATTTATGTGGCCGATGCGTGCGTGGGTGTCGCCGCCGCCAACCCGCCCACGTGCTCGCCGTTCACCGCGCCGAAGCTGGTGTCCTCTCCGGATCTCACGGCGAATCCCGCCACCACCGCCAACGCCTCCAGCCAACATCCCAGCATCAATCAGTGCGGCGGCGTCACAACCACGTGCCACACGGGGCAGCTCATCGCCTTTTCCACTCAGGCGTCGAATCTGGGAGGCCTCGTGCAACCGGGCGCCGCGAACATCTTCGTGCGCAATACTTGCGAAGGAGTCCTGACCACGACCTCCTGCACGCCGGCAATCGCGCTGGCCAGCCAGCCTCCCGGCATGGCACCCGCTCCGGCGAATGGGAGCAGCATCATGCCGGCGATCAGCGGCGATGGCAAAGTGGTCGGCTTTCTTTCCGCGGCCACCAATCTCGTTTCCAGCGACACGAACGCCCTGGAAGACGTCTTCCTTGCGGCGACTTCCTTCTGACCTTCTGTTCGTCTTAGGGTGCCGCCGGCCCTACGCCGGTTTCTTCCGCGGGGCGGCCAGGCGCAGGGTGACATCGGTCTGCTTCCCGGTGACCACCTCGATGTTGTGCTTCCACTGGCTCCACGCGCCGTTGTGGTAGGCGCGCACATCGTAATAGCCGCGGGCAAGGTGAGGGAAGAAGAAGCGGCCCTGAGCATTGGTGGTTTGGGTGGTGGGATGCCGGCCGTCGGACGTCTGGAGCGTGGCTGTTGCACCGGCCACGGGCTTGCCGTGGCTGTCCAGCACGGTTCCCGCAAAGGTTCCGGTTCCCGCGGCCGCGCTGGGCAGGGCTGCGACGACCAGGGTTACGATCAGCAAAAGCAGCAGCGTAGATCGCCTCATTGGATTAGCCTCCCAATCCCATTTTAAGGGCGCCCGACGTTGTTGGCTCCGCTGAACTGCGCGGATTTGCGCGCGCGGCACCTGTTCGGCCGTACAGGCATGACTGGCCGTGGCAGGCCGGAGTTCGGAGGGTTCCGCGCGGAGCAGGGTCGGGAAACTCCAGCGGCCGGGGATCCCGGGCATCAAGGGTTTTCGCTAAAGGTTTTCCGGGTTGCCAATTCGTCCCGTGCCATGGCGAGGGCCTTGCTGGGCGAGCCGATGCGGCGGTAGTGGCTGGCTTCAATGGTCTGGTGCTGCTCGAAGGGGAACAGAAATTTTCGGCCTGCGAGGTCGTACTCGTAGCGCGTCGGAAGCCAGATGCCGGGAGCCGCCTCGGCCTGTTCCATGGCCACCACGCCCCCGCGATAGAGCTTCCCGAGGATGCCGGCTCCGAAGGAAACGTCGCTGGTCACGTGCGCTTCACCCCGCACGAGCTCGTTGGTGTCGCGATCCACCCAAGCCTTGGCGGTGACATGCGTCAGGGCCTCCTGAAACATGGAGCGAGGACGGAAGCTCGGGTTGGGGCGAAGTTGGAAGACGTCGCACGAGCGGCCGTACCGCGTCTCGCGGCCCCCCCTGGTGGTGAGGTAGGCGTCGCCCGCCGCCTCGACGAACTGCGCGCGTTCGCGCTTGCGGTTGGAGTATTTTTCCGAGGCTGCGCGGGCGCGCGGATCGTCGGGGCGCGACATGATCTCCAGAATGCTTTCCCAGAGCTTCAGCTGGCGGCGATACTCTGCCGGTGAGACTGGTTTTTCGCCATTCTTGATCAGGATCCGCAGCGTCCCACCGCCGGTGGGCACCACCCGATAGGTCTTGTCCTCGGTCAAGCGGGATTTCGAGGAGTTGGTGCGGCCGATATAGCGCTCGACGCGTTCGTACTGATCGAGGGCCTCGTCGTTGCGGTGCTGGTTGGCCACGAGCTTTTGAGCGCCGGCGCGTATTTCCGCATCCGAAGGGGCGTCCGCGGGCGAGCCTGCGCGCGCATTCCCCGCCCGCGAGGATGCGGAGCGCGGTGAAGACGACGCGACGGAGGGAGCCTGCGCTCCGGGCATCGCCTTCGCCAGGAGGAACGAAGCGAGCAGGGTCAAGATGGTCAATCGCGCGGGCATATTGCGGCTCCTCGCTGGGATTCCTCGGGCCCCGAATCGGTTGCACCCATGGAACGATTGTACCTGTCTTTTTCCTTGCCGCGAACGGCGCACGCATCCATGGCCGGCGGAGCGCGGGGCTACCTCGACGCGGTGGGAGCCGCCCGCAGGGGCGGCGGAATCATGACCGGGCTCTTCGGGTCGAGGTGCGATTTGCCGTCCGTCCCCCAAACGTACGGATACCCGTCCGGATCCACAGGGATGCCCGGAAGCAGTCCGGCATCGCGCAAGTCGGCGGTCGCGGCAGGGTAGCGTCGGAAGCGCTGCTTGTAGGTTTCGGCCAGATGATCAAGATCGATCTCGTCCTGCTGCGCTTTCAGACCCTTCATCATCTGCTCGGCTCGTTTGCGGATTTTGGGGTCCTTGGTGGACGAAAATATTTCCGACCAGATCATGCGCGAGGTTTCCAGCGATCCGCCCTTTTCCTCGACGCGCGCGGCCATCATCTTCAGCCAGGGCGGAGCCTGGGGATTCTTGCTGCCTTCGAGATAAGCGGCTGCGGCATGGGGGTAATCCCGCAGCCACCAGTAATAGAGAAAGCCGAGATCCGCATCCAGGGGCCACTGGTCCGGATTGGCCGCGATTCCGCGCCGGATCAGCGCGACGGCCAGATCGGGGCGGCCGGCGCCCCAGTCCGGCTCGGAGAGAAAGATCGCGCCGAAGCGGTACGCCACCATGAGCTTGGGATCGAGCGTCGTGGTGATGTCCAGCAGCGGCCAGAGCAAGCTGAATTGCGCGCCACGGGTGCCCAAGCGCCCGCCGTAGTATTGGACGGCGCGGGTCCAATAGACATCGGCGAGCAGCGAGTCGTAGCCGAGGCTGAGCTGCTTCAGAGCCGCCGGGGAGCGCAGCAGCAACTCTTCTTGTTCTTGCTGCACGGTGCGCGTGCGCACGTCGATGCGCATCTGCAGGACCACGATGGCCGCCAGCAGCAGCGGCCCTGCGGCGAGGAAGGTCCACAGCGGGCGGGTTGGGCTTGGCCGGCTCATTTCAAATCACGGCGGGAGAATATGGCGGCCGAGGCCATCAAGAGCAGCGCCACGTAGAGCGCCGCGTACAGCGTGTTCTGCCCGGCGAGCGCGGCGGGAATGGATTCCCCATGGGCCGCGGCGGCGATGACGTTGAAATTGTGAAAGTTCGGGACGACGTAATAGAGGACTTGCGTCACGCCCCGGAGGACGGGGTTGTGCGTGAGTTCGCCGAGGTTGCGGATGTCCCGGGCCATCACGCCGGTGACGTAAATGCCCAGGGTGAACAGCGTGGAAAGCATGGGGCTTGAAAAACAGGAAAAGAACAGCGCCAGCGCCGTCACCAGCGCCAACTCGAGCAAAATAAAATAGACGGCCACCAGGATGGACGCGTCGGAGCGGACGAAGGGCCGGCCCACGTAGAAAAGCGCGGCGGCCAGCCCCAGCGTCATCAGGAACGTGTTGACGGCCAGCGTCAGCAGCAACCCCGCATATTTCCCCAGAAGAAATTCCGAGCGGCGGATCGGCTGCGCCAGCAGGCTGTAGAGCGTGCGCCGCTCGATCTCCTTGTACACCAGCCCCACCCCGATGAACACGGCCATCACCAGTCCGAAAATCGAGATCGCCGAGAGACCGAGATTGATGATCACCAGCCGCTCGATGCCGATGGAAATCTGTCCCACGAGAATCGCGGCGCCCATCATCAGGAGCGCGAAGAAGATGAGGTTGTACAGGACGCGGTCGCGCACCGCCTCGCGAAACGTATTCAGGGCCACCGCCGCCGGCATCACGCTCATGGCGCCTTCACCTCTGCCGCGCCCGGCGCTTTGTTCCCGTTGCCAACCAGGCGCAGGAAATAATCCTCGAGCGTCGGCCGCACCGGCGCCACCGACAGAATCCGCGCCTGGCAGCCCCGCAATTGTTCCAGCGCGTCATACAGCCCGGCCTCCGGCACGGCAATGCGGCAGCGCCCGCCGGTGCGCGTGGCGCGCGCGGCCAGCGCCGCAGGCAGGGCTTGGCCGGCGCGCGCCTCGAACAGCACTTCCATTGCGTTGATCTCGATCGAAACAATCTCGCTGGGAGCCCCGACGCCCACCAATTTTCCCTGGTGCAGAACGGCCACGCGGTCGCACAGCATTTCGGCGTCCGCCAGGATGTGCGTCGAAAAGAAGACGGTGCGCCCCTGCTGCTTCAGCCCGTAAATAATGTCGCGGACTTCATGCCGCCCCACCGGGTCGAGTCCCGACATGGGCTCGTCGAGAAAAATTACCTGCGGATCGTGCAGGATGGCCTGCGCGATCCCGGCGCGCTGCAACATGCCCTTGGAAAATTTCCGGAGCTGGACGTCGCCGGCCGCGCCCAGGCCGACGCGTTCGAGCAGCCGGCCGATGCGCTCGCGCCGCTCGGCCCGGTGGAATCCGGCGAAGCGCGCGTAGTAATCCAGGAGTTCACGAGCCGTCAGGTAATCGTAAAAATAGGGCTGTTCCGGCAAATAGCCGATGGCGCGGTGCATGCGGACATCATTGATGGACTGGCCCCGAATTCGCGCCGTGCCCGCGGTGGGGAAAATCAGCCCCGTCAGCAGTTTCAGCGTGGTCGTCTTGCCTGCGCCGTTGGGCCCGAGAAAGCCGAAGATTTCCCCCTCTTCGACGCTCAGGGTGAGGTTGTCGAGCGAGCGGCGCATGCGCTTCCGCCAGAACCCGACGGGGTAATCCTTGGTGAGCCCGAGAATCTCGATGGCCGGCGTGGTCATGGCGTATGGTTCAGTATCATTTTTTTTCGAGGCGGCGGTCCATGTCAATTCCCAGGTGTTGTCCTGAACGGCACATTCCCGAAAGGGGATGCCGCCCCGGATTGGGGCGGGAAGGGCCCCGAACCACTAGGGGTAGACGGTTTGGACATGGAACACCTAAGATTTTGTGGTGGCTCTGCGAAATCCTCTTGACAACCTATCCACAAGCCACGATACTTCGCACCCAGACTCGGACTTCACGTGGGTCGGTTGCCCTCCCCAGCGCCGGCGGCCAACACGGGATGACGGGCCCGGATTCAACCAAATCGCCAGAGGGAAGCGCCAGACTTGGGACCGCGCTGCGAAACTTCGCGCGGCTTAGCTGCGCTTTTCCCTGTTTTCGGTTTCCGAGAAATGCTTTCGGGGGCCGGCGATGCGGCGGGCTGAATTCGTTTTCGTTCACAGCAATCGTTTCGAGGCATACAACTCAGGTTCCCGGGTTGGCAGGGGGAGTAGAATAGGAGAAGTCCTCCCTCTGGAGTCCCGGCCAATATTTCGGCGGCACGGCTGCCGGCGCGGAGGCGGATAATGGCGGAAGCAAGGATGGCATTGAACACGAATATGCAAACCGAACGAGCAACGCGGCGGTCGACGGGCATGGACTTCGAGAGGCGGTTCACCGATGGCAAGATCGCTCCCTTCGATGCCGTGGAATGGGAGTCGCGCACGGCGCTGATCGGCAACGAGAAGGGCCAAGTGATCTTCCGCCAGGAAGGCGTGGAGGTCCCCAAGGCGTGGTCGCAGACGGCCACGAACATCGTCGCGTCGAAGTATTTTCACGGCAAGCCGAACACGCCGGAGCGCGAAGGCTCGGTGCGCCAGTTGATCAGCCGTGTGGTGGAGACGATCGTCCGCTGGGGCGAGGAGGGTGGCTACTTTGCGACGCCCGATTCCAAGACCGCGTTCCACGATGAACTGATTCATCTCCTGGTGGAACAGAAGGTGGCGTTTAATTCGCCGGTGTGGTTCAACGTGGGCGTGCAGGCCAAGCCGCAGTGCTCCGCCTGCTTCATCAACTCCGTGCAGGACAACATGGACTCGATCATGAGCCTGACCAAGACGGAGGGGATGCTCTTCAAATGGGGTTCCGGCACGGGCACCAACTTCTCGGCGCTGCGCGGCAGCCGCGAGGCCCTTTCGGGCGGCGGCATCGCCTCCGGGCCGGTGAGTTTCATGAAAGGGTTCGACGCCTTCGCCGGCGTGATCAAGAGCGGGGGCAAGACGCGGCGGGCCGCCAAGATGGTGATCCTCAACGTCGATCATCCCGACATCGCGGAATTCGTCGACTGCAAGATGAAGGAGGAGCGCAAGGCCCAGGTGTTGATCGAGCAGGGCTATGACTCCTCGATTGACGGCGAGGCCTATGCCTCAGTCTTCTTCCAGAACGCCAATCATTCCGTGCGCGTCAGCGATGAGTTTATGCGCGCCGTCGAGGAGGACCGCGACTGGTGGACGCACAACGTCACCGACGGCAAGCCGGCGGAAAGATTCCGCGCCCGCGATCTGCTGCGCAAGATGGCCGAATCCGCCTGGCACTGCGGCGATCCGGGCATGCAGTACGACACCACCATCAACCGCTGGCACACCGCCAAGGCCACCGACCGCATCTACGCATCCAATCCCTGCTCGGAGTACATGTTCCTGGACGACACGGCCTGCAATCTGGCCTCGCTCAATCTGCTGAAGTTTCTCGGCAGCAACGGCCAGTTCGACGCCGAGGGTTTCCGCCACGCCGTGGATATCACCATCACCGCCCAGGAAATCCTGGTCGACAACGCCGGCTACCCGACCGAAAAGATCGCGCGGAATTCGCACGACTATCGCCCGCTCGGCATCGGCTACGCCAACCTGGGCGCCCTGCTGATGTCCCTGGCCTTGCCCTACGATTCCGAGGGCGGCCGCGATTTCTGCGGCGCCATCACCGCGCTGATGACCGGCGAAGCCTATGCGCAGTCGGCGCGCATCGCCGAGCGCATGGGACCGTTCGGCGGTTACATGCGCAACCGCGAGCCGATGCTTGACGTGATCCGCATGCACCGCGATTCACTCCGCCCCATCAAGGAAGAGCACGTCCAGCCCTAGCTGCTCCGCGCCGCGCAAGAGTCGTGGGACGCCGCGCTGGCCCTGGGCGAACGATTCGGCTACAAAAACTCGCAGGTTTCCGTTCTGGCGCCCACCGGCACGATCGGCTTCATGATGGATTGCGATACCACGGGTATCGAGCCGGACCTCGCGCTGGTGAAGCAGAAGCGGCTGGTGGGCGGCGGCGTAATCAAGATCGTCAACAACACCGTCCCGCAGGCGCTGATGCGGCTGGGCTATCCGCCCGAGCAAGTGGCCCAGATCGTCGACTACATTGACGCCCAGGGCAAGATCGAAGGCGCGCCGGGGCTGCTGCCCGAGCACCTCCCCGTCTTTGATTGCTCGCTGACGCCCATGGGAGGCGGCCGGTCCATTTCCTGGCGCGGCCACCTGCACATGATGGCGGCCGCGCAGCCGTTCCTGTCCGGCGCCATCAGCAAGACCATCAACATGCCGGAAGAGTCCACGGTCGAGGACGTCATGGAGGCCTACGTCGAGTCGTGGAAGCTGGGCCTGAAGTCCGTCGCCATCTACCGCGACAACTCCAAGCGTTCGCAGCCCCTGTCGGCCTCCGGAAAGAAGGAAGAAGCGAAGCCGGCCGCGGCTGCCGTGCCGCTGCCGCCTCCGTCACCCGAGCAGCAGGAGCTGTTTGCCGGGGGGCGTGCGCGGCGCCGCAAGCTGCCCAACGAGCGCGACTCGATCACACACAAGTTTTCCATCGGGGGCCACGAGGGATACCTCACTGTTGGAAAATACGAGGATGGCGCGCCCGGCGAAATCTTCATCAAGATGGCCAAGGAAGGCTCGACGCTGTCCGGCATCATGGACGCGTTCGCGCTTTCCGTATCCATCGCCCTGCAGTACGGCGTGCCGCTGCGCGCGCTGGTCGACAAGTTCGTCAACTCGCGCTTCGAACCTTCGGGCTACACCGGCAAGCCGGAAATCCACTACGCCAAGTCGATCGTGGACTACCTCGGGCGGTGGCTGGGAGGAAAATTCATCTCCCCGGAATATCTGGACAACGGCGGCGCACCGGCTGAAGCGCAAGCCAAGGCCGAGGCGGTGTCGGCTGCTCCAGCCGCCCCCGCGCCCATCATCGCGGCGCCAGCGACGTCATCGAGGGCGCCCGAACCAGAAGCCGCACCCCGTCCCCGTGCCGCGATTGACGATGCGCCCTACTGCTCGGAATGCGGCATGCTCATGACTCCCAACGGAAGCTGCTACAAG
>VFSW01015051.1_pt1 | contig 10659 bp, 12 predicted proteins | sample 5358111 | NCBI WGS metagenome assembly VFSW01 (sample SAMN11554181, study PRJNA540505) | mine drainage metagenome | isolation source: sediment from site ElyBrook_90M | place: USA: Ely Copper Mine, Vershire, VT | collected 2017
CCCGCGCTCAGCCGACCGCGAGCAGCTCCACCTCGAACACCAGCGTCGAGTTGGGCGGGATGACGGGCGGGAAGCCGCGCGCGCCGTAGCCCATCTCGGGCGGGATGGTGAGCTTGCGCACCTCGCCGGGGGTCATCCCCGCGACGCCCTGGTCCCAGCCCTTGATGACCTCGCCCTTGCCCAGCGTGAACACGAAGCCCTTGCCGCGGTCGCGCGAGCTGTCGAACTTCTTGCCGTCGGTGAGCGTGCCGACGTAGTGCACCGTCACGCGATCCCCCGCCTTCGCGGCCGTTCCGGCACCCGGCTTCAGCGTCTCCATCTGCATCGTCGTTCTCCTTGGAAGGGCGCGAGCCTAGACGACCTTGGTCACTCGTGCAGCACCCGGAGGAATCCGTCGCCGTACGTCTCGACGCGAGCCGGGCCCATCCCGAAGACGCCGAGCAGCTCCTGGAGCGAGCGCGGCGCCCGCGTCGCCATCTCGAGCAGCGTACGGTCGAGGGCGACGACGTAGGCCGGCACGCCGCGCGCCTTCGCCACCTGCGCCCGGTGCGCCCGCAGGCGCTCGAAGCGGTCGCGCGTCGCGGCGTCGGTGGAGCCGAGATCGGGTCCCGCGCTCTTGGGGCCCGCCGTTCGCCGCGGCGCGCGCCTCTCGCGCTCCTGCGGAAGCGCGACGCGGACGGGGCCCTGGGCGCGCATCACCTCGGCGCCCATGCGCGTGAGCAGCGGCACGGGGTGCTCGTTCGGCGTCAGGTCGATGAGCCCCGCCGCGAGCAGGGCTCGCAGCAGGTCCAGCACCCACGCCGACGAACGCTCGCGCAGCAGGCCGAACGTCGACAGCCCGGTGAAGCCGAAGCGGCGCGTGCGCTCGCTGTCGACGCCGCGCAGCATCTCGGCGATCGCCGTCAGCCCGGCGCGCTGCCTGGCCCGCGCCACCGCCGACAGCGCCATGCGCACGATCGTCGCCGCCTCGGCGGCCGCCCCCGCGTCGTCGTCCTCGCCGTCGCGCTCGTCGAGGGTCACGCAGATGTCGCAGTGCCCGCAGCCGCCCAAGAGCTCCCGCTCGTCGCCGAAGTAGCGAAGGATGAAGTCGTGGCGGCAGCTGCGCGCGTCGAGGTAGCGCAGCAGCTCGCGGAAGAGCCCCCACGCGCGCGCCGCGAGCTCGGCCGGGGCAGGGGAGCCGTCGCTGCCCGTGGTGACGAGGCGCCGGCGCAGCGCGATGTCGGTTCCCGAGCAGAGCAGCAGACCCCACGCTTCCGCCCCGTCGCGCCCCGCGCGCCCGACCTCCTGGTAGTACGCCTCGATCGACGAGGGCGGCTGCACGTGCAGCACCGCGCGAATGTCCGACCGGTCGATGCCCATGCCGAACGCGTTGGTGGCCACGACCAGATCGAGCGAGCGCGCCGCGAAACGCGTGGCGACGTCGCTGCGGTCCTGCGACGCCATGCCGGCGTGGTAGCTCGCCGCGTTCCACCCCTTGCCTCGAAGCGTCTCGGCCCAGACCTCGGTCTGCTTGCGGGTGGCCGCGTAGACGATGGCGCCTCCTCGCGGAGACCGCGGCTCGCCCAGGGCCTGCGAGAGCGCGGCGAAGACCTCGCCGCGCGCCTCGCTGACGCCCTCGACGTTGCGTGCCGCCAGGTGCAGGTTCGGGCGCGCGAAGCCGCGGAGCACTTCGTGGCACTGGTCTCCGAGGCGGAGCTGCTGGCGGATCTCGGCGCGAACCTCGGGCGTCGCCGTGGCCGTGCAGGCGAGCACCCGCGGAGGCCGCAGCCTCTGCAGGAGCGCGCCGATGCGCAGGTAGTCGGGCCGGAAATCGTGTCCCCACTGGGCGATGCAGTGCGCCTCGTCGACGGCGACGAGCTGCACGTTGCTTCGCGCCAGAGCGTCGACGAACGCGTCGGACACGAGCCGCTCGGGCGCGGCGTAGACGAGCTTGTACCGGCCGCGCAGCATCGCCGTCTCGCGGTGGCGGCGCATCTCCGGCTCGAGGGTCGAGGCGATGAACGTCGCGGGGATGCCGCGCGCCTCGAGGGCCCGGACCTGGTCCTCCATCAGCGCCACCAGCGGCGAGAGCACGAGCGTCATCCCGCCGAGCACCGACGCGGGGAACTGGTAGGTCAGCGACTTTCCGCCCCCCGTGGGCGCCACGACCAGCACGCGCCCCGAGCCCCCCAGGACCGCCTGCACGGCCTCCCGCTGCCACGGGTGGAACCCCGGGAGACCGAACCGCTCGCGGAGCGCCGCGTCGAGGTCGGCCGTGGGGGAGGGGATCGTCATCGAGTCGACGCTGGTTAGCAGCATGGCATGCTCTCGTCTCCCCATCGGACGACAGCCGCCGGCGGTTGCCATGAAAAGGGATCGCTTCAGACTGGCTTCGCGCCGCGCTCCCGGATCGCCGACGGCGCGAGCACCTCGTCACACCATGCGCCGAACGAGGCGGAGACGCCCCGGTAGCGCAGGCTCTCCAGGTCCCCCGGCAGCGGCACGTCCGTCACGAGCGTCGCCAGTGTCCGGTAGAGCTTCGCGTCGTCCAGGCGCTGTCGCAGCGTCGCGGCGAGCCGCTCTGCTCCTCGTACGGGAACGCTCCAGTCCTTCTCGCTCGCGGGGATGCCCTCGAGGTGGTCGTACCGGAGCAGCAGCGCAGCGGCGGTCTTCTCCCCGAAGCCCGGGACGCCGGGGATGCCGTCCGCCGTGTCGCCGACCAGTGCGAGGTAGTCGGGGATGCTCGCCGGGCGCACGCCGCGGATGGAGAGCAGCGCGTCCTCGTCGATGAGGCGGTTGCGCACGCGATCGACCTGCACCACGTGCTGTCCGCGGAGACACTGGCCGAGGTCCTTGTCGGGCGTGAGGATCCGCACCTGCTCGACCTCGGAGGCCCACCGCGCAGCCCCTGTAGCCAGCGCGTCGTCGGCCTCCCAGCGGTCCATCGACCAGACGGTGACGCCCATCGCCCGCATCGCGTCCTCGACGCGATCGAACTGAGCGAGCAGATCCTCGGGCACGCCCTCGTCGGTCTTGTACCCGTCGAAGAGGTCGTTGCGGAACGATCGGACCGGGTTGTCGAACGCCGCCGCCACGTGCGTCGCCCGCTCCTGCGGATCGGCGAGCAGCGTGAACATCGAGGACACGACGCCCACCGTGGCCTTGACGTCTCGCCCCTTCGCGTCGACGTGGTCCGGCCGCTTGGAGAACCAGGCCCGGAACAGCTCGTACGTTCCGTCGACGAGATGAAGGCGCGGGCGCTCCGCGCTCAATCGTCCTCGTCTTCCGGCGGCGGCACGTAAGGCGCGGGGTCACGCGCGCGTCGCTGCTCGGCGTCGAGCGCGGCGCTCGTCACCGCCTCGGCCAGCGCGTTGCGCGAGAGCGCGGCGCCGTCGACGAACCCCGCGGTGATGTCGCGCGCGCAGTCGGAGATATCCTGCCGTTGTTCGGCGGAGACGGAAGCATCGACGATGACCACGAGCGGCCGCGTGACCAGCATCCGCTGCACCGCGCCCGCGGGGTGCCCCACGCGGAGCAGCGAGACCGCGGGCATCGCCCCGCCGCAGACGTCGGCGAGGTCGGCATCGATGCCGACGAACATGACCGTGGGCGGCGTGGTGAAAAGGGGGGTCGGGGCGGACATTGCGGCTGCATCCCGAATGAACAGGCAAGGCGGGCCGCGCGTCAACCTCGTCGGGGCTCGCTAGACGGCCCGGACCGTGGGATGATGTGGGGGTCATGAGCGAGCGGCAGATCTGCGTGGGCTGCCAGGCGCAGTCTCCGGAGACGGAGACCAACTACACGCTCATCGGCTCGCAGCACGGCTGGCGCCTGATTCGTACGCGTACGCCGGACGGAACGGTCGTGGCGGAGTGGCGCTGCCCTGGTTGCTGGAAGGCGTACAAGGCCTCGCTCGCGAAGGGCGGCGAGGGTCAACCCCCGTCGAGCCGCACCGGCATGCTCGCCGTCGATCCACCGAGCGGAACGCACGCCGTGGGCTCCCCCCCCGTCGCCGGTAGCGGCGAGCACACGCGCGCCGACCCCACCAGGAGCCGCCGGCGATCGTCCCCTCCTCCTCCCCGCCGCAGCAAGGGGCGTTAGCTTGGGCGCCCGCTCCAAGCCGCCGGCCGCCACGCCTGCCGGCGAGCGCGTGGTGCGGGCGACGGAGAGACCGCCGTTCGACCTCGACGAGTACGTCCGCGATTCCGAGGCGCGCCTGCAGATCGCGCCGCCCGCGAAGCTCCCTGCCAACGCTCCCTCCACGCAGCCACCGCCCCCCGAGCACGCGAGCCTGCTCGACAGCTGCAAGCAGCTCCCCGTCGCGCCGAGCGACGGGGACGAGGCAGGCAGCAGCACGCTCGACCCGCGGCGCGTGACGCCCACCCTCGACGCCGTCGCCGTGCTCCTGCTGACCGCCGACGATCTCGAGTGGCTCGATCTCGACGCCGAGGCGCGCGCGCTGATTGCGCTGGTCGATGATCAGCTGATCGTCGAGGAGATCCTCACGCTGACGAAGACGGACGTCGTCCGCGGGATCGCAATCTTCGAGCGGCTCGCGGCCGAGGGCGTGGTGGCGTTCGTGTAGAGGCGCCCGTTCACGCTGGAGCCACGACCCCGCCCATCGCGAGCGCACAGCGAACGATGGCTTCCGTCAGCGTCGGGTGGAACTCGACCACGACGGCGCCCGCCGCGTCGAGCCGGGTGCCCACGGCCCGCTCCCTGGCGAACGCCCGGACGGCCTCAGCCGCGCTTGTGCGCGGGAACTCGAACCGCGCGGACCAGACTCGCGCTCCGCTGGCCTGGTTCTCCTCGGTGATCGTCCGGGTGACCCGGACCAGCTCAGCATCCTCGAAGTCTGCCATCTGGAGCATCTCGACCTCCCCGACCTCCGTTCGCGCCCTTCATCCCACCGCGCGCCGCCGCGCCCACGCCGTCACGAGCCGTCGCTCCCGTCGGCTGCCGGCGTCGCGACCTCGATGCGATCGAGCCCGCGCTTGTGCAGCACCAGGCACGCGTCGACGTCACGTGCGACCTGCCCGCAGCGCACCATCGCTCGCACCGGGACGCGATAGCAGCGCGGCGCCTCGACGAACCGTACCTTGCGCGTCACCGGATCGAGCACGGGGACTTGCTTGGCGCTGTCGTCGAGCCGCGCGAAGAGGGGGGACAGGTCGTACCGGAAGATGTGCTTCACGCCGTGCACGCCGCTCGCCGAGAGCACCGGCTGCGCCGTGACGACGCCCCGGTGCTTGTAGCGGATGACCGTGGACAGGACGGTCGCGCTGGACGCGGGGTTCAGCGGGTCGGGCCGCGACGCCACGGACTGGTCGAACGACTCGCGGGCGCTCACGACGACGTCCCTGCCGGGCAACCTGCGCGCCGGCGCGCGCCACCGGGCGACCCGCTGCGCGTAGAAGCGGTGAACGTTGCCGCTGATCCAGCTGCGACCGATCTCCTTGATGCGGTCCTTGGTCGCGTAGACGACGCCGGCGAGCGTGGCCAGGAGCACGATGCCGGACCCGACCTGCGATCCGGTCGACGGTCGACTGTTGAGGAGCGCAATCTGCCAGGCGAAGGCCCATGTCGAGGCCATCAGCGCCACGAACGCTGCCACCCAGTGGTGGATGCGCTCGGCGACCTGGTAGGTGTCGGCCTCGAGGAACAGGACCTCCTGGAAGTGCTTCTTGAGCTGGCTCGCGCGGTCCAGGTAGCGCTCCAGCGCGCCGGGGGACGAGGGGTCGGCGCACACGTAACCCTGCCGCTGCCGGTAGGCGATCTCCCCGGCCAGCTCCTCGGCCACGCGGGCCTCGGCGCTCTGGATGGCGCTCTCGTGGCGAGCGGCGTTGTGCGAGCCTTTCAGCCAGGCGAGGTCGCGCTCGGCGCCTGCCAGGGTGTCGAGGAAGCGGACGCTGACGTATTCGTCCACCAGGCGGCGCTCGCGCTGCAGCTCGGCGGAGTCGCTCGCAGTCGCGCCGGCGAGCTGCGAGCGCGCCTCGGCCGCGGTGGCTGCCGCCGCGCCGAGCCACAGGTCGAGCTTGTCGACGAGATCTTCGAGCGGCGTGCTCGCCGAAAGGGCCCCGGCGAGGCGGCAGTGTCGGGCGAAGCCGTCGTGGACGACCGTGAGCCTGTGCGCGAACGCAATCGCCCCCCGGCGCAGCACGTCGATCGTCACGTCGTCGTTCGCGCCGGCACGCCCCGCCGAGCCGTCGAGGCGGGCCCAGGACTGCAGCTGCGCCCACGCCGCGTGGGGCGCGAACACGTTCGCGGGGATCTCCAGCTGGACCTCGACGGTGTACGCCAGGGTTCCCGCCTCGGGCAGCGGCACCGCGACGATCCACTCGAGGCGCGACGCATCGTGAACGTCGACGCGCAGCCCCACGCCGCTCGCGGGAACCTCACGGCTTCGCCGGTAAACGAGAGAGGTCTCCCCTTCCGCCTCCTCCCCGAAGCCGGGAAACGAAGGAGCCATTGCGGCTCGGGAATCTCTCAGTGTGGGGACCGCCATTCGTTCGTCACGCAGTCGTCACAATCGATACTTGGTCCGAAAGGATGGGACTCGCAAGGGTTTTCTACGCTGACCTGAGCGAATTTCCAGGCGCGGCCGTCACACGCCCGAAGCGGTCGCCCGCGCCCGGGACGCGGGCGGAATCGGGCGAACCAGACCCGACCGCGCTTGATGTTGCCCCCCGCCGCCCTCTAGCTTGCCGCCATGTTCGGCCCCAAGAACAAGGGCGGCGTCTTCTTCGGCGCGTTCACCCAGCACGCCTCGCGCAGCGTCGAGGCGGCCAAGCTGCTGCTGGAGATGCTGGAGCACATCGATCGCAAGGAGCAGCTCGCGCTGGAGATCAGCGAGAAGGAAAACGCCGCCGACATCCTGACGCACGAGACGATGAAGCACCTGCACGAGACGTGGATCACCCCGCTCGACAGGTTCGACATCCACGGGCTCATCTCGAAGCTCGACGACGTGCTGGACCTCATCGAGGCGGTGTCCGAGCGCCTGGTCCTGTTCCAGATCACGGACGTACGCCCGGCCGCGGTCGATCTCGCGCGCGTTCTGCTCAAGGCGTGCCAGGACATGCATCGCGCCATGCAGCTGCTCCCGCAGCTCGCGGCGAAGGGCAAGGAACTGCTCGACATCTGCGTGGAGATCAACCGGCTCGAGAACGAGGCCGACGCCGTCTACCGCCGCGCCATCGCCGAGCTCTTTCACAACGGCAACAATCCCATCGACGTCATGAAGTGGCGCGATCTCTTCGACAACATCGAGGAGGCGACCGATCGGTGCGAGGACGTGGCGAACATCGTCGAAGGTGTCGTGCTCGAGTACGCATGAGCGCAGGACCGCCATGCTGACGCTCGTCCTCGTCGTCCTTCTCGCGCTCGCCTTCGACTTCATCAACGGCTTTCACGACGCCGCGAACTCCATCGCCACGGTCGTGTCGACGCGCGTCCTCACCCCGCGTCTGGCGGTCGCGTGGGCGGCGTTCTTCAACTTCGTCGCGTTTCTCGTGTTCAGTACCCACGTGGCCGGCAACATCGCCAAGGGGGTCGACGGGCACGTGGTGACGTTGCCGCTGGTCGCCGCCGCTCTGGTCGGCGCCGTCGTGTGGGACCTGCTCACGTGGCGGTGGGGGCTGCCGACGTCGTCGTCGCACGCCCTGCTCGGAGGTCTGGCCGGCGCGGCGGTGGCGGCGCGTGGCTACCAGACCCGCAGCGTGGTCGCGGGTCTGCATTCCCTCGATCTGCAGTTCTTCGGCAAGACCGCGCTGTTCATCGTCCTGTCGCCCCTCATCGGCGCCGTCCTCGGCTTCGCCTTGATGGCGCTGGTGATGCTTCTGTTCGGGCAGCGCTCCCAGCGCTCGGTCGACAAGCATTTTCGCCGACTCCAGCTCGTCTCCGCGGCCCTCTATTCGCTGGGCCACGGCGGCAACGACGCGCAGAAGACCATGGGCATCATCGTCATGGCCCTCGTGAGCACGGGCATGCTCGCGGCGGGTACCCGGGAGCATCCGCCGGGCATTCCGTTCTGGGTGGTCATCGCCTGCCAGACGGCGATGGGGCTCGGAACGCTCACCGGCGGGTGGCGCATCGTCAGGACGATGGGAATGAAGATCACCAAGCTTCAGCCCGTCGGCGGGTTCTGCGCCGAGACGGCGGGAGCTGCGACGCTGTTCATGGCGACGTCCCTCGGCATTCCGGTCTCGACGACGCACACCATCACGGGCGCCATCGTCGGCGTCGGCAGCGTCCGCAAGCTGAGCGCGGTGCGCTGGGGAGTGGCCGGGCGAATCGTGTGGGCCTGGGTGCTCACGGTGCCGGGCGCCGCGCTCATCTCCGGCCTCACCGAGCTCGCGTTGATGGGCCTCGGGCTCGACCCGCGCTGATCAGGGACAGGCGCCGGCGTCCGAGAGGGCGGCGGAGGTGCACACGGTTCCGCTGAGGCTCGGCCCCATCCCCGCGAACGTGCCTCCGCCCGTCACGCTGGTGTTGACGGGGGCGGTCATGGGGCAGCCGCTGGGCATGTAGGTCCAGTCGGCAACGATCCCGACGAACTGGTCGACGATCGCCGAGCCCAGGCCACCGTGGGAGGCACCGTCGGCCGGGTAGTTGCCGAGCGGGTTCGAGTCGTGGACCGTGTCGAAGGCGATGGTCAGCTCGGTGATCTTCGGATCGGTCACGCCGCACACGCCCAGGCGCGCGTCGAGGCCGCTCTGCGTGAAGTCCGAGTCCTGGTGCCAGAAATGGAACTGGGGGCCCTGCGTAGAGGGATCGAGCGTCGCCTTGAACCAAGGGATCATGTTGCGCTGCGTGAACGGCGCGTGCGGGCCGGCGAGATCGTCGGACTTGACCCACTCGTTGTACCCCGCCTGGTGGCTGGGGTTGGCGATCGCAAAGTCGCGCATGACGCAGCTCGCGAGGGCGTCGAAGCCGAGGTAGATGCGGTTGTAGTCGTTGCCGCCCAGGCCGTTGTAGAGGATGCCCTGGCCCGCGTCCGGTCCGTTGATGGAGTAGAGCGCGACCGCGTGGTCCAGCGCCGTTTCCTGGTTGGACATGCCCGGCGGGTAGAGCTGGCTGCTGGGCGCGCCGAGGTACGCGGTGTCCATCAGGTAGATGTAGCGTTCGCCCTGGTTGAGGGCGGCCCACAGGGTGCAGCTGTCCGTGCACTTGCGCTTCGCCAGATCGGCCAGGAGGCGATCCCGGTTGGCCTGGAGCGTGTGGACGCCGCCCGAGTTGCAGGTGATCGAGTAGCAGCCGGAGGCGCCACCGGTGCACGTGCTTCCCGATCCCGAGTCGCCCGCGACGGGGTTGGCATCGCCCGCAGCGTCGGACTGAGGAGGCGGAGCCCCCGTGTCGGTCACGCTCGAGCCATCGTTCCCCGGGACCGGCGCATCGCCGGCGACCCCGGCGTCGTCGCCGGCTGCCGCGGCATCGCCGGAGACCGAGCCCGACGAGGTCGTCCCTGCGCCGCAACCCGCCAGAAATACGGCCGCCAGTGCCTCCCAACCGTGGATTCGCATGCCGCGTCACTGTGACGAGATGACGACGAATGTGCGAACGAAAGGAGGAGGAGAGACGCGATTAATACCTCGCGGAGGCAAATACCTCCGCCCTCACGGTCCAGCCCCGGCCTTGTCGAAGGCGCCGAGAAGGTCCGCCGAGGTCGGGCGGGTCCCGACCGATTGGGCGGTGTCCCTCCAGCGGATGCCGCCACCGCGGTCGACCAGGAACTCGGACGGCCACGCGATGTCGTTGCCCACGTCCTCGACGCCGTACGCGCGGATGGCGGACAGGTCGGGATCCGACAGCAGCGGGAAGGTCAGCCCGAGGTCCTTCGCCAGGTCGCGCGACTTCTCGAGCGCGTCGGTGGAGATGGCCACGATCCGGATCGAGCGCGCGGCGAAGTCCGGCTGATGACTTTGCAGCTCCACGAGCTGCTTGCGGCAGTCGGGTCACCAGTGGCCGCGATAGAAGACCAGCAGCACGTTGTCCTTCGCGACGGCTTCGGACAGTCGGAAGGGACCCGACGTACCGCTCAGCGAGAAGTCGGGCGCCGGCGTGCGGGCGGCGACGACCCGAGCGCTGATGCCGGCCGGGGGGCTGCGGCGGATGGCGCCGAGGGGAGCATCGCAGCGCGTGAGCGCGAGGAGGCCCACCAGGGCCAGCGGGATCAGGAGGAGCGAGCGCCTCACTGCTTTGCCAGCATCTTCCTGGCCTGCATCCGCACGCCTTGCGGATACGCCGTCTGCTGCGGCACGAGCACCAGGTCCGCGCGCGACATGATCGCCAGCACCTTGCTGATGATCGCGCCCGTCGAGCGCGGGTTGCCCAGCAGCGCCCGCTGCACCTCCGGCGCCGAGAGCCAGGCGGAGTGCCCGGCGATGTTCTCGACCAGGGGCCTCGGTAGCGTGCCCTTGCGCGCTATCTTGGCGACCTCCGGGACGGTGATGCGCGGGTTTCCGAGCAGCGACTCCCACACGTTGGCCCCGAACGTCCGCTCGAGCACGATGCGCTCCTGCATCCCGCCGTTGGCAGCGACCTTCTGCTGCTCGGTGTGCGAGAGCCCGCGGATACGATCCGCCAGCGACGTCGCAGCGCTTCCGCGCACGGGTTCCCCCCCGGGCATCTCCTCCGAGTCTCCCGCTTCGTCACTCGTTTCTTCCGCGCTCGGCGCGGCGG
>VFSW01015053.1_pt1 | contig 10659 bp, 8 predicted proteins | sample 5358111 | NCBI WGS metagenome assembly VFSW01 (sample SAMN11554181, study PRJNA540505) | mine drainage metagenome | isolation source: sediment from site ElyBrook_90M | place: USA: Ely Copper Mine, Vershire, VT | collected 2017
GACGTCATCTTCACTGCCATGGTCGCGCTCACCACGCTGACCCCCGACGCACGCGGGACTTTCGACGGCCATCTTGCCCGCGTCGCCCGCCGCTCACTCGGCACTCCCCGCGCCGCCATCACCTCCTGATAAGCCGACTGCTTGGCTGAGAGGCTCGTTTGCCTCCCCAGAGGGTGAGCGGGCCACGCGCAGAGACGCGCGTGCGATGAGTTTCGCGGACCCGACAGCGACCTCCGATGTACCTGGCGTAAACCTCCATATACCTACACGCCGACCGATATGCCCGGCGCCGCTAGGCTCAGCACCGATTCAGCACGGGGTCCGGAAACGACGGGAAACAATCGGTACGTACCGGGCAAACCGGGCACGAGAACGGGCCGCTCAACTCGGCGTCGGACGGCCCGTTTCCCAGCCAGAACAACCTAAGAATCAGCAGCGAGACGACCCGCTGCCTGCGCCAGCTCGGCGACCTGGAGCAAGCCCGCCAGCAGGCAGAGCGCATCATCAGCCTCCGGCCCGGCCACCGCACACGCAGCCGCGCGTTCGGCCAGCTCGCCCTGGCCAGCGTCCTGATCGCCCAGCAAGAACCAGATCAGGCCGCCGGCATCGCCGCGGACGTGCTCAACGCTACCCAGTCCCTCGGTTCGTACCTGGTAATCAGCCAGCTGATTCAGATCCAGCGACAGCTAGAGCCGTACAGCGGCAATGCGGTCGTCGCCGAGTTCCTAGACTGCCTCCAAGATGCCGTTCGCGACCGGCTGGCGTTCTACCAGCTGACCGCCGAAGGCCATCATCCGCACGAGGCTAGGGAGGGACCGTGACTACGGACGGCGAGATGTACGAGCGCGACCCTGAGGCGTGGAACGCCTACCTGGCCGAAGGCAACGCCAAGCAAGCCCGCAAGCGCGTCAGCGCCGACGCCATCGTCCGCGACCCATCCGGCCGCATCCTCCTCGTCGACCCCACCTACAAACCCGACTGGGACCTGCCCGGCGGCATGGCCGAGGCCAACGAACCGCCCGCCGACGCCCTGCGCCGGGAACTGCGCGAAGAACTCGGGCTCGACATCCAGGTCGGAGACTTGCTCTGCATCGACTGGGTCTCCCCCCATGGCCCCTGGGACGATCTCCTCAACTTCATCTTTGACGGTGGAACCCTCAGCAGTAGCGACGTCAACGGCCTGCGGCTTGCCGATAGCGAACTGCGCGCGTTCGAGTTCTGCGACGAAGGCCAGGCCAAGGAACGCCTCCGGCCCTACATCTGGCGCAGGGCAAGCGCTGCACTGGAAGCGCTGGGGACCGGCCGGGCACGGTATCTCCAGGACGGGTACGCCTAAGCCGACGTAAGGACGATGTACCTCGGTTGTACCTGGCGTATACCGCCTTGTACCTGGGGCGGATCTGCCACCTCATCGACCCGCTCACGACCGCATCGATCGGACGGGTATAGGGCACAGGGTCAGCACGGATTCAGCACGGGGTCGGGAAACGATGGGAAACAACCGACATCAATCGGACAATACGGATACGAGAACGGGCCGCCCAACTCGATAGACTGACGGCCCATTCCACGCGAGGCTGACCCAAGAAATCGCAGGTCAGCGCCGAAACATACCTACTTAAGCAGCTGCCGCGCCATCACCATCCGCTGGATCTGGCTCGTGCCCTCGTAGATCTGGGTGATCGTGGACTAGGCGGCAGTTTCCGCAGGTAGACGGCGTGTGGGGTGGCCGTGGGTCAGCACGGATTCAGCACCATCTGGCCGCGGCGCGTTAGCGGACGTTTCAGGCTGCCCGCAGGTGATGGCGGAGAACTAGCCCTGTTTACCTATTGCGGTCGATCAGCTACATATACACGATAGGTGCATAGTTAACTCCAGTGCGGCACATTCAGGCGGGGCGGGACACGGCGGGCGGCGGATACGGATCGAGGGCTTGGCCGAGCATCCGGACGTCATGCTTGAGGAGGCTGAACACGAGCGGCGCCGCGGAGCCATGGAGCAGCAGGCACGGGTCGAGTCGCTTCGAGGAGAGCGGGGACAAGCGCGTTCGGAGGGCAGGTGGATGTCGTGGCTTCGGCTCGCCTTTGCCGTGTCCGGGGCGAAGCGCTAGGCCACGCGGCAGCACCTGGCCTCTGCCATGCCGACGGCGCGGGAGCAGCAGATGCTGGCCGGGCGGAACGCCGAGCGCCGCGTAGCCGACGAACTCGCGGCGGCACTGGACGGCGAGTGGGTTCTGCTGCGCGGCTACAGTAACTCGCGAGGCGAGATCGACGCTCTTCTCCTCGGCCCGCGCGGTCTGTTCGCGATCGAGCAGAAGTACCGGAGCGTCTGGGTCTTCATCCGCGGCGACGAGTGGACGGCTGAGCAGATCGACAAGTTCGGCAAGACGCGCGGAGCGCGCTTCCCGATCCGGGACAAGAAAGGCCGGTCACCGAGCGAGCAGGTTAAGGAGCCTGCGGCGGCGCTGTCTCGCTGGCTGAGCACGAACAAGCGGGGGACACCGGTCACTCCTGTGGTGCTGCTCACCCATCCCAGCGCCCGCATCGGATCGATACAGCACCCGACGGTGCGGGTCGAGAGATCGACCCGCCGCCTGCTGGCCCTACTTGAGCGCTCCCAGTATGCGCTGGACACCAGGCGACGCACGGACATCGAACGCCTGATCCGCCGCGACCATGAGTTCCACAAGACCAAGAAACCCCTTTAGCTAGAGCGCCAAGATCCATTATTAACGTCGATCGAATTTTCTCCTTTCGAAACCTGCCGCTGCTCACCGGGTGCGGTTTCCTTCCTGTGTCCGATAGGTTAAGAGTCTGGATAGTGGAAGATCACGCATAGTGATAAAGATGCGTTCGAATACGCTGGTCTGGACGAGTCTCTGTGCGGGCGGATGGAGGGCAGGTGCCGAGGCGAGGTCAAGGTAGAGAACATCGGCCCGTTCCAGAACTGATCACCAGCTTGGCGGGGAAGGTCGTTGACGGGGAGATCCGGCTACCGAGGTTCCAGCGAGATTTCGTGTGGTCCCGCCAGCAGGTGCTTGACCTTCTGGACTCGATCGCGCGCAGTTACCCGATTGGCAGCTTCCTGCTCTGGAAGAGTGACGACTCGGCCAACCTCGCGAGCGACCAGACAATCGCCAGCCTTCGGGTCCAGGAGGCCGAAGAAGGTGAAGAGACCGCATACCTGCTTGACGGCTGCCAGCGGCTCTCGACGATCTGCGGCGCGCTGTACTGGCAGCCCAATGGGGAGCCGGACAGCTTCTGGAACCTCGTCTATGACCTAGCCACGGAACGGTTCATCCACCGTTATGACCTCGACGACCCACCGACTAATCAGATTCCGTTGCGGTTGCTGGCTGAGCCGTCAGACTTCTTTAATCGGATCAAGGATCTGCCCGGCCTGCTTCATGAGCGCGCCGCCGCGCTGTTCAATCGCTTCGAAAGGTATGAGGTCGCAGTAGTGACGCTGCAGGCCACCCCGTTCTCGGAGATAGGCCGCATATTCGAGCGAGTGAACACGCGCGGCACACCGCTTACGACCGTGGAACTCGTGCAGGCCGCCACATGGGCAGCCGACTTCGACCTCTTGGTAGAGATCGACGCGGTACGGAACGTTCTCGCCGGGAAGCACTACGGACAGATCGACCGTATGCTGCTGCTCCGTGCGATCGCGGCAGCGGCCGGACTAGGGTTTTCGAAGGAAAACGTCGAGAGCCTGGCGCTCGCCGATCACTCGGTGTTGCGGACCGCCGTCGCGGAGACCGCGGCAGCGGCTCGCCTCGCCGTCGATTTCCTCACGACGGAAATCGGCACTCCGACCGCCGACGCACTCCCCTACCTCAATCAGCTCGCCGTCGTCATCGAAATCTTCCGGCGTGTACCCAGGCCAACCGCCCAGCAACTCAAGGAGATCCGAAGCTGGTTCTGGAGCACGGCACTCACCGGGTACTTCGAGGGGTGGAACGCCCGCAAGATGGCAGCCGACTTGACGGCGGTCGCTCGGTTCGCAGACGGTGCTAGGACGCTCGACGTAGTGGTTCCGGCGCCAAGCATCGGGCTGTGGACCGCACAGCAGTACCGGCGGGACACGGCCCGGACGAGGGCTCTCGCGCTCATGCTCGCCGCGGCCGGACCACGAGACCTCCGCTCCGGGCGGCGGATCGACGTCGGCAGGGCACTCGCGGTGGATAACGAGCTCCAGTTCCATCACTTCTTCCCGAAGAACTGGCTCATGAAGCAGGGCACTTCTTTTGAGGATTCGAACGTGCTCGCCAACATTGCCATGCTGACTGCTATCAGCAACCAGATGATCGCAGACCAAGACCCGGCGGCCTACCTGGAGTATGAACTCGGCTTCTGCGACGAGCAGGAACTCCTATCTAGGCTAGATAGCTTGCTCATCTCGCCCCAGGCGTATGAAGCGGCACAGAGCAACGATTACGCGAGGTTCATCGCGATCCGGGCGGATGACATCCTGCGATGGGCGGGTGATCTCATGCGCGGCGAGCGGCCAGTTCGACCGCCCCGGACCGACTCACCAGAGGTCGTGCGGCACGGGATGACGGTCGAAGTGGAAGACAAGGACACCGAAGACTGACGAATGCGGCGTACCCCGAATGTCAGTGCCACATGGTTACTCTTGAAGTAGCACAAAGGGGGTACGTCGTGAGGGTACGGGACTTGCCAGAGGCAGAACGGCCACGAGAGCGACTGCTCAAGGTCGGCGCGGCAAATCTGCAGGATCGCGAGCTTCTCGCCTTGATGCTCGGTTCCGGCCTACCCGGCCGAGACGCTATCGAGCTGGGAGCGGTCCTCATTGAGCACGTGGGCGACCTGGCCGCGCTGGCCAAGGCCGATCCGTACACGCTGACGCGCGTGCCCGGAGTCGGCACCGCGAAGGCGGTCCGAGTCGCTGCGGCATTCGAACTGGGCCGCCGGGCGGCAGAATTTCCTGCCCGGCGGCGGATAACTCGTTCGACCGACGTCGCGCAGGAGGCCGCACGATACCTGCGGGGACTGCGGCACGAGCGCGTGGTGGTGATCGTCTGCGACAACAACGGTGGCCTGCTCCGTACCGTCACCCTGACCGAGGGCGGGAATGACCGGAGCCTGCTCCCGGTACGAGACGTGCTGCACACCGTGTTGTCTTCTGGCGGCGCTCGGTTCGCCGTCGCCCATAACCACCCGAGCGGTTCCCTTGAGCCCAGTGGGGCAGACATTGAGGTTACGGCCCGTTTGCGCTTGGCAGCTGAGACTGTAGGATTGCGCTTTCTTGACCACCTAATCGTCACGGAAACCGAATGGTCCCGAATACCGTAGTACTCAAAGTTCCCCGGTAAAAGCAGCATTAAGCAGTGCTGACTGAAGGTTCTTTGCGTTGACTTCCTGTGTTGCGGTCAATCTCGTGCAAGCTGCGATCCTGTCGAGTACGCAGGCGACTCGTCGTTGTTCTGGAAGACTTGGCAGCGGGATTCTTGTTTGGAGGAGACGGTCGGGGCTCACTCGCTGACGCCGGGACCCCATACCCGTCCCTTTGTCACGAAGGCTGTTATGCAATCTCGGCCAAGCGGCAAGGTGTGCTATATAAGCGGGATCGGCGCATGATGTATCTATTTCAAAAGCTGGAAACTCATGTGACGTATAGTAGCCATCAAACTCGGGAGGTACGACCGCGAGGGCGCCTTCCCAACCGAATAGCTTGCTGTAGATAAATTGACCGGAATGGATCCGGTTGTAGGTCTGGTATGAAGTCTCGGACCCATCGATCAGTCCGCGGGAAAATATGCCGCGCCCGAAGCTAAGAATGCCTGCCATCCGATAATTGGAATTAATGTTTACAAAGACGCGATCACTGGTGGCTCTAAGAACGCCGCTTAGCGGAGCAGGCTCCCCGGCATCGTAAAGAATTGAGTCAATAAGAGCGGTTCGTAGAGATGCGGCCTTCTCTTGGAGATCATTGATCATTTGAACGGATCTAAATGAAGAATCAAGGCGGGCGGCGATGCGGCGCTGCTCGGGCAAGTCCGGCAGGGGGACCGTGGTCGCCAATAGTGTTGCTGGCACTACGCGCTTCCGGCGGACCATCGATCCGCGCGGCTTCAAGCGATCCCAGAGGCTTGGCCACTTAGCAAGATAGGCGAGGTAGGCGACATCGGCCACATCGGCGTCTATGGTAAAAACAGGATACTCGGGAGAAACGTACGAACCATCGAATTCACTCGGGATGACTGCAAGAGCGCCTTCCCAACCGTTGAGCTTGCTCATCGTGAACTGGCCTACGCGGAGGCGAGCGAGCCTTGGGTATGCAGTCTCAGAACCGCGGATCGCCGGTCTCCTGATCAGACCGCAGCCGAAGCTGTAGATTCCGGTGATCGAATATTCCTTCTCGGGCTCGACAGCTACTGTCTCTGTCGCAAGTTGGAGCGCTACCGAGAGTGGGCGTTCGGGGAGGTTCACTCGTGGCCTGCTAGGTCCTGCTGGATAGAGGTCATCAGAGACAAGATTTCCTGCTCGGCCGCGATAAGCTCGGACAAGAGTTCCGCTGGTGGCCGGTGGGTGAGGTCGTCGCCTGTAGTTGGCGCATTGAGGTCGAGGTTAAAGTTGTCCGTGATGATGTCGGCCGCCGGGACACACCACGCACTGCTGTTCTCTGTGCGGTCGGCCCGGTCAGGGCCTCCCCACCAGGCCGTACACTCAGCGAACTCCTCGTAACGCATGGGCCGGGTCTTGGCGTAGCCCTTGCGACCCTCGGGCGGGTTGATCTGGTAGTACCAGACCTCCTTCGTGGGACCCAACCGGTCGAAGAAGAGCAGGTTGACGGGGATCATGGTGTACGGCTGAAAGACGCCCTGGGCTAGCCGCACAACCGTGTGCAGGTTGCACTTGGTCAGTAGGTCCTCGCGGAGTTTCCGGCTCTGGTCATCGAAGAGGAATCCGTTCGGCATCACGATCGCGCACCGGCCGTTCGGCTTGAGCTTGTCGATGACCGCCTTGACGAAGAGGATCGCGGTCTCACGGGCCTGGTATCCCTTGGGGAACCGGGCCGCGACGGAGCTCTCCTCCTCGCCGCCGAACGGTGGGTTGGTGAGGACCAAGTCGACCTTGCTGGTCGGCCCAACCTCAGCCAGCATCCGGACGAGGGCATTCGCGTGGACAATCTGCGGGTCCGGCACGCCGTGCAACAGCAGGTTCATCATGCACATCAGGTACGGGTCGGACTTCTTCTCGATGCCCCGGAGATTGCCCCAAAGCCGCTGCTGCTCGGCTATCCCGATGTTCTTGTCCTCGGTGAGCTCGGTGAGCGCCTCAACCAGGAACCCGCCGGTCCCGCAAGCTGGGTCCAGGATCGACTCGCCGAGCTTCGGGAAGCTCTGCTCGACCATGAAGCGGATGACCGGACGGGGCGTATAGAACTCGCCTGAGTCGCCCGCAGCGTCCCTGACCTCCTTGAGGAGCGACTCATAGAGGTACGCCATCGTGTGGATGTCGTCACTGCTGGTGAAGTCGACCTTTCGCACCTGATTTACAAGGTCGCGGAAGAGGTACCCGGACGCCATCTTGTTCCGAATGCCGCCGAAGACCTGACCGAGCACGTTGCGCGGGTCGCCTGGCGTGTCGCTCTTAAGTCCCGCCAGGTAGGGCAGCAGCTTATCGTTCACAAACTCGATGAGCGCCTCGCCGGTGAGCCGCTCGTCGTCCGCCCAGGTACGCCACTGGTACGACGGGCTCAGGGCAGCCCGGAAGTCCTCACCCTCGATGATCCTCCGCTCCTGCTCCTCTGCGTCGAAGGCTCGCAAGAACAGGAGCCAAGACAGCAGGGGGAGCCGGTCAAGGTCGCCGTTGAGGCCGGCGTCCTTGCGCATGATGTTGCGCGCGGTCTTGATGACCGAGCCGAGCCGGGCTCGGCTTGTGCCGACGACTGGAGAGGGAGAGGGCCTCGATGCCATGCCGAGCAGAATAGCACTAGCGTAACTTAATGTCATTTAAGCCAACGGCGTGTCGGGCAGTGGCCAATTAGCCGAATTTTGCACCTTATGCTGATGCGTAGATCAGCTCACTTAGCTTGTCGACTGCCGACCGTAGGCTATCGTCCCCATTAAACCTGTCCGCGATCTCGACAACCGTGCCGAGAGAACCATAAGCTTGCGACTTTAGGGCACTGACGTCAAGCTCCTCGGCGCCGCGCGCGACATACTGCTCAAGAATCTTATTCAGCACCTCGCGCGCCTCGGGAGCGAATGAGTCGAGGAAACCGCGTTGCCGCGTTTGCACGCGGCGCGCTCTCTCGGCGCGGGACAACAAGGGAAGTTCCCACCCCACGTACAGGAGCAAGTCGATGGTGTCGGCATCTGGCCGTCCCGCCCACTCGGCCAGGTCATGCGTGGTGATATGCCAGTCGTCAAGTCGCTCTCGCAATTCCTTGCGAGTCTGTGTCCGCGCCCATTGCGTTAGCAGCTGATTTGGGTCAAGTTGCAGGCTAAGGACGCGATCGCGAATGAACTGACTGAATTCTCTAAGCTGCAGCCCGCCCGACTCAGGATCGTAGATATAAAAGGCCGTCCCCCAGGGTATGACTTCCACTCCATCCACAAAAAACTTGCGCGGACTAGCGAGAACCTCTTCCTCGTTCGCCTCTTCATCGGTTTCCTGGCGCGTATCAGGGAGTCTCCCACCCGGCTCCTCGGTGTAATCCCCATTCGGCTCCGCAACGCTTTCCTGGCCAAGATCGCGAGTGTGGTCAACCGTGTCCTTGATACGGCCGTCCTCGTCCGTGTAGTCGCGGATGAGCCGCATCGGTGGGCCGTCGAAGAGCGGGTCATTGAACAACCGGGTCGCCTCGACGAAGTCGATGATGTCGAACGAGAACTTGTCGGGCGGGAACAACCGTGTACCGCGCCCGATGATCTGCTTGAACTCCGGCATGGAGGTGATCCTGCGGAAGATCACGATGTTCTGCAAGGTTGGGATATCGACGCCAGTCGTGAGCATCTGCGAGGTCACGGCGATCACGGGAAGGTCGGTATCGACCTGACGGAACTCATCTAGCCACTCGCGGCCTGCCGCCTCATCCTTCGCAGTGATACGGCAGGCGTACCTGGGGCCGAACTGTCGAACCAGGTCTGCGTTCTCGTTGGTCAGTGCTTGCGTCATTCGCATAGCGTGCTCGGAGTCCTGGCAGAAGACGATGGTCTTGGCCATCCGGCCGCTACGGTACATGTAGTCCGTAAGGTAACGAGCTGCTTCGTCGGTTCGCTCCAGGATTGCCAGCAGTCGCTCGTACTCGCGCGGCCCGTACAGCTTGTCCGGTATCTCCCGGCCGTAGCGATCGAGTTGTCCCGGGGAAGGGCGCCAGCCGGTCATATCCACGTTCATCCGGACGCGGCGGACCCGGTAAGGCGCGAGGAACCCGTCCTCGATCCCGCGGGCAAGCGAGTACTCGAAGCGCGGTTCCCCGAAGTAGCGGTAAGTGCTGGCCTCCTTGCGGCTGATTGGCGTCGCTGTCAGGCCGATCTGGGTGGCAGGTTGGAAGTATTTCAGGATCTCCTGCCACTGGGAGCCGTCGGCGGCGCTACTGCGGTGACACTCGTCCACGATGACCAGATCGAAAAAGTCTCGGTCAAATTGACGGTAGAGCTGCGTCTCCTCCTCTGGACCATCCAGTGCCTGGTAAAGAGCGAAGTAGATATGCCTGCTTGTGGTGAAGTTACGACGGCTCAGCTTGTGGACCGCCTCGCCGAACATGGGCTGAAAATAGTCGTCTTTCGCCTGGTCCGCGAGAATATTCCGGTCAGCCAAGTAGAGCACGCGGGGCTTGCGCCCTTCAGGCCATTCGGAGTTCCAAAGCTTGGCAACAATCTGGGCCGCGACAAGAGTCTTCCCAGTGCCCGTCGCCAGGACGAGCAGCAGGCGCTTGTCGCCTCGACCGATCGCCTGGACGGCCCGGTTGATGGCTATCTGCTGGTAGTAGCGGGCTTCCTTTGGCGTGCCGTCCCAGTTGCGCAGCTTCGCATCGAGCGGCGCGGAAGCCAGTCGCTCCTGCTCTGCATCACTGATCTCGCGGTCGCCCTTGTAGCGCCGCCAGAGTTCCTCCGGAGAAGGGAACTGGCGGATCTCGCTTAGTCTTCCGACTCGTGCGTCAAGCTCCAGGATGCGGTGACCGTTGGTGGCGTAAGCGAACGGCACGTCCAAGAGTTCCGCGTACCTTTTCGCCTGCTCAAAGCCGTCGGAAGGATCACGCCTCGACCTCTTGGCCTCGATCACGGCTACTGGTAGCCCATCCGAGTGCTGCAGGACATAGTCAGCGATCAGGGGCCGGTCCTGTCGGTGCAGGCGCGCGGTTGCCCGGATACGACCCCTGTTAATCCGGTATTGGGACTTGACCTGGTCGTCCGTCCATCCTGCCGATTCGAGCGCGGGCAGCACAAACTGGCGGCAGGTCTCCTCCTCAAGAGGACCGTAGGCGCTGACCGTCACAACACTATTCTTACCCTAAGCGCCGATTCACGTTCTCCGCACTCGCGACTTGCTTGCGCTACTGGTATCTGGGGATCCGGCCATCGTTGAGCAGTGACAGACCAGGATCGCCGTCGGCCTCGCTTACCTAAACGCAGGTCGCTGCCGAAGGACTGCTCACGCTGCTGACTAGAACGTCCGCCGACCG
>VFSW01015054.1_pt1 | contig 10659 bp, 6 predicted proteins | sample 5358111 | NCBI WGS metagenome assembly VFSW01 (sample SAMN11554181, study PRJNA540505) | mine drainage metagenome | isolation source: sediment from site ElyBrook_90M | place: USA: Ely Copper Mine, Vershire, VT | collected 2017
CCCTCATCGGGGGGACGCCGCTCGTCCGCCTCGCGCGTATCGCGCCGTCCGGGCAGGCGGCGATCGTCGCGAAGCTCGAGGCCAAGAACCCCGGCGGCAGCGTCAAAGATCGGCCGGCGCTCGCGATGGTGGACGCCGCGGAGCATGCGGGGAGGCTCGGCCCCGGCTCGGTTCTGGTGGAAGCGACCAGCGGCAATACGGGTATTTCGCTGGCGATGATCTCCGCCGTCCGCGGATACCGGTGCGTGCTCGTGATGCCGGAGGACATGAGCCTCGAGCGGCGCTACCTGCTTCGCGCATACGGCGCCACGATCGAGCTCACGCCCGCCGAGCACGGGATGGCCGGCGCCGTGGCCCGCGCCGAGGAGATCGCCCGCGAGACCAAGGGCGCCTTCATGCCGCGACAGTTCGACAACCTCGCGAACCCCGCCTCCCACGAGCGCACGACCGGGCGCGAGATCCTCGATGCCGTCGGGGCCGAGCTCTCGGCATTCGTGTCGGGGGTCGGCACGGGAGGGACGGTGACGGGGGTCGGCCGCGTCCTCAAGCGGGAGCGGCCCGGGGTTCTCGTCATCGCCGTCGAGCCCTCGGCGAGCGCGGTGCTGTCAGGGAAGCCCGGGGGCCTGCATGGCATCCAGGGCATCGGAGCGGGGTTCGTGCCGAGCCTGTTCGACCGCAGCGTGGTGGACGACGTCGTTCAGGTGAGCGATGTCGCAGCGCACGACATGGCGGCGCGGCTCGCCCGCGAAGAAGGGATCCTCGTCGGACCTTCGTCCGGGGCGAACGTCCACGCGGCGGTCGGCGTCGCCAGGCGGGTGAGGGGCGTTGTGGTGACGGTGCTCTGCGACACCGGGGAGAGGTATCTGTGCTGAAGGCGGGATGGCGTGCGCGGATGCCGTGGCATCGCTGTCCGGTGCATCGACCTCGTTGAAGGATGCATCGCGCAAGGATCGGCACACGCGCAGCCCCTCATCGAAGCTATCACTTCCCGCCGACGGACCAAGAGCACAGGTGGTCCATCGCAAAGACCACGATTCGGTTCTTCACCGCGATGGGGAAGCTCATGCTCGGGACGCCCGTGCACGCCGCCCCCGTCGTCGTGACGAGGTGCGCCCCCGTGTCGCCGTTGAGCGCGGTGAGCTGTGTTCCTTCTACGAACCAGACGATTGGGTTAGCGCTCACGCCGTCGCTCGTCGTCGAGATCGGGGGATAGTTGATATGGCCCCCCCCAGCGGAGTTCGCGGTGCACCAGGCGATCTTCCCGATCGGCGTCTGTCCAGGCGTGATGAGCGTCGAGACGATGACCTCCTTGGTGGTGACTGGCCCCTGGGGGCAGTTGGGGCCGCCCTCTCCCACGTTGATGGTCGCGTGAAGCCCCGACGCGGACGTATAGATTGTGGGCGCGGTGTAAACCGTCTCGCCGGTCCCCGACACGGCGATGTCCGCCAGCGCGCCCCCGGGGGTACGATTGGCGTCGTACACGCCGCTGCTCAGGTTGGTTCCATCGAGAATGAAAAGGCGCCCTGACTTGGCAGGCGAGACGAGGAGCGCAGGGGGCGTGGATCCGGCGGGGAGCGGGACGTAAGCGGGCGTGGAAGCGCCGTAGTCGTAGTCAAACTGATCCCAGTTCAGGGCTTCGGTGGGTACGAAGACGTTTGCCGCGCTTCGCATGAACTGGGCCATCCCCGTCAGCCGGACGACCTCTTCCGAGTCCGACATGGCACGGGGTACCATGGTCGCGTTGTTTCCGGTGGCCGCGAATATGCTGCCGTTCCCGTCCGACGCCGGTCCGCCCGCGCCCCAGATACCGGAGTGCGCGCTCTGCGTCGCCCAGCCGGCAACCTTGGGCGGAGTCGTCGTGGTGTCCACGGCGACGATCCAGCCGTAGTACACGTTGCAATCGCAGTAGTGCCCGCCGAACGGAATGTAGAGGATGCCGTCGTCGGTCATCAGCGACGCGCCGTGCTGGTTCTGGTCGACGGAGTTGAAAGTCGTCGTCGTGCCGTTGCCGGCGTACGAGAGCGTCGTCGCGGAAAGCGTCACGGGCCACCCGCCCGTCGTCTGCTCCACGCCGTTTTCGACGGAGAGGGCGTGCACCATGTGCGGATTGCCGCCCGCGGGGATGAACAGGCGGCGCGACCCGGGGTCGATCACCGGCGTCCCTCGGATCCCGTCGCCCCCCGAAAGCTCAGCCGTCCAGACGAGCTGGCCCGACGTCTCGTCGAACGCCAGGACGTTGGGGGTGCTCCCGAGGCTGGTGAACGCGAAGAAGAGCCCATTGCCTGCTGGGCGCGTGGTCGCCGCGCACCCCTTCGCCCCCGCCGGGCAACCCGCTGCGGCGGGCCCTTGCTCGATGTAGAGCACCGATGCGGTGCCTTGATTCTGCAGCTGGCCTTGGGCGATCTGGGGGTACACCGCGTTCGCATTGAACGTCGTGTCGGGCGCCATCATCGGCGCCGACGCAAAGGTCAGCCCCGGTTGGGCGAACGTGGCATGCCGGAGGAGATCATGGCCGCGCTGAAGGACCGACTGAGGCCCACCCGTACCGCCATCGCCCGTCACGCCGCTGCTGCCGCCGGTGCCGCTGCTGGCGGTGCCTCCCCCGCTGCTGCTGCCTGTGCCGCTGCCACTGGCGCTGCTCGTGCCACCGCTGCTGCCGGTGCCACTGCCGCTGCTGCTGGCGACGCCGCTGCTGTTGCCGGTGCCGCTGCCGCTGCTGGCGCTCGTGCCGCTACTTCCGCTGCCGTTCGAGCCCGAGTCGGCTCCCGCGTCTTCTAGGCTGCTACCCGTCCTGCTTTCGGATACCCCACATGCACCGGCCATCACAGCGAAGGTCGCGATCGAGACGGCGAAGGTGCCCCCGGGGCGAAGCGTCCGAATGATCCGGGGGGTATTCATGGGTAAGGAGAGGCCATAAGCAACCGCAGTGCCGTACAGACGGGCGGCAATTTCACGGGCGGACCGCTAGGCGCTCTCTTCGGCCTTCTCGGAGACGCGCGCTCCGGCGGTCAGACGACCCTACAGCTGCGAGTGGTTTGAGCGCGGCGCGGTCGATCCGATCTATCACCAAGTGCAGGACTTTCTCGTCAAGTGGGCGGGGCATCGCCTTTGCTTTGCGCTCGGTCGAGCTGATGAAAACGTCCTTGCCGATCCAGTCTCTTCGCCATGCGACCTTGCGCGACCTCGTCGCCGGTCCGGGTGAGCAGAGGAAAATGTCATCCCGACTCCGAAAGGCGATCTTTGCCGCCCTCACGGCTTCGGCGGTTGCCCTCTCCGGGTGCGGTTCGACTGCGTCGAAGAGCACCGACCAGAACGGCGACGCGGGCGGCGCCGGGGTCGACGGTTCAGCGGGCGAAGATGCGACCGTGGACGCCCCCGTTCTTCCGGCGACCGAAGACGCCCCGTGGGCGACCGTGGATGCTCCAGCTCCTCCGGCGAACCCAGGGAGTCGACTCACGTACAACTTCAATTACGGGTGGAAGTTCATCAAGGCGACCTCCCTTGCGACGACCGCCGATCCGAGCGTGGCGTCGTTCGACGACTCGACGTGGACGGACGTGAGCCTGCCGCACACCTATGACGACGTCGACAACTTCGGCCTGAACTGGGTCGGAGTCCGCACCACCTACAGCGGGCTGAGCTGGTACCGGAAGCACTTCACGATCGACGCCGCCAACGCAGGGCGGAAAGTGTTCGTCGAGTTCCAGAGCATGCGCGACATGGGGACGGTCTACGTCAACGGCAAGAATATCGGCTTCCACCAGGACGAAGTCAGCTCGGCCGGCTTCGACATCACCTCCGCGGTCAACTTCGGCGGGGACAACGTGATCGCGGTCGAGATCAACGCAAATGACAACCTGCCCGACCAGGTGGTCGCACCCGGATACACCTTCGACTGGTCGACGGTGGTCTTCTACCCGAAGTACGGCGGGCTCCCTGCCGACTCCAATCTGTTCATCACCGACACCATCCACCAGACCCTGCCGATATGGAACAACCTGCAGACGCAGGGCGTGTACGTCTACGCGGACCCCAGTACGATCGACACAGCGGCGAAGAGCGCAACGGTCACGGTCGAGTCGGAGGTGCAGAACGAGACGAACGCGGCGCTCGACGTCGCGCTGAACATCGAGATCTTCGATCGTGACGGCCAGTCCGTCGCGACCGTGGCGGCAGCACCGCAGAACGTCGCGTCCGGGACGAAGACGGTCATCACGGCCTCGCAGCCGCTCACCGCAGTGCACTTGTGGGCGCCGGACTTTCCGTACCTTTACACGGTGCGCTCCACGATCAGCGTGGGCGGCAAGACGGGAGACTCGGTCGACATCCCGTTCGGCATCCGCAAGTTCTCGTTCAATGCCACCAACGGCTTCAAGGTCAACGGCCGCTCGATGTACCTGGCGGGATTTGCGCCTCGCACCATGATGGACTGGGCGGGAGCCGGCATTCCGCAGGACTGGATGAACGAATACGACTACCTCCTCATGAAGGGGATGAACCACTTCTTCATTCGTCCCATGCACGTCGCGCCGGTGCCGCACATGGTCTCGTCGGCCGACCGGCTGGGCATCATCATGGTCGCGCCCGCGGGCGACGGCGAGTACTGCCCCTACGCGACCGCCGCCGACATGGCCCGGTGGACGCAGCATCTGGCGCTGATGAAGGCGGTGACGATCTACTACCGCAACAGCCCGAGCATCGCCTTCTATGAGGGGTGCAACGGGTTCATCACCGAGCAGCAGATGTCCGACATGGTCAACATCCGCAAGACGTGGGATGCGCACGGCAGTCGCTACGCAGGCGCCCGCGGAACGGATCCGCAGAACGAGCCCTCGATGGAGTACGAGGCGCCGATGGACAACCCCTGGCAGGCTGCCGATAGGCCTTGCTGGTCGGCGGAGTACGCGCGCCAGGAGTCGCCGCGCCGCGCTTGGGACGCCTACTCGCCCATATTCGATCCGAAGACCAACACTATCATTCCGACGGGCGGATACAGCACCGTCGCGAACACGGGTCCCATCGTCTCCTACCCGAACTGCGATTTTCGGCTGAACAGCCTGGAGGACCTGTCGCTCTGCTTCGCCTGGAGGTACTGGCAGCAGTACGCCCTGAGCAACTTCGTCTTGCCCGCGGCGCAGCGCACGACCCAGGGCATCATGGTCGGCGGTGCCAAGATCATCTTCAACGACAGCAGCACCGACGGCCGCCTGCAGAACACCGAGGTGGCGCGCGTCGGTGGAGTGGTAGACGGCGTCCGGATCATCAAGGACCCGTATTACGTGCTCCAGGTCGCCGCGAGCCCGACGCCCGACATCCACATTCTGGGCCACTGGAACTACGCCGCCGGGACGACCAAGAAGGTGTACGTGGCGGCCAACACCGAGCAGGTGACGCTCGCCGTCTACGACGCCAACGACAACCTGCTCAAGGACTACGGCATGGGCGCCGTCGACACGCAGATGGGCCAGAACAGCGGCCCGAACGCGCCCAACCACTACATCTTTGCGTTCCCGAACGTGATGTTCCAGGCCGGCAAAATCAAGGCCGCGGGCCTCAACGGCGGCAAGGCAGTCGTCAGCGACGAGCACGTGACTGCGGGAGATCCAGCGGCCTTGAAGCTCACGCCGATCTACGGGCCCAACGGCTGGTTCGCCGACGGCGCAGACATCGCCATGGTCGACGTCGAAGTGGTCGACTCCGCCGGCCGGCGCGTGCCGACCGAAACCAGCGTCTTGACGTTCAAGCATTCTGGCGCGGGCACATGGATCGGCGGCTACAACAGCGGCCTGGCCCAGAGCGCGTACCCCAACCAGGGCATCTTCACCGACACTCTGAGGACCGACGCGGGCATCAACCGGGTGCTCGTGCGTTCGACCCGCACGGCGGGGACCTTCACGATCACGGTGTCGCGCCAGGGGCTCGCAGATGCGAGCGTCACGCTCACCTCGACGCCGTTCGCGGTGCCGGCGTCCAACCTCGCCACGACCTGGCCGCAGCACTACAGCCTGCCGCTGCCGCAGGAACCTGTCGCGGTACCCGACAACTGAAGGTTTGGCCCGACTTGCGTTTTCCCCGCGTCGCTACTTCCCCGTGAACCGCGGCTCTCTCTTCTGCATCCACGCCGCCACTCCCTCCATCACGTCCGCGCTCCGAAGTAGCCTGAGCTGCTCCTCGCGCTCGCGTTTCAGAGCGTCTTCCACGGAGCCCCAGCTCGCGTACAGCGCCCGCTTGATCGCCGCGAACGCGAGCGGGGGCCCCGCCTCGATCTTCTCCGCCAGAGCGAACGTCACCGGCTCCAGCGCGTCCGGCTCGACGACCCTAGCCACGACGCCCAGCCTCTCGAGCTCCTCGGCCTGGACCTTCTCCGCAAGGAGGATCATCTGCATTGCCCGCGCAGTCCCGACGAGCCGCGGCAGCCAGAAGCTCCCGCCCCCGTCCGGCATCAGGCCGATGTGGACGAACTTCTCCTGGACGTACGCGCGGGTCGTGGCGACGCGGAGGTCGCACGCGAAAGCCAGATCCGCCCCGAAGCCTACGGCCGCGCCGTCCATCATCGCGATCACCGGCTTCGCGCAGCGGACCACGCTCTTTATGACGGCGTGAAACTCGTCCATGTACGCATCGAGGTGGTCGAAGAGATCGGGGTCTTGCGTGAGCGTCTGTCGCAGGTCGGCCCCGGAACAGAAGTGTCCTGCCGCGCCCGTGAGCACGACGCACCGGACGGAAGGGTCGTCGCTCGCCGATTCGAGCGCCGCCCGCAAATCGCCGAGGACGTCGTGCGTGAGGGCGTTGCGCGCCGCCGGGCGGTGGATCGTGACGACGCGGGTCGCGTCTTTCGTGTCGACGAGGACGACACCGCTGCGCACGGAGGATTCGTCGCTCATGCTCCAACTCAAAGCGGGCCGGGCAGGCTCCCGGGGCGCCCGTAGAAATCCGATCGAAGGTAGGCCTGGACGAGGCGCTGCACGAGGATCTTCACGACCGCTCCCAGCGGGACCGCGAAGAGAACGCCGAGGAAGCCGAAGAGCGTGCCTGCGGCCATCATCGTGAGGAGCACCTCGATCGGCGCCAGGCCGACGCTCCGCCCGACGATGCGCGGGGTGATGACCAGCCCGTCGAGCACTTGCGTCCCTAGCATGACCGCGAGCACGCCGATGACGCGCTCCGGCCCCTGCCACTCGAGCATCGACATCGAGAGGGCGAGGAGCAGGCCGCAGCTGAAGCCGATGTACGGGACGAACGCGAGCATGCCCGTGAGGACGCCGATCGGTACCGCAAGCCGGATGCCGACGTAACGCAGACCCACCGCGTAAAAGGCGCCGAGGACGATGTTCGTCGTCAGCTGCCCGCGCACGTAGCCGCCGAGCGTGCGATGGATCTGCCTTGCCACGTCGGCGACTTGCGCGTGGAAGCGGCGGGGCACCAGGTCGCCCGCGCGGCCCACGATGCGGTCGAAGTCGATGAGAAGGTAGAGGGCGAAGACCGGGACGATGAGCGCGCTCAGGAGCACGCCGACGTAGCTGAGCGTGCCGAAGAGGGCGGTGCTCGCCGCAGACAGCACGTCGGGGAACTGCTCGCGGAGCTTGTCGCGAACCTGCATGCCGAGCTCCGTCATCGTGTGCGGAGGCTTGAAGTGGAAGGCTTGCCACAGCCACGGCTCGACGCGCGCCTCGAACGCCTTGAGCTCTGCCGGTAGGTCCGCCGAGGCGTCGCGCAGCTCGTCGACGAACAGCGGGACCGCGAAGACGAGGACCGTCGTCAAGAACCCCGCGATCGCGAGCATCACGACGGGCGCCGCGAGCGTCCGGGGGACGTGCCGCGACTCGAGCCAGTCGACGAAAGGGTCGAGCGCGTAGGCGAGAAGAAAGGCGAAGAAAAGGGGCGCGAGCACGCCGCGAAGCAAGTACGAGAGCCCAACGAGGCCCGCGAGCAGCGCCCACGTCAGCGCGCGGCGCGCGGCGGGGCTCATCGGCCTGGGCACGGACGAAGTCGACATGAACCTATGGCAATGTAGCCTGCTTGCCGCCATGCCTGAAGCCGACGACGAACGTATCCCTGCCTTCGACCAAGACGCGCCTCGCCCCGTGCCTCGGCTCCCGCTCCAGGACGGCGCCACCCTCACGCGCCTCGTTTCGGTGATGCGCCGCCTGCTCGCTCCCGGCGGCTGCCCGTGGGACCGCGAGCAGTCGTTCGAGACGCTGCGCAAGTACGTCCTCGAAGAGGCGTGCGAGGTGATCGACGCGATCGACTCGCGGGACCGCAAGGCGCTGCGCGAGGAGCTCGGCGACCTCCTGCTCCAGGTCGTCTTCCAGGCGGAGCTCGCGCGGCGCGAGGGGAGCTTCGCCATCGACGACGTCGTCGCTGGCATCGTCGACAAGCTCGTCAGCCGCCACCCCCACGTCTTCGGTCACCTCGACGCGAAGACGGCCGACGACGTCCTCCGCAACTGGGAGAAGCTCAAGGCCAAGGAGAAAGGCGAGCGCGGCCTGCTCGGCGGCGTCCCCCGCAGCATGCCGGCGCTCACGCGCGCGCAGCGGATCGGCGAGAAGGTCTCGCGCGTGGGCTTCGACTGGGAGGACGCGCGCGGGTCGAGGGCGAAAGTCGCCGAGGAGCTCGAGGAGCTGGACCGCGCGATCGCAGCTGCGGGCCAGGCTGGCTCGGAGGCCGAGAGGGAGCGTGCGGCGGCGGAGGTAGAGGAGGAGATGGGGGACGTGCTCTTCGCCCTCGTGAACCTGGCGCGCCACGTGAAGGTCGACGCCGAGGGCGCGTTGCGGCGGACGATCGACAAGTTTACGACGCGCTTCGCCCACGTGGAAAGGCGCGTGCGCGAGGAGCACGGCGGCTGGGGGGAGGCCGGCGGGAGCGAACGCCACTTGCCGCTCGAGGTGCTGGATCGGTACTGGGAAGAGGCTAAAGCTTCTTCCCGATGACCGACGTCGCGCCGATCGCCCCGCTCGCCCGCACGCCCGAGGAGTGGGCCGAGGCGCTGCGCCCCGCGGGGGTTCGGCCCTTCCACGCGCGGCAGGTGTTCCGGTGGGTCCACGCACGCAGCGTCGTCGACCCCGAAGCGATGTCGGATCTGCCGAAGGAACTGCGTGCGACCCTTGCGCCCTTGGGGCTCGCGCAGTCGTTGCAAGTCGCCGACGAGCGACGCGCCGCAGACGGCACGCGCAAGCTCCTCGTCCGCCTGCGCGACGGCGCGACGGTCGAGACGGTGCTCATCCCGGGCGTTACCGGGTCGAAGGGGAAGCTTCCCTCGCCGGTCTCGGCCGTCCACGACGATGCGGACGCCGCCGCGGCGGTCGACGACGACGATGAGGCGCCCGGCGAAGGATCGGAGCCCATCCGCGTGACCCAGTGCATCTCGACGCAAGTCGGCTGCGCGATGGGTTGCGTGTTCTGCGCGAGCGGCGTTGCGGGGCTGAAGCGGCAGATGGGTGCCGACGAGATCGTCGGCCAGGTGATCGCCGGGCGGGCGAGGCTGGAAGAGGGCGAGCGCCTCACCAACGTCGTCCTCATGGGGATGGGCGAGCCTCTCCACAACTACGCCGCCACCGTCCGGGCGCTCCGCTTGCTCACGCACCCCGAGGGCCTCGGCCTGTCCGCCCGGCGAATCACGGTGTCGACGAGCGGTCTCGTCCCCGAGATCGCCCGTCTGGGGGAGGACTTCGCCGGCAACATCGGCCTCGCGATCTCGCTGCACGCGGCCGACGACGAGACGCGTTCGCGCCTCATGCCGATCAACAAGAAGTACCCCCTCGGCGTCCTCATGGCTGCGCTGCGCGCCTATCCGCTCCCGCGCCGGCGCCGCATCACGATCGAATACACGCTGGTCTCCGGCGAGAACGACCTGCCGCAGGAGGCGAAGAAGCTCGGCCGCTTGCTCCGGGGCCTCCCCGTCAAGGTGAACCTCATCCCGATGAACCCCATCGCAGCGAGCCCCCTCGGCCCCCCGGACATGGGTCGCGTGCTCGCCTTCCAGCGCGTGCTCTGCGACGCGGGCTATTCCTGTTTCATCCGGCGGCGCCGCGGCGATGACGTGGGCGCCGCGTGCGGGCAGCTCGCGCTCCTCGGCGCCAAGGCGAAGGTGCGAACGGTGAAGAGGGCTCCACAGCCAGACGGGAAGACGGGAAGATAGAGGGGTGACTGCGTCGGCACGCCCTTTTCTCGTTCTCGCGTCTGCTTCTCGCTCTGCTTGCTTGCTGCTCGTGGCGATCGTCGCTTGCCCCGCCCGGGCGACCGCTTCCGACGAGCCCTGGGGCCCCCGCAAGCCCGGGTGGGCCGACGTAGTGTTCACCGGCTTCGCCGGCGACGGCGTCCGTTTCAACAATCCGTATCGCCTCGCCACGGTGCTCGGATCGCAGGCGCAGTCCCTCTCGCGAACGGCAGCGTACGCCGACGCAGGGCTCGCGCTTCTCTTCGGCGACACGTTCCGCCTCGCCGCAGGCGTGGCCCTGCGGACGTCCGTCGCGCTCGAGGGCGTCGGGCAGGCCGTGACGACGCCGTCGCTTCTAGCCCTTCACCGCTGGAGCGCGCTGGCCGTCTATGGGCGCGGCGGGCTCCCCCTCGTCCTCGCGCCCGACGTCACCTGGGGCCTCGAGGGCGGAGTCGGGGCGGTATGGTTTCTCACCGCGAGGATCGGGGTGGTGGGGGAGCTCG
>VFSW01015055.1_pt1 | contig 10659 bp, 10 predicted proteins | sample 5358111 | NCBI WGS metagenome assembly VFSW01 (sample SAMN11554181, study PRJNA540505) | mine drainage metagenome | isolation source: sediment from site ElyBrook_90M | place: USA: Ely Copper Mine, Vershire, VT | collected 2017
TATGATGACTTCGCCCGCTGGAGGTCTTCGACGAGTAATTCTTCGTCGGCGAGGGAGTGCAATACCTCTGTCATTTCTTCTATTGCATCTTTTGACGACGCCTTTGGAACGCCACCACACAACTCGATCTCGAAATAATTAATTTTCCTTTGCATGTTCGACCGCAAGTATTTAAACCATTTGAACCTATTGCTGACCCGATCTAGCCTGCTTTCTTTCCATCTGCCCAATATAAAATGGATTAGCCCAACCCCCCAAAAATCCATACGGTCAGGTAATGCAAATGCGGTCGCAAGTCGAATTTGCATCTTATCGATATCCTTGTCTTTGCTCGCGACATGTGTTCCAAACTTCGTCGCCTTTCTCAAAGCGAACGAGGGTATCTCAACAAATTTTCCATTTGGTTGATTAGGCATCGATCCAAACTGACGTTCCAACAGCTCCAAAACGTTACCAGGCAGGTCCCCCGCAATACAAATCTTTATCTTGCCCTCCTGATGACGCTCTTTGTAAAATGCCTGAACCGATTCGAGTGTCAATGCCCCGGAGTCAATATAGTCGGCATCCATAAATGGATGATTTTTCCCGTAAAGGGCCTCTTCGACCGCACCGCCAACCAACTCAGGATCACTATCTTTCTCGTCCTCTAACATATCCTCTATCGTTTCCCGGTAGCTCGCATATCCTTCAGGGGAAAACTCAACTTCGAATAACTTCCTATACAAAGCAGGAAGAAATTCCTCAAACTGAATACCTAACACACTAAATTGCACCTGAGAATAGTCCAGTCCATGAAATGTACCAGAAGAAAACTCGAATGAAGGCTGCGTTGTTGATACCTGACCATTTTCCCATTCATCTAGTATATCACAAAGCATATGAGATACTGCGCTTGCCTGTCCTCGCTCATTAACCATTGCGCTGCCAGCTTCGAATAAAAAGGTGATTTCAATTTTTGGCGCCCCGGCCACCTGACAAGCATATACAGGGATTTGGTTAGATAGACGCTGTTCCTTATAAGGTGAAAGCAACTCTGAAACAGTAGCAAAGTCAAAGGTCGTTGGCGGTACTTTTCGGTTTAATGTTTGCATAAAATTACTTTTTGTTATTACGAGAAATAATGGTAACAGTACGTTCAGGGTTCAAAATGCTCCTCCAGGCCCATGACATTGCCTTCAGGTCCAGCGCACGCACCTTTTCAACACTTTCGTTGTAGTAATCGGCACCGCCCGCCATTTCACTTATAGACAATGTGCTGACAAATTTCTCACCTGAAAAACTACCGTCGAATCCGAAGTCATAGATCCTTCTATTAAGCAACCCTTTCACCTCCCATTCTTCTGGTGAATATTTAGCTAATTTGCGCAGGGCCTGGTCCAATTCATAAATTGCAGCCTCCATATAATCGCCCAGACGAACAGAGGCGGCAAAGACGAGAAGGTCGGATTCAAAGGTCCCTATGACCCACGCCTCGATACTTGAAAATATTTCATCGTCACCAACGACCTCACGAAGCGGTCCTAACAATTGAGACATTTGCATGTCTGACAAGCAATCCGCATAGAAATATTCGTCAGTCTGACGACCTTTGATCGGGTAAGCCCGGTAAATATAATTTTCGGGCCCCCACTTATCCAATGTTTTCACTTTCGGTTTTGTCCTAACAGGCTCCAATTGACGTGGCGCCCTCTCAACCGTGGAAGGAGGAATGCCGCCAAACCATTTCTCTGCAAGTTCAAATACTCGATCGGAAGAGAGGCCGCTGGAAACCGTCAAACAAGCATTTGATGGAGTGTAATAATATTTGTAAAATGATCCTATATCCGAAAACTCGATGTGGTCAACAGATTGTTTCGTGCCCAATACACGAGTTCGATAGGGATGAGTCTCATACGCTTCAAGTTTGACAACATTCATAATATATCTGTACTCACTGGACAGCTCCTCATCTATTTTGTAGTGCAACCACTTTTTCAGACGGGGAATAGACTCTTCTTCCGCCTCAGATCCGATCATTCGATCACTTTGCAACCAAAATGCGGACTCCAGGTTCTCTTGCGGCAGCGTAATGAAAAATTGGCTCACATCATGGGTAGTTTTCGAATCGACTTGAGCGCCGGCATTAGCGTTATGAAGAACGTGGTCAGGAATATTTAGTGAGCTGGAATGCACAGTCCAGCGCACCAGGTTCGCTAACCCTTCCTTTCCCGGGTAGTCATCAACACTACCAGCACGATAGGTCACGCATACGATGGCCTGAGTCGCATGCTCTCGTTGATGGGATATAATAGTAAGGCCATTTCGTAATGTAAAACGATTAATTTTTATCATGGCAATAAATAATTACAGATTATCCCCCGATAGGGCGTATCATCGCCGAGGATATTTTTTAAATTTTGGCGATTTTACTAATAATAAATTCTTGAGATTTAGAGGCAACAAAACCATAGTAACACTAATACTTCATTAGGTAACAACGCAATCCCTAGTACAAAAAGCGATTTTAGTAGATTTTACTTCTCCGGACCTGGTATAGTACGGATTCTGATATGCACAAGAAACTGGCTATTTGTTCAATAGGTATTTCCCGAGCTGAGTCTCCATAATATGCCAAAAACAACTCGTACTTCCTTTCGGGGAATCTCCCTCGCAAAATATTTTTATGTTCTTCGATTTCAGCACATTGAACATCAGTCAAGTCTCTCATTTTTTCGGAGAATTCCGGAAACTTGATCAGGTTGTCTCTTATAGCATCAATTGATAACGCGAAAACTAGAGAATCCCTATGGGCATAAAGATGCTCTCTAGCCCGCGTCTGTTTTAAAAGATGCTTGTGATCGTAAATTATTGCCCCAGGCAGCCAAAACCTCGAATATCTTCGATTCCCATCTTCCCAAATCCCGCTCGCCAAAAAACCGTCTTCAACAAAGTATAGACTATCCGGGATTTGTCCCTCTTTAACTAAAATCTCACCTCGCATAATTTCCTTGCGTTCGAACTGATAAAGCAACTCCAATTTTAAGTCACAACACATGTTTTTTTGCGTATCGAGCTTTTCAATTAGCTTTCTCATATTTCGGAGGTTTAATCATGTAGGTAAATTTCATAGCGACAGCCGCTTTTTAAGCCATGATATCATCGCTACAATTAGTCTACTTCGGAATAGTTAATAAATTGCAAATTGTACTGGACAAACTGGACCTGTCGCTTTTGTCAGGACCTCGGGTCGCGCCGGAATACCCGCGGCCTGGGCGACAGGCCCAATTCGACTAATGATATTGCATTGCTCTTAGGATCTTCTCGACTGCGCTCAATTTTGCAATATGCTGATCAGAATAGAGATGATGCAATTTGTGCAAGTCTCCAACCTGCATTATTGTTGTAGTCGGCATGATCCGGTCATCCCAAGTGAGGCCATTTTTTGATATTGCCGTTGCCATAGTCACACCTTTACACTCGAAAATATGTTCCATCCAGAAAAAAGTGCCATCAATGTAAATCAGGCGCGTCCGAAGTATAAATGAGCGAAACAAAGACAAGGGATAACGATAGCGGATATGAGCCGTATAAACGAAAGGTTGAAGCTTCTTCGTTAAGAGAAGACGCCAACCGCCTAAATGTAGCAAAAGATCGAGTCGGCCCATATCCATAAACGCATGGTAGCGGTCATTTCCCATGAGTTTAATCACACAATCCCAGGGCATGACTCTAAAACGAAGGACTGATTGACCCGTGAAGCTCTGGCAGCGAAACAATGCCGCCAGGAGCAACCCCGTTAAACGTGTATACATACGCATGCTAAATAGGATTTATATTGACAAACTGCCAATGGTTTATTTTTTAGAAATTGAGCAGCGGCAAGGATATTTAGGTTTAGTGGTATTGCTCAAGCTCGAATCTCACACTCCCCGGAGCTTGGATCCGGTTTCTTACTCTTGGTGATAACCAATGTTTCTGGATTACTGACGATTGCAATTTCATCTCCAGGGTTGAAACCCGCTTGTACAAGCCATCGTCCTAACAACGTAATACAAGGAATTGAAAAAGCACTTTTGGACCGCTTAAAGTATGTCCTCTCCATAACACGCACATGATGGATACCTATACATTTTTCCTTTGCGAAACAGTCAGTCTGGAGGACTGCTTCGGCGGACTGTAGTCCTTTATTAATATGGATATATGCAGCTTCGAAAAACCGAATAAATTCCTGAGTAAAAGCCAACACATTTTCTCGAACTTTTTCGCCGCCATAAATAACTTTGTCACTCTTAATGCAAAGGTCTCTCATAGCAAGAATCAATTTTCGGACTTCGCTAAGCGAAACCCCTTCTACAAATTCCTTCAAAAGCGGAAAGGGATTGCTAATTTCCTCTTTGGTCAGGTTGCAGAAAACACTCTCGTCGTATGTTTCTTTGGTGGTATCCACTGAAATTGGAATTGATTTCTGCTTAAAATGAACGTCTGCAACACCTTTCTGCCGCGATTTGCGATGCATCTACGGAAACGCGGTATTTCGGTGTTTCAACCCTGAAGTGAGTTTACGTGCCTTAATTCTAATGTAACGTAATCTTGACAGGCTCTTTTTGGCTAGGGGCAAAGCGATCTACGCTTGCGCGAACCTTACATGTCATGCCCTCACTTATTCCCATGTAGGAGGCTAAGTCTTTGGCCGGCACTCGCACAAGCAAATGAGGAAACACTTTCTTCAACCACTTAAATCTATTATCAGCCGACTGCATCCATATTTCAGAAAGCCGCTTCTCGCGTTCGCAATAGCACCGCTGGAACAGGGATAGGACAATGTTATTAAATGCTTGGTGTCTCTGTCGAAGGCCTTGATACTGCTCATAAGTAATGCTGAACAACCTCGTATCTTCCAACGCTTGAACATACTCGATACCAGGAGCTTGATTAAAGAAGCTATTTCCAGATACGCATACTTCCCCGTCCAGCGTAAATCCAGACGTGATTTCCTTTTCACCCTTCTCATAAAAACTTCGGAGAACCCCCCTTTCTACAAAATAGATATATCTCGACACCTGCCCTGCCTTTAAAAGAAACTCCTTTCTCCTTATTTCCCTTTCAGCTACCATCAGGTCCAGTTCTTCCCTTAGCTCCGTTGTAAGGGGATAAATTGACCGAAGAAATTTAATTAGGGTAATCATAAATAGGAATTTGTTTTTGAATTAAACAATCATTAGCTCCGAATAAATGGCTCAAGTATAGAGATACCGGAGCGGCCGGATGCCACAGGTAGAATGACCGGTCGAAAATGCCGGATATCATTTTTCGAGTATATTTTTAACGGCTAATTCATTCTCTTCCAAAAATTAAGTTTTTCATTAAGCACTTCATTTTGTTGTTGAATATCCTCGACTTTTCCCAAAATTGCCCTCAATAGAATTCGATTTCCATCGGGATCACCTCCATTATCAGGACTTCCCTCATCGTCATCAGAAGATCCACGATCAGCTTGCGCAGGTGGAAGCACACTCACTCCAGGTCCAGAAAAATGGATATTTATGTTGATGCTTGTAATTATTTTTTTCCCGTTGTTAGGCATTGCTTTGATTTTAACAGTTTGAAATAGTAAATCAAATCGTCATCGCTTCTTTCTTTTTCCCTAATTTAAAGACCATGCGTTTTCTAACGCCTCTAAGCGCGCCGGTAGGCATTAGTAATTCAATATACTCTCGCTTAAGCTCTCCTACAGCGTACCTGGTTCTTTGCCTAGCTATCCATTTTAGCAGCCTCATGTTCGTACTCACAGTTGGCAAGCAACCATCGTGATCTTGGATATGTTTTTTCAAAAGCTCCAGAGTCTCTTGCCAAGATAAATTCACCTTAAAGGGAAAATCCAAGTGAAGAAGTTCATCAAAAACTGGTTCAGGAATTGAACCTATTCGATATCCGTGTCGAATATCACGCATCAATGCAGTTCGTGAGCCCAAATCAAACTTTCCCTTTTCCTCTAAATATTTTTTGGCCTCCAGCAATTTCTCATTCCAAAGATTTACCTGATAGGGATCCAGGTAGACAATAGACCCAAGAAGCGTGGTGTATTTGGCGGAAAGCAGTCCCTTTGAATAGAACCTTCGTTGCCTCTTCAACCAACTATTTAAACGTTCCGGAATTCGTTCCTTCTTCCACATCGCTTCCTTAAGCTTGTTGAAATTATTATACCATTGTGACTCAAAGCTTTTATCCCACTCAATCCCTATGTTGTCCAAAAGTTCACAACGTTTCGGGGATAGCGTTCCTTTTTTCTTAGCATCTCGTTGATTCCGGATCCAGTAATGAAGCGACGGGTTTTCTTTTAGTATTACCTCCAAATGCCCATGTTTCAAATAATATTCAACAGCCTTTTTGTAGTATATTTCCCAGTATTCTACTTTTTCGCCAAAAGCATAAAATAGATCTTGAATTGCCTGCGTTTCGTCTACGAACTCAATACCTATTCTTTCAACAACCCTTACATCCTCATCCCTCATTGTTGACGCCACCCCTTGCACCTCTTTCAACTCATATTCATAGTCCTCTTTAAACATCTTCTGCTGCACATTTCTAAAATTGTTTACGAAGTCGAAAATGATTGGCTGCTCTAATTGATCAACGGAAAAACATCGTCCAATTTGCTGATACCAGATATTCGCGGATGCAGTTTCTCGAAGCAAGATTACGACTGATACATCCTTTCCATGAAGCCCCTCATTTACCATGTTAACTGTATATAACACCTTCACTATCGTATCATTCTGGTCAAATGTTTCTAATGCCTTGCGATTTGCAGCCGTTTTTTCATAGGCGCTTATAAAGAGAGATAAAACGTCTCCGAAAATATCCTTAAAAATTGGCGTCAAAACGTTGAATGAAGTACTCATCATTTTTATGTTCTGACAGAACACGATTATTTTCCTTCTCGCCCTGGGCAAGTGCTTTTTCAATATTGAGTCAATACCACAACTTTTTTCCCAGTCCACAACCGCATTTCTCAGTTCCTTCAATAGAAGGAATTTCTTAGGATGAATTGAGTTCTCAATGTTTTCCTCAACACGGCGATATTCCTCCATAATTGAGTATATAGCACTGATGTACTTTGGAGGGTAGAGAATACCTTCAACAAATGCCCTTGCCAAGGTAATATTGGACGCAACATTGTTTTTGAATACCTCAGATGCCATATCCCGATTTCCATCTAAATATCGAATATGAGTGGCAGTAGTTCCCAATACTTTCGCATCGGGATTCATTAGTATTATTCGCCACACCATTGGCCCCCAGACTTCCGCTCCAATTCTGTGAAATTCGTCGAGATAAATGAAGTCATATCCTACGAGGTGCTCGATCTGCTTCAGAGTTTGAACGCCGTTATAGGTCCGAAAGTCAAAGTCAACTTCTCCAGCATGCTTTTTGACTTGGAGATCAATGTGGGAAGCTGGCGCTAAGACCAAATGGCGATATCCAGGATGCTCGGACACAAACTTTCCAATTATAACTGCTTTACCTGTCCCCATTGGCTGGATAACGCAAGCCATGTTACTATGCTTAAATAGCGTTGATGCATTTCTATAAGCCACTTTATTGTGCCTGTAAAGTTCCATACCGAGTGGTGGACGGCTTTTGAGATGTTTAAGGATCTATTTCGTGTTATTGGTTACCCTTACATAACCTGACAGATAGTTTTAATGTCGTCTAGTCTTCATTGTCAAAATCAAAATCTTTAAAGCCCTTGCTGTTTTTCATCGTTTCAATTGCCGTCGGCGGGATAATGGTTAATTTTTTTTTCTTAATATTCACTTCTATTAACATCTTTTATACCACCCTTTTCTTTTGAAAAGTGACTTCAACACGATCTCCCCGCTGCAAAGACCATATAAGGTCGTTAGCACTGTCCTCATCCGATAACTCTTTTATTGGATACATTTTCACCGCCGCTTCAAGATCAAACCCTTTAACGGAATATTTAACTTCCCGGTAGCTTCCCGATAGATCCCGTTCATTAAAGTTCAAATCCATCCAGGCAGAATACGAACCCGTAGATGGCGTCAAAAAGTCCCTTAATATGGGCCGACCTTGCAGCAGATTGTAAGCTTCTTTAAACGTCACTCCTGTACCGCGAATGATTAAAAAGCCATTTTTACGATCTTCGAACGGATAGATAGGAGCTTTTGTCAAAGCATCATATTTTGATATGCTGTAGTCATTGGTTTCCGGCACCCTGCAAAAATGTATTTGAGCTCCCATCTTATTATTCTCAAAAATCGCTTCACTGTATACCTCAAAGTGATTCTCACCGGATGCTATTCCTGCATCGAGGCCGTCCGCAAGTGCAAATGACAGCGGAAACCCTAGTCCGCAAAGTGTTTTTAAATACTCATCTCTGTGCATAAACCAAGTCTTAATAGTTAGTAAATAGTCCTAAGAAAAATCTAGTTTATGGGATGTGCTCATTATATTTGCAGCCTCAAGACATTTCTCGATGCAAATTTTGTATATAAAAAAGTCTGCTCTCTTTTCAGGTTTGCAAAATGGATATCTATCTGAGGTAAAGCAAGTTTCCAATACATCGAGTAAAAAGTCTTTAAATTCAAACAAATTGTGATCGCGAAATATCTCTTGAAATACTATCGACGGATTCAACCGCTCTTTGGAAGTCAAGAGCACAGGATCATTGAAAAGAGCTGGGCAATTGATTATGTAAGACATGAGCAATTCTTTTCTCGAAAGAATCATTTCTTTGAGTTACTATCGACAAGTGCTAGTCTGTACTTTTGGTCAAGTAGAAACTTGCTCCAGGACATGATATTCCCTCCTCGGTGCTTTTATGCTGACGTATGCTTTGGCTATCACATTCGTCAATTCAAAGAGACGAGAGCTATCCTTATCAAATTGAAGGGCTAGAAACTGCGGTGAAGATTAAAGACGCCCATGCCCAATCTTTATCTGGCGATAAAAACTCTATGAGCAAATACCTGTAACTCGCCACCATTTAATTTCCTGCTTTCAATACTGACAAATCGAGGAAATTGATCATTCAGATGGTAGAATGCCTAGTCTACGAAGTATTCATATTTTCAAGATTTAAGTCGGATTAAAAACGGGTTTCTTTTAGTATTTCAAATTGTTCAACCAACGGTAGTATCTCAGTTTGAATTGTTACCGGTTGATTTTAAAAAGCCCGATTACTATTTCATCATTCATCCATGAAAAATGAAACCAGACTTTCGGCCAGACAAGTATATTTATATCGCATGCAAATGGTTCATTGCCCCAATTTTTGAACGATTGATAAATCTTGCGCATGACTAAGGATACTAATTTTGGACGGTTATTGAAAGTGAGACACTACCCAACCAACGTTTCAACAACTGTACAATTTGTGTTCTGATTCTTATAAAGTTCATCTCCTCTTGAAAGAAACAATTTTGCTCTATCTAAAACCACACCAGCGTCTGCTTTAGAAATCTCATAACTGTCTTTATATCGTGTATCAATATAAGCATGCGTAATCAATCGCAAAATGCCGCGTTCTTCACATGTCACTTCTGGAAATATCGTACCTGGCAATACCGAAAAGGTTTGGGTCAATTTTAAAAGCCGCTTGATGTTATGAGTTCTTGAACGATACCCTGTAAACACTCGCAACAAGCCTATACAGATACTTTCCACTACTTGATGACATAGAAACGCTGTTTGCTTATACCATCCATTTGCGAAGGAATGATCGGCCAGTGACAGATATTTTGTTGCTAAATCATACCACCTTTCCCAGTCAATTGCGAGATCCTGCTTCGGAATGCTTTCGCAAATGAGAAGTTGTTTCTCACCTCGATCAAACAAGACGCGACCTTGCATAACAACCAAACAAAAAAATCGAACGTTTCTCCTGACTGCGCTATTTACGTATCCAATCTTATAAGTAAGACAATGCACTTTTATTGGAAAAAATGCTTCTTTTTCCGCTGTTTCTACAATATTTATATGCTCCGGCTGCAAGTCATCAGAAGTAACGATCAACAAATCAAAAGTATGGAGCTCACTTTCTCTACTGCCATCTTCCATCACAAAAATACCTGATTCTATCAGTGTTGTAGTTCTACTTCCGTAACAAATAATAATTTCCGGTTTGATTTTATCAACTATGCGTTTAATCGTGGGAGATAATAATTCTTCCTGAGCTTTGCTAAGTACCATAAGGTTCATTTTGGTGTAATGATTCTGTCACTAGCAACACACTCGATACAAATTGTTCGGCCCAATAGTTACATGCTGTACTATTTCGCGAACACCATTTAGTTGATCGTCGGCCTTAAAGCTGATATATAAATTATTCTGAGGTGAAAGTTTTGCGAGTATGGACTTTTTTGTTCTTCGAATCCGTTAACGCTGGATGTTTGGCCTTCAAAGCAGCCATGAGTGCAACACTCGTAAGATAATGATCCAGCTGTTCCGCGGCTGTATAAAAAAAATTGGAGTCAGCGTTATATAGTTTGCCTAACGCTTTGGCTTGCGCTGGAGTAAGAAAAGCTTTTCCAGCTACTATGTCATCGTATTCGCTTAAACTAATTTTTAAGCATTTCGCAACGGCCTCTTTACTGACCTTGTATTGCTTTTGGCAGAATTCCATTAGTACGTTGTGCATAATAGTAAGGTTTAAAT
>VFSW01015056.1_pt1 | contig 10658 bp, 15 predicted proteins | sample 5358111 | NCBI WGS metagenome assembly VFSW01 (sample SAMN11554181, study PRJNA540505) | mine drainage metagenome | isolation source: sediment from site ElyBrook_90M | place: USA: Ely Copper Mine, Vershire, VT | collected 2017
GCACCTGCCGAACCGTAGATAGCGCGCTTATCACTGGCACCAGCCGAGTACCGAGCAGTAAACTTGTACTTGGCGTTGTCAGTATCAAAATCGTCATCCATCGAGAACGTATCAGGACGGCGTTCGTAGAACTTCATACCATTAGGAACATCCGTGATAATGAACCACGCATCGGTATCAGTGAGGTAGTGGTTAAGCATATAACCTTCCGGGAAACGCCCGCGAGCGAGGTTAACCGTATTGCTAGATGTACCCACTTCAAACTCCGACTTCATGATCTTACCAACTTCAAAGTCGAGGTCAACAGGAACAACGATCTTGCGAGGACGTACTTGAATACGTTTTCCAGCGTCGTCAGTGTACTTCGCAATATCAATAACTGCCTGTTCCAGAGCCGCTTCCGAGATGTCCGCAGCAGTACCGATGATATTCGACCATGTACCACCACGAATATTCGGACGAACTGCATTACAAAGTTCCTTACCGTCACCATAGGTATAACTGGAGTTGAAAGCACGGTTCAGAATGTTAGCTGCAAAGGTTTCACGAGTTTGACGAGCCGACATAGCAAGACCGGAAGCCTTACGCTTACCAACAATATTGTACTGGTCATCTTCATAGATAATCTTAGTGATGATGAAACCAAGTGCAAACTCGCCGTGCGTGTACTTCTCTTGGAAACCTTGCTGTTCAGTGTCGTAGGACACGGGTGAACCTTCGTTGCGCTGAATGGCAAGACCGAAGGACGAGACTGACATGTCGATTTCAAATTGCTTCGTCGACTTCTCTACCTTAAAAATCTTGTCGTATTCAGTTTGGTATTCGTCATAAGTCTGACCATACCACGTCTTGATCCCGGGCCAAAGGACACGTCCAAACGAGCCAGAATTGATAGCCATTTAGTTATCCCCTTTAGCTTAAGAACCCACCGTCTGGCCTTCAAAGCGTCCGCCATTCAGGACAACTTCAAATTTAGCCAAATCAGTAGATGAAAGACCGAACGCATTGTCGGGACGCTTTACCAAGCCAAGCAACTTCCACGGATAGGAGCTAGTAGTAGCTGTAACCGAGGAGTCAAGTGAATAGGCAGAGGCACCAGTGACAGTGCTACCGGCAGCAGAGTTCATCCCAATATTCTGCCCAATGTCAGTAGCAGCAACATTTTGACCAACTCCGTCTTCTTGACATTCATAAACTACAGTAGGATCAGTACACACCAAAACGATCTGTACATCGCTGGCCAACCGATAATTACCCGGCAAGACAACAATAGGAACAAATCCAACAACCACGCCTAGAATACCGGCAGCAGTTGTAGTATTGGTGGAGTGAGTCGCAATCGTCATACCCTCTACATCAATCCCACTTACAACTTGACCAGCAACACCCGAAATACCTGAATCAACCACAACGTCACCGATAAAGGTAGCCGTTGCTTCATTCATCAAGTACATCGTGCTTTGGTCATTATAAGGGGAACCATTGGTATGACGAAGGGGTTTAAAACCCCTAATACGAGACGTATTCGCCATCTTTTTTCCTTATTTTATTATTGAGCGAACTCACGCAAAGAAAGTCTATTCTTCTTCGATTTTGATATTTGACATACCATCACGATTTAACTTGATAGTACCATAGTCAACATCAGTACCTACAGCTTTACCCTTTCCGGGAGTTCGCATTGAATTCTCAATCTCATCAACTTCACGCTGCTTCGCCGCTTGATCTTCCAAATAAAACTTCATTGGAATTTCCATGAGGTATTGCTTCAATCCGCCGTAACCGGCAGCGCGGGTAACACGCGATCCATCTGGATTTTGAGTATCGATCGATGGTGCACCAACAACTCCACCGCGAGGTTTAACAAAGTTGTATCCACCTTGTAAGAACCGAGCAATACGATCATCCTTATCGACGACCCATCTTTGATGAAAGTTCTTGGTATCTAATCCCTTGTACTTCAATGGCGACCGACTGGATGCGACTGGAATTCTTTCCGTCCGTACTGGTGCGTCCACTCTTTGTTCTTCACGAGTCACTCTGCTCATTGTTATCTTCCTTCAATTTCGTTATAATCTTCGACGAATTTCTCTTTCGTCATGTACCCACGTTTCACCATGTCTCTAGCCACTCTGACTTGATCCTCGGGAAGGGTACCCATCAGGGCCTCAAATGATGCTCCTGTAGTCTTACTTTGTCCACCTCCGCTAGTATTCCTGCGGCTTTCACCATCAGGTGAGGGAGGGGCTTTTCTAGCCAGACCGTACTTGTCAGGCCATACTTTCTTTGCTTCACGTTCAACGAACTCATAAACATCGCCTTCTTGTGCAGTCGGATTAACCCGAGCAAACTCAATAGCCATGCCATGAGACCAGTGACGGAATGTAGCTTCGCTGAGATAAGCAGGATTCCTTTGGAGGAATGTCTGGAACTCTGGAGATGCCCCTTGCTGTCCTCTGGGCATCTGAGCCACTGATGGCGCTGCCTTAGCTGCGGCCAGTTTGTCCCGCGTATCATCAATCTGTTCTTCGATCAGGACTAACGCTTTACCATCTTGATTCTCAATGGCAGCAGCCTTAGCCACTCGCAATTCCTTCAGAGCATTTTCATAACCGGCCTGGAAGACCCTCTTATTATGATCTGAGAGTTGTGCGACAATATTCTTGACGGATTGGAGTTCTTGATTCTGGGTTCTGATTCGTGTGAGCAGTTCCCCTCGATCTATGAATTCCTTGGCACTTCGATGGTCTTTTGGATCACCTTGCCATTCACTAAGTGGAACCCAACCTTGGCTTTGTGCCAACTGTTCTGTGGGGCTGAGTTCAGGAGATTTACTACCTTCAGAAGAACCTTTACCTTCTTCCGTTCCTTCAGTACTTGCGTCTGCATCTGTATCCTCCGCTTTCGGTGGAATTACCGGAGCCTTCTCATCAGTCGGAGCCGGTTTATTATCTTCTACATTCTTGACAAATTCTACCATGTCTTAATCCTCTATAATCAATTTTATATCGTCGTCATTGACGAGATACAACTTCTCTTCAGCTTGACCTACGAAACTTCCGGCATATTTGAGGTAGTAAACCTTGTCGCCCTCCTTGGGCCACGCAGCTTTCCATTCCTCCTCAGAAACAACACCATAACCAAAGTCTTTATGTTTCCAACAAAGCGGACCCAAAGATACAATAGTACCGACGTTAATTTCGGACAGTGCCCGAAAATCCGCATCCTTATCGGTACCGGCTTTGATCTGGAACCCTGATGCCGCTAACCCTTGAGGGAGTTTGGCATCTTCAGCAATGGTAATAGGTTTAACAAGAACACGATGTCCGATAGTTCTATACTTCATCAGGCACCTCGTGACCAGTCTCGTCTATAAGTTCAGGTCGATATCCTGCGGCTGCTGATAAACCTGCAATGACTCCCTTAAGATATTGGTCATCATGAACATCTGATATTCGACGATTGAGCACTTGTAGAGCAGCGTCATTAGCTGCTGCACCAAGACTTTTTAACATATCTTGCGTAAAATCATTAGCACGCCAATCGGCGTAATCTTGCTTACTAAACATAGAGACTCCTCTAAATTACTACGTTGTCGTACTCTTAGCTTGCTTTGCCTTCTGTCGGGCTGCTTGAGCCGCCAAGGTCAACGTCTGGGTATGCTTGGCTTGGGTGTGAACCAACTCTTGCCGGGTTCCTGCGGCTGACGCATGCATGTCTTGCATTGTTTTGACATGCTCTTTCATTTGTCCCAAGAGTGCTTTAGACAACTCATGGTGTTGTTGTATCGTATTCAGGACTGTATTGTGCTTGGCATCTATAGCAGCCCCTTGTAGTTTAAGAGCCTGCATCTGTTGCTCATGCTCCACCTTCATCGCAGCTTGCTTTTCCGCAATATTCCCAAGAGCCTGCTTCTTCTGAATCTCAGCTTGACCAGCTTCCATCTTCTGGCCGTGGGCTTCAGCAGCTTGTTGCCCCGCTGCTTGGATTGTCTGTTGCTTCGCTTGTTCCGTAGCAGCTTTCGGATCAGGCGGTTGGGGCTGTGGTTGACGGATCAATTGTTGAGCATTGGGAATTTCATTCACATCCAATACCAATCGAGTGTAGACCATTGGATCAATCGTACCCATTTGGAGGAGCGAACCAACCTTATCCAACTTAGCTTGTCTAACGGTATTGCTGTCTCCGGTAGGATCAGCACCCGGAATAATCACCCAAGGTGGGAGATCGTAGTCACTCTCGGCGACTTGAATGCCAGAATCCTTCGCATCTTGTTCGACTAGATCAGGCATTAACTTGTTCAGGAAGTAAATCTTGCGGAATTCTTCGGCAAGACTCCTGTAGACTCTTTTATAAATGGCGGTAAATACAGCCATGCCTTGTTGAATTGTCTCTTGCGTAGTTGTCGCAGGAGTATTCTGGCCCGGCATTTTTCCAACAAAGATTTCGGCAATTGAAGCAAGTTGATTTCCTGATGTCACTAACATATTCATCAACTGGAACAACACGTTGGAAGGTTCCTTAGTAGGCATGACAAACACACCCTTCTGAAGGTCTTCCGCTGTCGCGTTGACTACTTTGAATTCACCCGGTTGAAGGGAGGTTGTACCCATCCTCAATCGAAGGCCCTTGCCCAAAAACCCACTCTGCATATTATTGAGAGTGCCCGCATCAACAAGTTGGTTAATGATTGAGTTAACCGCCTCATTTAATGGCCCGAGCAATAAGCCGAATCCTAGCGCATAGATCGACCCTTCGGGATTGGGGATGAAAGGGAATGCCGTAAAATACTCCATCGGCTCTATACAAATAATCTTCTTGTCTGCATCTCTCTTAACACCTTCCATGCACCAACGAGCCTGAATGCGAACAACCTCTTTGGTTTCCTGGTGCACTACGATAATGTAAGGTTCTTCATAACCATCATCATCTAAGTCCCAGAAGGTGTGACAAGCAAGAAACACATGGGGAGTGGACTTGTCAGATGGGGGAGCCATCTCACCTGTAGCTACGCGCGTTTGTTCTTGGTCTTGTAATTCTACTGGTGGAGACAAGTCCACATCGAGAAACTCTTCATCATTGTTGATCTTTTCTTGGACCTCATTCGTGTTGTATCGCAGGATTTCTGTCTTACGATATGCCGATTCTAAGGTCTTAGCATGATAATTGACAACGAGGTTCTCGGGGTAGACCAGTGAGCTACGATGTGTGCCCTCTAATTCCGAACAATAGGTCTTCTTGAAACAGATACCACTGATTGCCATGGACATAAGTAACTTGTCCATATTCTCTTCCCAATCAGGAATGCGCTCCATGACTTGGTAGGACATGTGCTGAGAGACATGCTCCGCAGCTTGATAGATTTGATCTTGTGGGTTAGCCTGTACGATCTTTGTCTTGACTATGTGTCCGTCGGATGGAACGAGTGCAGGATAAGCACGAGCAGTGAATTGCATGGCTGCGGTAGCCAATAGAGGGTACTTGACATTTGATGCTTTGGGCCACGGGAAGGTCTTGTTCTCTCTCACCAGGAGTGCCAACTTCATCCACTCTTTATTCTTGTCACACCATTCTTTCCTTGAGTCTTCGTCGGCTTCATAACCAGTGATGACTTCTTGACCCATCTCCTGAAGTGTCTCACGACCTTTCTTTGTCTTGCTCAACTTCTTTGCCAAGTTCGCTTGCGTCAGAGCATAATTGACATAGTCTTTTTGCTCGTCTTGTGGATTAGTCTGCTGATCGGCTCCATAGGTACTATTGGAGGGATCAGGTTGGGGCGATTGTGCAGCAGGACCACCATCAGGGGGAGGACCCGGCATGGCTTGAGGAGCGCCTTGCATCTGGCCCCCTTGCTGATTCGGATCACCCATTGGTTGGGGTGGTTGCGGCATCATACCCATTAGTGTTTATCCATTTCGATTCTTTGCCCAGTCAGCCGGCAGGTCCATATCCCAAGAGTAGGGAAAACTTCCATTGTGCCATACTCGTTTACTGATTTCATGGTCCACAAAAGCCTTGAATCCTTGATTGTGAGCCTGTTCAAAGAATGGCTTGTCTTCTGTGGTGTATGTTTTATTTACATCGTCGTAGTACATTAGAAACCGGGGCATCTTTGTTGCTTCAAGAACTTGACGTTCAATGAGACAGAACCCAAAGCCTCCAAAGTAACATTCTTCCAAGGACCTTGAATCCTTGTTGGTAATTATCTCACCCGTGTTGTCTGCATTCTGAGCAGTGAAGTGACCGGGCGGTATCTTTCGACGATAATTAGCAAGCACTATCGGCATCTGCCGCATTGCTGCCCTATTCAAACAATCCTCTCGAAACCCCATGTCGTCATCAATAAACAGAACATGACTACAGTTCTGTTCCAAAGCCGATTCAACTATCTTGTCTCTAGCCATGCCAATGTTCGCACCTTGCAACATCTGAATAATTACATGCCGTTCTTCCTTCTCACGTCCAAATACAGGGGTTCCTAGAAAGTACAGAACCAACTTCGTAAGAGACATTGCATAAGCCGCATGTACAATCCCCGCTGTTGGGGTTCCAATCATTACTTTCATCTCTCAGTATCCTGTGATTTCATTGCGACCACCATAGAAGAAGCCGGAACTTTCCAGTTCTTCCTCGCGTTGCTCCTCTGCTTCTTCTTCAGGGGTTGGGGCTTCCACGAACTTATTTAGAGCCAAGCCAAGAAGACTCAGGGCATCTACCTGATCATCGTGACCTTGGGGGAATCTAAGACACTCTTCCTCGAAGTCTGGGTACCAATCTGCACGCTTGTTGAACTTGACGGCTCCAACTCGCATACGACCCCGGATTGAGGCGGTTCTACTTCGTTTATCGGTAATAGACGGAAGCTCTTCGACTGTGAAGAAATCTCCCGAACGGTACATTTCGTTGATGACTAAAGGCTTGAGTGTACTCCATATCTGCCCGGTTTCGACAAAAACGGACATCGGATTGTAGGTCTTATTCAAGAGGAATAGAGTCTCCAGAATCTCCGGGGATTCCATCCGTTGCTGGATGACCTTCACGATATACAACATGCCCATACTGTCCATACCGGCAACAATAAAGGCGGAATAGTCACTCTTTTGTTTCTCTTGTGTGGCGAAGTCTGTAGAGATGTAGTAGTTAAGCTTTACGCCTTTCAAGTACTCTGGTTCGATCTCCGTAAAATCTGCCCGCTTGAATGGTGCAGTAGCCTCATCGAAAGGCACATTAAGCATTTCCTGTGCCCAGAGGTCTATCAAACCAGCGTCGATCTTTTCACGTCTTGCTTCCATCAAGAACTCAATAGGCATATGTTCCGGCCAAAGGCTCTTGGTACAAGCTTTATCGTGTGCTCGATATCGAATGGAACGCCATATCTGCTTTGGATTAGCTACCTCTTTGAGGTCATCCACATAGCAGGGTTGGTCACGCTTGCCCAGACGAGGCATGAAACGGTTTAACTGAGAATCCGTATGAAGGATAGTCCCGACAACTCTGATAATACCATGCTTCGCTAGAGCAGGAATCAACGTACCCGAGAACCATTTACGGAACGTGTTACGTCTATCCTTGTTCAAGACGAGTTCTTCGTTCTCCAAGTCGTCGCAAACGATTAAGTCTGGTCGTTTGTTATCCCACTTGACACCACGGAGAGACTGGCCCGATCCTTTCGCGATCACTCGTGCTTGATGGCCGTCTTCAAACTCTATGATGAAATCGGTTTGGGAATCTTTGGCTAACTTCTTGATCCCAAACATCTTCATCAAATCATCATTCTCGGTCAGTTCTTTCTTAATATCCTCAAGAAAGAATGTAGCCTGACCTTCGGTATCCGCAACGATCAGAATAAATGATCGTTCTCTGAATACTATATTTGCTATTGTATAAGAGTGGGTAATAGCCGTTGATTTGGCAAATCCACGAGGGGCTGCTATTGCTACATACTTATAGTTGCTGGTACAGAGTTCCCACATCTCCCGATGAAACTGCGGGGTGGGAGCCGCCCGGTCAAAGCCTTTCTTAAGAAAGGCGTTGACCAAACCTTCAACTATCTCAGCATTTAACATCCCAACACATTAACGCTTCTTGACAGAAGTGTCAGGCTTATAATTCTTAGAGTGCTTCTTGTTATGCGGTTTGCCGGGTTCGGGAACGAACTTGTCGGCAGTCTTTGGGGGTTTAGTCTTAACCATGCTTATTCCTTTCAATGATTACACCCTCTTTGTCCTTAGTTGCCGGCACACATTCCAAAACACCGGGAATACGCGCCGCTTTCATTTGCAAACCTTCTTTTCGAGCAGCGGTTACGCAATCTTCCATAGTAGCAAAAACTACAGGTGTCTTACCGTCTACGCTGTATAGTGCTCGATCCGAGGGGGTTCCTAAAAGGAAAAATACAAGAACAAATCCTAACATATCTACTTTACCTTCTTTAGTTTCGGGTTCTTCTTCTTTGCTTGGGTGGAAGCATTGCGAGAAGCGGCAGCCAATGCTGCGGGAGGAACACCACTCTTGACTAGAGCAGCAAAGCCCGGATGTTTACCTAGTTTATTCTTAGCCATGTAACCTCGCATTCTGACGAATCATTGCACCTTTGGCGTTTCTCCGATAACTCTCGTTAAGATGTGCGGAGATAACCCTTAAATTGCTTTTCGAGTTACTGCCGCCTTTGGAGAGCGGCGTGATGTGGTCGACTTGCTTTTGGTCTCCTTTGTGAACAGTCCCGGCGCGGAGAGCAGCCAGTCGAGCCTTGTTTCGTTCTTCCCTAGCTTTAACTTGCTGAGGGCGCTCTTTATACTTATCTTCTTGCTGGTAATCACGGACATATGAAGGAGATGAGGGCATTGAGGAATACCCCCTTAGCTACTTAATAGCTTCCAATTGAATCAAGTAGTCCGCCGCAGCCGCCGAAGAAGCAAAACCATAGGCCACAGGTGCAACTCTCATATCTTGAGCAATAGTAACTGGAGCACTACCATCAACTGATGGGTAATGCCTGACTGCGGCTACAAACTTTTCTTTGGTCATGTCAGGAATAGCTTTAAATGCATCCCTAGCTTCTTGTGAAACACGAGGAACACTATTCGGATTGTCCTGGACTACTTGGTGTTGGCCGGTCATCTTGCTTACTCCTTGAGTTATCGATTGTGCTACTTGTTTCACCTTGGTCTTGAGTGACTCCCAAAGGTTGAAGTAATCCTGTTGGTGAAGAGACATCTGTATATTCTCCGGTTATTACAGTTGATTTGGCAAAACGGATCATCTCATCGCGTAGCTTTTGGAGCCGGGCATCTAGCCCTTCATCCGTAACCCGTTCGGGTTTGGCGGCTTTCTCCACAGCAAGAGTTCTATCAATGAGTTGAGTTGCTATTTTATTGGCGTGTTCGGCGGAAACAGGCTTTCTAATGAATTTACCTTCTCGGGGGTTAAATACAAAATCTCCCTCTTTAAGTCGGTCGGCAATGACGACCAGTGCCGAGTTAACCAACTCGGTAAGCTTGCTAGATAATTCAAGTTTTGACGATCGTCTAAGTTCATCTTCGGTATCTTTCCACCATTTGGAGGTTCTCCATACTCGGACCGTAATCTCGGGAACATTGTTAAGAGCCGCGCATTTACGTAAATTCCCTAAGAGAATATACGATTGAATAACCTCAATCTTCTTCTGTTCGGGCCAGCTACCCGGTCCCTTAGTTCTCTTTGGTACGTTCTTCCAGACCACTTAGGCTTGTTCCTTTAAGTCCCTCCGCATAAGAGGAGTGGATTGATGTGGGTAGTCTTCCCGGTTAATTTGATGACACCGTTGGACATACTGAGGTGTGTCAGACATAGCCTCTATATGCTCTGCTTGCAGGGTTAGAACTGCCTGACAAGCTTTCTCGGTATCAAAAATCTTCGGACTATCATCCCCACCAAAGGTGAGCACTTTGATGGTCTCAGTCTCGGAATCCAAGTAAGCAATCTGGAGAATCCAACCGGGCGTATCTTGTTGTTGTTGTTGTTGTGCTAAAAGCGGAACAGATACAAATGCCGCCAATAAAGCGGCCAGTATCCGAGGCTTCATATCTCCTCTACTTCTTTTTGTTCGCCACGGTGATGCCGCCGTTTAGTTTGTCTTGTTTCTTCAAGAACAACTTGGCTTGTGCCATTGTAGCTTTATTAGTATTCAAATAATCGATGCAAACCGGAGCGGTACGAACATTACCTAAATCATGAACCACACCCGTTTTAACATCCCAGTCAAGCTTTTGATCAACAGCAGAATCCAGACAATCAACGCGAACCGTGTTCACCAAAACCTTCGCACGAGCGTCCAATTCAGTGTCCACTTTAGCGACCCGTTTCATGCCAACACGTTTAGCGACACGTTTATTGGAATCTTTGATTCCTTTATTGGAATCTTTGATTCCTTTATTGGAATCTTTGATTCCTTTATTGGAATCTTTGATTCCTTTACCAACAACTACCGTAGGTTTGGCAACAACCACAGTGGCCACTGGAGCGGCCACGACGGGAGCGACTACCACGGGAGGTGGAACGGGAACAACTACCGGAGCCGGGGCAGGTTTAGAACACCCGACAAGTAGAAGGAGAGGAAGAATATAGATAAGTTTATTCATTGACTATTCCCTTTTAACAGAACGAACATTATATCATAC
>VFSW01015057.1_pt1 | contig 10657 bp, 11 predicted proteins | sample 5358111 | NCBI WGS metagenome assembly VFSW01 (sample SAMN11554181, study PRJNA540505) | mine drainage metagenome | isolation source: sediment from site ElyBrook_90M | place: USA: Ely Copper Mine, Vershire, VT | collected 2017
CTGGGGTGGCGGGAACACCTGCTTCAATTACAGCTAAAGACAGCCCGCTGCCCTTTAAAGCTGCGGCCAGGCTGGCGCCCACCAGACCCGCGCCGATAATCACAACATCGTATTGCATCGAAGATTTCATGGCGTGAATCATAACGATATTTTCCTTGCCTGTCCGCATGCTTTATAATCACCAACCCTATTGTGGAAATTCATCCATGCGCATTGGACCTTACGAACTTAAAAACAACCTCATCGTTGCCCCTATGGCAGGGGTAACCGACAGGCCTTTCCGCATGCTTTGCAAACGCATGGGGGCGGGCATGGCGGTGAGCGAGATGGTGGCGTCCAACTCCTTGCTGTATGGCTCGGAGAAGACAAAACGTCGTGCGGATCACGCAGGCGAGGTTGATCCGATCTCGGTGCAGATCGTGGGAGCCGATCCGAAGATGCTGGCGGAGGCTGCCAAATACAACGTGGATCACGGTGCGCAGATCATCGACATCAACATGGGTTGCCCCGCGAAGAAGATATGCAACGTGATGGCAGGTTCCGCCTTGCTGCAAAATGAACCGCTGGTGGCAACTTTGCTGGAGGCGGTGGTGAATGCGGTGAATGCACCGGTGACTTTAAAAATACGCACAGGCTGGGACAAGAACAACCGTAATGCGGTGCGCATCGCGAAAATCGCCGAAGATGCGGGCATCCAGGCGCTGGCGATACATGGCAGAACCCGCGCATGCGCCTACACCGGTGATGCCGAGTACGACACCATCGCCGCGGTGAAGGCCAGCGTGAACATTCCCATCATTGCCAACGGCGATATCACGACGCCGGAAAAGGCGCGCCACGTATTGCAGTATTCAGGCGCCGATGCGGTGATGATAGGTCGTGCGGCTCAGGGCCGCCCCTGGCTATTCCGTGAAATTGAATATTTTTTGCAGACGGGAAGTCATCTGCCGCCGCCCGAGGTGGCTGAAATCCATCGCGTGATGCTTTCGCATGTGATGGAACTCTATGCATTTTACGGCGAACACACGGGCCTTCGCATCGCGCGCAAGCACATCTCCTGGTACACGAAAGGGCTGGCGGGCTCGGCCAACTTCCGGCACCAGATGAATAAGCTGGAAAGCATAGATGAACAGCTGGCGGCAGTGGATGAATTTTTCGCAGAACAGGCGCAGCGCGGGTTGCAGTTGCATTATCTTGAGGAGTTGGCAGCATGAGGATACGGTCATGAGCGATTGCACGGTTAGTGAAAATGAAATGGCGCGCTATGTGCGCCAGGCACTGGGTGAATATTTCAGCGATCTGGACGGCGAGGAGCCGTGTTGTAACTTGTACGACATGGTGATGAATTGCGTGGAGAAGCCGCTGGTCGAGATGGTTCTGGGGCAGGTGGGCGGCAACCAGTCGCGCGCCGCAGAAATGCTGGGCATCAACCGCAACACCTTGCGCAAGAAGATGCAGCTGCACGGCATCGAATAGACAACAGGATCCAGGATTCAGGATTGCACCTCACGACTTACGACTACCGACTAACAACTTACGACTATACAAACATCATGGCAACCATCAAACAGGCACTCATCAGCGTTTCGGACAAATCCGGCGTACTTGAATTCGCGAGAGGATTAAGTGAACTCGGCGTCAAAATCCTCTCCACCGGCGGGACGGCGAAACTGTTCGCCGACAACGGCATCCCTGTCACCGAGGTGGCCGATTACACGGGCTTTCCGGAAATGCTCGATGGCCGTGTCAAGACGCTGCAACCCAAGGTGCATGCCGGTATCCTTGCGCGCCGCGATCTGCCGGAACATGTTGCCACGCTGGCGAAACACGGCATTCCAACAATAGACCTTGTAGTGGTGAATCTTTATCCTTTTGCGGCGACCATCGCAAAGCCTGATTGTTCGCTGATTGACGCGATCGAGAATATCGATATCGGCGGGCCCACCATGGTGCGCGCAGCGGCCAAGAATCACAATCACGTGGCCATCGTGACCGACCCGGAAGACTACAGCTCTGTGCTGGCCGAGATGCAGACCAATGACGCCGCAGTGTCCGATGCGACGCGTTTTGATCTGGCGAAAAAAGCCTTCTCGCATACGGCAGCCTATGACAGTGCGATCAGCAATTATCTGACTACGGTGAATAACGACGGCACGAAGGACGCGTTCCCGGCGCAGATCAACTTCAACTTTGCCAAGGTGCAGGACATGCGCTACGGCGAGAACCCGCACCAGAACGCGGCTTTCTATCGCGACATTGATTCATTGGGGGGCAGCCCTTCGACTTCGCTCAGGACAGGCATTGCCAATTACACTCAGGTGCAGGGCAAGGAACTTTCGTATAACAACATCGGCGATGCGGATGCGACCTGGGAGCTGGTGAAGACTTTCGAGCAATGCGCCTGCGTGATCGTCAAGCACGCCAACCCTTGCGGTGTGGCGATTGCCGACACGGCGCTGTCGGCTTACAAGCTGGCGTTTGCCACCGATCCGACTTCAGCCTTTGGCGGCATCATCGCCTTCAACCGAACAGTCGATGCGGCGGCAGCAGAAGCGGTCGCCCAGCAGTTCGTCGAAGTAGTGATCGCACCCGAATACAGCGATGCGGCCTTGCAGGTGTTCGCCGCAAAACCCAACGTGCGGGTGCTGACTGTGCCTTTGTCGAATGCGCACAACCAGTATGACTTCAAAAGAGTTGGTGGCGGACTGCTGGTGCAAACGCCGGACATACTCAACGTGCAAGCGAACCAGCTTAAGGTGGTGACCAAGGTGCAGCCCGATGCCGCACAACTTCAGGATCTACTGTTCGCCTGGCGCGTTGCGAAATACGTCAAATCCAACGCAATCGTGTTCTGCAAAAACGGCCAGACACTGGGCGTGGGCGCAGGCCAGATGAGCCGTGTGGACAGCACGCGCATCGCCGCGATCAAGGCGCAGAATGCGGGCTTGAGTCTGGCGGGTTCGGTTGTTGCATCGGATGCCTTCTTCCCGTTCCGCGACGGCCTGGATGTACTGGCCGAAGCCGGTGCAAAGGCCGTGATCCAACCGGGCGGCTCGATGCGCGACGCGGAAGTTATTGCGGCGGCGGACGAGCACGGCATCGCGATGGTTTACACAGGCTTCAGGCATTTTAGGCACTAATCCTGATAGCTCGTAGCTTGTGGCAATGAAGGCGCTCTTCAAGAGGATTTAGGCTACAAGCAACCTGCTACCCGCTATCAGCTAAAGGAAAAATATGAAAATTTTAGTGATCGGTTCCGGCGGTCGTGAACACGCGCTGGCATGGCGCCTGGCGCAGTCGCCCAGGGTGCAAAAAGTTTATGTCGCGCCGGGCAATGCAGGTACTGCACTGGAAAGCGGCGTGGAGAACGTCGCGATCAGCGATGTCGATGAGTTGCTGGCATTCGCACAGAAGGAAAATATTTATTTGACCGTGGTAGGACCCGAAGCGCCGCTGGCCAAAGGCGTGGTGGATGTGTTTCGCAAAGCCGGGCTTAAAATATTCGGCCCGACAAAAGCTGCCGCGCAGCTGGAATCTTCCAAGGATTTTGCCAAAGCGTTTATGGTGCGGCATAACATTCCCACCGCGTTTTACGAAACGTTCAGCGATGTGGCGGCTGCTCACGCCTACGTGGACAAACACGGCGCGCCCATCGTGATCAAGGCCGATGGTCTTGCGGCAGGCAAAGGCGTGGTGGTCGCGATGACGCTGGCTGAAGCTCACGATGCGATCGACATGATGCTGTCCGATAACAAGCTTGGTGACGCTGGCGCGCGGGTGGTGATCGAAGAGTTTTTGCCGGGAGAAGAAGCCAGTTTCATCGTGATGGTGGATGGCAAGAACGTGCTGCCGCTTGCGACCAGTCAGGATCACAAACGCCTGAAGGACGCCGATATGGGGCCGAATACCGGCGGCATGGGCGCGTATTCCCCGGCGCCTGTAGTCACCCCTGAAGTGTATGCGCGCGCGCTGCGCGAAGTGATTGCGCCCACTGTGCACGGCATGGAAAAAGAAGGCAACACTTATACGGGATTTTTGTATGCGGGGCTGATGATTTCGCCTGACGGGGCTATCAAGGTTCTGGAATTCAACTGCCGCATGGGCGACCCGGAAACACAGCCCATCATGCTGCGCTTGAAGACCGATCTTCTGACGCTGGTGGAGCATGCGGTGAACGGCACGCTTAATAGCGTCGAGGTCGAATGGGACAGACGCACGGCCCTGGGCGTGGTGATGGCAGCATACAATTATCCGGACACGCCAAGAAGCGGCGATGTGATCACAGGATTGCCTGTCAAGGCAGAAGAAGATGCGCACGTGTTTCACGCAGGTACAACGCTGAAAGACGGCAAGGTTTTAACCAGCGGCGGGCGCGTGCTTTGCGTGACGGCACTGGGGGACAGCGTGCGCATGGCGCAGCGGCGTGCGTATCAGCTGGCCGATGAAATTCATTTTGAAGGTTGCCAGATGCGTCGCGACATCGGTTTTCGGGCGATCAAGACTGCCAAGTGACACAGCCATCGTATCGCGCCATCGCAGCGTATTTGAAATGCGGCGGGCTGATCGCTTATCCCACCGAGTCCTCCTATGGTCTGGGTTGTGATCCTGCCAATCGCACAGCGGTCAAGCAATTGCTAAAAATTAAGCAGCGTCCGCAACGCAAGGGACTGATACTGATCGCGTCGAGTTATCAGCAGGTCGCGCGCTATCTTGTTCCGATCACGCAAGCCCAGCAACAGCAGTTGCGCTGCGCAGGCGATCAGGCGATTACTTATCTGATGCCGGTAAAGAAAACAGCGCCCAGGTGGCTCTGCGGCGCGCATGACACGCTCGCGGTGCGCCTGACTTCCCATACCTTTGCAAAACAGCTTTGTCGGGGCGTGCAGCGCGCGCTGGTTTCCACCAGCGCCAATAAAGCTGGCATGCGCCCTGCAAAAAGCTATGCCGAATGTCAGCGCCTGTTTGGCAAAAAAGTCTGGGTGTTGCCGGGACAGGTGGGGAAACGCCGTCAACCTTCGACGATCATGGCTTGGACAGATGGTAGAATTGTGCGAAATTAATTTAACAAGCCGGATTGCCGTTGCAGCCTGTCCCCGAAGGGGGTGACCGGGGACGGGAATGACGGCGAAGAAACAGGGGAGAACATGAGTGTAAACAGCGCAGCCGTAAAAGAATATCTGCTCGAGTTGCAGGAGCTGATCGTCGAGCGTTTGGAGCAGGTGGATGGCAAGACATTCATCCGCGACAAGTGGGAGCGTCCTTCAATAAACTCAGGACAGGCTTCCAGCATCACCAAGGGTGAAGGCATCAGCTGCATCCTTGAGGAAGGCAATGTGATCGAGCGCGGCGGCGTGGCATTCTCGCATGTGCAGGGCGACAAGATGCCCGTATCGGCTACTGCACATCGCCCCGAGTTGGCAGGATGCAGCTGGGAGGCGATGGGCGTGTCTCTGGTGATGCATCCGCGCAACCCGTATGCGCCGACCACGCATGCCAACGTGCGCATGTTCATGGCGCACAAGCCGGATGGCGAGGCTGTTTTCTGGTTCGGCGGCGGAATGGATCTGACGCCGTATTACGGTTTTCATGAGGATGCGGTGCATTTTCATCAGATATGCAAAAATTCCCTCGCGCCATTCGGCGATGATCTGCACGCAAAATACAAGAAATGGTGCGACGAGTATTTCTTTCTGAAGCATCGCAACGAGCCGCGCGGTATCGGCGGGATTTTCTTTGATGACATGAGTTCACCTGACTTCGATACGGCATTTGCGATACAGCAAAGTGTAGGCGATCATTTTCTGTCAGCCTATGTGCCGCTGTTGGAAAAGCGCATGGATACGCCCTATGGCGAACGCGAGCGGGACTTTCAGTTATACAGGCGCGGGCGCTACGTAGAATTTAATCTGGTGATAGACCGCGGCACCATCTTCGGTCTACAGTCTAATGGCCGTACAGAGTCGATCCTGTTGTCCATGCCGCCGCTGGTGAAGTGGCGCTACGACTGGCATCCCGAGCCCGGCACGCCGGAGGCAGAGCTGTATGATACCTTCCTGAAACCCAAAGACTGGGTATAGCAGCACTTAAAAATAGGAGGTAGCATGCATTCCAAGGAACATTGGGAAACGGTGTATACAAATAAGGAGGCGGATGCGGTGAGCTGGTTTCAGCCACACGCCGATCTTTCGCTCGACCTCATCAAGGCGACCGGCATGGGGCTGGATGCGGCCATCATCGATGTGGGTGGCGGTGCGTCAACGCTTGTGGATGACCTGCTCAAAGAAGGCTACAGCGATCTGACGGTGCTTGATCTTTCGATGGCTGCCATGGATGCGGCAAAAAAACGTCTGGGGACTCAGGCGGACAGGGTGCACTGGATCGAAGCCGATATCACCGGGGCAGAGCTTGCCGGGAATCGCTACGATATCTGGCACGACCGCGCGGTGTTTCATTTTTTAACCGATCCCGCTGATCGCGATGCTTACGTGCAGAAGGTATTGCGTTCGGTGAAGCCAGGCGGGCATGTCATTGTCGCGACCTTCGCCGAAGACGGCCCGCTGCAATGCAGCGGTCTGCCGGTGATGCGCTATCACCCGGATGAACTGCACGACCAGTTCGGCGCATCGTTTATTTTGTTGAAACACCAGAAAGAATCGCACCAGACTCCGTCCGGTGCGACGCAGCAGTTCGTTTATTGCTATTGCCGGCGATCCTGATTTTTCAGATCGGATAGCTTATGCGGACAGATGGCTGGTCAAGCGCAGCAATTCCTGAATCTTGCGGTTCGCGCCCTGCAGTTTCTTGAATAGCGCCAGCAGCAGCGCCTTGTCCAGATAGGCATGGGTCGTGGCATCGCGCTGCAATCGGCTTATGCCGAGTTTATTAAACTCCGCAACGATCACATGCTCGTCGGCGGTCACAGTTGCCGAGCGTGACACGTTGCCGCTGGCGAAGAAAGTGCCCTCGCCTATGCATTCACCGCTGACTATCGTTCCAACGATTTCATTGTCGCAGGAAACGGTGGTTGAGCCGAACAGGACGACGAAGAAATTGTTCGAATCTCCGCCTTCTGTGGTGAGTTTATTGCCGGCATAAAACTTGCGGATTTCACACTCTTCCGAGATGGGTTTTAGCCATTCACTTGGAACAGGGTCGAAAAAGGAACATTTGCGCAGTTCACGGAAACGTTCGGTAGCATCGTCATCGAGGCGCTTGGTGAAACTGGCGAGACTCTCCTCAATGGATGGGATGGGTAGGATGTCGTTGAACTTGTCCATTTTTACCTTTTGTGCGGGTTAGTCATGTTCACGCGCTACAGGCTGTGCGCAGCACATTGTAACCCGCGATCAGTCTTGCGTCATCTTGCGCAATACGATGCCGCGAAACCAGCCACCCGCCAGCATGGGCACGTCGCTTATGACTCTCATGTCTGGTGCTGCGAGCAACACTTCCTCGAAGACCACGTCCATACGTGTGGCGATGCGGCGCGACAAAGGGGTGAGCATGCGGCGCAATGGAGCTGCCTGGCCTGTGCGCAGAAACTTGTCGAACAGGATGATGCTGCCGCCGGGTTTGAGGACGCGTGCCGCTTCACTCAGGCACTGTTCAGGTTCAGGCACCACGGCTGTGATCAGGTGCAACACGATGTGATCAAATTGCGCGTTTGCAAACGGCAATACCATGCTGTCGCCCAGCACCCAGCTCACCTGCAAATCAGTTGAGCGCGCCTTTGCGCGGGATAGCATCGCGGCATTGAAATCGAGTGCGGTGTAGCGGTGCACAGCGGGCAAAAAAGGCAGATCCAGTCCTGTGCCGATACCGCTTAGCAACACTTCTCCCGCTGAGTCGCAAGGCAATGCACTAAGCGATTTTTCGCGCGCTTTTCGCATGGTTTTCTCGATGACGGTGTCGTATATCGGCGCGATCAGGCTGTAGCTTGCGCGCAACATGCTGCCCTTAATCATTTCAGATAATCCATAAAAATGCCGGCGAATACCGCAGCGCCGAACCAGTTGTTGTGCAAAAATGCCTTGAAGCAGGCATCGCGGTTTCTGTTTTTGATGAGTGTGTAATGATACAGCGCGATGCCGGTTGCAATAGCCAAACCTGCATAATACAGTCCGCCCAGATCTGCCATCTTCCCTGTCCAGGTTAATAATGTCAGCGTAATGGCATAGCAGGCCATCACCGCCGCAACATCGTATTTGCCAAAGAACAGTGCCGAGGAATGAATGCCAAGATGTATGTCGTCGTCTCTGTCCACCATCGCGTATTCGGTATCGTAGGCGATCGCCCAGAAAATGTTGGCGGTGAGCAATAGCCATGCGACAGGCGGCACACTGTCAAGCTCTGCGGCGAAGGCCATCGGGATGCCGAAACCGAATGCGATGCCCAGGTATGCTTGCGGGATGACGAGAAAACGTTTGGTGTAAGGATAACTGCCCGCCAGAAAGACAGCGGGAATCGACAGCAACAGGGTAAGTGTGTTGAGCGGCAAAATCAGCAGGAAAGAAATGACGGTAAGCATTGCCGCCAGCCAAAGCGCCTCGCGCGGGGAAATTTTACCGCTGGTGATTGGGCGTTCGCTCGTGCGTTTGACGTGGATGTCTATGTTGCGGTCGGCGTAGTCGTTGATCGCACAGCCTGCCGAGCGCATAAGCAGAGTGCCCAGCGCAAAGATCAGCACGATGCGCCAGTCGGGGTGGCCATTTCCCGCAATCCCCACTCCCCACAGCGTCGGCCATAACAGCAGCAGTATGCCGATAGGACGATTCAGCCGAGTGAGCTGCATATACAGCGATAAGCGTTCAACAAAAGTCATGTGTTATCAGGATCGAGGATTAGGGATTGAGGCTTTAGCAGGTATGGAGAGTTTAACAGAAACCGTGTTTTTCTCGATCCTGACCCCTCGATCCTGACCACTCAATCCTGACCACTCAATCCTCAGTCCTCAATCCTGAGTTTCAGTATTTCAGGCAAAAATACTTCCGTGACCAGCAGCGGTTCACCATGTAAAAAAAATAGCGATCTGCGCGCCCACAACCGGCCGGGCGGATCGCTCAATACGCTAGCTGCACTGCGATACAGCGGATGATGCGCGCGTAATGTCTTGTAATGCAAGGGCTGGCGTATGATCTGCGGATGCGAGAACAGCAGTGCGCCCAGCGGTCTGTTGCCAAGTTGGCGCAAAGTGCGCCATGCGCCGCGCAAGGCTTCAGCTGCGCAGGCGCTGTGTGCAAACACCACGGGCCGATCATCGGCGTACAGAAAAACTTCGCGTGACCAGGCCAGTTGTTGTGGCGCGACGCCCAGCAAAGCCGACTCATCCAGTGCAATGCGTGCCAGCCCCTCCTTGACGTTGTGTACGGAAAAGCGTTCGCAATGCTGCATGATACGCTGCGTGAGCGACCCCGAATCGGACAGCCAATGCAAGAGTTCGGCTTGGGTACCCAATGTTGAGCTACTCCAGAATTTATCCTTATACGTGCAAATAGTCATGTTTGTTTGCCATCCAGCGGTGCAAATAGCCGCGCGCAGCTTCCGGATAATTTTTCAGCAATTGATCGGCAACTGTTCTTGCATGGGTCAACAAATCTTCGTCGGCATCGATGTCGGCAAAGCGCAACATCGCCATGCCGCTTTGACGGGCACCCAGCAATTCTCCGGGGCCGCGCAATTGTAAGTCTTGTTGCGCAATCGCGAAGCCGTCGGTGTTTTCGAAGATGACTTTAAGGCGCGTTCTGGCTAGCTCTGACAATGGTTTTTGATAAAGCAGGATGCACAGGCTATGTGCAGCCCCGCGCCCTACGCGTCCGCGCAACTGATGCAGCTGTGCCAGCCCCATGCGTTCGGCGTGATCGATGATCATCAGGCTGGCATTGGGCACGTCCACGCCGACTTCAATGACAGTGGTCGCAACCAGCAGCTGGAGTTCGCCGGCCTTGAATTCCGCCATCACGCGAACCTTCTCGCTGCTGTCCATCTTTCCGTGAACCAGACCCACGCGCAGCTCGGGAAAAGTTTCGCTGAGCAGCTGATATGTTTCCAGCGCGTTCTGCAATTGCAGTGTTTCGGACTCGTCTATCAGCGGGCATACCCAATAGGCTTGTTGTCCTGTCATGCAGGCAGTTCGCACCCGTTCGAATACCTCGTCCCGGCGCTCATCGCTGACCAGTTTGGTGATGACAGGCGTGCGCCCCGGCGGCAATTCGTCTATCACCGATACGTCAAGATCTGCGTAATAGCTCATCGCCAGCGTTCTTGGAATAGGCGTTGCGCTCATCATGAGCTGATGTGGTTCGGAGGTTTTATTTGTTTTTTGATCAGCAGGTTGTTTCCCCTTTGCATGCAGAGCCAGACGTTGCTGCACGCCGAACTTGTGTTGTTCGTCGACGATCGCAAGCCCCAGTTTGTTAAAGCTGATCTGTTGCTGAAACAGCGCATGCGTGCCGATGGCAAGCAGCGTTTCGCCGGAGGCGATTTTTTCCGCGGCCAGTGTTTTTTCTTTTTTCTTCAGGCTGCCGGTCAGCCACACCGGTTCAAGGCCAAGCGGCTTTAGCCAGTCGGACAATTTTAAATAGTGCTGCTCGGCCAGAATTTCGGTGGGCGCCATGAAGGCGACCTGATAGCCATTTTCGATGGCCTGCAATGCGGCGAG
>VFSW01015058.1_pt1 | contig 10657 bp, 6 predicted proteins | sample 5358111 | NCBI WGS metagenome assembly VFSW01 (sample SAMN11554181, study PRJNA540505) | mine drainage metagenome | isolation source: sediment from site ElyBrook_90M | place: USA: Ely Copper Mine, Vershire, VT | collected 2017
GACGTCGTCGGCGGGGCCTCCGACAGCGCCCCTCTCCCGATCTACGGCTTCCGGGGCGAGCCTCGGCGCTTCCGGCTCGCGAGCTTCAAGGACGACAAGTGGCGGGTCGCGATCCCGGAGGGCGTGGAGCTCTACGTGCGAAACGATCGCGGCTACGCCAAAGCAGATCACGGCGGGGGCTACGAGCTCGCCGAGCAGGAGAGCGTGGTCCTGAAGAGCGGCGGGATCGCGGTGGAGCTGATCTCCGAGCTCGCCGGGGCCCGCCTAGCGTCGTCGTTCAAGCCGGAGATCGAGAAGAGCTACCTGGTCCCCCTGGCGATCTCCTTTGTCCTCGTCGTGATCATGATGATCTGGTCGCGCACGATGAAGGACATCCCCGACTTCCAGCCCAAGGTGCTGCCGCCGGCGCGCGCGATCCTCCTGCCGCCGAAGAAGAAGCCGCCCAAGGAGAAGCCGGTCGCCGAGAAGAAGGAAAAAGCCGAGAAGAAGCCGGAGGAGAAGAAGCCCGAGGTCGTCAAGAAGGAGCCGCCCAAGCCGGTGAAGCCCCTCGCGATCCAGCCCCCCGCGGCGACCGTCGCGGTGGCGAAGCTCCTCAACACGAACAAGCTCTTCGCGGCGGTGAAGAACATGGGCGGCCCGGGCAAGCTCGGGAACAACACCGCCTTCACCGCGAGTGGCCTCTTGAACAAGCTGCCCCCGGGGCTCGCGGGCACGACCGTGGGGCTCGGGATGGGCAACGGCTTCGGCGGGAAGCCCGGCGGAGTCGGGTTCGCCACGCTGGCGGCCTCGGGGAAGATGGGGATCGGCAACGTGGGCCGCCGCGGCGTCACCGGCGTCCCGGTGAAGATTCCATCGGGCGAGCGCAAGATCCAGGGGACCTTGCCGATGGAGGCGGTGCAGAAGGTGGTCGACGCGCACATGAACCAGATCCGGGCCTGCTACGAGGGGGCCTTGGTGCGCAACCCGTCCATCGCCGGCAAGCTCGTGTTCGAGTGGACGATTGGCACGGACGGCAACGTCAAGATCGCGAAGACCAAGCTGAGCACCATGTCCTCGCCGGAGGTCGGTGATTGCATTCGATCGAACCTGGTCCAGTGGCACTTCCCGCTCCCCAAGGGCGGCGTGGTGGTGGTGTCTTATCCGTTCCTCTTCAACGCCGTCGGTACCTGAGCGTCGGCGCAAGGGCCCCACGCAAATTGGTTCAAACCTGCCAACACCCTGATATGGTGGCGGTCCGGGCGGCTGGGTTCTGCCCGCCCATTGAGGAGCGGAGCATGAGGCATCGCTGGCGAGGGGCGCTGTGGCTGTGTGGGGTGCTGGCGCTTTCCGCAACGGCGAGCGCGGCCGAGTACCAGCCCGACGACACCGGAGACGTCGCGGCGATTCAGAACCGCACCTACCACCTGGGCCAGGAGTTCGACTTCTCGCTCTCCTTTTTGCCTCTGGACGCGTTCTACAAGGCCGTCGCGCCCGAGATCGCCTACAGCTTTCACTTCACCGATTCGCTCGCGTGGGAGGCGATCCGCTTCGGCTATGGGCTCGCCTGGGACACGGGGCTCAAGACCCAGCTCCTGTCGCTGGGCGCGCAGCCCACGGCGCTCGAGCAGATCAAGCTCTTCCTCGCGAGCAACGTGACCTGGGCGCCGCTCTACGCCAAGGGGGCGATCGTCAACAAGTACGTCATCTATGGCGAGATCTACGGCGCGATCGGGGGGGCCGCGTTCGACACCAACCAGGCCTGGCGCCCCGCGGGTGACGTGGCGCTGGGGGGGCGCGTCTTCCTGAACAAGGTGCTCTCCCTGAAGGTGGAGGCGCGCGAATACCTCCTGTTCGAGCAGAGTCTGCCGAGCGTGGTCGATCTCAACATCGGCCTGGCCATCAACTTCGGAGCCAACGAGTGATGAGCCTCGGGGCTCTGCTCATTGGTCTGGCGATCGCCGGAGGTACGGCCCCAGCGGTGGCTCCACCGCCCGCGGCGCCTCCGACCCCGGCGGCGGGCGGCAAGCCCACGGCTCCCTCGGCTTCGGCAGCCCCCGCGAAGGGGGCGCGCGCCGAGAAGCCGATCCCTCCCGCGCCGCCGGACACCTTCGACAAGGCGCTCGCCGCCCACTACCGCGGCGATGCAGTGGAGGCCGCGCGCGGCTTCTACTGGGTGCTGGCCACCTCTCCCCAGACGGCCGAGAACTATCCTTGGGCCCAGTACTTCCTCGCGCTGAGCCTCGAGCAGCTCGGGTTCACCCAGGCGGCGATCGCCTACCATGTCATCGTCGCCAAGGACCGGGTGAAGCCCGAGATCCTACCGCTCTCGCTCCGGGCCCTCGAGCGACTCTCCGCCGCTCATCCGTTCGATGAGGATCTCGTGATCCGCGAGCTCCTCTACGGCACCGACTTCGGTCGAGTCCCCGAGGATTCCGTGGACTTCGTCGAGTTCTACCGGGGCATGGTGGACTACACCGACGGGCGCATCCGCTGGGGCGACGAGCACTTCGCCAAGGTCACCAAGGGTTCCCAGTACGACTACCGCGCGCGCGAGCTCAGAGCCGTGCACCGCCTGCGGGTCAAGGAGGACGTTCCCGGGGCGCTCTCCGAGTTCGACGCCTTGGCGAACGACGAGAAGGCCCCGCGCAACGTGCGCAACGAAGCCCGGCTCAACGCCGCCCGGCTGGAGTACGAGCGCAAGAGCTTCGAGAAGGCGCTCGTCGACTACGATTCGGTGGACCTCCCGCTGCTCGACCCGGGCCGCGGCGAGATCTACCTGGAGCGCGCCTGGATCTTCTATCGCTTGCTCGATCCGAGCCGGTCCTACGGCTTCTTGACCGCCCTGGATGCCCCCAGCTTTCGACAGCTCTATCTGCCGGAGAAGTACTTGCTGCGCGGACTCATTTATAAGGACAAGTGCCACTACCTGTCCGCGAAGCGCGCCGCGCGCGAGTTCTCGCGCAAGTTCAAGTCCACGCTGGATCTGATCAAGGAGCGCGGCGACCTCGACAAGGACTCGCGGCTGAAGGCGGCGGCGCTCGAGGGAGGCCTCGCGGAGAAGTCGGACGAGCGCTACGAGCTCATCAAGCACGAGCGCGAGGACATCAACCGCTACGCCTCGCCCTTCGCGACCCCGGGGCTCACCTCCAAGCTGCACGAGATCTACGACCTGATGCTCGCCGAGGCCGAGCGGCGTCGAAACATCCTGCTCGATCGGGCGCTGGACAACACCGCCGATCGCTTTCTGCGCGCGGACGAGAACCTGAGGTTGCTCGACTACGAAATCGGCCTCGACATCTACCGTCGCATCAAGCGCGGGGACCGCAAGAAGGCCATCGCCCTCGACGACGCGCCGCCCAGGATCTCCGACGTGGTTTACCCCTTCAGCGGTGAGTACTGGAACGACGAGCTCCGAAATCTGCGCTTCTTCTTGAAGAGCCGCTGCCTCGAGATCGAGGGTGACGAGTGAACGCCCGGTCCGCGAGAATCTCCTGGGTGCTCGTGCTGGCGGTGCTCGCCCCCTTCGCGCCCGGGGCGCGCGCCGCCGAGGGGGAGGGCGTGGTCATCGTCCACGACAAGGCCAAGGAGCGCCAGCAGCTCATCGACAAGCTCAAGCGCGACATCCTCAAGGTCGACCGCACCATCGCCGTGACCCGCTCGCTGATCGTGCAGAGCAAGGCCGCGCCCTATCTGCCGGACCTGTTCTTTCGCCTCGCCGAGCTCTATGTCGAGAAGAGCCGCTACGAGTATGTCCTGCAGGCCGAGGAGGCGAACAGCTCGTCGGACAAGGGATCGATCATCGCCCCCGAGGTGCGGCTGCTCAAGGAGAAGGCCCTCCAGGTCTACAATCGCATTCTGGTGGAGTTCCCCGACTACCGGGACAACGACAAGGTCACGTTCTTCATCGGCCATGAGGAACGCGAGCTCGGCAAGTTCCCCGAGATGCTCAAGACCTACCAAGGGCTGGTCGACAAGCATCCCAAGAGCGCGCTCTGCGAGGAGGCGCTCTACATCATGGGGGATTACTGGTTCGACAAGCAGGACTTCCCGAAGGCGGAGAGCTTCTACCAGCAGATTCTGGACAAGCCCCACGGCACGTCCCGGCAGCTGGCCTACTACAAGCTTGGGTTCATCCGGCTCTTCGCCAAGAACTTCAACGAGGCCTTCAAGTATTTCGAGGCGGGCGTCAAGGAGCCCGTCGACGAGAACTCCAGCAAGTCGCTCACGGTGCGCCGCGAGCTCTTGACCGAGCTGGTCTACGCCTACACCGAGATCAAGCCGGCGAGCGCCGCGCTGGGGTACTTCGAGGGGCTGGTCGACAACTCGGACACGCTGGTCTTCGTGCTCGAGAAGCTCGGCAATCGCTACTGGATCCGTCAGGAGTGGGAGAACGCCGCGCCGATCTACCGGCGACTGCTCAGCTTGAACGAGGATGGAGAGAAGGATCCCGACCGGGCGCAGCGGCTCTACGACGCCATTCGCAACTCGAAGGGCAAGGTCATCCCTCACGCCGAGGACGTGCGCAATCTGGTGCGCGTCGCGGCCCGGGCGCGCGCCGATTTCCGCCAGAGCGCGGAGGATCGGCAGCAGATCGGCCACGACTTCGAGATCTTCTGCCGAGACCTGGCGACGCGCATCCAGATCGCGGCGCAGAAGGCCGAGGACAAGAAGCTGCAGGCCGAGTCGGCCGAGGCTTATGGGAGCTACCTCACCCTGTTCCGCGCAGAGAAGGAGATCCTCGGGATGCGGAAGAACCACGCCGAGGCCCTCTTCGCCTCGGACCAGTACGTCGCGGCGGGCAAGGAGTACGAGACCATCGCCAAGGCGATGACCGCCAGGGACGCGACGCGCGAGGACATGCTCTACTCCGCCGTGCTCGCCTATTACAGCGCGCTGCGCTCGCCGCAGCTGCTCACCCAGTTCGAGACGGTCTTCTCGCGCGCCGCGGTGGAGCAGCTCGGCGCGTTCTATGTGAAGAACTACGCCCGCAATCCGCACGCGGAGCCGGTGAAGTTCAACGTGGCGCGGGCCTTCTACGACGAAGGGAACTTCAAGCAGGCCGGCGAGCTCTTCGCGGCCTTCGTGAACGAGTATCCCCGCGGCAAGGATGCCTCCATCGCCGCTCACCTCGCGCTGGACGCGTACCACAACCTCGGTGACTTCGAGAAGCTGGTGAAGGTCGCGCAGACCTTCATCGCCAACAACCAGCTTCCCCCCTCGCTGGTGGCGGAGATGAAGGACATCGCTGCCCGCAGCCGTGACGAGGAGATCGACGAGCTCGCCTTGCGAGCGGGCGAGACCACCGGCGACATCGCGCAGGGCTTGATGGACTATGCCGAGCAGCAGAAGGGCACCGAGGTCGGCGAGCGTACGCTGCACGCCGCCTTCATGACCTATCGGGACAAGCACGACCTCGCCAAGATGCGCGAGGTCGCCTTCAAGCTCCTCGCCGAATACCCGAAGAGCAAGCTCGCCGCGGGTGAGCTGTTGACCCTCGGCAAGGCCCAGACCGACGCCACCGACTACGAAGGCGCCGCGCAGGTGTACGAGGAGTTCACCAAGCGCTTTGCCAACGAACCGCCCGCGCTGGACGCCCAGATGTCAGCCGCGAACCTGCGCATGCTGCTCGGGGACACCCAGCGCGGCGCCGCGGCCTACGAGCGGGCCTTGCAGCTGCCCGCCGCCGCCCGGCGCCGCACCGAGATCGGCGACAAGCTCGCCGACGCTTACGCGAAGGCGGGCGACTCCGCGCGCGCCGAGGCCGAGGCCCGCAAGGTGCTGGGCGAGGACCCGGGCAACGCCGCCGCGGCGGTGATCGTGGGCAAGGCCTTGCTCGAGCGCAACCAGCTGGCCGAGCTCCAGCAGCGCATCGGCGCCGTGATCCAGAACATCCAGAAGAACAGCCGCGGCGGCCAGTCCGACAGCGAGGCCGCGGGCAAGGTCTTCTTCCTCATGGGCGAGGCCCTCTTCCGCCAGTTCAGCCAGATCCCCGATGCGGATCTCGAGAAGAAGGTCGGCCTGGTGGAGCAGCTGACGCAGGCCTACACCGGCGCCGCGCAGCTCGGCACAGGCGATGAGGCGGTGGGGGCCCTCTATCGCATTGGCCTGGTCTACCAGGCGGTGGCCGCCGCGCTGGAGCACACCGCGCCGCCGGCGGGGTTGCCCGCCGATCAGATCGCGCAGTTTCAGGCCCAGGTGGCCCAGCAGGCTACGCCCCTCAAGCAACAGGCGGACGAGGCCTTCACCACCTGCGTGCGCAAGGCACGCGATCTCGAGGTCATCTCCCCCTACGTCGCGGGCTGCCGGCAGAAGGCGCTCGTGCCCGACAAGCTCGCCGGTCCCAGCTTCCCGCAGGGGGCGAACGACACCTCGAAGATCAGCGAGCTGAAGGCGCGCCTCGCCAAGGCGCCCGAGGATGGCACGGCGTTGCTGGCCTTGGGCGAGGCCTACCTCGCGGGAGGCGACGCGCACCGTGCCCGGCTGACCCTGGCTCGCTTGCTGGACGTCAGCGAAGCCAACGCGCGGGCGCAGACCGACCTGGGCGTCGCGCTCTGGCGGCTGGGCGAGGTGCAAGCAGCCAGCGCCGCGTTCCGCAAGGCGCTCGAGGTGGATCCCACCTTCGACAAGGCCCGTGCGAACCTGGCCTCGATGCAGTGCGTGTCCGGCGACGTGGATGGCGCCAAGGAAACCTTGCAGGGCCTGAAGGCAGCCCCCGCCGCGGCCTTCGACGTGGAAGGTGGTTACGCCCGGTGCATGTGAGGACGGCCCAGGTGCTCCTGTTGCCACCGCTCGTCGGGTTGCTGGGCCTCGAGGCTTGCGGCTCCAACAGCCTGGACGGGAGCATGAAACAGCTCACGCCGCTCGACTTCACGCAGGTCTTCGTCAAGGTCTCGGGCAGCACCTTGGTCGTGGAATATGCGGACTTCGTCGACGGCGGGGGCAATATCCCCTTCGAGCTCACGGTCGACACCACGGGCATCCCCTACGACGCCGGCTTCGACGTGCTCCTCGACGGCGGCAACAAGCACGTCCCTCCCCAGCCGCTCGGCGTCGCGAGCCGCAGCATCGTCGACGATTTGCGGCAGTTCTCGACGATCCAGCGGGGCTACCTCAACGTGGACGGGCCGGTGGTCGTGGGGAAGCCCGCCAGCGGGGACTTCTTCGTGGTCTTCGACTATCTGACCGATGGCTCGCTGGGGCAGGGCTACACGGTCTATGGCAGCTTCTCGGCCACGGTGACGCAATGAAGCACACGACGGCAATCCTCGGAGTGGCGCTCGCGCTCGGGTGTGTCCCCTCGGTGTCCCTGCGGGTCGAGGAGCGGAGCATCAAGGATCTTCCGCTCGAGTCGCGGCTGGACCTCCTGGATGCGGAGAACGATCTCTTCTCCGCGGTCGATCGGCGCGACGACGCCGAGGCCGCGATCGATGACGCCCGGGTGGCGATGCGCCACGCCGACGCTCGCGTCGACGAGGCCGAGCAGAACCTGGACCAGGCGCGCCAGCGCAAGGATCCGGGTGGCATCGACGTCGGCAAGCTTGCGATCGAAGAGGCCAAGGCTCACCGCAAGGTGCGGGAATGGGAGCAGCGTTTTGCCCACAAGGATCTCGCGGTCGCGGAGGCCCAGCTGATCGTGGCCCAGGCTCGTTTCGAGCGGGCCAAGGCCGATGTCGCGAAGAAGGCCAAGACTGCCGGGGCGGCCGAGATCAAGCTCGTTGACTTCGACAAGCAGATCGAGCGCCTGCTGAGCTACGCCAAGGGCGTCCAGCGCGAGGCCGACGCGTTGCGCAAGGAAGCCGAGAAGGATCAGCAGCACTGGCAAGGGCTGAGTCGACAGCTGTCCGAGCTCACCGGCGGCGCGCAAGGGTCGGCATGGGTGCAGTGAGGCCTCTCGCCGCGTGTGCCGCGATCGCGGCCCTGGGCTTCGGCGCGGCCGCGTTGGCCGCCGACGCCGGGCTCGGTGCACCCGATCCCGCCGGGCCCGACAGCCCGTTGCCTCCGGCGCCCAGCGGTGGCGCGATCAGCGACGCGGCGCCGCTCGACCAGGCGCCGGCCCAGACCATCGCCCACGCGGGCGACGCGACCGCGCACGTTCAGCGTGGGCTGTCGCTCCTCGAGCTCGGAGAGGCCGCCCAGGCCGTCGACGAGCTGCGCACCGCGGTGCAGCTGGACCCGAGCCGCGCGGTCGCCTTCGCCGCGCTGGGCAAGGCCCTGGCCCAGGCGGGGAACCTCGACGATTCGGCCACCGCCTATCAGCAAGCCCTGAAGCTCGATCCCAAGAGCGAAGCGGTCCACGAGGAGCTCGGGCTCGTGCGGCGTCGGCTCGAGGACGCGACTGGCGCCGCCGACCAGTTCCGCGAGGCGCTCAAGGCCAAGCCCGACGACCTCGAGCTGATGTTCTCTTACGGTGAGGCGCTCCAGAAGTCGGGCAAGGCCGCGGATGCCCGGGCGGTCTACCTCAAGATTCTCCAGATCAACCCCAAGCACGTGCCGGCGCGCATCAACCTCGCGAAGAGCTACGACGATCAGCAGCAGGTCCAGCAGGCGATCGAGGAGCTCAACAAGGCCCTCCAGCTCGATCACGAGGATCCGGAGGCCAACTACAACCTCGGGGTGATCCTCTACCGCGAGGGGCGACTCGACGAGGCCATCGCGTCGTACCAGCGGGCGATCAACGCCGATCCGGATCGGGCCGAGCCGCACAACAACCTCGCGGTGGCGCTGGAGGAGAAGCAGGAGGGCACTCCGCGCGCGCTGCGTGAGTTCCGTGAGGCCACCCAGTTGAACCCGAGCTACGCCGAGGCGCACTTCAACCTCGGGCTCGCGCTCTTCCGCCGCGGCGAGACCGACAAGGCGCTGATGAGCTTCCAGCAAGCGCTGAAGCTCAAGCCCGGCTCGGCCCAGGCGCAAGTCCAGATCGCGACCATCTTCCTCAAGCACGGCGAGCCCGAGAAGGCCCTCTCCGCCTTGCAGGCCGCGCTGGAGAGGCACCCCGACGATCCCGAGATCTACCGCCACCTCGCCGAGGTCTATCTCAAGCTCCAGCGGCTGCAGGATGCGCTCGGGGCGATCAAGCAGGCGGTGCGCCTGTTGCCCAACGATCCCTCGGTGCGCCGCGCGCTCGGTCAGGCGCTCTACGAGTCCGGGGACATCGCCGGGGCGGTCGAGGCCTTCGAGGATCGGGTGAAGCTCGAGCCCGAGAACGCCGACGCCCACCTCGACCTCGCGGACGCCCTCGTCGCGCGCCACGTGGCCACCCAGGCCCAGGCCGAGTACCAGCGGGCGATCGAGCTCGATCCGAACTCCGCCAAGGCGCCCCTGCGGCTCGGGGATCTCATGCTCGCCAAGGGCGATCCCACCGCCGCGAAGCAGCAGTACCTCAAGGTCGCGCAGAAGTTCCCCGACGATCCCGACGCCAAGGCTCGCCTGGGGATCGTGCAGTCCCGCACCGGCGACTGCAAGGGCGCGATCCCCGTCCTCGAGTCGGCCACGCGCGGCGAGAAGCCGAACCCCGGCGCCCTCGTCGAGCTCGGCTTCTGCTACTCGCAGACCGAGCAGAACGACAAGGCCCTCTCCACGTTGCGTCGCGCCCTCCAGCTCGATCCCAAGAACGCGCTCGGCACCTACTACCAGGGCGTGGCCCTCTACAACGCCGGGCGCACCAAGCAGGCCATCGGCGCGCTGAAGGGTGCGCTCGTGCTCGACCCCACCCTCGCGGACGCGGCCTACACGCTTGGTCAGGTCTACGAGGGCAAGGGCGACAAGGGCAACGCCATCAATGCGTTCCAGCAGGCCCTGCGGGCGCGGCCGGACTCTGCCGACGCCGCGGCGGGGCTCAAGCGGCTCGGGGGCAAGGCGAGCCCCGCGCCCCAGTAGCCGAGACTCGCCGGGCGCCGCTTTGCGCCTTCGCTGTGGTAACTTTCCGCCATCGCTAGCCTCCCTCCCATCGAGCGGCTCGGCCGCTATCGCCTGATCAACCGCATCGCCGTGGGCGGCATGGCCGAGGTGTTTCTGGCCGAGCAGGAGGGGGCCGAGGGCTTCCGCAAGCGGGTGGTCGTCAAGCGCCTGTTGCCAAACCTCGCCCGCAAGCAGGCGGTGGTGACGATGTTCCTCAACGAGGCGCGGCTCGTCAGCCTCCTCGAGCACCCCAACGTGGTGCAGGTGCTCGATCTCGGCCAGGAGGGCGAGGACTTCTACATCGCGATGGAGTTCCTCGACGGGCGCAGCTTCTCGGACATCGAGGAGAAGGCGCAGGCCAACGGTCAGCTGCTCCCGCTCGGCCTCTCGCTGCGCATCCTCGCCGACGCCTGCGCGGGGCTGGACTGGGCGCACAACGCCCTCGGCAACGACGGGCGGCCGCTGGGCATCGTCCACCGGGACTTCACGCCCGCCAACATCCTGGTGACCTTCGACGGCCGGGTGAAGGTGCTCGACTTCGGCATCGCGAAGAGCGAGTCCATCCCCAGCCACACCGAGCCCGGCGCGCTCAAGGGCAAGTACGTCTACATGAGCCCGGAGATGATCGCCGGTCGTCCGGTCGATCGCCGCGCCGACCTCTTCGCTGCCGGGGTCATGCTCTACGAGGCCACCACCGGTCGCTTGCCGTTCGTGGGCAACAGCGTGCGCGCGGTGCTCTCGTCCATGGCGCGGGCCTACGGCCGCTATTTCGCAGCCGTAG
>VFSW01015059.1_pt1 | contig 10657 bp, 6 predicted proteins | sample 5358111 | NCBI WGS metagenome assembly VFSW01 (sample SAMN11554181, study PRJNA540505) | mine drainage metagenome | isolation source: sediment from site ElyBrook_90M | place: USA: Ely Copper Mine, Vershire, VT | collected 2017
AGGCCGCGCTCAAGGGCAGCGAGCAGATCGGCTTCACCATCATGTCGCTGACCGTGTCGCTGATCGCCGTGCTGATTCCGCTGCTCTTCATGGGCGATGTGGTGGGCCGGCTCTTCCGCGAGTTCGCCATCACCCTGGCTATCACCATCCTGGTCTCCGCTGTGGTCTCGCTGACCCTGACGCCCATGATGTGCTCGCGCATTCTGAAGGACAAGTCGGTGGCCCGCCAGAGCCGCTTTTATCATTGGTCGGAAGAGCGCTTCAACGCCATCATCGCCTGGTACGGACGCACCCTGCAGGTGGTGCTGCGCCACCGCTTTGCCACGCTGATGGTCACCATCTCCACATTCGTGGCCACCGTTCTGCTCTTCATCGTCATCCCCAAGGGTTTCTTCCCGGTGCAGGACACGGGCGTGATCCTGGGCATCAGCGACGCCCCGCAGACGGTCAGCTTCGCCAGCATGGCCAAGTTGCAGCAAAAATTGGTCGATGTCGTATTGCAGGACCCGGCCGTGGACAATGTCTCCTCGTTCATCGGCGTGGACGGCGCCAACACCACGCTGAACTCCGGCCGCATTCAGATCACCCTCAAGCCTCTCGCCCAGCGCAAGCTCTCCGCCAGCGAGGTGATCCAGCGCCTGCAACCCAAGCTGGCATCGATAACCGGCATTCAGCTTTTCCTGCAGCCGCTTCAGGATTTGACGGTGGAAGATCGCGTCAGCCGAACAGAATTTCAGTATTCGCTGGAAGATCCCGACCCCGTCGAGCTGGCCAAATATACGCAGATGATGGTTGCTGCGCTGGGCAAGCAAAGCGTGGTGACCGATGTGGCCAGCGACCTGCAGGACCAGGGCCTGGGCGCCAATCTGGTCATCGATCGCGACACCGCCGCCCGGCTGGGTATCGACATGGCCGACATCGACAACACCCTCTACGACGCCTTCGGTCAGCGCCAGGTCTCCACCATCTTCACCCAGCTCAACCAGTACCACGTGGTGATGGAAGTGGGACCGAACTTCCAGACCAATCCCGCGACGCTCAACAGTCTTTACGTGAAGTCGGCCAATGGAACGCAGGTCCCGCTCAGCCAGTTGGCTCACTGGGAGCAGACGCGCGTGCAACTGGCCATCGGCCACGAGGGGCAGTTTCCCTCCACGGTCATCAGCTTCAATCTGGCGCCGGGCAAGGCGCTGGGCGACGCCGTCAATGCGGTCAAGCAAGTGGAGACCGCCATCAAAATGCCGGCCTCGATCAATGCCAGCTTCCAGGGCACGGCCGCCGCCTTTCAGACCTCGCTGGCCAATGAGCCGCTCCTGATATTGGCCGCGCTCATCACCGTCTACATCGTACTGGGCGTGCTCTACGAGAGCTACATCCACCCCATCACCATCATCTCAACGCTGCCCTCGGCCGGCGTGGGCGCGCTGCTGGCCCTGCTTATCACCCGCACCGATTTCAGTGTGATCGCGCTGATCGGCATCATCCTGCTCATCGGTATCGTGCAGAAGAACGCCATCATGATGATCGACTTTGCCCTGGACGCCGAGCGCACCCAGCACAAGCCTGCCGAGGAAGCCATCTTCCAGGCCTGCCTGTTGCGCTTCCGTCCAATTCTGATGACCACCATGGCGGCCATGCTGGGCGGGTTGCCGCTCTGGCTGGGCGGCGGCGTAGGCGCGGAGCTGCGCAGGCCGCTGGGCATCACCATCGTCGGCGGACTGATCTTCTCGCAGTTGCTCACCCTCTACACCACGCCGGTCGTCTATCTCTACTTCGACAAGCTGGCGCAGCGGCTGAAGCCGAAGAGCAGGGAACAGGGAATAGCGAACAGGGAACAGGAAGCCGAGATCGGCATTTAGCTGGGCGCCCCAAGTCTCGATTTTGAGACCTGGAAAACATCAACAATCGGAAGAAAGCAAGTCGAACCAAACTCTGGCGCCCCATCCTTTTCACGCTTTTTGTGGAAAGGGCGGGATACCACCAACCTCCATCAACTCCAGCCAATGGCTGAAAGCTGACCTCCATGCATCTGTCCGCACCCTTCATTCGCCGCCCGGTCGCCACTTCGCTGCTCTCGCTGGCCCTCTTGCTGGCCGGCTCCGTGGCGTACTCGGTGCTGCCCGTGGCCTCGCTGCCGGACGTGGACTTTCCGGTCATCGGCGTCAGCGCGGGCATGCCCGGCGCCAGCCCGGAGACCATGGCCTCGGCGGTGGCCACGCCCCTGGAGCGGCAGTTCGGGCACATCGCCGGCGTGAATCAGATGACCTCAACCAGCTCGCTGGGCGCGGCCAATGTCACCCTGCAATTCGACATCAACCGCAACATCAACGACGCCGCCCGCGACGTGCAGGCCGCCATCAACGCGGCGCGCAGCCAGTTACCCTCGTACCTGCCGCAGAACCCCGGCTACCGCATGGCCAATCCCGCCGATTCGCCCATCCTGATTTTGACCTTGACCTCGGACGTGGTTCCCAAGCCCCAGATTTACGACCTCGCCGATTCGATTCTGGCGCAGAAAATCTCCCAGATCAATGGCGTGGGCCAGGTCTTCGTGGGCGGCAGCTCCAGCCCCGCGGTGCGCGTCGAGCTGAATCCGATGGAACTGGGCAACAATGGCATTGGCCTGGATGCGGTGCGCACCGCGCTGGCCAACGCCAACGCCAACCGGCCCAAGGGAGTTTTTCAGGACGCGAACCGTCGCTGGCAGATCAGCGACAACGATCAGATTTTCAAGGCCTCCGATTACGCGCCCATCATCGCCGGCTACAACCAGACCACCGGCGCGCCGGTGCGCATCAGCGACCTGGGCCACATCACCGACAGCATCGCCGACATTCACACCGCCGGCGTCTCCGGCATCAACCCGGACAAGGGCCCTCCCGCCCAGCTCAAGAGCGCCGTCCTGCTCATCATCTTCAAGATTCCCGGCGCCAACGTGATCTCCACCGTGGACAACGTGATGGCCCAGATGCCGAGCCTGCAGGCCGCCATTCCGCCCACCATCCAGATCAATCTGGCCGTGGACCGCACCACCACCATCCGCTCCGGCGTTCACGATGTGGAGATTTCGCTGCTCATCAGCGTGGCGCTGGTGGTGCTGGTGGTCTTCCTCTTCCTGCGCGAGGCCTGGGCCACCATCATTCCATCCATCGCCGTGCCGCTTTCGCTGGTGGGCACCTTCGGCGTGATGTACATGCTGGGCTACACCATCGACAATCTCTCTTTGATGGCGCTCACCATCTCCACCGGCTTCGTGGTGGACGACGCCATCGTGGTGATCGAGAACATCACCCGCTATCTGGAGATGGGACTCAGCCCCTTTGACGCGGCCATGAAAGGCTCGAAGGAGATCGGCTTCACCGTCTTCGCCATGAGCACCTCGCTGATCGCCGTCTTCATTCCGATTCTGTTGATGGGCGGCATCGTGGGCAAGCTCTTCCGCGAGTTCGCCGTCACATTAAGCGTGGCCATCGCCGTTTCGCTGCTGGTTTCGCTGACCACCACGCCCATGCTCTGCGCCCGCTTTCTCAAGTCGCGCGACGCCCACGGTCATGGCCGCCTCTATCGCGTCAGCGAGCGCGCCTTCCAGTGGATGTACAACGAATACGCCATCGGACTGCGCTGGGTGCTGCGCCACCAGTGGCCGATGCTCTTCGTGCTGCTGGGCACCTTTGCGCTCAACATCTACCTTTACATCATCGTGCCCAAAGGCTTTTTCCCGGAGCAGGACACAGGCCGGCTGGGCGGGCAGACCGTGGCCGCACAGGACATCAGCTTTCCCGCCATGCGCGACAAGCAGCGGCAACTGGCGCAGATGACCCTCAACGATCCGGCCGTGCGCTCGGTGACCGCCTTTGCCGGCGGCGGACGCAACAGCAACAACGTGGGCTTCATGTTCGTGGGGCTCAAGCCGCTCGACCAGCGGCCGGGCCGCGTCTCCGCCGACGATGTGGTCAACCGCTTGCGCCGCCGCCTTTCCAGCGTACCCGGCGCCACGCTTTTTCTCCATGCATTTCAGGATGTCCAGGTGGGCGGCCGCGCCAGCGCCGCAGAGTACCAGTACACGCTCTCCGACGAGAACCTGGACGAACTGAACACCTGGGCGCCGCGGCTGGAGGCGCGCGGAAAAACCATGCCCGAGCTGCGCGACGTCTCCACCGATCAGCAGGATCAGGGCCTGGCCGTCAACCTGGTCATCGACCGCGACGCGGCCTCGCGGCTGGGCATCAGCGCGAGCGCCATCGATCAGGTGCTCTACGACGCCTTCGGCCAGCGCGAAGTTTCCACCATGTACACCGGCCTCAATCAGTACTTTGTGGTGATGGAGGTGGACCCGCAATATCAGTCCAGCCCCGACGCGCTGAACGGAATTTACCTCAAGTCCTCAACCGGGGCGACGGTGCCGCTGTCGGCCATCGCGCACTACGAGCAGCAGCGCACCCCGCTCCAGGTCAACCATCAGGGCCAGTATCCGTCCGTCACGCTCACCTTCAATCTGGCGCCCGGCGTTTCCCTGGGCCAGGCCGTCACCGCGCTCGAGAAAGTTCAGCGCGAGATGGGAATGCCCTCCGCCATTCAGGCCTCTTTTCAGGGAACCGCGCAGGTCTTCCAGGATTCGCTCAAGAATGAACCATATCTCATTCTGGCCGCGCTGGTCGCCGTCTACATTGTGCTCGGCATTCTCTACGAGAGCCTGATCCACCCGCTGACCATTCTCTCCACGCTGCCGCCGGCGGGCGTGGGCGCCATCCTGGCCCTGCTTTTGACCGGGACCAGCCTGACCATCATCGCGCTGATTGGCATCATCCTGCTGATCGGCATCGTCAAAAAGAACGCCATCATGATGATCGACTTCGCCCTGCAGGCCGAGCGCGAGGAGGGACTGCCCCCGGTCGAAGCTATTTACAAGGCCTGCCTGCTGCGCTTCCGCCCCATCATGATGACCACCATGGCCGCCCTCTTCGGCGGATTGCCGCTAGCCATTGGCATGGGCGTCGGCTCCGAGCTGCGCAAGCCGCTGGGCATCACCATCGTCGGCGGACTCATCGTCTCCCAGATGCTTACATTGTTCTCCACCCCGGTCGTCTACCTCTTCTTCGACCGCCTGCAATGGCGCGTGATGAAGCTGCATCGCGTGGGCGCGGAGCTGGAAGAAGCAGCGGGAGACTGACAGGAAGCTGCTGGCGCGAAACCAGGATTGCTGTATCCCGTAGCCGCAATCTTCCATCCACGAACTGGCTGCCCTTACCCCCACAGCCTGCGCTGCCACAATCGCAAGGTCGCCGGCCCGCCGCCCGCCCACCATCGCTTTGCCCGAACGGCGACCCTGGAACGACAGCGTGAAATGCTGTAGGCTCAAAGGAACGCTCTTCCCTGGAAAGCCTATGCCGACCCCGTCCTCGCCCGCATCTCCCCGCCCTTTTCATTCTCCGCAGCCGCAGAGCGCCCTGCATTGCGGCGCGGTCTCGCTGGAACCATTGGCCAATCGCCATGGGACTCCACTCTACGTTTATTCCGCCGACCAGATCATCGAGCGGCTGGAGCTCTTTCAGCAGGCCCTCGCGGGTCGGGAACATCTGGTCTGCTATGCGGTGAAGGCCAACTCCGCGCTGGCCATTCTCAAGCTGCTGGCTGAGCGCGGCGCGGGCTTCGACATCGTCTCCGCAGGCGAGCTGGAGCGGGTGCGGACGGCGGCGCCTGAAGCCGTGGCCCGTGTGGTCTTCAGCGGTGTGGGCAAAACCGCCGCGGAGATTGACCTGGCGCTGACCGCCGGCATTCTGCAATTCAACGTGGAGAGCGAGGCGGAGTTGGCGCTGCTCGGCGCGCGCGCGGCCCGGCTGAAAATCAAGGCGCGCTTCGCCCTGCGCGTCAATCCCGACGTCTTCGCCGAGACCCACCCCTACATCTCGACTGGGTTGCGCGAACACAAATTCGGCATCGACATCAGCCGCGCATTGGCTATCTACAAAAGCGCGGCCGGCCATCGCTGGCTTCAAGCGCACGGCATCAGCGTTCACATCGGCTCGCAGATTCGCTCGGCGGAGCCTTTTGGCGCGGCCCTGGAGCGGGTCAGCAAGCTCGCCCGGCAGCTCCAGCGCGCGGGCATTGCACTCCAGGTCATCGACGCCGGTGGAGGCCTGGGCATCGATTACCACGCCGGCAAGTTCGACGCCGCCGCCAAGGTTCAGGAATACTCTGCGGCTCTCGAAAGCGCCCTCGGCGGGTTCGAAGGCCGTCTGCTGATCGAGCCAGGCCGTTTTCTCGTCGCACAGGCCGGGGCGCTGGTGGCGCGCGTTTTGCAGATCAAGCGCAACGGCAAAAAGACCTTCGTGATTACCGACGCGGCCATGAACGACCTCATCCGCCCCGCGCTCTACCAGGCCCATCACGAGATAGTGCCGGTGCGGCCACGCGCCGGAAAGCCGCGCATTGTGGACGTGGTGGGGCCGGTCTGCGAGTCGGGCGACTTCTTTGCCCGCGACCGCAAGCTCGCGCCCCTCGAGCCCGGAGACCTGGTGGCGATTCTCGACGCCGGCGCCTACGGCATGGCGCAAAGCTCCAACTACAACTCGCGCATGCGTCCCGCCGAGGTGCTGGTGGAGGGCGTCAAAGCCCGGCTCATCCGCCGCCGCGAGACCATGGCCGACCTGCTGGGGCCGGAGACGTTCTGATCTGCGAGGTTCCACACCAGCCTGAATCTACCCGGTTCGCGTCCTGGTGCGACTGAATGGTCCGGCTCTTCAGAAATCCATCCCTGTGCCGATTTATAATCCAGACGGGCGCGCAACAGTACTATCACCGCTCGCTGGAGCCAGTGCATGACCTTCGACATCCAGGAGATCCTGGGTTTACTCCCCCACCGCTACCCGTTTCTGTTGATTGACAGAGTCGTCGAGTTCGAGCGCGCCAAGCGCCTGGTAGCCATCAAGAATGTGACATTCAACGAGCCTTTTTTTCAGGGCCACTTTCCCGGCTATCCCATCATGCCCGGCGTGCTGGTGATCGAGGCGATGGCCCAGGCCGGAGCCATCATCATGATGAGCGAAATTGTCGATCGCGAGAAGAAGCTGGCCGTCTTCACCGGCATTGAGCGCGCCAAGTTTCGCCGCCCGGTGACACCCGGCGACCAGTTGCGCATCGAGGTGGATGTGCTCTCCTTCAAGACCCGCGTCGGCCGCATGGAAGCCAAGGCCTTCGTCGAGGGCAAGCTGGCCTGCCAGGCCACGCTCACCTGCCAGATCGTGCCCAAGGCGCGCGAGTCCGCGCCGCCCGCAGCCGTGGAATCGGCCCCGCAAGAGGCCGCCGAGTGAGCATCCATCCCAGCGCCGTCGTGGCAGCGGGCGCAGTAGTGCCCGCCTCTTCCACCGTCGGCCCCTTCTGCACCATCGGACCCGGGGTGGTGCTGGGCGAGGAGTGCACGCTGGTCTCGCACGTGGTCCTCGACGGCCGCACCCGCATCGGCGCGCGCAATGTCTTTCATCCTTTCTCCGCCATCGGCGTGCCCCCGCAGGATTTGAAGTACGGCGGCGAGCCAACTGAACTGGAAATCGGCGACGGCAACACGATCCGCGAGAACGTCACCATCAGCCGCGGCACGGTGGGCGGCGGCGGCGTTACGCGCCTGGGATCGAATTGCCTGCTGATGGCCGGCGTGCACATCGGCCACGACAGCCAGGTGGGCAGCCACTGCATCCTGGCCAACTGCGCCACGCTGGCCGGCCACGTGGTCATTGAGGACTGTGCCACCGTCGGCGCTTTCTGTCCGATCCATCAGTTCTGCACCGTCGGCGCCTACGCCTTCATCGGCGGCGGAACAATCGTCACCCAGGACGTGCTGCCCTTTTCGCTCACTTCGGCCAAGCGCGAGAACAAGGCCTTCGGCATCAACAAGGTCGGTCTGCAGCGGCGCGGCTTCTCTCCGGCGCGCCTGCAAGCGCTGCAGAAGGCCTTCCGCCTGCTGCTGGCGGCCAAGCTGAACACCACGCAAGCCCTGGAGCAGATCAAGCTGCTCGAAGGCGAGGATGCGGCTCTGCTCGCAGCCTTCATCGAGCGCAGCCGGCGCGGGGTCCTCAAGTAACGACGGCCCAAGAAAGGTTGACCGATGACTCGGAATGAAATCGTGCTTCTAGTTAGTCGGGCTTTAGCCGCCATCCCGGCAATATCCGCATTGATTGAAGCTGCGTATCTCCCCCTCCGTTTTTACGCTTTTTACTGTTACGCAGCCGCGCGTGGGGAGATGATAACCGCGAGTGAACGCCAATATTGGCTCACTGCGGATGGAATGGACGTAGGATTTTTGTTTTTACGAATTGTGATTTATCTGCTTCTAGCCATGATTTTCTGGAATTGCGGACCGTGGGTTCAGCGCACACTATTGCCTGAGCGTGAATCATGAAACTCGGCCTCATTGCCGGCAACGGCCGCTTTCCGTTTTTGCTGCTGGACGCGGCGCGGGCGCAGGGACTGGCCGTCGTGGTTGCCGCCATCCGCGAAGAGACCGACGCGGAGATCGATCTGCGCGCCGCCCACGACGACCGCATCACCGTCCACTGGCTCTCGCTGGGCGAGCTGTCGCGCCTGATCGAAACCTTCCACAAGGAAGGTGTGCAGAAGGCCGTAATGGCCGGCCAGGTGAAGCACAAGCAGATCTTCAGCAGCATCCGTCCCGATTGGCGGCTGGCCAAGCTGCTGCTCAACCTGCGCACCCGCAATACCGATATGCTGCTGGGCGCGGTGGCCAAGGTGCTGGGCGACGAGGGCATCGAACTCATCAGCTCCACAGCTTTTTTGGAGCCTCTGTTGGCCGCCGAAGGTGTGCTGACGGAACGCGCGCCCGACGAGGAAGAACGCAAGAACATCGAGTACGGCCTGGGCGTGGCCCGCGCCGTCGCCGGCTTCGACATCGGCCAGACCGTGGTGGTGGCCGCGCAGGCCTGCGTCGCGGTCGAGGCGATGGAAGGCACGGACGCGGCCATCGAGCGCGCCGGGCTGCTGATGCAGTCGCTCGCAGAGGATGCGCCAAATACCGCTTCGATGCTGTCTCCGACCCTGGAGCGCCGCCTGACCGTCGTCAAGGTGGCCAAGCCGAATCAGGATATGCGCTTCGACGTGCCCGTCGTCGGCATGGCCACGGTTGAAGCCATGATCCGCGCCGGCGCCAGTTGCCTCTCCGTCGAAGCCGGCCGCACCCTGCTCTTCGACCGGGAAAAATTGATTGCGCGCGCCACCCACAAAGGCATTGCCATTGTGGCCACTCCGCGCACATACTGATTACCAGGAAGCTTCCCCGCTGGACGTTTGCTTGTTGTTCTTGATTGCCTGTTCCAGCTTCCCGTTCGTCAACCAGGAGGTCTCTCGTGAAAAAGCGTTACGTTTTTGTTCTGGTCGCGGCGGTTCTGCTTGCGGCTTCGTTCTTCACCGTTCGCGCAGCCGATCAGGCCATGCCCGCCGTGGGCCAGGTTGCCCCCACCTTCACTCTCCCCTCGCAAAGCGGCGTGCGGATCTCTCTCGACAGCTTTCGCGGCAAGTGGGTGGTGCTCTACTTCTATCCCAAGGACATGACCACAGGCTGCACCATCGAAGCGCACAATTTCCAGCGCGACCTGGCGCAGTATGAAAAAAAGAATGCCGTGATTGTGGGCGTCAGCGAGGACACTCCCGACAGCCACCGGCAGTTCTGCACCAAGGAGGGCCTGACCTTCCGCCTGCTGGCTGATACGCATCACCAAGTTGCCGCAACCTATGGTTCGCTGGGCAACTATGCCGGCTTCAAGATTGCCAACCGCAATACCTTCCTGATCGATCCCTCGGGCAAGATTGTGAAGGTCTGGACCAAAGTGAATCCCTCCGTCCACTCGGCCGAGGTGCTGGCCGCCATCCCCACGACCTAGCTGTCTGACACGCGGCCAACCCGGCAGAATGAAAGGAATCTCCATGAGCCCTTCCAGGAAATCTGTCAAACCGCCCAGCAAGAAGAGCACTTCCGCCAAGCCGGCAAAGCTCAAGAAGCAGAGCCTCTCCGCCAGGCCGCCCCAGTAAGACCGTTCCGTATCTGCGGCAGAGACGGGAGCCGCTCCGTCTTTTGCCGCGCACTCTTGCTGCAACAGAGCCTGGCGCAAAAATTTCCATCGCGCGACGGTCTGCGGGCGCAAGCGAGCCCGGCGTGAGCCGGGCTCGCTTGTTTGCCTTTCGAGCAACGCAACTTTCGCTCGGAAGTTGCCGGTACAATTCCAGCCAGCACAGAATGAGATCTGTGCCACCAGCAGGGGCATTTTGCGCAGTTCGCCGCTCCCGTTACCGCTGTCTGATACAAGACGCCTGATTTCAGACGCAAAAAAGCCCGGCGTCAGCCGGGCTTTTTTGCTTGCCTTGTACTTCAGGTTGCCGCTGCTACTTGGTTGCCTTTTTCGCAGGGGCCTTCTTGGCGGCTGCCTTCTTCGCAGGAGCCTTCTTGGCAACTGCCTTCTTGGCAACTGCCTTCTTCGCCGGAGCCTTCTTGGCAACTGCTTTCTTCACTGCTGCCTTCTTGGCGGGCGCCTTCTTTGCTGCTTTCTTAACGGCCAACTTGTTACCTCGTTTGGGGATTTTTCTGGCGCTCTTGCCGACCGCAGTCTTTTTGACCACGGCCTTTCCGACCTTCACGCCACTACTGCCCGTG
>VFSW01015061.1_pt1 | contig 10657 bp, 13 predicted proteins | sample 5358111 | NCBI WGS metagenome assembly VFSW01 (sample SAMN11554181, study PRJNA540505) | mine drainage metagenome | isolation source: sediment from site ElyBrook_90M | place: USA: Ely Copper Mine, Vershire, VT | collected 2017
GCAGCACCCACGGCGGCAGCCGGCGCCGCGGCGGCGTGATGCGCACTTCGAGCAGGGTCGGCCCGACCTGCCGCTGTCTCTCGGCCTCGGACTTCTTGAGTGCGTAGAGAATGAACGACATCAGCTGCCCCGCGCCGAGGCCTGCTTCGTCGGACCCGGTTGCAGCAGCGGCGAATCCGGCGCCGCAAGCGCTGAATCGAGCGCCACCTGGGTCTCGACGCCGGCGATGCCGTCCACGGCCAGGCGGCTGGCGCGCTGGAATTGCTCCACCAGTTGCACCAGGCTGCGGTCGAACTCATCGCCCGCGGTCGCACCGTCGGCCGTGCCGCGCCAGCGATCGAGCTGCTCGCGCAGCCGCCGCACCTGGGCACCGCGCATGCCGGCGCTCAGCGCGCGTACGTCCTTGCTGGCCGGATGCCACAGCAGCACAAAATCGCCGAACCAATAGCGCGTGAGGTCGGCGATCTCTACGGCCGCGGTCTGGTTCCCCAGTTGCAGCAGTGCCGTGTCATCCTGGAGCGAGCGCAGCACCACCTGATATGACATCCCCGCAGCGTCGGTGAGTATCAGGATGGCCGGTCGGTTGAGGAGGCGCAACTGCGCCAGGGAGCCGCGCTGCATCATGCATTGCAGGCCCTGAGACACGGCCTGGCTGCAGCCGTCGGTCTTGCCCGGTGTGTAGTGGGCCTTCCACAGCCCCAGCAGCTGTGCGAATGCCGTATCGGTATCGGTGCTGGCGCGATTTTGTGCCAGCACCGCTTCGAGGCTCGGGGCGCCGGCGGTCGAGGCCGGCGACGCGGGCGAGGCCGGTGCCGCGGTCGAGGCTGGCGACGCGGGCGAGGCTGGCGACGCGGGCGAGGCTGGCGACGCGGTCGAGGCCGGCGAATCGGCCGCGGTGGGCGCCGGGGCCGTGGCGGGTGCCGCCGCGTCGCCCGCTGCGGCAACAGAAGGGTGCGCGTCGGCCGCGATCGATGCGCCCGCAAGGGCCGCTCGGTTGTCGCCGGGCGCGCGCAGCAACGCCGGGCGCCACAGCAGCGCTGCGCTGCCGCCGAGCACCAGCAGCGCCAGCGCACCGGCCACAGCCGGCAGCCAGCGCGGCGCGGGCCGCTGATCGAACACCTCGGCGCCGGCCCGGCGCACCAGTGCCGCGGGCAGCTGGTGCAGCTCCTGCGTGTAGGCTCCCAGCAGCGCGCGATCGCAGACGATGTTGATGACGCGCGGCACGCCGCGGCTGACGCGGTAGATCTCGCGCAGCGCGCCCACCGTGAAGATGTCGCCGCTCGCCCCGGCGACCCGCAGCCGATGGCGCACGTAGGCCGCAGTTTCCTCGCGCGACAGCGGATCGAGGTGATAGCGGCCGGTGATGCGCTGTGCCAGCTGCCTCAGGTCGTCGCGGGCCAGCAGCTTGCGCAGCTCCGGCTGGCCGATGAGGATGATCTGCAGCAGCTTCTGCGTCTCGGTCTCCAGGTTGGTCAGCAGGCGGATCTGCTCGAGCACGTCCGGCGAAAGGTTCTGCGCTTCGTCGACGATCAGGACCGCGCGCTTTCCCTGCGCGTGGGCGCGCAGCAAATAGCGGTTGAGCAGATCGACCAGCTCCTTGGTGTTGCCCGGGTCGCTGTCGGGCACGCCCAGGCCCAGCTCCTCGCACAGCGAGCGCAGGAACTCGGTTGCCGACAGCCGCGGATTGAGGATCAGCGCGATCTCGGCGTTCTTCGGCGCCCGCGACAGCAGCGAGCGGATGGTGGTCGTCTTGCCGGTGCCCACCTCCCCGGTCAGCTGAATGAAACCGCCCGCCTCATTGATGCCGTAGACGAGATGCGCGAGCGCTTCCGCATGTCGGGCGCTCAGATAGAGATACCGCGGATCGGGCGTGATCGCGAACGGCTTTTCCGTAAGCCTGAAGAATCCCAGATACATGGGCGTGACGTCAGCTCATGCGCCTCGCCGTCACTTCTCCACCGTGATCGTGATCTTGCTGGAGGCCACGTTGGGCGTGAACGGCGTGTGGGTGTAGTCCGCGAACAGCAGCTGCAGGGTGTGCTTTCCGGGCGGCAGATCGAGCGTCGCCTCCGTCTGGCCCTTGCCGAAATGGCGAATGGCATCGGTCGCCGGCAGCGGTTGCGTGAGGTCCGCCGGCATGACGGTGGCGAGCAGCAGGGGGTGGGGCCCGGTAGTGGCGAATTTGACGCCCGCCGGCGCGACCCCCATGCCCTTGAGGCCGAACAGCACCGTCACCGGGCCTTTGATGTGCGCGCCGTCCTTGGGCGCGATGATGTAGACGGTGGCGCCGGCGCTCGCGGGGGTCTGATCCGCGAAGGCGCTGGCACAGCCCAAGGCCAGCAGCAGAGCCAGAATTCGCATGGTCGGTCTCCTTAGCTCAAAAAGGAATGATGGTTGGAGTGAGGCTTTCAAAAAATGTTCAAGGGACGGCGGCGGCGAGCTCATGGGACGCAAAGTCGTCGACGTTGATGATCTGCATAACCCGGTGGTCGTAGTCGGCCAGGAAGCGCGCTTCCTCGTCGGTCAGGATCCCGAGCCGATTCGCCTGCTGGATCTGACCGGGCAGGTCGAGCGCGCTCAGGCGGCCGGTCTTCTGCCCCTCCACGCGCAGCTTCTTCTCCAGCGGCTCGGCCGTGGGAGCCAGATCCAGCGCCTGCTGCAACGCGGCCAGCGCATTTCCGCCCTCCACTTCGCGGTACACGAAGCGGCTCAGGCGCTCGCGGGTCTGCGTGCTGTTGAGCACCAGATCGGCGACGCGGCGGCCGAGCCGGTCGGCGGGCGCAAAATACGTCAGGCCGCGCGGGAATATCATGAGCCGCATCAGTGCCGCCATCGGCCGGCTGGGGAAGTTGCGCAGCACGTTGTGCAGCTGTTACTGCGCCTGATAGAGCAGCTCGCGGCAGGCCCACTCCACGATCGGCAGCTCCTCCTCGGGCCGGCCTTCGTTGTCGTGATGCTTCAGAACCATCGATGCCAGGTACATGGCCGAGAGCACGTCGCCGAGCCGCGCCGAGATCGTCTCCTTCTTCTTCAGGTAGCCGCCGAGCGTGAGCATCGCGATGTCGGTCGCGAATGCGAACGAGGCGCTGAAGCGCTCGATGTGCTGGTAATAGCGGCGCGTCGGTCCCGATACCGGCACGCGCTCGAAGCGCGCAATGGTCAGGGCCATCAGAAATGAGCGCGCGGCGTTGGAGATCGCAAAGCCGATGTGGCCGAATAGCGCGCGATCGAATTCGGCCACGCCGCGCTTGCGGTCCGCATCGCGCACCGCGCTCATCTCGCGCAGCACATAGGGATGGCAGCGGATCGCGCCCTGGCCGAAGATGATCAGGCTGCGCGTCAGCAGGTTGGCGCCCTCGACCGTGATCGCAATCGGAACGGATTGGTAGGCGCGGCCGAGATAGTTGCTCGGTCCAAGCATGATGCCCTTGCCGCCGTGCACATCCATGGCATCGTTCGCGACCCGCCGTCCCATTTCGGTGACGTGGTACTTGAGGATCGCGGCCGGAACGGCGGGCTTCTCGCCGGCGTCGATCGCAGCGGTGGTCACGCTGCGTGCGGCGTCCATGATGTAGCTCAGCCCCACCATGCGGGCGATGACCTGCTCGACCCCCTCGAAGCGCCCGATCGGCGTATTGAACTGCCGGCGCAGCCGGGCATAGGCGCCGGTCGCAAACACGCCCGCCATGGCGCCGCCGGTGGCGTTCGCGGGCAGCGAGATGCAGCGTCCGACCGACAGCTGCTCGACCAGCATGCGCCAGCCCGAGCCGGCCATCTTCAATCCGCCGATGATGCAGTCCAGAGGCGCAAACACGTCGCGGCCCTGGATCGGGCCGTTCTGAAACGGGATGTTGAGCGGCAGGTGGCGGCGCCCGATGTCGATGCCCGGGGATTCGCGTGGAATCAGCGCGCAGGTGATGCCCAGATCCACCTTGTCGCCGAGCAGGTGCTCGGGATCGAGCATCCGGAACGCCAGGCCGACGACCGTCGCGATCGGTGCCAGCGTGATGTAGCGCTTGGAGAAATTGAGCTTCAGCCCGATCCCCTCGCGCCCCTGCCACAGGCCGCGGCACACCACACCGGTGTCGGGAATGGACGCCGCGTCCGAGCCGACCCGCGGCCCGGTCAGGGCGAAACACGGGATCTCCTCGCCGCGCGCCAGGCGCGGCAGATAGTGGTCCTTCTGCTGCTCGGTGCCGTAGTGAAGCAGCAGCTCGGCTGGACCGAGCGAGTTCGGGACCGCGACCGTGGAAGCACAGGTGACACTGCGCCCGGCGAGCTTCACCAGTACGCAGGAGTGCGCATAGGTGTAGAACTCGATGCACCCCTAAACATTAAAAAAAAAAATCGCAAAGAAGCCGTGCGCCTTGATGTAGCTCCAGACCTGCGGCGGCAGATCGCCGCGCCGATGGGTGATGTCGAAATCATCGAGCATCGCGCACAGGGTGTTGCAGGGGCCGTCGAGAAAGGCCTGCTCCTCGGGCGACAGGCGCGGCGGCGGCGCGGCCTGCAACTTGCGCCAATCGGGATTGCCCGTGAACAGCTCGCCTTCCCACCACACGGTGCCGGCTGCGAGCGCATCGCGCGCGGTATCGGACATGGGGGGCAGCAGGCGCCGATACGCGCGCATGAATGGTCCGCTGATCAGCGCGATGCGCAGCGGGCGCACATTGAGCAGCCAGAAGCCGACCAGCAGCAGGGTGAGCAATCCCTGCCACAGCGGCGCCGGCTTGCCCAGCACGCTGTAGGCAATCAACAGCACCGTGAAGGCGATGGTGAAGGAGAACAGCGGCAGTCGCCGGTACGCGAGATACAGCACCGCGACCACGAACAACACCGTGATGATCGCGCCGATCATGAATTCGCCCCCTGGACGGTAACGGCCACGCTGCGCACTCGCAGGCGCTGCCCGATGACTATAGCCGCGCCGACGCCGCAGAGCGAATGCCCGGCGCAGGGCGGCGCTGCGCCCGGGCCGCAGGCGAGCGCCGCCATCCGCGCCTCAGGCGCCGAGCAGCTCCTTGACGCCGTCGCGCTCCTCGCGCAGCTCGGTCTGCGTCAACTGCATGCGCCGGCGGCTGAACTCGTCGATCGCGAGGCCCTGGACGATCTGGTATTCGCCATTGCTGCAGGTGACCGGATAGGAGTAGACCACGCCTTCCCCGCTGCCGTAGCTGCCGTCGGCCGCAACGCTCATGCTGGTCCAGTCGCCGTCGGCGGTGCCGAGCCTCCAGGTGCGCACATGGTCGATGGCGGCGGCGGCCGCGGAGGCGGCCGACGAGGAACCGCGGGCCTTGATGACGGCGGCACCGCGCTGCTGCACCGTCGGAATGAAATGCTCCTCGTTCCACTTCTGGTCCACCAGGCTTTTGGCCGGTTTGCCCGCCACCAGGGCGTGGCTGATGTCCGGATATTGAGTCGAGGAGTGGTTGCCCCAGATGGTCATGCGCCGGATGTCGTTCACGTGGCTGCGGGTCTTCTCCGCCAGCTGCGACAGCGCGCGGTTGTGATCCAGGCGTGTCATCGCGGTGAAGCGGCGCCGATCGAGCGCGGGCGCATTGCGGCTGGCGATCAGGGCGTTGGTGTTGGCCGGATTGCCGACCACCAGCACCCGCAGCCCGCGGTCCGCCACCTCGTTGAGCGCCCGGCCCTGCGCGGAGAAGATCTGTGCATTCGCCAGCAACAGGTCTTTGCGCTCCATGCCGGCGCCGCGCGGCCGGGCACCGACCAGCAGCGCCACGTGGCAGTCGCGGAATGCCACGCGCGCATCATCGCTCGCCACCACCTTGTTGAGGGTCGGAAAGGCGCAGTCGTTGAGTTCCATGACCACGCCGCCGAGCCCCGGCAGCGCCGCGGTGATCTCCAGCAGATGCAGGTTGATCGGCTGGTCGGCCCCGAGCATCGCTCCGGAGGCGACGCGAAAGGCCAGGGCGTACCCGATCTGGCCAGCGGCGCCGGTGATCGCAACATTGAGAGGCTGCTTCATGGGGGCTCCAGTCGTGAGAGAGCGCTGATTCTAGTGGCAGTTTCCGGGCCGGCAACCGGTGCGCGCGGCGCTGCGGCGTCTCGGCACGGTCCCACAGGCGGGACCATCCCAGAGACTGCTATGGTGTTATATATTTGTACATCAGTAATGGCCGGGGATAGCGGTGTCATTGGAGATGCAGGCGCCATGGGATCCCGGCCAGCCGATCTATCGGCAGCTGCGCGATCGCGTGGCCGCGATGGTCCTGGACGGCGCCGTCGGGGAAGGCGAGCCGCTGCCCTCGGTGCGCCGTCTCGCCGCGCGTTGCGGTGTCAGCCCGCTGACGGTACTGAAAGGCTATCGACAGCTGGCCGATGAGCAGCTGGTGGAAAAGCGCCGCGGCCGCGGCGTGTACGTCCGCGCCGGGGCAGTGCAGGCGCTGCGAGACGCCGAGCGGCGGCGCTTCCTCGAGGGCGAATGGCCGCGCACGTGCGCCGCGATCGCGCGCCTGGGGCTGTCGGCCGAAGAGCTGCTCGCATCGGCCCGGAGCGGCGCCGCCGCTGCCCCGCCTGCGCTGCCGGCCGCGCGGCGCGGCCAGCGCTGACGGCCCCGGCCAACACTGCTAGCATCGGCGGCCGTGACTCTCGTCACGATGGGGAGCCCCGATGGCCGAACCGACTGTGGCTGCGCGCGCGCCGATGGGCGTCGACCTGGAGGCCGGCAAGACCTATGACTGGTGCAGCTGCGGCAAATCCGCGACGCAGCCGTTCTGCGACGGCTCCCACAAGGGCAGCAGCTTTTCGCCGGTGAAGTACGTGGCCGAGCGCGCCGGCCGGGTGTACTTCTGCGCCTGCAAGCATTCCGCGAAGGCGCCGCTGTGCGACGGGACGCATAAGACGCTGGCCTAGGGGCCGGGGCGCCGCATGTACCTGGCAGCGCGGCGCGAGGCAACGGCGTTGCATCTGGCGCTGCACGGCGACTGGCATGCCGCGGCGCTGGCGGACATCGAGGCCGAACTGCAGGCGCTGGATGTCGGTGGCGTGCAGCGCGCGAGCATCGACGCCAACGAGGCGCGCCTGGATCTCGCCGGCGCCTGGTTGCTGCGCGATTTCATCGCGCGCGCCCGCGCCGCCGGCGTGCAGACCCAGTTCCAGGGTCCCGAGCCGCCGACGATGGCGCTGCTCGAGCGCTGCGCGGCCGGCCCGATCCCGCGCGGGCGGTCGAGGATATCGGCCGGCGCGCCGGGCGCGGGGCGCGCAACCTGGGCGAGGGGCTCAATTTCATCGGCCGGGTCAGCGTCACGCTGCTGCGGGGGCTGGCGCAGCCGCGGCGGCTGCGGCCGATCTCGATCGCCCGCCACGTCTATGACACCGGCATCACCGCCGTGCCGATCGTATCGATGATCGCGTTCCTGATCAGCGTCATTCTCGCCTACATGGGTGCGCAGCAGCTGCGCAGGTTCGGTGCCGACATCTTCGTGGTCGCCCTGGTCACGATCGGTGTGCTGCGCGAGCTGGGCGTGCTGCTGACCGCGATCATCATCGCCGGCCGCTCGGGCAGCGCCTTCGCGGCCGAGATCGGCGCCATGCAGCTCAACGAAGAGGTCGACGCCCTGACTGCGATCCGCGTCGATCCGATAGCGGCGCTGGTGCTGCCGCGGCTGCTACGGCTGGTGATCGCGCTGCCGCTGCTGACGATGGTGGCCGACGCGATCGGACTGGTCGGCGGCGGCCTGCTGTGCCACACGCTGCTCGGCATGCCGCTGTTGCAGTACCTGAACCGGGCGCAAAGCTCGATTGCCAGCACCACATTCTGGGTCGGCATCGTCAAGGCACCGGTGTTCGCCGGCTTGATCGCGGTCGTCGGCTGCTACAGCGGCATGCGCGTGCGCGGCTCCTCGCGCGCGCTGGGGAGCCGCACCACGCTGGCGGTGGTGCAGGCGATCTTCCTGGTGATACTCGCGGATGCCCTGTTTGCGGTGCTGTTCATGGAACTGGACATCTGATGCCGGCGCTGCTGGAAGTGCAGGGCGTGGTCAATCGCTTCGGTGCCCAGACCGTGCACTCCGGGCTCGACATGCAGGTCAACCAGGGGGAGGTGTTCGGCATCATCGGCGGTTCGGGCTCCGGCAAGTCCGTGCTGCTGCGTACCATCCTTGGACTGCGCATCCCGGACGCCGGTACGGTGCGCTTCCAGGGGCGCGAACTGCGCGCCATGCCGGCCGCCGCGCTGCGCGCGCTGAAGGCCAGTTACGGCGTGACCTTCCAGCAAGGCGCGCTGTTCAGCGCGCTGACCGTGCGCCAGAACGTACAGTTGCCGATGCTGGAGCACCTGCGGCTGCCGCCGCGCGCGCTCGATGAGCTGGCGCTGCTGAAGATCCAGATGGTCGGTCTGCCGGGCGAGGCCGCGACCAAGTACCCCGCGCAGCTCTCCGGCGGCATGATCAAGCGCACCGCGCTGGCGCGGGCGCTGGCGCTCGATCCGCAGCTGCTGTTTCTCGATGAGCCGACGTCCGGTCTGGATCCGATCGGCGCCGCCGCATTCGACGAGCTGGTGATCCACCTGCGAAGAGAATTGACGCTCACGGTGGTGATGATCACGCATGATCTGGACACGATCTTCCGAACCTGCAGCCGGGTCGGCGTGATCGTCGAGGGCCGCATGATCAGCGATACGCTCGAGGGCATCGTGCGCAATCCGCATCCCTGGATCCAGGCCTACTTCCGGGGCGAGCGCGCGCACAATCGCGGGGGTCGATATGGAACGTGAGGCCAACTACATCGCGGTCGGCAGTTTAGTGCTGCTGGTCATCGTCATGGGCGTGCTGTTCGTCTACTGGTACTCGGGCAATCGCGATCACCGCAATTTCCTGCGCTACGAGATCTACTTCGACGGCAGCGTCAGCGGCCTGTCGGAAGGCGGGCCGGTGCGCTACCTCGGCGTGGATGTCGGCAGCGTGCGGCGCATCCGCATCGATCCGCGCGCCGCCGATCGGGTCCAGGTCATCGCCGACATCGACCAGTCCACGCCGATCTCGGATCGGACCGTGGCGCAGCTGTCGATCGAAGGCGTCACCGGGGTGCTGTACATCGATCTGCCGCGCCAGCGCGCCGACGACACCGGGCGGCGCATCCTGGCCGGAGTGCCGAGCGAGCACTATCCGGTGATCCGCTCGGCGCATTCGGACTTCGACCTTCTCCTGAGCAGCCTGCCGGAGCTGGCGGGGCGACTGAACGAGATGGCCCGGCGCACGCTGCAGATCCTGTCGGACAAGAATATCGCCGCCGCCGAGCGCGTGCTCGCCAACCTCGACCGGGCAGCCGCCGGGCTGCCGCAGACGACGCGCGAGCTCGATGCGCTCCTCGGCGAGCTGCGGGCCTCGGTCGGCGAGGCGAATCAGGTGATCCAGGACGTGCACGCCGCGACGCGGTCCGCGGGCACCGACTTCGCGGCCGCCGTGCGGCAGTTGCACGCGGCCGGCGCCCATCTCGAGCACGCCGCCGGCCGCCTGGACGCCGTCATCGCCGAGAATCGCGCGCAGCTCAGCGGCTTCGTGCGCGAAGCGCTGCCGCAGGTGCAGGACCTGCTGCGCGAGAGCCGGACGGCCGCACAGGACATCGACCGCCTGGCGCGCAGCCTGCGCGAGGATCCGTCGCGCCTGCTCTACCGCCCCGCCGCCGGCGGGATCGATATTGCGCCATGATTGCACCGGTGAAGCGAGGCTCGACCATGCGCGTTCCCACCGCACTGCTGGCGCCGGCGCTGCTGGCGCTGGCGCTGCTGGGGCTCTCCGGTTGCTTCAACGGCCTGAACAGCAGCACCCCGCCGCCGCAGGTTTACCTGCTGCGGCCGGTGCCGGCCGCCGAGGCGGGTGCCGCGGCGCGCGTGCCGGCCGCCGGCGGACCGGTTTCGGGCGGCGTAAGGGTGACGCTGCCGCAGGCGCTCGCCGGACTCGGCACCGACCGCATCGCGGTGCTGCGCCCCGGAGCGCGCCTCGACCATTATCGCGCGGCGCGCTGGGCCGGCACGGCGCCGGAGATGCTGCAGGCGCTCGTGCTGCAGGCACTGCGCGCCACCGGGCGCTACGCCTGGGTGGAAGCGGACAGCGGGCCGTTTGCCGCCGAGTACCTGCTGAGCCTGGAGTTGCGGGACTTCGAGGCCGCATACCGCGATGACGGGCCGCCGAGCGTGCACGTGGCGATCGACGGTGTCTTCGGCTGGCGCGCCGATCGCAAGGCCACCGTCAGCTTCACGGCCGAGAGCCGCGTCAAGGCCGAGGCGGATCGCATGCCGGCGGTGATCGCGGCCTTTCAGCGGGCCACCGGCGAGGCGCTGGCGCAGATGACGGGCAGCGTGGCATCGGCCGGCGCGGCCACCCCTTGAGAAACTCGCCCCGGCTTCCCGGTTTTCGGCGCCCGCTGGAAATGGGGCGTGGCGGCTTGCTGTTATATTGCCGATCCGCACCGCGGCCTTTCGATAGGGAAATCATTGAATGCGACGGCTCATATTGATCGGATCCTCGCTGCTGAGCGGCTGCGCCTGGATACACGCCCAGCTGCCGGGCGGCAGTTACGCCGACACCGGTATGCCCCGCTATCATTCCTACGCCTGCTCGCTGGAGCAGATACAGGCGCGCAAGCTATTGCCACGCTTGAAGTCATCGGATGGCGTGCCGACGCCGCTGGTCATTCA
>VFSW01015062.1_pt1 | contig 10656 bp, 12 predicted proteins | sample 5358111 | NCBI WGS metagenome assembly VFSW01 (sample SAMN11554181, study PRJNA540505) | mine drainage metagenome | isolation source: sediment from site ElyBrook_90M | place: USA: Ely Copper Mine, Vershire, VT | collected 2017
TTTCACTATATTTATCCATTTTCCGCGACGAGGATCATTACAATGCGGCTTCTGCCTCAAGACAAAACGGCTCTTTTCATCGATGGCGCGAACCTTTATGCGGCGTCACGGGCGATGGGATTTGATGTCGATTACCGACGATTGCTGGAGTTTTTTGGGCGGGTCAATCTGATTCGCGCCTATTATTACTCGGCTTTGTTGGAGACCGAGGAATATTCCCCGCTCAAGCCGCTGACCGACTGGCTGGCCTATAATGGCTATACCTTGGTCACCAAGCCGGCCAAAGAATTTACCTACGCCACCGGCCGCCGCCGGGTCAAGGGCAATATGGATATCGAGTTGGCCATCGATATGCTGGAACTGGCCGATCATCTCGATCACGTTGTGCTGTTCTCGGGCGACTCTGATTTTCGCCGATTGGTCGAGGCCGTGCAGCGGCGCGGCGTGCGGGTGACGGTAGTCTCAACGGTGAAAAGTGCGCCGCCCATGATCGCCGATGAGTTGCGCCGCCAGGCCGATCAATTCGTTGATCTCGCTGATATTGCTGGTGAATTCACCCGCCGGATGGCCGAGCCGCGCAATCGTCCGGCACGCGACGAGGATGCACTGGAATAATTGCACAGGTCAGGCACGGTTTCGGTCAGTCGAGCGTTGGGCGCCGTCCCCATGGGTGCAACGCCAACGCCCGATTGCCCGCTCTGCCCGCGGCTCGCTGACTTTCGCGCTGCGAATCGGGTTTCGTTCCGCGATTGGCATAATGCGCCGGTCCCTTGCTTCGGACCGGTGGATGCGGAATTGCTGATTGTCGGGCTGGCGCCGGGCTTGCGCGGTGCGAATCGCACCGGACGGCCATTCACCGGCGATTATGCCGGTCAATTGCTTTATGAAACATTATTAAAATTTGATTTTGCCGCCGGACAATATGCCGAGCGGGCCGATGATGGGCTCGTTTTGCGCAATTGCCGAATCGTCAATGCGGTGCGCTGCGTGCCGCCGCAAAACCGGCCTTTGCCCGCAGAGATTGTGTCCTGCAACAGATTTCTCGCGGCTGAACGGGCGGCGATGCCAAATGTGCGCGCGATTGTGGCGTTGGGCGGCATTGCCCATCAGGCGGTGCTTCGAGCCTATGGATTGCGGCAAAGTTTTGCCAAATTCGGCCATGGGCGGGTCACCACTCTCCCCGATGGAGTGATCCTCACCGATAGTTTTCACGTCTCGCGCTATAATACCAACACCAAGCGCCTCACCACAATCATGTTCGAGGCGATCATCGCTGAACAAGCGGCGCGATTGCGACCGCCCGCTTAGCATTCGCCTAGCTATAGCGTTCTTCCAGCCACGGATCGGCATTGTTGTTATAGCCACGCGTTTCCCAAAAACCGCGTTGATCGGCGCTCGCGAAACTTATGCGCCGCACCCATTTCGCGGATTTCCATAAATAATAGCGTGGCACCATCACCCGCACCGGCCCGCCATGCTGGCGGCTGATCGGCCCACCATTCCATTGATGCACCAGCAGGCAATCCGCCCCGGCAAACTGCTCGAGCCGCAAATTGGTGGTGTAATTATCATGGGCCTCGAACAGCACATGGCTCACCGCAGGCTGCGGTTTGACCAGATCAATCAGGGTTTGGATCGACACGCCGCGCCATTGATTGTCAAACCGCGACCATTGGGTCACGCAATGCATATCGGCCACCAAATCGGTTTGCGGCAGCGCCATCAGGCCCGGCCAATCGAGGGTGATCGGGTTGTCCACCAGCCCATCGAGCGTGAGGCGAAACGCGTCGCGCGGGATTTCCGGCTGGATGCCCAAATCCAGAATCGGCCAATCGGTCACTTCGCGCTGACCCGGCGGCAGGCGCTGGCCCGGCGCGGCGGTGGTGCCGGTGAGCAGCCGGCCTTCACGCGCCCATTCTTGTTTAGTGCCGATCAGCTTGTTCTTGATCGCGCCCAAAAGCGTTATCGGAGGTTTTTCGGTCATTGATATCTCATCCACGGTTGCGCATGAGGCGCGCTTTGTCACGATCCCAATCGCGTTTGGCAACGGCCGCACGCTTATCATGCAGTTTGCGGCCCTCGGCGATGCCAAGCGTAACCTTGGCCATTCCGCGCGGATTGAAATGCACATCGAGCGGCACCACGGTCGAACCCTGGCGCGCAATCGCGCCGAGGAGCGTGTTGATCTCTTTGCGTTTAAGCAGCAATTTACGCGGCCCCTTGGTATCAAAGCGCGAGAGCACGCCGCCTTGATATTCGGGGATATACATATTGAACAAATACATCTCGCCCTCGCGCTCACCGGCGAAGGCTTCGGTCAGAGTCGCCCGGCCCATGCGCAGCGATTTCACTTCCGCGCCGCGCAACACAATTCCGGCTTCCACAGTGGAAAGGATCGTATAATTAAACCGCGCCTTGCGATTTTGCGCCGCAATTCCGTGCGAAATCAGGCCGGATTTGCGCGCATCAGCCTTGCTTGGACTGGCCACCGGATCAGGTCTTTGCGGGCAGCGAAATGCCGACGCTGGCGAGCGCATCGCGCATGCGCGCACGGGCCGCTTCGGTCAGCGGGGCGAGCGGCAGGCGGCAATGCTCGGTGCCAAAGCCGAGCAGGGAGGCGGCGAATTTGGCCGGAGCGGGATTGGTTTCAAAAAACATCGCATCATGCAGCTCCAGCAGCCGCGCCTGGATCGCCATCGCACCCGCAACATCGCCCCGGCGCCACGCCTGATGCATTTCCGCGCAAAGCTTCGGCGCGATATTGGCGGTGACCGAAATGCAGCCATGGCCGCCAGCGGCAAGATACGCCAAGGCGGTATGATCCTCGCCCGAGAGTTGGCAAAAATCCGCCCCGCAGGCGGCCGTGGTGTGCAGCGGGCGAGTGAGATTGGCCGTCGCGTCTTTGACGCCGGCGATATTGCGGTGCTGGGCAAGCTTGGCCATGGTCGCAACCGACATGTCGATCACCGACCGCGAGGGAATATTATAGATAATCAGCGGAATATCGATTGCATCCGCAATGGCGGTGTAGTGCAGCACCAAGCCGTCTTGCGTGGGTTTGTTGTAATAAGGCGTAACCACGAGCACGCCATCGGCCCCAACGGCCTGGGCATGGCGGGCCAGACCGACCGCCTCGGCGGTAGCGTTGGAGCCCGCACCGGCAATCACCGGCACGCGTTTACGCGCCACGCGCACGGTCAATTCCACCACGCGCTTATGTTCCTCATGGCTCAGGGTCGGCGACTCTCCTGTGGTGCCGACCGGCACCAGACCGTCAGTGCCTTGCTCGATTTGCCATTCGATGAATCGCTCGAGGGCAGGCTCATCGATCCGGCCATCATGATGCATCGGGGTGATCAGGGCTACCATTGAACCGTGGAACATTTTTTTCTCCATTGGACGATGATTGTAGGCCCAGCGCGCCATGCTGGGCAAGGCGATGCGCTGCACAGGCGTAATGCGGGAGGCGGGAAACGGGGATGGCGGCGCGGTTCGGTGCTTGCTATGTGTGAGCGATGCGGCGCTGGATGATGGGATGGGTAATCGCGATTGGTGCTGCTGGGGGCGTTGCGCGTGCAGCGCCCATCCCCCTGCCCGCACCCAATAGCCAAGCCGCATTGACCCAAATCATGATGGATGTGCGCGCCAGCGATTGGGCGGATGCGTCGATGCTCGCGCACATGCAGCGCGATCGGCTGGTGGCAAAACTCGTCACCTATTATCGGCTGCTGGACCCCGGTGCCGCCAGCGCTGCCGAAATCGCCGCGTTTCAAGCGCGCAATCCTGATTGGCCGCAGCAGGCTTTGCTCGATCGGCGCTGGAGCGAGGCGGCGCAAGCGGATAATGACGATGCGACGGTGCGGACCGATTGCCTGCAACGCGCATCTAAGGCAAGCGACATAACACCGGGCGCGAATGCGCGCTGCGCGCAGGCATTGGCTGGCGAGCCCGCTAGGGCCAAAATATTCGCCCGTCGCGCTTGGATCGAGGGATTTTCCGGGCCTCGGGCGGCCGCGCAGTTTCAGGCGCAATTCAGTGCGCTGCTGGGGCCAAAGGCGAACTGGGCGCGGTTTCAGCGATTGGCCGGGGCTGGCGATGACGATGCGGCGGTCGCCTTGCTGCCCGGACTGAACGCCACGCAGCGTTCGGTGGGCGGGGCATGGCTCGCGCTGGTGCGCCAGCGGCCGGACGCCGCGACGCGACTGGCAGCCCTTAGCGTGGCGCAACAAGAAACGCCGTTTTTGTTTCTGACCCGCGCGCGGCTGGCTGCGACCATGGCGGCGCGCGTGGCATTATGGAACAGCCAAGGGGCGGCGGCGGCGCGGCGCGCCGAACAGGTTGGGTCAGGCAATTACGGGCTGCGCCGATTGTTCTGGAGCCGGGCAGATGGGCTGGTGCGCGACCTGCTCGAGCAGAATGATGCGGCGGATGCGTATCAAATTGCCGCCTCCATTCCTCCCGCCTCAACGGTGCAGCGAGCGAGCCGGGATTTTCTCGCCGGATTCGTGGCGCTGCGATTTTTGCATGATCCGCAGCGTGCGGCGCCTTGGTTTATGCGCTTGGCGCATCGCGATAAGGCGGTAATCACCCAGGCGCGTGGCTGGTATTGGCTGGCACAAACCACAAGCGGGCCCCCGCGACAGGCAGATTTGGCGCGCGCCGCAGCGTTTCCAGATAGTTTTTACGGGCAACTCGCGGCGCTGCAGGCGGGGGACACCCCCGCGCAATTGGCAGCGCGGATAAGGGCTGCCGCACGAATACCGCTAAATGCAGCTGCGGATGTGGGATTTGCCGAGCGGGAATTGCCGCAGGCGGCCTTTGTGCTCACCCAAATGGGCGCGCCACGGCGGGCGCGGGCGTTTTTGCTGCGTGCGGGCGAAGCGTCCGCCACGCCCGCCGATTGGGATTTGGCCGCGCAACTTGCCCAACGGCTCGGCCAGACACCAATGGCGGTGGTGATTGCCCGGCAAGCCGGCGTGCATGGGGTGATGCTAATCCGCCAAGGTTGGCCGATTCCCCCCACCTTCACCAGCGCCTCTAATCTGACGCTGGGGATTTCCCGCGAGGAAAGCAGTTTTGACCCCGAGGCGGTGAGCGGCGCCGGCGCGATCGGGCTGATGCAACTCCTTCCGGGCACGGCGGCACAAATTGCGCGGCGCGATGGGCTAGCCTATGGCGGCGCGGGACTGCGCGATCCGGGGCAGAATATTGCGCTCGGCACCGCTTATTTGGCGCTATTGCGCCATCGATTTGGTGATTGCACGCCGCTCGCGATTGCGGCTTATAATGCCGGGCCGGGCAATGTCGGGGCTTGGCTGTCGCGCTTTGGCGACCCACGCTTGCCGGTGGCGGCTAGCGGGGTAGATTTGGTGACATGGCTGGAGGAAATTCCGTTTGGCGAGACGCGCAATTATGTGCAGCGGGTGACCGAGGCGATGGTGGTGTATCGCGCTTTACGAGGCAAGCCAGCACGCGATCCGATTCTGCGATGGGGACATTCATGAAAGGCTGGGCGTGGTGGCTAGCGTCCGGGCTGGGGGCTGGTGCGGTGCGGCGCGCGCCGGGAACGGCGGGCTCGGTATTGGGCCTGGTGATCGGGCTGGCACTACTGGCCTGGGCTGGCTGGTTCGGGTTGTTGATCGGCGTGGTGCTGGTGAGCGGAGCCGGGCTTTGGGCGATTCCCCGCACGGGTGCGGCGCACCATGATTCGGGCTGGGTGGTGATCGATGAGGTAGCCGGGCAAATGATCGCGCTGCTCGGATTGGGCGGTGGCGGATGGTTCGCGGTGATATTGGCGTTCGGCTTGTTTCGGCTGTTCGATATTTGGAAACCCGGGCCGGTGGGCTGGGCGGATGCGCGCCATGACGCGCTGGGGATCATGGCGGATGATTGGATTGCCGGGCTGATGGCTGGCGTTTCGCTCCTATTGCTCCGGTGGGTATTTTGAGCGGTTTGGCGCAATCCTTGGTCAGCCGCGCACGGGCGGCACAAAAAACGATTGCGACGGCAGAGAGTTGCACCGGCGGCATGATCGCGGCGGCGATTACTGATATTGCTGGCTCGTCGGCCGTGTTTGGCTTTGGCTTCGTCAGCTACGCGAATGCCGCGAAAACCGACATGCTGGGCGTCCCGGCTGAATTGATCGCCGCTGATGGTGCGGTGAGTGAGGCGGTGGCGCGTGCGATGGCGATAGGCGCACGCGAGCGGGCTGGAGCAGATATGGCGGTCGCAGTAACCGGCATTGCCGGGCCGGACGGCGGTTCGGCGGAAAAGCCGGTCGGCACGGTTTGGTTTGGCCTTGCCACGCGTGACGCCGTGCGGGCCGAACGGAGGGTGTTTACCGGCGATCGGGCCCATATGCGCGCGCAGACGGTTGAGCATGCGCTGGAGCTGCTGCGCGCAGCGATCGGTTAGTGTTTATTTGTTTGCCGATCAATTTCATTGGTTAAGGTCGAATCTCTCGATTCGACCTTAACCAACATTGATCTAATGCGGCGGAACCAACGTCGGCGCGGCTGATCAAGTCGTCGTTTTGCGATCGGCTTCAAATAATTCCTGCAACTCGGCCACGCTTTGTTGAAGGGTGGCAATCACGCGGGATTCGTCACCGGCATAGTTGAGCGTTTCGGTGAGCAGGGCTTCGTCACGAGCGGCGAAGCGGGCAATGGTCTCTGCGGCGCCAGCCTCGTCGATATTCAGTGCGGCAAGGGCCATTTCGCCGAGTTTCAGGCTGGAGAGCAGGGTTTCGCGCACAATCCGGGTGACGCCGAGATCCATCAGTAATTGGGCGTGGCGACGGTTTCGGGCGCGAGCCAGGATGGTCAGATGAGGCAGATGGCGGCGGGCGAGTTCGGCGAGTTTAAGAGCAGCGTCAGGGTCATCGAGGGCGATGATCAGGAGTTTGGCGGTGTCAGCACCCGCGGCACGCAGGACGGTGATGCGCGTGGGATCGCCGAAAAAGGCACGCGCGCCGAAGCGGCGGACAAAGCTCACATGCCCGGCATTTTGATCGAGCGCGGTGAAGGGAATTTGGCGCACCGATAAAATGCGCCCGATAATTTGACCAACCCGGCCAAAACCACAGATGAGCACCGGCGTCGGCTGATCCGGCGCGATGGCGGCAGACGCTTCGCGGCGCTGGCTCAGAGGCGGGATGGCCCAGCGTTCGATCGCAGCAAACAGCAGCGGCACCACCAGCATAGTCAGCGCCACTGTAAGGGTCGCAAGCCCGGCTTGGGTTTTGGTCAGGGCACCGGCGGCGATGGCGGCGGCAAACAGGACGAAGCTGAACTCACTCCCCTCGGGCAAAGCAACGGCGAAGCGCAAGGCGGTGAGCGCGCTGCGCCTTTTGAGGAACGAAACAACGAAGCCGACCGCGATTTTGACCGCGAGGGTGGCGACCACAGCGGCGAGGATCGTCAGCGGATGAGCCACAAGCAGCGAGAAATCAACTGACATCCCTACTGAGATAAAGAAAAACCCCAAGAGCAAACCCTCGAACGGCTCGATGTCGGCTTGGATCGCGTGGCGAAATTCGGAATCCGATAGCAGCGCCCCGGCCATGAAGGCGCCGAGTGAGGCCGAGAGCCCGGCCCAATGGGCGAGGGCTGCGGTGCCAAGGACGATCAGCAGCGTCATCGCGGTAAAGACTTCGGGCGTGCGCGTGCCGCCGATCAGGCGAAATACCCGCTCGACCAGATAGATACCACCCGCGAGAATAGCGATAACCGCGATCAGCGCACGGCCAACCGCGAACCACGGCACATGGCGCGGCAGATGGGTTGGTAGATGCGCAGCCACATGTCCGCTGGCAAACAGCGGCACAATCGCTACGAGCGGGATAAAGGCCATATCCTGAAACAGCAGCACCGCGAAGGCATCACGCCCGGACGCCGCGCTGAGCAGATTGCGTTCGCTCAGCATCGGCAGCACGATGGCGGTGGAGGAAAGCGCGAGGCCCAGGCCGAGCACTGATGCGGCTTGCCAGCCGAGTCCGGCCCAATGCGCAAGCGCGGCCAGCATGATCGCGCTGGGCAGCATTTGACCGAAGCCAAGGCCGAGAATGGTTTTGCGCAAAATCCAGAGCCGGTGCGGGCGGATTTCGAGGCCGATCAGGAACAGCAGCATGATGACGCCGAGTTCCGAGAGATTTTGAATCTGGGCGACCCCGGTGACCAGACGCAGACCATCCGGCCCGATCGCGAGGCCGGCGACCAGGTAGCCCACGATGCTGCCGACGCCGAGCCGTCGGGCGATCGGCACCATCACCACGGTTGCCGCGAGCAAGGCGACCAGCGTCTCGATCATCGGTTCATGCCCCGTCTATGAGGGAACACACGACCAGGGTGGGGCACTGGCTGTCAAGCATGAGTTTGCGATTGAGAAATTTGCAAAGTAACGGGACAAAAATCAGGCGTAGCCGATCACGCCGATTAATGTGGCCGCGGCCAGGAGCCAGAGCGGATGGAGTTTTGGCCGCAGGGTCGCCGCGAGAAACACCGCAACTGAAATCAGCGCTTCGCGCCAGTCATGATCAGCGGCGCGGAGCAAAACGGCGGCGGCGGCAAGGAGCAGGCCGCCCGTGACCGGGGTGATTGCGGTTTGCAGGATGCGGCGCCAGCGCGCTTCGCGGAACCGATGCCACCAGCCGGAAACGGCGTAGGTCAGCGTGCTCGACGGGCCGATCATCGCGATGGTGGCGACCGCCGCACCGGGCAGCCCCGCCACATGCAGGCCAATCAGGGTCGCGATCAGCATGTTCGGGCCGGGACTCGATTGCGCGACGCCGAACAAAGCGGCGAATTGCGGTGCGCTCATCCAGTGATGCTCGACAACCGCACGGGCCATCGCGGGCAGGGTGCTGGCAACGCCGCCGATGGCGAGCAGCGATAATTCGGCGAACAGCAAGGCCAAAGTGAGCAATATCATCGGCGGGGCAAAATCATCGGGTGCGGCCGCGCGCGACCAGGATTGAGACCGGGAACGCGATAAAAATCACCAAAGGAAGGGCAAAATGCAAAACGGCAAATAGGGTAAATGCAAGCGCCAGCACCGCGATGGTGGCGATATGACGCAAAGAAGGTGTGGCGATTTTGACGGCAGCCGCGAGAATCAGGCCAGACGCACCGGCGGCGAGACCTTCGAGACCATGATGGACGGGCGCTAATTGGCCATAGCGTTCGAACAGCAAGCCCAGCGTGACAACGATGGTGATCGGCGCCGCGAGCAGGCCGGTGAGAGCGGCCAGGGCGCCAGAAATACCGCGATGGCGCGCACCGAAAGCGACCGATAAATTGACAATGTTGGGACCGGGCAAAAATTGACAGAGGGCAAACAAATCAGCGAACTCCGCATCGGTCAGCCAGCGCCGTTGATCGACCATGATGCGGCGAGCAAAGGGCAACACGCCGCCAAAGCCAGAAATGCCGGCGGCAAAAAAGCCGGAGAACAGGTCGCGCAGCGAGAGCGTCTTGGGGGCTTGCGACTCCATCCGATCAGTGTCGGAGATTATCTGGTGATCGACAAGGCAAGTGCGGCTGCGATAGGAGCGGGCCATGGACGAGAATAACGCGGGTCAGGACGCGGAGCATGCCAGCGGGGCGACCATGTCGGAGCTTGAGGTGTGGGCGGGCGCACCAGCCGCTTCGCCGCCTTATATTGTGGTCGTGTTGATCGTGTTGATCGCGCTGGGTGGGCCGATATTATTTGTGCATATTGGCGCAAAAAGCCTATTTCTGACGGCCATGGCGTTGTTATTGCCGATTGCCGCGGCACTGGTCGTGGCTGGGGCAATCGGCGATTGGCGACGCTATCACGTCGATCGGGAGGTGCGGATTCGGGCACTCGTCACACCGGATGGGGTGTCGTTGCGCGGCCTACGAGATCAAAACGACCATTACCGATGGGACGAGATTGCTGATGCGCGGGTGACATTGAGCGTTCTGATGCTGCATTTGCACAGCGAAGGCGGCGGCCGAACGAGGCGGGCCATGCGATTTTCGCGCCTGCAAACGCCGGTGGAGATGATCGATGCGCGGCTGCAAGCCGGAATTTCAACGAAAAAAGTAGATTCAGTATCAAAAATATAAACCGGGTGTCGATGTCATAAAACCTTCATCGTTACCCCGTCGCACTGTCACACAGCATCGCTTACAGACCGGATCGCAGGGGTTGTTCGGCCCCGCAGTTTTCAACAACTGAACAAGGGAATCCACTCATGCGATTTGGCAAGTTACTCCGTCGCTCCATGCTCGCACGCACCAGTGCGGCCGCTCTGCTGGTCGCCGGTCTTGGGGTTGGCGCGGCTTCGGCGGCCTCGACCGTCACGCTGAACGAAACCGGCTCAAGCCTGCTCTATCCGCTGTTCAATATCTGGCTGCCGAGCTTCGAGAAGGCCCATCCGACCATTAAGGTCGTGACGCAGAGCACCGGCTCGGGCGCTGGCATTTCCCAGGCGATTTCGGGCGTGGTGCAGATCGGCGCGTCAGACGCTTATATGTCGGACGGTCAGATCAAGAAGGATCCGAGCATCCTGAACATCCCGCTGGCGATTTCGGCGCAGGCGATCAATTTCAACGTTCCTGGCCTGAACAATGTGCATCTGCATTTGTCCGGTCCGGTGCTCGCTGGCATTTACACCGGCAAGATCACCATGTG
>VFSW01015063.1_pt1 | contig 10656 bp, 10 predicted proteins | sample 5358111 | NCBI WGS metagenome assembly VFSW01 (sample SAMN11554181, study PRJNA540505) | mine drainage metagenome | isolation source: sediment from site ElyBrook_90M | place: USA: Ely Copper Mine, Vershire, VT | collected 2017
CCTCGCTGGCGCGCAGTGGCCGGTTCTCGAGCGCTCGGGCCAAGATTCGTCCCACGTTGGTGTCGAGCACCGCGACAGGCGCCCCGAAGGCGAATGACGCCACGGCGTTCGCGGTGTACTCACCCACGCCGGGCAGTCGACGAAGGTCAACGACGGCGCGCGGCACCGTGCCGTCAAAATCGTCGCGGATCATTCGCGCCGCGTCGTGCAGGGCCTTGGCCCGCCGGTGATAGCCCAATCCGCTCCAGCACTCTAAGACGCGGCCCAACGTGTCATCCGCGCAGTGAGTGGGCGTCGGGTACACCTCGAGGAAGTGTCGCCACGGTCCCTCGACGCGCGAGGTCTGGGTCTGTTGGAGCATGAACTCACTGACCAGCACCGCCCAAGGATCGCCGTGTGCGATCCAGGGAAGGTCTCGAGCGATGGCGGGCGCGCAACGACGAAGCGCGCGTCGAAACGCGGCGTAGTCGCTACTCCCAGACGCCGTCACCATACGGTCGCCGGCGCACCGGCGCGAACTCGCGCTTCCAGACCATCACCTTTCGACGGAAGTAACAGACCTCGAGTCCGTCCTGATTGAAACCCTTGGTCTCGACGGTGACGATGCCTCGATCGTCCTTCGACGAGGAGGGCACCGCGGAGAGGACTCGGGTCTCGGCGTAGATGGTGTCGCCGTGAAACGTCGGGTTTCGATGGATCAGGGTCTCGACTTCGAGGTTGGCGATCGCCGAACCCGAGACGTCGGGCACGCTCATACCCAGCACGAGCGAGTACACCAGGTTGCCGACGACGACGTTGCGCCCGTGCACGGTCTCGTGCTGGGCGAACCACGCGTTGGTGTGGAGCGGATGGTGGTTCATCGTGATCATGCAGAAGAGATGGTCGTCCGCTTCGGTGATGGTCTTACCCGGCCAGTGCTGGTACACGTCGCCGACTTCGAACTCTTCGAAGTAGCGACCGAACGGACGATCAATGGTGCTCACGATTGCAGTCTCCTCCACACCCGCTGAGACGCGTTCTACGCCTCTTCGACGACGTCGGCCATCGGTCGGGTCGTGAAGGACACGGTAGCGCCGGGCAGCGAGTCACCATCGATGACCATCCGCCACGTGAAACGACTGCCGTTCTGAAGTGGGATCGGTCCGAAGTTCACCGCGATGGGCACATCGACAGGCGTGCCAACGGGCACACCGTCGGGTGCGGTCGCCGAGAAGTCGCCACGCACTTCAATCGCCTGGGGACCGTCGGGTGTGTCGAAACTCACGGGTCGGCCGTCGGCGTCCTCGAGGAAGAGTTCCCAGTGGTGACTCGAGTTGAACTCGTGCCAGTCGACCATGACCTTCATCGCCACCGCCGACGGGGTGGGATCGGGTCCGGTGACCGACCAACCGCCACCCAAGATGTACAGCTTTCCGTCGGCGACTTGCGCCGAATCCGCCAGGAGCATCGTCACGTTCACCCCTTCAGACTACGGGCACCTAGCGAAGCATTCCCCAACCGATAAATTGCACGTATGTCCACCCCCCCACTCGACCGGGCTCACGCCGCTCAACTCGTCGCGTCGGCGCGCTCAATCATCGACGGAGCGACGTCACAACTCGCCCAGCGCGGCGGCGTCGACGCCAATCAGAGCCTCGCCTACGATCTCGCACACGCGGCGAGCGCCGTCGCCACCGCGCAGGCCTGCCTCGGGTACGCGGCGTTCGGCCCCGACGAGTCGGCCCTCGTCGCGGCGTTCCTCGCGATCGCCTTCAGTGACTTGGCGTCGCGAATCCTCGGACGCGAAGCACTCTGGGGCGTGAGCGGTGACTGGTACGCACCATTCGCCGGGTTCGTGACGACCTACCGCGATCCCGCGTTCGTCGCCTCGCTGGCTGAGACCGCCGGCGAGCGCCACCTCGGCGAGGACTTTGCGATGGTGGCCGACACATTCCACCGCTTCGCGCTCGAACAGGTCCGCCCTCACGCCGAGCACGTCCACCGTGACAACGCGGACATCCCCGAGTCGATCATCACTGGACTCGCCGAACTCGGGGGCTTCGGCCTCTCGGTCCCCGAGGAGTTCGGTGGTTTCGCGACCGGCGGCGAATCCGAGTATCTCGGCATGGTCGTCGCCACGGAGGAACTCTCGTGGGGCGCTCTCGGCATCGGGGGGTCGCTGATCACGCGTCCCGAGATCTTGACGCGTGCGTTGGTGGGGGGCGGTACGCGCGAACAGAAGGAACGCTGGCTCCCGCGACTCGCATCGGGCGAGACGCTGGCGGCCGTAGCGGTCACCGAACCGGACTTCGGGAGCGACGTGGCCGGGGTCACCACGACCGCCACCAAGACCGAGGGCGGCTGGCTACTGAACGGCACCAAGACCTGGTGCACGTTCGCCGCACGTGCCGACGTATTGATGCTGCTCGCCCGCACCGACACCGATCGAAGCGTGGGACATCGCGGACTCTCGTTGTTCCTCGTCGAGAAACACCAGGGCGACGGCGAGGGCTTCCTGCGCGTCCAGGGAGCGCACGAGGGTCCCGACCACGGCAGCGGTCGGCTCGAGGGCCGACCAATCGACACGCTGGGCTATAGCGGCATGCACTCCTATGAACTCAGTTTCGAGCACTGGTTCGTGCCCGACCGCGACCTCGTCGGCGGCGATGAGGGCCTCGGGCGGGGCTTCTACCTCCAGATGTCCGGCTTCGAGAACGGGCGGATCCAGACCGCGGCGCGGGCGATCGGCGTGATGCAGGCCGCCTACGAGGCGGCGCTCGAGTACGCGCGCAACCGGGTCGTCTTCGGTCAACCGATCCTCGACTACGAACTGACCCGCGTGAAACTCGGCACCATGACCGCGATCATCCAGTGCTCGCGCCAGTTCGCCCTCGAGGTCGCGCGCCAGATGGGTCGAGGGGACGGCGCACTCGAGGCGTCGATGGCGAAGGCCTACGTCTGTCGAGCGGCGGAGTGGGTCACGCGTGAGGCCATGCAGATCCACGGCGGCATGGGTTACGCCGAGGAGTACCCGGTCAGTCGTTATTTCGTCGACGCCCGGGTACTTTCGATCTTCGAGGGTGCCGACGAGACGCTCTGTCTCAAGGTGATCGCCCGTCGGCTGCTCGAGACAGCGAAGTAACTACCCTTCGTCAATGGTGAAGGGCTTGTGGACCTCGCCGAGCGTGATGCCGGCTGCGTGCAGGTCCAACTTCTCGCCGCGCGCCTGCTGGGCCTTCAAGGCCGCTCGCTCCCAACGCTCTTCGACGCGACCGTATTTCCAGTAGAGCAAGGCGAAGGTCCACGTCGCGACGAAGATGCCCACGATGACGAAGCCGGCACCGTTGATGGAGAACCCGGCGGCGTAGTTCCAGATCCCTCCATGAAGTTTCAACTGACTTTGCAGGACTTGGAGGAGTTCCAGAGTCCCGATGTAGAAGGCGACGAAGACGCTGAGTCCCGTGATCGCGATGTTGTAATAGACCTTGCGCACCGGCTTGGAGAAGGCCCAACCGTACGCGAAGTTCATGAACGAACCATCGATGGTGTCGAGGAGGCTCATACCGGCGGCGAAGAGAATCGGCAGGCTCAACAGGGCCCAGAACGGAAGTCCACCGGCCACGACCGTGCCGGTCAAGACGAGGAACGCGACCTCGGTCGCGGTGTCGAAGCCGAGACCGAAGAGGACGCCCAACGGGTACATCTTCCACGGTTGGTCGATGGAGCGGGCCAGCGGTCCAAAGAAACGCATCATGAAGCCGCGAGCGTTGAGGTGCTTCTCCAACTCTGAGTCATCGAAGCGTCCCTGGCGCATCTGGATGAAGAGCCGGACGATGCCCCAGAGGATGATCAGGTTCAAGATCGCGATCAGGTAGAGGAAGCTTCCCGAGACCACGGTGCCGATCAGGGTTCCGTAGTGGTGCAGCGGCGAGTTGTTGTTGCGCACCTGAGACCCGAGCGCGCGCGCCCCGAGACCCAACAACACCGTGAGACAGACGACGATCGTGGAGTGGCCCAGTGAGAAGAAGAATCCGACGGACATCGGACGCTTCCCCTCCGCCATGAACTTGCGCGTCGTGTTGTCGATCGCGGCGATGTGGTCCGCATCAAAGGCGTGGCGCATGCCGAGCGAGTACGCCAGCACACCGGTGCCGATGCCGAAGGCGCCCTTCGCTCCGAGGCTGTAATGGTGCAACGACGCGATGATGAGCAGTGTCAGGCCGACCACGTGCAAGAGCGCGATGAAGCCAAACATGCCGGAGAGTGAACGCCACTCGCGAGGCGAAAACGAGGCACGCACTCGACTTCGACGGGTCGAACCGGGCGCGAGGGCGGTGGCCATGCCCTCACCTTAATAGGAATATCTCCTATTAAAAATCTTTTTCTTACTCGGTTCGCTTCATCCCTGATCGCGTTCCGCGCGCGACGAACGAGGTCGCGATCTTCGCTGACGCCTCGTCGATCATCTCGTCGCCGAACATCAACGCCCCGGTGTGATCCTTCTCGGTCGCGACACGATAGGCGTCGAGGATGTCGTAGGACTTGTCGAAGAGTTCTTGACTCGGTGAGTACACCTCATTCAGTACAACGGCCTGGTCGGGGGTGAGTGCCCACTTCCCGTCGAAGCCGTACGACGCGGAGATGCCCGCCGCGAAACGCAGGGCGTCGAGGTCACGGACCTTCAAGAACGGACCGTCGATGACGTGCAGACCGTTTGCTCGACCGGCCATCAAGATCTTCGCGAAGACGTAGCTGAAGGGGTTCGACGGTCCGTCGTGGATCGTCTCGTCGATGGTGGTCACGGGCATCCCGATGGACGCCGCGAAGTCGGCCGGCCCGAAGACGATGGATTCGAGGCGCGGCGACGCGGCGCAGATCTCCTCGACGTTGATGAGTCCCTGCGCGGTCTCGATCTGGGCCTCGATACCGATGTGGCCCGGTTCGAGGCCGGCGTTGTGCTCCACCTGGGTCAGTAGGAGATCGAGCGCCACGACGTCGCTCGCGCGCTGGACCTTGGGCAGCATGACCTCGTCCAGACGCTCGCCGGCGTTACCCACGACGTCGATCACGTCACCGTAGGTCCAGGGCGTATCCCACGCGTTCACGCGCACACACAGCACCCGGTCGTCCCAAGGCAACGTCGTGATCGCCTCGACGACCTTGGAGCGGGCGGCGACCTTCTCGTTGGGCGCCACCGAGTCCTCGAGGTCGAGGAAGGAGAAGTCGGCGGTGGCGGTCGGCGCCTTGGCGAGGAAGCGACTCGAGGAGCCGGGAGTGGAAAGACATGATCGACGAGGGAGCGAACGCGAGCGACGTGACATGCGTCGAGCCTATTCTCGGCGCCGAAACGGTCCGATGACGCGATGAGCGTTGGTGTACGCGTCGTGGCGTTATCGGCGTTCATCAGGAACTACAGAAGTTCTTACGCGATCGGACAGGCGCGGAGCAGTGCCCACCCAGTAGCCTTGTCGCGTGACTGACGTCGTGCGCTTCGCGCCTCCGACGCTGCGGCCAGCAAGGGAACACTCACACCTGCGGTGGTGGTTTTCCGTTCTGGCTGTGGTTGCAGTGTGTTCTGGCACTGTGGCGGTCTCGTCACGTCCCGCCTCGGCTTCAGTGCTCGGCAACGATCGCGCTCGGGCCAACCAGCTGCTCAAGCAGATCAACCGCATCTCGTCGCAGGTCAACTACCTGGGCCAGAAGTACGACCTCGCCCAGTTGAAATTGCACAAGATCGTCTTCGAGATCAAGAACACCAAGTCCGAGGTCGCCGCCATCAAGGCCAACGTGAACAAAAGTGCCAAGCAGTTGGCCGCCGATGCGGTCTTCGCGTACGTGACCAACGGCTCGGCGGCGGGCAACAATCCTTTGTTCACCACGAGCGCGTCGAAGATCGGCTCGACCAACGTCTACAACCAGTTGGCCGAGGGCAACATCACGACCACGATCTCCGATCTCAAGAGCTACCGGATCGAGCTCACCCAGCAGCGGACCATCCTGACCCGAGAGGTGGGGCGAGCGAACAATCTCGCGCGCGCCGCTGCGGCCGCCTTCCACTCGGCCAATGTCTACCAGGCGTCACTCAATCACGCGCTCTCTGAGGTGAAGGGTTCCATCGCGAACTACATCGCCCAGGCCCAGACGGCCGCCAACGCCGCGACGGTCACCAAGTTCAATACGGCCGCGCTCTCTGACGGGATGACCAACCCGCCGCCCGACTCGAGGGCGAATATCGCTATCGCCGCGGCCGAGTCCTACATCGGCGTCTGGTACCAGTGGGGTGGCGCCAGTCGTTCAGGCGTCGACTGCTCGGGACTCATCATGCTGGCGTACCAAGCAGCGGGCATCGACTTCCCCCACTACTCCGGTGCGCAGTACGCCGACACCGAACGCGTGCCGCTGGCGGACATCGAACCCGGCGACCTCCTGTTCTACGGCTACGACGGTGACCAGCACGTCGCCATGTACGTGGGCGACGGAAAGATGATTGAAGCCGAGATGACCGGCACCCAGGTGCACATCGTCCCGGTTCGACTTGGCTACGGATTCTTTGGACTGGGCCGCCCGCGGGGCTAGCCGTGTCCGGCGTTCCCACCTCGTTTCACCTCGGTCCCCTCGTCTTTCATCTCTACGGGTTCGGACTGGCCATCGCGGCCTACGTCTGCTACCTCTATTCGCGCCGACGACTGACGAAGGCCGGCTTCGACGTCGGCCCATTCGCTCGCTATGCCTTCGCCCTGATCGTGGCCGGTCTCGTCGGCGCGCGCGCCGCCAATATCGCCACCAACTGGGGTTACTACTCCGGTCACCCGTCGCGCTGGATCGCAGTATGGCAGGGGGGACTCGCGAGTTTTGGTGGCATCGCGCTCGCGTTGGGCGTTGGTCTCTTCCTTCAGCGCAGGTGGTGGCCCGCCAGTTCGCTCGCGCGCTTCACTGACGCGCTCGTCCCCGCGCTCGTCGCTGGCTGGGCCCTCGGGCGCGTCCTCGGCCCGCAGTTCATGGTGAACGGTGGCGGCCACCTCACACACCAATGGTTCGGCATCCACTACCACGGCCAGGTCGGCGCGCGCGTACCGGTGCCACTCATCCAAGGCGCCGAGGACGCGCTCTTGTGGCTGGCTCTAGTGGGCATTGGACGACGGAGGATCGCACGGGTTGCGGGCGTGCTGAGCGGCGTCGCGATGTTCGTGTGGGGTCTCGTGCGCGCCCTCGACGAGCGCTTACTGCTCGGACAGGAGTCGCACAGCGGCTCGATCGGCGTGCAGATCGCCGGCGTCGTACTCGCAGTCGCGGGAGTCGTGCTGATCATTCATCAAACTAGAACAGCGCGTTCCACTCGTCGTCTGACAAGCGACCGACCCGTTGAAGTGGCGCCGCCGAGTTGACGGGGATGACGACGCGGGCGTCGTCGACGTACGAGACGTGATTGAGCCCTAGGCGACGCCAGGCCGACAGCACCGTCCTCGCGGCACCGCTGCTCGAGTACACCGGACGCACCAATATCGCGTCGTCGTTCGCGGCCACGACCACGGCCGGTCGTTCCTTCGAGGTCTGGTCGGGCGCGAGCGGGTCATGTGCGTCAAAGGGAACGTCGACGATGACCACCGATCCCGACAAGGGATGTTCCGCGTTGAATCGTTCGCTCTCGGCCGGCGTCAACACGATCGAGCGGCGAGTTACGGCGCTCGCACCGCTCTCCACTTTGTCCACAGTTGTGGTCACCCCTCGAGTTGGTGGCGACGTCTTCGACTTGGCCGCGCGTGGTGGTCGCGACGACACGGGACCACGCTTGCGCTTCTTCTCCTCTTCGCGCCGTCGGCGTCTGGCCTCGCGGACTTCGGGGTCGACTTCCTTTGGCGTCAGCAGCGACGAGGAGGCGACAACCTCGGGAAGCTCCGGCAGGTTGAATTCGGGCCGTTCTTCGAGCAGCCGTCGACACGACGGCGCTGCGGGGAACGCTTCGGCGACCGCGAAGGCGAGTACTGCGACGATCTCGTCCATGCCCGCACCCTGGTCCCGCACATCGTCGATGGCGGCGACGAGTTGGTCGAAACTGGGAGCGTCGGCGTGATCCGCGAGCGCCTCGATCACCTTCTCGAGTGGCGCCATCGCGAGCAGCTCGAGCAATGCGTGAATCGCCGCGATGGGAGCGGACACCGCGAACGCCGTCACGTCGCGTCGCTGCTGGAGCGATCGAAGGGGCATCCCGACGACCGCGCTGACCTTGGCGTTCCCGCGCAGATCAAGGCCGTCGACCATGCTCATCACGGTCGACGAGTCGATCTTCAAGAGGGCGCGACGTGCGATGTCCGTGGCGCTACTGGTATTTGACGACATGGGTTCCTACTCTTGGCGGCCGCGTGGGTCTCTATCGTCCCACGCGCCCGTAGGTGTCACAAATCGTGACATTCGGATGCGCAGGACCAAGCGGGTTCGCAAAGGAAGAATCGCTGACGCCAAGATCGGAGGGTCCAACAGAACTCGGTCAGTAGCATTGGTCATGCCCGAACCATTGCGCACGCCTTCGCGCGTCGTGCTCGTGCGCCACGGTGAAAGTACGTGGAATGAACGCAAACTCGTGCAGGGCCAACTCGATGACGCTCGATTGAACGACAGGGGAAGATTGCAGGCCGCAGAGGTCGCCGAAACCTTGCGTGACCACTCATTCCAATGGATCGTCACGAGTGACCTCGCCCGGGCTCGAGAGACCGCGGCGATCGTCGACGACGCATTGGGCCTGGAAGTCGCCGTCGCCCCAGCGCTTCGCGAGCGCTCCTTTGGCATCTACGAGGGGCTCCCGTTCTCGGAGTTACCAACCAGCGCGTCGGGAGTGCTCAACGGTCGGGTCGTCGATTCGACCGCGCGACCGGAAGGTGGAGAGTCCCTCAACGACCTCTACGAACGATGTGCGCGTTTTATTGACTCCTTGCGCGCTTCGGGCAACGATCGATTGATCCTCGTGACCCACGGCGGCACCATACGGGCCCTTCGCGCCTGCTGCGACGGACTTGTGATGCAGGACTTGGTGTGGGACCGGGTTCCCAACTGCAGTGTCTGGCCGGTCGACATCGGTCCCCGCAGTCGTTGAACACTGAGTGTGCGTCGCATGGTTCGAGTGTCACGCCGCAACACCGACGGAAAATGACGCTGGGCTGACTGGGATCACTCTCCCGCACACCCAAATCATCGACGTCGAGTACGGGCAACTCCTCGACGTCGTCCCTGGTCGAAGTGGGGCCGCAGCCACGCAGTGGTTACTCGTCCAAGGTGAAGAGTGGCTCTGCGCGATTTCCTTCTTCCTTTTTTTTGGCCCGCCGAGGCGGCGAAAAAGAGAAGCCGTAGAACGGTGGACGGAGCACGTTTCACCGCCCCGGGCGTCCCCTTCCCTCTTGCATCATCTCTGCACCTTGGTTGTTCTTCGGCTTCGAGTGTGGCGAGTCTTGGCTATATTGCTTGTGGTACGAATCGCGAGCGAACTGGAATTCGGTACTTACCAGGGAAAAGAAGGTGATTTGGCGTGAGCGTCGCTTTTGTCTTCACCGGTGGCGGCAGTCATGGGGCGATTCAGGTTGGCATGCTCCTCGCCCTAGAGGAGCACGGCATAACACCCGATCTGGTCGTCGGAACCTCCGTGGGAGCCATCAACGCCGCCTTCATCGCTGGTCGACCCTACGCCGGAGCGGCACAGGAACTCGCGGACGTGTGGACCAGTCTGCGGCGCAATGATGTGTTGCCCGCGAGTGCGCTTCGAGGAATGGCAGGGATATTCGGCCGAAGCGATCATCTGGTCAATCCAAAACCTTTACGCCGACTGCTGAATCAGATCATCACCTTTGAGCATCTCGAGGATGCTCCCATCGAAGTCCGATGCGTCGCCACGGACTTATTGAGCGGTCAACCAGTGGAAATCACCTCCGGCAACGCCATCGACGCAATCATGGCGAGTTCCGCACTACCGGGACTCCTTCCGCCCGTTGCGATCTCTGGACGTCTTTTGATAGACGGTGGGGTCTCGAACAACGTACCCGTCACGAACGCTGTCGAAGCGGGCGCCACGACCATCTACGTCCTATCGACCGGACACGCTTGCTCGTCATCTCACCAGATCCGCAGCGCCGTGCACGTGCTACTGCACTCAATGTCCGTCATGATCCACGACCGCCTCGCCAGTCAAGTCGTCCTGCACAGCGATAGCGTTGATCTTCGCGTCTTGCCGATCCTGTGTCCAGTAGCGACCTCGATCGTCGATTTCTCCAATTGTTCTGAACTGATCGAACGTTCCTACGCCCAAAGCTTCGATTGGCTGGCGAGCGGTGTCGAAGGACAAGTGGCCCAGCGAGCCGCCCTGCACCGCCACCCGTGACCCAAGATGTCGCTGCCTTGATAGCGACCTCCAATCGCGTCGACGTGGGAACGTCCGTCCGCGCGAAAGCATCCAACCGTCACTGCGCGTGAGGCTCAGCGTGGTGCGACTCAATCGCTACGATGCTCTGACGCTCTTACTTCTCGGTGTGTGAAAGGAGCCGTTCACGAATGGTCGCCACGTCGACCGACGGTCGCGTTGCGGGGATGAAGTGGGGATGAAGTCGAAATCCTTGCCCGCGGCAGGCAAGGATTTCTCCAAGAAGTACTACTTGAGCAGGTGTTTCGCGATCACCACTCGTTGGATCTGGTTCG
>VFSW01015064.1_pt1 | contig 10656 bp, 8 predicted proteins | sample 5358111 | NCBI WGS metagenome assembly VFSW01 (sample SAMN11554181, study PRJNA540505) | mine drainage metagenome | isolation source: sediment from site ElyBrook_90M | place: USA: Ely Copper Mine, Vershire, VT | collected 2017
AGCGTGGGGAGCAAAAAGGATTAGATACCCTTGTAGTCCACGCCCTAAACTATGTTGACTAGCCGTTTTGAGTATCGACCCTCGGAGCGGCGCAGCTAACGCGTTAAGTCAACCGCCTGGGAAGTACGAGCGCAAGCTTAAAACTTAAAGGAATAGACGGGGACTCGCACAAGCGGAGGAGCATGAGGTTTAATTCGATGGTAAACGAGAAACCTTACCAGAGCTTGAAATGTTAGTGGAAATCCACCAGAAATGGAGGATGTCTCTCAAGGACCACTAGCACAGGTGTTGCACGGTTGTCGTCAGCTCGTGTCGTGAGATGTTCCCTTCAGTGGGGTAACGAGCGCAACCCTCGTCCCGTGTTACAAGTGTCACGGGAGACCGCCCAGCCCCACTTTTACGAAAGGCATTTATTAATGTCGAGTAGTACTGCACAACTCCTTTCACATCAAATGAAAGGGATAGTTGTAGAAGTGGGGCTGGGAGGAAGGAAAGGATGACGTCAAATCAGCGTGACCCTCTGATGCTCTGGGCTACACTCATGCTGCAATGGCCGGTACAAAGGGTTGCCAAGCCGTAAGGCGGAGCTAATCCCAAAAAGCCGTCCTCAGTTCGGATTGCGGGCTGCAACTCGCCCGCATGAAGTTGGATTCGCTAGTAATCGTGGATCAGCTATGCCACGGTGAATACGTTCTCCGGTTTTGTACTCACAATAAAAGCGCGTAGCAGGTTATGCGGCTAAGTCGTTAAAATCGACTCCTCCAGTTTCGTCACTGGAGCGTAGCTAAAAGATAGGCTTAATCCGCGAGGGTTAAGCTGGAGGATCTGAAAGCAAATTATAGCCCGACAGTAAAAACGGCGATCGAGTCACGATTGGGTGGTGAGCGTGATGAAGATCAATAAAAGCCGTGTCGAGGATGTAAGGAATAGTTGTATAACTGACCTATGGAGATCTGATAGCTGTCCACATAATGTGGTAAATGAACTAAGGCAGTATCAGAAGTCAGCTGGATCATAGTAGCCATATAAAAATGGTGAAGGTATCCATTCGATAACAGAAATGTATCGAACTCGCCGTATACGGGAAATCCGTCCGTGCGGTGGGAACATCAACTCCAAGTTCATGGAGGATAATCGCCCGTCACGCCAAGGGAGCCGGGAGTACCTGAAGCCGCTCACATCGGTGCGGAGCCGAATAGTTCGGCGCTGATGTGAGCGGTGAGGGTAAGTTCGGTAACAAGGGCGAAGTCGTAACAAGGCACGGGTAGCGGAAGCTGTTCGTGGAACACTTACATTTAAAGAACGAACCTGACACGTATTGTCAGGTATAGGTATTGATCGAGGAGCCATTTAAGTCTCGATTCCTTCCGGGGCAACCCGGATTGTATAGCTTTGGGATAACTAAAAAGTTTTCTATATATTTTCTGAACATTAAATTAAGGTTCATATCGATGATACGCCCATCGGTTATTAGTCGATGGGGATGTTATCGATTAATGGTTAGTGTGTTAATATGGACAATATGGCAGCTAGTAAGACGGTTATGGTGGTCGAAGACGACCTGTTCCTGGCTCAGTTGTTGAGTAATAGGTTAAGTCGGGAAAGTCTCAGCGTTGTCCGCGCCGGTGATGGCGAGGAAGCCTTAAGTTTACTTAAAAATACCCAACCAGACCTTATTCTTCTAGACCTAATTCTTCCTAAAAAATCAGGTTTTGAGGTAATGGAAGAGATCCAGAAAAATCCGCTGTTGAAGAGGGCTCCCGTCGTAATAATCTCTAACTTGGGGCAGGACGACGATATCTCAAGGGGCAAGCAGCTCGGAGCAATTGAATATTATGTGAAGGCCAAAATATCCATAGAAGATCTTGTTGTTAAGGTGCAACAGCTTCTAAACTCCTCATCCAAATAAGGGTGTGGATAATTTATATTTGAGTATGCCTTGCGTGGAGTTATAATTGATGTAGTGAAATCTTAATAAGATAAAGGTCGAGGTTTTTGTACTCACATACATAAACAAATAATTATAAAAGCAATATAGTCGACAGAATAATTTAAATGAAAGAAACAACAAGAAAAGGTTTTACCTTGATCGAGCTCCTGATCGTTATCGCTATCTTGGGAGTTCTAGCAGCAGCCGTTACCATAGTCTTGAACCCAGCCGAGCTTTTGGCAGAGGCAAGGGATGGCCAGAGAGTATCTGACCTACAGACGATAACGAGCGCAGTCAGCACCTATCTGTCGGAATCTGCATCGACCACGTTGGAACTAGATCAACAGAACTACGGCGCAAATGGTAGCTGCACATCAGTGGGCAGTGCTCTACAGACCGCACCGTTCAACAACAGTGTGGCCAACTGCACAGCTGTAACCAGCAAAGCAACCGATGGTACGGGATGGGTTGATGTAAATCTCGCCAGTCTCCCAGGCGGTTCGCCTTTGGCGACGTTGCCGGTTGACCCGGTAAACAATGGCATCGACACCTACGCCTATGTGGGCAATGATGTTACCTCTACTCCTCACTACACCTTCAAGCTCGCGGCTCGTCTCGAGAGCGTGAAGTTTGTTACTAAGGAGATACTCGGCAGAGCAAGCACTTCGACAACGGCTTGCACGTCGGCCAATGGTACCTCTCAGTACTGCTGGTACCAGGTTGGGACCAACTTAGGCCTATAAAATATATTTCGAATAGACCTAAATTAAAGAAACACGTCTACTTAGAGACGTGTTTCTTTGGTATACTTAGCACAACCTAATGCTCCAGATACCTGAAGATAAACTGAAGGAAATATTATTGAGGGACGGACTCATTGACCCAGGAGTTTTCGACGAGATAGCTTCTGAGGCTAAAAGACTTGGTCAGAGCACTGCTGACAATATAGTCTCGCGGGGCATTATGACTGATTCGTACTATAGTTCCATCCTCTCGGATTATTTCAATACTGCCCTAGCGGGATTGGATAAGATTGACATAGATCTTTCGGTATTGGTCCTGCTTACGGAGGATCTGGCCAGACAAAAGAGAGTCGTGCTGTTTGGACGCTCTCCGGACGGAGCAATAAAAGCGGCGATGGAAGATCCGACGAACCTCGTAACCATACAGTTCTTGGAGAATCATCTTAAATCGCGCATCCAGCCGTTTCTGGCCAGGGAAATAGACCTAAATAAGGGATTCGCCCTCTATAGCCAGGCAACCGCCCGCGATTTCAAGAAGATAATAGCCGAGAATCTTGAAGCTTCGTTGCGCAGTAAGGTGAAGGGTGAACAAGCTGCGTCTGAGGTGCCGATAGTCGCGATAGTCGACAATGTACTTTCTTATGCCATGGCGCTCGGTGCATCGGACGTCCATATCGAGATTTTCGAGGACTTTATATATATCCGCTACCGAATCGATGGCGTGCTTAAAGAAGTGTTCCGTATGCCCACGGAGATACACAGCGCGATTGTGGCGCGCTTGAAGCTCCTTGCAGGGATGAAAATAGATGAGCATGCAAAACCGCAAGACGGTCGGTTCAGATATAAGATAGGCACCGATCTGGTGGATCTGCGTGTTTCAGACATACCAACTTTCTACGGGGAGATGATAGAAATGCGTATACTTCCGGCGACGAACAGACCTCTTTCATTCCAGGAGTTGGGTATGTTCGAAGATACCGCGAAGATACTTGAGGAGAACGCTCGCAGAAGCTACGGCATGGTACTGGTAACCGGTCCGACCGGTTCGGGTAAAACGACCACGTTGTATTCGGTATTGAACATTCTTAACCGTCCCGAAGTGAACATAGTTACCGTAGAAGACCCGATAGAATATAACATTAAGTTCGTTAACCAGACTCAGATAAACGATGCGGCGGGTATAACATTTGCCGAAGGGTTAAGATCCATTCTCCGTCAGGACCCGAATGTCATTCTGGTCGGAGAGATCCGAGACAATGAAACAGCCGATATCGCTGTCCAAGCGGCGCTGACCGGCCACTTGGTGCTGTCGACTCTGCACACCAACGACGCGCCGACCGCCATACCACGTTTCATCGACCTAAAAGTGCCGCCATTCCTGGTGGCCGCGGTACTGGATGCCGTCCTTGCCCAACGCCTGGTGCGCAGGATATGCAGTTCGTGCATCTATTCGTATGAACCGTCGCCTGAGCTAACGGAGGCAATGCAAAGACAGGCCCAGCAGGCGGGCCTAACCGCGTTCTCTATGCCCAAAACGCTCTATTCGGGAAAGGGATGCTCGGTCTGCGGCGGTACGGGGTATCATGGCCGGTTGGGCATATACGAAGTGCTCAGCATAAGCGATGAGGTAAGAAGGCTGATCATAGACCCCAACTTCCTGCTTGACGGACTACGGGCACTGGCGAAAAAAGAGGGTATGATAACGATGTTTGAGGACGGCCTCCGCAAAGTCGAGCGGGGGATCACAACCGTGGAAGAACTACTTAGAGTTATAGGAGAATAATGAGATTCCATTACGTAGCTTCACAACCCAACGGCCGCATCGTAGAGGCGGATGTCGAGGCCCAGGGGCCATCGGACGTTCTGGCGTGGATGGCAACACAGGGACTGCGCCCCGTGTCCCTAAAAGCGGTGGGGGGAGTCCAAGCCAAGGGCATACAGGGGATGTTTGGGCAGTCGATCACAGTCGAAGACCAGGTATTTCTTACCAAATATCTGGCGCTGATGCTTAAGGTGGGCACGGACCTCTTTAAGGCCATAGATATCCTGATAGCAGATTTCGACAAACCGGTGGTAAAGGCGCTGCTCATAGAGATAAGAGACAATCTTGGCAAAGGACAGCCTTTCTATGTGACATTCGCAAAGTACCCCAAGTTCTTTTCGCCGGTGTTTGTAAACCTCATACGAGCAGGAGAGAAATCCGGCAACCTAGAGACCGTATTCAGCGACCTGAGCGTAGATCTTGAAAGGGATGCAGCATTGCGCAATAACATAAAAGGAGCGCTGATCTACCCGATAATCCTTGTATGTATGGCTCTGCTTATCGTCTTCGGGATGGTGGTCTTCGCTTTGCCGAAGATCGCAGCAAGTTTCTACAGCAATGCCATTACGCCACCACCCTTTTCAGCCGTTGTGTTCGGTATAGGTCTGTTCATAGGCAAGTATGTCGTTGAGATAATATTGGGGCTGATAGCCCTCGTAGTAGGTGGGGTATTTTTCTTCCGAAGCCAGTACGGCAAGTTTATTTTCAGTAAAGTAGTGGCTCGCACCCCCATAATAAATGAAGTCGTTCACCGTATAGCTCTGCAGCGCTTTGCCGCAACCCTATCTTCGCTGATGAAAGCTGGCATGCCTATAATCGAATCCATAGAGATAGCCGCTGAGGCTGGCGGATCAGCTGAGATGAAGGCAGCACTACTTCGCATATCAAGAGAGGGGATCGCAAAGGGGTTGACCATCGGCGAAGCTTTCCGCAAAGAGCCATACTTCCCGCAAGTCGTGGTGAATCTTATCTCAATATCCGAGCAGGCGGGACACTTAGAGGCCATACTTGGCACACTGGCCGACTTTTATGAGGGAGAGATAAACGCTTCGGTGAAAATATTGGTAGCATTCATCGAACCAGTGCTGCTGGTGATCATCGGAGTAATAGTAGGAATAATTGCATTGGCAATCATCATTCCGGTGTATCAACTGACTACAAGCGCCGGTTAACAGACACATGAGCAAAAAACACTCCGGCTTTACCCTGGTTGAACTGCTAATAGTGATTGCCATCATATCTATTCTGACCGGGATAGGTATGGCCAACTATTTCGGCTTGAGCCAAGAATCTCAGGTAAAGACTATGGCAGAGCGCATTGTTTCGGACATGAGAGCTACGGTAAGTAAATCTGCTTCACAGCAAGACGGGCAGCAATGGGGGATGCATTTCGATAACACCGTTGCCGGACAGGGCTTCTATTCAATCTGGTATGGTCCGACTTATGCCACCGGGACGACGACCGAAAAGACATCCTTTGCTGCAAGTACGATACAGTTCACTACCCCCGCCAGCGGAACTTCCACGGATATCATATTCACAACACCCTACGGGTTGCCTTCTGCATCGACGACCATAGTTATATCTAGCGGCGGGATTTCATATGAGGTAACCATAGATGCTAATGGCACTATAGGCTATGCGCCGCGGTAATCGTCGTTTTAGTCTATTTGTATTAGTTCGCAACGCGTGATACTTCGCGTATAATACTGCATATAGATGCGAAGATCTACTTATAAGAAAAACGATGAGGTAAGCTGTCCCCCTGTTCCGATAAATAACAGCTTGCAGAGCGGGCAGTCGCTGATAGAGGTATTAATATCAATCACGATAGTTATGATAGTTGTGGGCTCTGCCGTTGGAGCACTTCTGCTTACAACGTCGAACAATACCCAGAATCGTGCCACTGAACTAGCTACGGGGTATGAACAGGAGTTGATGGGCAATCTGCGTTCATTGTCCCAGTCTAACTGGTCGGAGATTTATAGTCTCCCAACCAAGGGGGTGGGTGGGATATACTACTTGGCAACATCCGAACAGTTACCCGGGACGGTGCTCGTATCAAGCAGTTCAACCTCAGTCAACGGCATAGGAACGGATTTCGACACAAGTTTAGTTGGAGCTACCAGCAGCTATGCCGGCGACAATGTCGTTATAAGCTCGCTCCCGTTCACGGTGAGCACGGTCAATAACAGCACTTCACTTGCCCTAAGTACCGTCTATCCGCTACAGACACCGACATCCAGCATAAACATATATAGAGACTTTTCGATTAGGCCCGGCAAGGAAACAATAGTGGCCAACAACGTAACTTTTCTGAGGTGGTTCTCGGTACAAAACGTGTTCCGCGATACGTGCGGTGTCGGCAATGTGACGACCACTGTTACGACCAACTATTGCACGCTCTCTACTTCCACCAATACTATGACCGGTGTTTTGGAAGATCCTTCCACGCAACAGCTTACTGTTTATATCACCTGGAATGGCGGGCAGAATTTGTATAAGGTGAGCCAATACATATCACGGACAAGAGATCAGGTCATACGTTTCAATGATTGGAGCGGAGGGGTCATAAGTTCGACCAGCATATTTACGCAGCCAACGAATCAGTATGAAAGCGAGTCCGGACTTAATCTATCGACCCCCGGCGCATTAGAGCTGCCAACAATTCCAAGCGTAACTTCGCCGACCTCCACTTCCATAACAACCTCCGGTGCCACACTTGGGGCCAATGTAACATCAAATGGCGGTTCCGCTCTAACATCCGTCGGCACCTGCTGGTCAACATCCTCGACCTATCCCATAAGCACCAATTGTCTGTCGACTGGGAGCACTGCGACTGGCGTATTTACCCAGGTCAGAACGGGGATGCCATCGGGAACTGTCATATATTACGGCGGCTACGCTACTAACGGCATCGGTACCGGATACTCTACGGAAGGTTCGTTCACCACTCTGTAAAGCGTGTTATAATTCGATAATCAGTTGGATATGAGAAGGATTAGACAATATCTACTCGCAGCCTCCTTTATTATCGGGAGTTTTTTCATGGTCGGCGTCGCACACGCCGACACATACACAATCCAGCCATGGGGCGGCGACAGTAATGGGCAAGCCACCTTCTACGGCTCGGTCTATGATCCTGGACCTATGTACACAAGCACCAGTTTCTCTTTCGGAGGCTGGGGAGACTATTATTATGATTTCTATCAATTCAACCTAGCTAATGCCCCGGCGGCTTCTATTACCACCGACGCCAGTCTTTGGGTATGGACCGCCAGTGCTCCGGTCAACAACCCCGCGATAAATGTGTACCAGGTGACCGGATCATGGAATCAGACCACACTTACCAGGAGTCTCAGCCCCGCTAGCACCCTGTTCGGGGCGGGCCCGAGTTCAATCGCCGCCGGATGGAACTCATCCAGCATCACTTCCCTGTATCAAGGTTGGCAGAACTCGACCATATCCAACTATGGCGTCGAGTATGTTCCTACCCAAAACAACAATACTGCCGGAGGGTTCGATGGTTTCTATGATCCGATTCCCACCCATCATCCTAGACTTGTCATAACTACCAACTCTGGGACGGCGGTGAGAACAGATTCTATTACTCCATATACGGCGACCAACGGAGGATCGGTTCCAATATCTTCTATTACGGGGAACAATTTTGCTTCCGGCGCCACCGTCACATTACAGATGTCTGGGCAAGCGAACATTACGTGCACTGGGTTCACTTTCGTCAATTCGACTTCGTTAACCGGCGGGACATGCCCGATAACCGGTGCGGCCCTCGGCATGTGGAATTTAGTGGTCACTAATACAGACGGTTCTAAGGGGACTCTTGCGCCAGCTTTCCAGGTAACAGCATCGACATACACAATCCAGCCATGGGGCGGCGACAGTAATGGGCAAGCCACCTTCTACGGCTCGGTCTATGATCCTGGACCTATGTACACAAGCACCAGTTTCTCTTTCGGAGGCTGGGGAGACTATTATTATGATTTCTATCAATTCAACCTAGCTAATGCCCCGGCGGCTTCTATTACCACCGACGCCAGTCTTTGGGTATGGACCGCCAGTGCTCCGGTCAACAACCCCGCGATAAATGTGTACCAGGTGACCGGATCATGGAATCAGACCACACTTACCAGGAGTCTCAGCCCCGCTAGCACCCTGTTCGGGGCGGGCCCGAGTTCAATCGCCGCCGGATGGAACTCATCCAGCATCACTTCCCTGTATCAAGGTTGGCAGAACTCGACCATATCCAACTATGGCGTCGAGTATGTTCCTACCCAAAACAACAATACTGCCGGAGGGTTCGACGCAGAATACGATTCCAACCCGATTGACCATCCGAAGCTAGTCATAACCAGCGGCACCGGGGGAATAAGGGTCGACTCAATCACTCCGTACTCAGCCCCTAATTCAGGGTCGGTCAGTATAACCTCCATTACCGGGACGAACTTCGCAGCGGGGGCTTCCGTCCTGCTTAGGATGAGCGGGCAGACCGATATAACTTGTACCGGGTTTACTGTTGCCAGTTCGACCTCGTTGACCGGCGGAACATGCCCGATAACCGGGGTGACCAGCGGTTTGTGGAATCTAGTCGTTACCAATTCTAATGGGACACAGGGGACCTTAGCACCGGCCTTCCAGGTTGGTGCAAATCCTCCCACTCTCACTTCTCCTACGGCAACTTCAATCACATCCTCCGCCGCTACTCTCGGAGCTAATGTTACGTTGAACGGGGGCGCCGCTCTCACAGCAGTCGGTACATGTTGGTCGACCTCCTCTACCGCTCCTATCACTACAAACTGTCTGGCCATTGGGGCTACCTCAACGGGTGTTTTCACTCAATCCAGGACAGGGATAACATCCGGCACGACGATTTATTACAACGGCTATGCCACAAACAGTGCAGGCACGGGATACTCTCCTGTCGGAACTTTTACCACTATGGTACCGACAGTCGTCACTTCAGCTGCGTCATCGGTCACGCCGTCCACTGCTACGCTGAACGGAACCGGGAATCCCAACCTTGAGGCAGCGACAGGGTGGTTCCGTTACAGTACGACCAATCCGGGTACTTGCAACGACACTTTCGGTACCAGGGTTCCTGCTTCTGGCGGCACTTCGTTAGGTTCGGGGTCTTCGGCTGTAGCTTTCAGTCAAGCTGTAAATTCGCTGACCCAAGTAACTACCTACTACTACTGCGCGATAGCCAGCAACTCGGTCGGTACGGGATTCGGATCGGTAGCGTCCTTCACCACTGCCGCAATAGTCGCCCCGACGGTTACGAGTCCTGCTGGTACGGTCACCGACATTACGGGCAGGCTCGGGGCGAATGTGACTTCAGACGGCGGTGCAGGCAGTCTTACGGCCATCGGTATTTGCTGGGGGACTTCGCCGTCCCCAACCACAAACTGTTCGCCTTCAGGGGCGACGACGGTAGGTACTTTCGTTGAGGGTGTTACCGGTCTTCCACCGAGCACTCTTATATATTACAGAGGATATGCCACCAACGTTGCGGGGACTTCATATTCTTCCGACGGCAGTCTCACTACCGGATCTAACCCGGGAGTAGTTGCGAGCGGGGGATCGGTCAATGTCATAGGTGGCAGGACTATACAGACCTTCGTGACAAGCGGAACCTTTACGGTCACAGGAGTGTATGGCAGCGGTAATGTTGAAGTTCTCGTCGTCGGAGCAGGTGGTGGCGGTGGCGGTTCAATGGGCGGCGGAGGCGGAGCTGGCGGGCTGATATATAACAATGCCTTTAATGTCACTCCCGGGGCGTACACAGTTACTGTGGGTACCGGAGGCACAGGAGGCAGCGGCTCTTCAAGCAATGCGACTAACGGCGGAAATTCTTCCTTTAGTACTTTAAGCGCGGTCGGCGGCGGAGCCGGCGGACGGTATTATGCAGTTTCTTGAACTGCCGGCGGATCAGGCGGCGGCGGCGGAGCTTATACCACATCCGGCGGGGCTGGAACTGCCGGACAGGGTAATGCCGGTGGATCTAGTGGGTCTGGTATATGGATGTCCGGCGGCGGCGGCGGAGCAGGTGCCGTCGGTACCACGGGCGGAGTCAACGGCGGTCCCGGGACTGGCGGGATAGGTTTACAATATTTCATTACCGCAACTAGTTCTTACTATGC
>VFSW01015065.1_pt1 | contig 10656 bp, 5 predicted proteins | sample 5358111 | NCBI WGS metagenome assembly VFSW01 (sample SAMN11554181, study PRJNA540505) | mine drainage metagenome | isolation source: sediment from site ElyBrook_90M | place: USA: Ely Copper Mine, Vershire, VT | collected 2017
ATATGATTTTGGTTAATATAGCACAAAAGTCGCACAAACAGGCATCAGGAGAGGTGTTTTTCACAGCACGCGGCCCCCACCAATAGCCATTAAGCTTCTTCAGCCTCTTCAGTGGCGGGTTTCGGCTGGAGCAGGCTGCTAGGGTTTCATCCCCAATTCGTTGAGCAGCGGCCCCAGGAACCGCTCGTAATTCTTCCACCGGGCGACGGATTTTTTGTATATCGGGCGACGCACCTGATCGTAGCTGGGGGTTTTTGTCACCCGCTTGCTTGCATAAAAATGCAAACACTCATCATTCCATTTCAAACCGCAAAATTCCACCATGGCGCGACTGACTTCTTCCTGGTTAGCCACCAACTCCTCGTACTGCACTTCCATAATGGGAATTCTCAGCACAGATTTCCAATGTTCCATCAACCTTTCATACTGCCGATAGTAAAACCCCAAGGCTGCCAAATCACATGCATAGGGGTGATGCATATTGAAGCGCTGGAAGTAAATGGAGAGACACGTATCGACAGGATCACGTTTGCAATGAATCACCCTCGCTCCCGGGAACAATTGATCGATCAGCCCCAACCCCATGAAATTGTGCGGCATCTTGTCTGTAACCCGCGTCGCGGTTTTGGAATAACGGCCAAGACGGCCAAGGTGCATTTCCGCAATTTTGTCCAACTGCTTCCGATTAAGCGAATCCACGCTATAGGGGTAGGGCAAAGGAGACTTGGCAGCTGCCGAGATGGTCGTGGCAATCCTGTGTATGTCCTCCAATTCCCCGGCACCGTACACTTCCGGGTGGCTGGCAAGGATCTGCTCCACCAAACTGGTGCCTGAGCGCGGCATACCTACAATAAACATGGGTAGTCGGGAATAATTGGAAGCGCGCGCACGCCGTTCCATACTCTTTTTGCTGAACGCCTCGATCATTTCGTTGAAGGGCCGTTTACTTTCTGATTCATTGTAATGAACATCCTCTATGGTGTTAGCATGATAAAAATTCTCAAAGGCCTTGGCATAATCCTTCAATTCGTCATATAACTTGCCCAGAGAAAAATGAAGCTGCACCCTTTCAGTTGTTGCCAGTGGCTGGCCATCGAACCGTTCCAGTAAAGCAATTGCCTCCAAGCGCTCATCAAAATGCCGCGCCAGCGCAGCATAAGCCAAGGCAACGTGAATATTCAGGGAACCGGTTATTAAAAGCGGCCTCAACAATGCCATCCCCTCTTCGAAATCACCCTGGTGCTCAAGCACCATGGCCATGCCCGCCAGCGCGCCCACACAATCCGATTCAATATCCAAGGCTCGCTGAAAATGAACCTTGGCATCATCAAGCGAGCCCATCTCCAGCAACATGATTGCCAGATTCAAATGCACTTCCACTAGATCAGGCCGCAATGCCAGTGCCTTTCTATAGCACCTTTCTGCTTCCGGGTAATTGTCTAACGGGTCCTTGTGATCCAGCAGCAGATTACCCAGTTCGTTATATATCTCTACATAATCATCGGGCTTAAGCTCCAGCACGCGCCGGTAATGATCAATGGCCTCGTCGAAATTATTTAGCTTGACTAGCAGCGCACCCAAGCGTGCATGCGCCTCAGGATAAGACGGACGGGCGTTGAGAGCCTGCCGGTAGCTATTTTCTGCGGCCCCATAGAGTTCCTGCTTCTCGTAACACAGGCCCAGGTTGAAATACCCTTCCGCATAGGAAGGCTGGTGTTTTACCGCCTGCCGCAGAGATTCCACTGCGTTGTCGAGCTGCCCTTGGTCTCTCAGTGCCAGCCCGAGCGTATTCAGCGCCTCCACCAGATCGGGTTTGAGCTCGATGGCCTTGCGGCAGCTTTCGATCGCCTCATCAATCTTGCCCAACTCCCGCAGGGCAAGCCCCAAGTTAGCGTGAGCCAGCGCATAGCCAGGCTCCAGCACAATCACCTGCCGGTAGGCAGTTTCCGCTTCCTCATGGCGACCTCGGGTTTGCAGCGCTACACCAAGGTTGTAATAAGCCCCAATGTTGGCCGGTTGCAGGGCAATCACTTTCTGGCAGCACGCAATAACTTCATCCAACGCGCCAAGTTGCGCGTTAATGCCTGCCAGAAAAAACCATGCCTCAGGATCATTCGGGTTCGCTTGGCACAAACGAGTGCAGGCCACCTTGGCCTTTTCCCATTGACCGCTTTGAACCAAAGACATCACTTGCTGCTTGTCCGACATGCCGCTACTCCCTGCTTCCGGAAAATAAATTGGTAACCCTTATTTTAAAACCACCCCCATTAAGCATCCGGTTTCCCGCACCATGTATGCCACATATGACGGTATGCCGCTTCCATATCTCGCGCAAATGCAGGCGCGTCACATAACGAGGAATTCGCCACCATGGCGCGCAAAGATACGCGCAGTTCCGTGAGGCGCTGCATGTCGTTCGCGAGTTTCGTCGCAATGGCAATGTATCCTGGCAGATCGGGAGCAATGCATTCAGCAAGCCCAACCTGCGAGAGCAAACTAACACCGACGCGGCCAGCGTGGGTACGTCCTGCCAGGGTAATTGTCGGCACTCCCATCCATAACGCCTCGCAAGTGGTGGTAGTCCCATTGTAAGGGAAAGGATCCAGTGCAATATCAATTTGCCCATAGACTGCCAAATGCTCCCTGACCGATGGCAGACTGCCCAGAAAATCGACCCGCTCGCGAGAAATGCCTTGGCCGGCAAACAGCGCATAGTAATTCTCACGCGTGTTGGCATCCCCCAGACTATCATTCTTCAATACCAGGCGTGAGTGGGGAACAGCACGCAGGATCGACGCCCACACCTCGACAACCTGGGGTGTTACTTTGGACAGATTATTGAATGAGCCAAAACTGATATAGCCCTCTGCCAACGCCGGTGGAGGCATCACGTCAGGCGTTTCCACTGGTGGCCGATAGCATAGGAACCCGTGCGGCAAATGCACCAGCGTTTCCGTATGGAAGCACTCAGTCATACCCGGCGGATCAGCCCACGCATCGGTTAGCCTGAAGTCGATGGCTTGCAATCCGGTCGTATTCGGATAGCCCAAGTATGTAACCTGGACAGGTGCCGGCTTTCTGGCAAAAACCGGCAAGCGATTATTAAAAGTGTAGCCGGCGAGGTCAACCAGGATATCGACCTCATCCTCTCTTACCCAATCAGCTATTTTTACGTCCGCCACGTTGTATGTATCGCGCCATTGATGCGCCAGGTTTTTCAGGCGCGCCGTCATGCCATCGGCTACTTGAACATCCGAATAGCAGATCGTCTCAACAAAATTTTTATCATGTGAAGCCAACAATGGTTCCAGAAAGTACGCGACTGAATGGTTACGCAGATCGGGGGATACATAGCCTATGCGAAGACGACGTTCAGGATCGGGAACATTCGTATGTGGAAGAAGTGCATCTGTGATAGCGCTTGCATAAGCTTGGCCGCAACGCACATGCTCGTCAAAAATTTCCGCCGGTTCGAAACGATGATCGTAATTTAGAAGGGTAGCCAGATTCCTTTGCGCATGAATAAATGTCGGCTTAATTTGAAGCGCCTGCCGGTAATGTGCGATTGCCAAATCGAACTTACCCACGAGTTGCAATAAGGCGCCCAGGCTGTTAAGCAGTTCTGCGTGACGAGGGTTCCTTTCAACGGCGGATTCGTGAAGCTTTATCGCCTCGCCGACTTTACCTCGCTGCTGAAGAAGGGCGATGCCCATGTTGATGTATGTGTCGGCGACGTCAGGTTTGAGGTCAATGGCGCGCTGGTAGTGTCGTGCTGCATCTTCAATCCTGCCTCGCAGCATCAGGACACCCGCCAGATTGTTATGCGCCTCAGCGGAATCAGGTTGCAACTTCAAAACCTTGCTGAAGCACTCCTCTGCCTTATCAAATTTATTTTGCTCCATCAGCGCCAGTCCCAAAACGCTCTGACCCACGACATCGTTTGGCTTGATCTGGACAGCGCGCCGGTAATTGATTAATGCCTTTTCAGTTTTCCCCTGTGCCTTAAGGACATTGCCCAGTTCAATGCATGCCTCCGCATGGATGGGTCGAATCTGCAACACCTGTTCAAAACATGCCTCTGCCCGCACGAATTCACCCTGATTGCCAAGAATGAGACCCAAAGTGTGGTGTGCCTCGGCCAAGGTGGGATTGATGGCCAACGCCCGCCCACAGCTTGCCAGCGCCTCATCTGGCCTGCCAACACCCCGCAACGCCACCCCAAGATTGCAATGCGCCGCAGCTAAGCCCGGATTCAGCGCCAGCGCCTTCAGGTAACTCTCTATCGCAGACTCCACCTGCCCTGCACTTTGGAACGATGAACCCAACTCACAATACGCCTCTGAAAAATCCGGTTTGAGCTGCACCGCTTGTTGAAAACTTTCCAATGCTTCATCCATTTTGCCGATTTTTTGCAGCGCAATGCCAAGATTGTAGTGCGCCATCGGCACAGTTGGTGAAATGGCGATTACCCGGCGGCAGCATGTTTCCGCCTCCTTGTAGGCACCAAGCTGGCCGTTGATTGCACCAAGCAAAAACCATCCTTCGGGATCAGTCGAGTTCGCCTGGCACCAACGAGCACAAGCTTCCTTTGCCTTGGTCCATTGCCCACGTTGAATAAGCGCCATAATCTGCTGTTTCTCAACCAGCATCGGATATTCCTGACTTCCTCAAAATAAAAATATTGCCTATCACTGGCTTCCCTGCTTCCTGGCGCAGCTCCACGACTTCAACGCTGACCTCGCTGAACCCCGCATCTCTCGCCAGGCTTCTAATATATTTAGCTGCATGAGCGTAACGCCCCGTCCTATGCAATTCGTATCTATCTACGCCTTCAGCGGTTTCCGTTGAGAAGGCAAACACCCCCCCGCCCCTTAATGCTTTCTGGGCCAATTCGAAAACCCGCTGCAAGTCCCCAAAGTAAATAAAGACATCCGCCCACAGGAGCACATAGTAAGCGCAGGTGAGGTGGAAAGAGGGAGGGTGACATCCCCCAGCAGCAAATCATCATACACATTCCGCTTGCGTGTTATCTCCATCATGCGAGGAGAGAGTTCTACACCCACCAGGCGGCGCGCCAGATTGCGGAATAGCGGGCCGCATAGCCCTGTGCCGCATCCCAGGTCGAGCACATCCAGTTCCCTGGCTTCCTGGTCCAGAACGGGTAACAAGGCGTCAAACAGCTTTTCGGGTGTCCGATAACTCAAATCCTTCGTCAAATGCACATCGAAGTTTTCCGCGTAACCATCGAACAGTTCCTTGACATATTCGCCCGGCGACTGAACCGGCATTTCCGCCGCACCCAGAGTCGCCAGCATATAACGTGCATTTTCGTCCGGCTTGATTTCCATGACTCGGCGGAACAGCGCCTTCGCTTCATCCAGCAACCCCTTTGTTTTGTAAATACCGCCAAGGTGCGTGAGGGCTTCCGCATGGGTCGACGCTTGTTGAAGGACTTGCTGGAAGCATGCCTGGGCTTCATCCTTTTTGCCTTGCAGGTACATCAGGGTACCCAGGTTAAAGCGCGCGTCGACATAAGCGGGGTTAAGCTGCAAGGCATGCACATAGCAAGCCAGGGCTTCGTCATTTTTGTTCTGAGTCCGCAGTAACCCGGCCAGGTTATTGCAGGCTTCGGCATAGTTAGGCTGGAGTTGCAGGGCACAACGATAGCAGTTTGTCGCCTCTTCAATCTTCCCCTGGCCTTTCAGCAGATTGCCCAGGTTGTTGTAGCCTTCCGCGTAACCGGGCTGGAGCTGCAACGCCTGCCGATAAGCCGTTTCCGCCTCCCCCAGTTTCCCCTGGAACTTGAGCGCATTGCCAAGATTGTTATAGCCCCCCACGGAACCGGGTTGCAACGCGATCTCCTGGCGGCAGCAGTTTTCCGCCTCGACATATTCCGCCAGCATGCCGTGTATCGCGCCCAGCATTTTCCAGGCGTCCGCGTCACGCCGGTCCAGTTTGCAGACTTCGGCATACAAATTTTTCGCCTCACCCAATTGCTTGGCCTGGAAAAAAGCCAGCGCCTGTTTTTTCCTGGCGCGAGTTAACGGGTTTGTACCAGTCATGAGATTCACCAGAAATTATTCATGGAATTTATTGCCATTATCATCCAGCCATTGGCCATAAGCATTATTTTGAACCCAGAAAAGTTAGTCCACGAAAGGCACGAAAAGCACGAAATATTCAAAGAGATGCAGTACTGTAGATCGTTACCCAATGGGTGAATGACTTTGTCTGTTCAACCTTTTGATTTGTTTCGTGATTTTCGTGATTTTCGTGATTTTCGTGGATAAATAAAGGTTGAAACAACACAGATAGAAAAGCCCCTCGCAAGAGGGGCTTTTCTTACAGGCGAAGCAGGGTTATTCGCCTTTGCGACGCCGCCATCCAAGCCAGAAAAGCGCGGCCAGCAGAGTGCCTGGCAATACGGGATCAAACCAGGACCCGCCTATAGTGCAGCCACCCCCACCCGCACCACTCGATGAAGCCAGTTGCGGTACCGGGGTGAGAATACCCACCGGGTCATGGATAACGCCATCTACTGTACCATCCGCATCGCCAAAGCCGCCATCGGTAACCGTATAAGTCACTGTTTTAGCCGTATAGTCATAGACGGCCCCAGGGATCTCATGATAAACGCCGCTGCCATCCACCCAGTAAGCCTTGTCGTTAGCCTTTAAATTTGGCGCATCCAACACGATCGTTGCAGTCCTTTGTCCTGGCGGCAACGTTACGACAAACTGAACGAATCCACTCCCGGCAGTAAAACTGGCTGGCATACCGCTCGCTAGTGTGGCGGACGCCACCTCCTTCCAACCGCTGATCGCATACCCCTCCTGGGTCGCAGTTAAAACCGTATAGTTGGAAAATTTAATATCGAAGTTGGCATTGAAACCGGTAAACGGCCCGGCCACCATCGGGTAACCCGCTATTCCATCACCATTACCATCCTGTGAAGCAAACTTGTAAACAATACCTGCACTGGCTGGCACGGCTGAAGCAGAATAATCGGTGTTCCACACCAGGGCCACATCAATATCATTGTTACCGTTCCAATCGAACAGAATATGCGCGCCCAATTGACCCGCATTCACTGTAAAGGTCAGTGCGGGACCGGTCGATGCACAGACGGCTCCGCCATTGGCCCTTATTTCGGCTGCCGTGCAATCCGTATTGATGGTGTAGGTTCCCGGACCGAAAACGCGAATATCATGAGCTGTCCACGGATAGCCAAAAAACGGCACAGAGGATTGAAGGGTCATGTTGAACTTGGTGCCGGTCGAGGTCGTGTTGATATTGGTATCGTCATAAGTCCCCGTGACCGCAGTATCCCGCCCCACGTTGGCGCCCTTGGCATCGAGCATGGTAAATGCCGCCGTGAAGGGCACGGCACTGGCAGATTTGGTGGTGCTGGTAAAGGTGCTGCTCACCCCGCCGATGTTGAGCACGGTATTCACCGCAGCCACATTACTGTTCGCGGAGGTCTGCTGCACCGTCACGGTCTGGCCGTTAGCCACCGTACCCGAGGAACTGGTATAAGCACCCCCATTGATGGAATACAGGCCGCCACTGACTGAAATCGGCGTCGAAGGATCATTGATACCGCTCACCGTAATCGGATTCGAGGTCACTACCGTGTTCAGCGTAACCCCCGATTGGCTGACGAATGAAAATGCGTCGGGCGTGGTATCGGATGCGACCGTGGTGGTGGAGAAAGCCCCCGCCACCCCCCCGATCGTGAGGGTAGTGGTATCCGTGCTACTGAATGTCCCTACCGAGGTATGGCGGGCTTGTACGGTATCGCCAGGATTAAGGGTGCCCGTCACGCTGGTGTAGGTACCGCCATTGATTCGATACTCCCCGTTACTGACGGAGATACTCGTAGGCGAATTGTAACCCGTGGGTTGAATACTATTGGATTCAATGACGGTGCTTGGCGCAACACCGGTCTGCGCAGTGAAGCTGAAAGCATCGGGGACCAGGTCTGCAACGAAGGCCGTAGTACTGCTGAAGGTCTGGGTTAGCGTACCCACAGTCAGACGGGTGGTTGTCGTAACGCCACCGCCCGATGCCGCAGTGTGTCTCACTTGCACCGTATGATTATTTTTGATGGTCCCTGGCGCGCTTGTCCAGGCGCCGCCATCAATTGAATATTGTGAGCTTGCGGCCCCAGCAATGGAAATCGGGGTCGCGGTGTCAATCCCGGTGATGGTCACCGTATTGGACGAAGTTACGGCATTCTGCAGGGGGATCGTAGAAGTAAAGGTAAAGGCATCCGGGGTTGTATCAGTCCCGAGCGTGATCTTGGTCACCGTCATCGATTGGATATCGAAGTTGGCGTTAAAGCCACCGAACGGAGCACCAGCGTAGGAAAGCATGGGGTTACCGCCGATACCAGTGCCATAAGGAGAATTCAAAGGATCAACAACGAGAGGCGTTGTGGCGGAAGGGTTGGAATACTGACCAGCGCCCGCGATGGTGGTGGTGTTCCAAGTCGTGGTCGCGATGGCAAGGTTGCCCATCTTAATCGAGCCACCCATAGCGGGGTCTGTCGCGCCCGTCGTGCCATAAGTCCCATTGACGACGGCACCCACGCTCAAACCAGCGGCGCCAGCTGCGTTCATTGCACCGAACAAGCCTTGCGCGTCCAGTACGATAGAGACCGGAATGCCGTTGTTACCGTTCCAGTTAAAGCCCATGTTACCCAGCACCAGGGTGCCTGCGCCGCCTGCGCCGTTGCCGATCGCCTGCATGTTGATGCCCGTTGCCGTTGCAGGCAGCGTAGAGTTGCCGCTAAAGAACTGGAACGGCACCAGCGTACCCGTACCCGCACCCGTCGCCGTATCAAACGACATCGTACCGGTTATCCGGGTGCGATTACCGCTTTCATAGCCATACTTGTAAGACGTGTTCTGCATCACCTTGCCGCTCGGGTCCAGCATGGTGAACAGGCCAGTGAAGCTAAAATCAATGGTATCGGCGCTGGCCGTGGCCGACGCGCCCAAGGCAACCGCCACTGCTGCGCTCACAGCCGTTTTTTTCCATTGATTTGTGAATTTAGTGTCCATCGTTTCCATCCTCCAATAATGCTCTATGAGGCAATCTTCGTTGCCAAATTCGTTCTGTATCCGGCTGCGTTAAGTCGCAAACCCGCTAGAATTTCAGGGTATAGGCGAGATCCCAGGACTGCTGACGCATGGTCATGCCCGCATAGCCGGATCCTCCGGTGCCTGTTGTTGGCCCCTCCAGAAAAATATTGGGGGAATACATGTAGGCAAAGGTCACCAGGCCCTCGCTGCCAAAACCCAGGATGGATTGCTCACCCATGTTGTAGGTAAACCCCGTTGTGTAATGCCTTTCCGTCGTAACCGGCGCCAAAAGCGAGAACAGGAGTTGTTCCTTGTCAATCGGCGTTTTTCCGTAATTGAAACCCGCCCGAAGAACCCATTTGTCATTGGGCTTGTATGCCACACCCAGCTTGTAAACGGTTTGAGAGTGCCAGCCAAAGCCGGCGCCCTGCGGATTCCCCAACGAAGTAACGCCACCCGTGGAATCAATGTTCAACTGGGTCTGATCCGGCCCACGATTGGCAAAAGCCGGGACATTGCCGTACATGATCCTTTCTATATCCAGGGCAACAGTCAGGTTCTCAACCGGCTTGACGCCTATACCTACGGCATAATTCGCGGGGATATCGAATTTCCCGTTCTCGGCGAACAAACCCCTGTAATGCTCGAATTTCTGCATGTACACCTTGGTGGCGTAAGTTGCTCCCAGGGTAATGCGTTTATCGAAGTAATGCCCCATCCAGCCAATACGCGCACCCATGCCATTGGCAAAATCGTGCCCATTGCCCGTCAAATAGTCAGGGCTTGCAGAAAAAGACTTGAAATTTTCCAAACCCTGCGCCAGAAAGCGCTGCCGAGCCGGCACGATGGAAGCGCCCAAGGTGTTCGTTTCGTTAACCTTGTACGCGGCCGTAATCGGGACAATCAACTGGACCATGTCCGTTCCCAGGTAGTTATACCCAGTGCCGAAAAAATTGGGCTTGTAGGTCACACCGCCGCCACCGGCAGGCAGGGCCGCAAAACCGACAGTCAGCTTATCGTCAAAAGGCCATACGAATCCCATGGAAGGCAACAGGTACCAGTTAACCTCACTGTTCTGCCAGGTTGCATTCCCGTTTGCATCAGGCGGAGTACCTGACATGACGGTTGTCGCCGCGCTTCTCGGCGGATGAAGCAAAGCTGCGCCCATATCGAACTGAGGCCGATCCAAGTCGCCCAGGCAGGCGGGGTTGCCTCCCACGCACATCGAATCCTGCGGCGAGGTCACGCCTACACCGCCCATTCCAATTGAGCCAGCGCCAAAGCCGATCATGAAAGAGCCGTTGGTGGCGAATGCGCTTGTTGAACCCGACAGCAAACCAATAATGGCCGCAGCCAACAATCGATTGGACTTGATTCTCATGCTTCCTCCTGAAACATCATTATTTTTAAAATTCCGCCAATTCATAACAGCGCTCTTCACGTTTGCCCCCCGACCGAAACAAGCGCCCTTCACATTTGCCCCCTCGCCCCCGTGCGGGAGAGGGTTGGGGAGAGGGCAGCCCGCCTTCGGCAGAGGGTAGTACGCTTGAGGAAGAGGGCTTCATGGCGC
>VFSW01015066.1_pt1 | contig 10656 bp, 9 predicted proteins | sample 5358111 | NCBI WGS metagenome assembly VFSW01 (sample SAMN11554181, study PRJNA540505) | mine drainage metagenome | isolation source: sediment from site ElyBrook_90M | place: USA: Ely Copper Mine, Vershire, VT | collected 2017
TTCGAGCGCTACGCCGACCGGACCGCCATCATCGACGACGATGGCAGCTACACCTACGCCGAGCTGGCCAGCGCCTCGGAGCGGGTCGCGCTCAACCTGCTGGACCTGGGGCTGCGGCCGGGCGACCGGATCGTCACCCAGCTCCCGAAAACCCGGCTGTTCGCCTCGTTCTACTTCGCATTGCAGCGGATCGGCGCGATCCCGATCATGGCGCTGCCCGTGCACCGGTTCCGCGAGCTACGGCAGTTCGTCGCGCTCTCCGGCGCCGTCGCGGCCGCGGCGCCCGCCCCCCCCCGGGACCCGGCTTTAGCCGAACTGCACCGCCGGGTAAGGGCGGAGCAGCCGCAGCTGCGATTTTCGATATTGCAATTTGGAAGCAGCGGCGCGGACGGCGAGTTCGTATCCCTGGAAGAGCTGCACGAACGGCGGCCCCATGAGCACACCACCGCCGACCTGGACGCGATCCTGGCCGCGATCGACCCCGACGAGCCGGCGGTCTTCCAGCTCTCCGGCGGCACCACCGGGATCCCGAAGCTGATCCCGCGGACCCACAACGACTACACCTACAACTCCAAGATGGCCGTGTCGGTCTGCGATGTGCGTGCTGGCGACGTGCTCCTCGATGTGCTGCCGATCGCGCACAACCTGCCGCTGGCCTGCCCCGGGATGCAGGGTTTCCTGCTCCGCGGCGCCACCGTCCGGATGTCGATGTCCACCAGGGGAGCGGACGTGTTCGCGGCGATCGACCGGGACCAGGTCACCCACATCCACGTGGTACCAGCGCTGCTGATCCGCTGGATCAACGACCCGGCCGCCGCCGGCCACGATCTGGGGTCGGTGCGGGTGATCCAGAGCGGCGGGCAGCGGCTGCAGCCCGAGACCAGGCAACGGACCGAGCGGGTATTCCGCGACGTGACCGTGCAGGAGAACTTCGGCATGGCCGAGGGGCTGCTGATGTTCGTCCGGCTGGACGACCCGCCCGAGGTCCGGCTGGAGACCGTGGGCCGGCCGATCTGCCCCGACGATGAGGTCCGGCTGGTCAGCGAGGACGGCCTGGACGTGGCTGACGGCGAGATCGGGGAGCTGCTCGCCCGTGGTCCGTACACGCTGCGCGGTTACTACAACGCTCCGGAGCACAATCAGCGGGCGTTCACGCCCGACGGCTTCTACCGGTCCGGCGACCTGATGTGGCGGCATCCCAGCGGCAACTACGTCGTGGCCGGGCGGACCAAGGACCTGATCAACCGGGGCGGGGAGAAGATCTCGGCGGAGGAGATCGAGAACCTGATCCTCGGCCACCCGGCCGTGCTCAACGTGGCCTGCGTAGCCGTCCCCGATCCCGGCCTCGGCGAGCGGATGTGCGCCTGCGTGATCCTGCGCGAGGGGCACGACATCGATCTGGCGGAGCTGACCGGGTTCCTGGCGCGGGAGGAGATCGCCCGGCACAAGTTCCCGGAACGGCTCGCCATCTTCGACAGCTTCCCGCTGTCGCCCGTCGGCAAGGTCTCTAAGAAGGACCTGGCACGAGAACTCGCGGACAAACCTGACCTTGTGAAGGAGGCCAGATGAGGCGCGTGGACCTGCACGCCTACCCGGGCACCGCGGAGTGGATCGCGTCGCAGGGCCGGTACGTGGAGCCGCTCAGCCGCTACTGGCGCCGTAACTGGGTCGCCAAGACCGAGGCCGAAGTGGTGGCGGACTTCCGGGCTCACGAGATCGAGGCCGTGCTGGTCGCGTTCGACATCGAGTCGGTGACCGGGGCGCCGGCCTGCGGCAGCGACTATGTGGCCGCGATGGCCGGGCGGTATCCGGATACGTTCCTCGGCGCCTGGGGCACCGTCGATCCGCTCCTCGGCGGGCAGGCCGCCGCCGACGCGGAGCGCGCGGTGCGCCAGCTTGGCGTGCTCGGCTTCCACTTCCACCCGATCATGGGGCGGTATTCGGTGGACGACCTGGCGTACGCGCCGCTGTTCGAGGCCATCGCCGGGCTCGGCGTGCCGGTCATGATCGACGTCGGCACCACCGGGATGGGCGCCGGGATGCCGGGCGGCGACGGGGCGCTGATCCGGCACGCGCACCCGGCATCGGTCGACGTGCTGGCCGCGCGGTTCCCCGGCCTGAAGATCATCGCGGCGCATCCGGGCTGGCCCTGGGTGGAGGAGATGACGGCGGTCGCGCTGCACAAGGGCAATGTCTTCTGGGAGCTGTCCGGCTGGGCTCCCAAGCACTTCCCGGCCTCGCTCAAGACCGATATCCGCGGCCGGCTCCAGGACAAGATCATGTTCGGCTCGGACTATCCCAGCATGCCGTTCGAGCGGATCCTGCGGGAATGGGACGAGCTGGGTTACTCGCAGGAGGTCATGGATAAGGTGTTCCACGCCAACGCCGAGCGGATCCTTTCGCTCCCGGCCAGGGTCCGTCAATCATGAGCCCGCCAGTCATGAGCGGCTCCCGGCCGGTCGCCCTGATTACCGGAGCGGCGCGCGGCATCGGCGCGGCGGCGGCGCTGGCGCTGGCCTCGCGTGGCCACGATGTGGTGATCAACTACTCGGTCAGCGAGGACGCCGCGGCCGAAGTGGCGCAGAAGGCGCGGGCCAGCGGGGTCGCGGCGCTGACCGTCCGGGCCGACGTGGCCGACGAGGCGGCGGTGCTGGAGCTGGTCGCCGCGGCGCGGGCCGAGTTCGGCCGGCTCGACGCGCTGGTCAACAACGCCGGGGTCACGGTCGACGTGCCGCCTTCGGATCTCGACGGGCTGGACCTGGCCGGCTGGGACCGGGTGTTCGCGGTCAACGTCCGGGGCATGTTCTGCGTCACCAGGGCATGCGTCCCGTTGCTCCGGGCCGCGCCGGCGGCGGCGATCGTGAACACGGCCAGCATCGTCGGCCTGCGGCCGGGACCGCAGCCGTTCCCGTACGCGGCCTCGAAGGCGGCGGTGGTGAACCTGACCCGGACCCTGGCCGGGGCGCTCGGCCCGGCGATCCGGGTCAACGCGGTCGCGCCCGGCTGGATGGAGGGCGACTGGATGCGGGAACGGCTCGGCGAGAACTACGACCGGCTGATGGAGCGGCGGGCCCGGGCGACGCCGCTGCGCCGGTGCGTTACGCCGGAGGACGTGGCAGCCACTATGGTTTCGTTGCTGCTTGATAATCCTTTCGTTACCGGCGAGGTGGTGGTGGTCGATGGCGGCTTCAGCGCGACCACCTAATGGCGCGGTCGCGCGGCTGATCGAGCTGGGCTTCTCCCAGTACGAGGCCCAGGCCTACGTGGGGCTGCTGGGGCGGGAGCCGATGACCGGTTACGCGCTCTCCAACGCCACCGGGATCCCGCAGCCGAAGGTCTACGAGACGCTGCGGCGGCTGACCGCCAAGGGCGTCATCGCCTCGATCGAGGGCGAGCCGGCCCGGTTCGTCGCCGTCCCCGCCGACCAGGTGCTCAGCGATCTTGAGGACACCTTCCGCGACCGGCTGGCCGGCGCCCAGCGGGAGCTGGCCCAGGCCAGCGAGACCAGCGAGCCGGACGGATTCCGGGTGCTGCGCTCGCTGCGCCGCTGGGCCGAGATCGCCCAGCGCGCCGTCGACGTGATCGACGGCGCGCAGAAGCACGTGTATGTCTCTCTGAACTGCCCCGATCCCCGGCTCGTTGCCGCCGCGCTGAGCCGCGCCGACGAGCGCGGCGTAGCCTGCGACGTGCTCCATTTCGGCGGGTCGATCGTGGACCTGCGGCACGGCCGCACGATCGGGCACGACAGCACCCGTGGCGTCGTCTACCGCTGGCACCAGGCCAGGCACATGGCCGTGGTAGCGGACAGTACCGAGGTGGTCTGGGCCGTCGCCTACGACGGCGCCCGCTGGGACGCGCTGGCGGGCACCGACCGGCTGCTCGCCGCGCTCGCCAAGGGCTACATCCGGCACGACATCTACGTCCAGCAGATCTGGAACGACTTCCACGACGAGCTGACCGAGCGCTACGGCCCCGGCATGCAGCACCTGGTCGGCGAACTCTCCGCGCTGACGCCGACAACCGCGCGAGCGGGGCACGATGGCGAGGACCAAGCTGGCAGCCGCGAGGCGCGAGGCGGCCGCCGCGGCCGCACCGCCTAGGACCAGGGCGCACCGGGCCAGCGGCGTCCGGGACCTGGCCGTGCTCGCGCTATCGCCGTGAGCATTGGATCCGGTCGGCCAGATCTCGGCTCGGCGTCAGCGTCCCGTGTTGGCCGCGTCGTACCGCTCAATCACGCTCGCGGGTATCCGCCCGCGGTCGCTGACTGACAAGCCCTGGCCCTTCGCCCATGCGCGGATAGCCCCGCTGCGCTGCCGGCTGGTAGTAGTCCGGGTCGCGCGGCGGAGCTGTCCTCGGCCGGCCCTGCGGGCGTGTTCGATGAACGGGGCCAGCTGCGCACGGAACGCTTTGGCGTTCTTCTTGCTCAGGTCGATCTCGTACTCCGAGCCGCCGAACACGAACCGCACGGTCTCGTCTGCCGTGCCGCCATCAAGATCATCTTGCAGGGCGACGGTTATCTTTTGGGCCATCTCGACCTCCATGAGCTGTCATGGGCTATCTGCACGGTACAGACCGATGACCTGCTGTCATAGCCGAAACGCCGCAGGTCGCCATCTATCCGGCCGATGAATTTGCCGCTCATTCCCGGCCGCGGTCGCCGGGAAATCCGCGAGGGGCGGGAACTGTCCGGCCGGACCCGGATACCCGGCCGGCGGCGCCTGGCGACGCCAGCTAGAATTTTAGTTGCGGTAAGCAAGTTCCTGGGTATCAAACCGGGTGTGAGCGTGATGCACGGGACAAACGAAGGACCGTCGCAGCGCAGCGGAGCGACGACGGTAACGACGCGGACCCCCGCGTCCCCGCCCGAGCGGTACAAGTGGGTGGCGCTTTCCAACACCACGCTGGCGATCTCGATGGCCACGATCGACGGCTCGATCGTGATCATCGCGCTGCCGGCCATCTTCCGGGGCATCCATCTCAATCCGTTCGCGCCGGGCAACATCAGCTATCTGCTCTGGCTGATCATGGGCTACCTGCTCGTCCAGGCGGTCCTGGTGGTGAGCCTGGGCCGGCTCGGCGACATGTTCGGCCGGGTGCGGATCTACAACCTGGGTTTCGCGGTATTCGCGGCCGCCTCGGTGTTGCTCTCCTTCGACCCATTTTCCGGATCCGGGGGGGCTTTGTGGCTGATCGGCTGGCGGGTGGTGCAGGCCGTCGGCGGCGCGATGCTGATGGCGAATTCCGCCGCGATCCTGACCGACGCGTTCCCGGCCCGGCAGCGCGGCATGGCGCTCGGCATCAACCAGGTCGCCGGGATCTCCGGGCAGTTCATCGGGCTGCTGCTGGGCGGGCTACTGGCCCAGTGGGACTGGCGCGCGGTCTTCTGGGTAAGTGTGCCGGTCGGGCTGGCGGGCACGATCTGGTCGTATCGGTCGCTGCGCGAGATCGCCACCACGAGGCGGGCCAGGATCTACTGGGCCGGGAATCTCACGTTCGCCATCGGCGCCGGGGCGCTGCTGGTCGCGATCACCTACGGCATCCAACCCTACGGCGGGCATCCGACCGGGTGGACGAACCCGTGGGTGCTGGCCGGGCTGATCGGCGGCGCTTCCCTACTGGTCCTGTTCGGCTTCGTCGAGACCAGGGTCGCCGCGCCGATGTTCCGGATGGCACTGTTCAAGAGCAGGGCGTGCGCGGCCGGTAACGCCGCGGCCCTGCTCGGCTCGACCGCCCGCGGCGGGCTGCAATTCATGCTGGTGATCTGGCTGGCCGGGATCTGGCTGCCGCTGCACGGCTATAATTACGCCGACACCCCGCTCTGGGCCGGCATCTACATGCTGCCGCTAACCGCGGGTTTCCTGCTCGCCGGGCCGGTGTCGGGGTACCTTTCGGACCGGTTCGGGCAGCGCCGGTTCGCCACGGCGGGGCTGCTGGTGGTGGCGGCCGCCTTCATCGGGCTGATGCTGCTGCCGGCCGATTTTCCGTACTGGGCGTTCGCGCTGATCCTGTTCGGGAACGGGATCGGCAACGGGCTGTTCGCCTCCCCCAACACCTCCGCGATCATGTCCAGCGTGCCCGCCCGCGAGCGGGGGGTCGCGTCCGGCATGCGATCCACGTTCCAGAACTCGGGGATGTCGCTGTCGATCGGGATCTTCTTCTCGCTGATGGTGATCGGGCTGGCCAGCGCCCTGCCGGCCGCGCTCACCGCCGGGCTGACCGCTCAGGGCGTCCCGGCCGCCGCCGCCGCGAGGGTCGCGCACCTGCCGCCGGTAAGCGCGCTGTTCGCCGCGCTGCTTGGCTACAACCCGATCCGGACCATGCTCGGCCCCACCGGCGTGCTGCACTCGCTGCCGGCCGCGAACGTCACGGCACTGACCGGACGGCAGTTCTTCCCGCAGCTGATCTCGTCCGCCTTCCATCATGGACTGGTCATAGTGTTCTCCGCCGCCGCAGCGATGGCACTGATCGGAGCGCTGGTCTCCTTCCTGCGCGGCGGCCGCTTCTATTACGACGACCCCGACTCACCGCCCGCCCCGGTCGCGGCGGAGCAGCTGGCCGGAGCGGCGCGCGCGGCCGGAGCGGCACACGGGGCTGCACCCGTCTCCGGCGGCCCCATGGCGGGCCGGAGTGGCGCGGCGCTGCGCCTGCTCGGACCCGGCTGGAGCGGCTTCCTGGCGGTGATCTTCATGGCCGGCCTGGTCCTGCCAGCCTGGTGGCTGGCCACGCCGTTCCCCGGCTGGCTGCCGGGCCTCGGGGCGTACCCGAGCGCTTACATCGGCGACACCGCGTTGCTCCCGGCGGGCTGCCTGATCCTGCTCCTGGGTATCCGCCAGCTCCCGCCAGTCAGCCGGGAGAAGGCGGCGGTGATCGTCAGCGCCGGCCTGGCCGCGGCGCTCTCTGTCGCCATGCAGGCGGAGTGGCTCGACGATCCGACCACCCAGCTGAACTGGACGATGCCCCGTGTCGGCTACTTCAACGCGGCGGGGTGGTGGCATGCCGGCTACACCACGGCGATGAGCGCGATCGTGATCGGCCTGATCGCGCTCTTCGTGGCCAGGGTCCGGGCGGCCCGCCTGGCCGGCCGGAAGATCGCGGGCGAGCTCTCCTCGGGCACCGGGGCGGCGATCGCGCTTACCGCGCTCGGCTCGTACGCGGCGCTGGTCGCGCGGGACGACTTCTTCGGCCCGATCCGCCGCTCGGCGGCGACCTCCCTGGGCCTGGTCGCGTTCGCCTTCCTGCTGGCCGGGCTGCTGATCTGGTTCGCCTACGGCCGGCTTTCGGTCGTGCTGGCGAGCCCGGCGCTGGTGGCGGTCGGTGGCAGCATCGTGGTTCTCAGCTTCGCGATGTCGCCTACGGTCACCAAGATCTTCGTCGGCGCGCTGATGGCGGCGGCCTGCTGCGCTATCGCCGCGATCCTGCGCGATCGAGGGCCGAGCCGTCCGCATCTGGGTCACTGACGGCTGTCTGCCTTATGGCGGGGTCCGCGACTCCGGGCCGGCTCGCGCAGCCCCCGCCGACAGTCGCCCGCTGACGGGACGTCGCCGAGTTAGATAGTCATCTGTTGCGCAAGGAAATCTCGTCAGACTCGGCGATGTTGTCGGCCTCGACGGCGCGCAGGCCTTCGCCTAGACGGTCGCGAGCCTGCCGCAGGAGCTTGAGCGAGTTGGTGGAATGACTCCTGGCAGCGGCGCGCTCCAGATCGGCCCCGTGCTGTTCGATCAGGTGCGCCTGCAGGGCGGCGGCGACTTCGTCGGCCGCCTTCAGTGCGTGGTAGATCGCGAGGTCTCGTGCGGTGTCGTCAACCATACGGCCAGTATCCCCCGCAACTGGCGCCGCATCCTCGGGGCCGCCGAGTCGGCGGAGCCTTGACCCACGTGGACATTTATTCTATAACTTATAGAACAAATGGAAGGAGCTACTGTTGCTCAGCATCGGACCGGGCGGCGCCGCCGGGGCGAGCCGGACGGGACGTCGCGGCGGCCCGGGGCGTTCTCCTGGGTCCGGGGACCTCGCGCTCGGGTCCGTGGCCGCCCTTGTCATTCCTGCCGCTGTCCACCAGCCAGCCAACCGCGCCGCATCTCCTGCGGAACATGCTGGTCAGCGGTCAATTCCCGGATTCGGTCCAAGCCGTGACCCGGGCTGGCGATCCTGCTGCCGCCGGGGCGGCGATGGGTCCGTACTACCCGCGGGCGACGATCTGCCCGCTGAGCGTCCTCACCGCTAAAGGCCCGCAGGCGTGCGCTCACCACAGCTGACGCTGGAGACCGATCCCCGCGGCCGGGCTCCAGATGCGACGAGAGGAGTGCGATGAGCGCAACGGCTATCCGGCTTACGCGCAATGCCAGATTTGCCATGGGGGGCATGCGGCCGTGGAAGGTCGTGATTGACGGGAGCGTCGCCGGCTCGATCGCGCATGGCGAGCAAATCGAGCTGCCGGTCGATCCGGGTCATCACGCATTGCACCTGGAGTCGTCCGGGCCGCTCCGGAGCCCTGAACGCTCTTTCGAGGTCCGCGAAGGGCAGGTCGCCGGATTCTCGTGTCGCTCGCGGCCCTTCGGTGCCCTGGTGGTGCCATCTCTGCCCGTTGCCCTGCTCAAACACGATTTCTGGATCATTCTCAGGAGCGCCGAATGAGACCACCAGGCCCGGGCCAGGGACCGGCCGGGCAACCGCCGGCCGGGCAACCGCCGGCCGGGCCGGAGCGGTCATCCGATCCCGGTACGGCGGCCTCGCCCGCACCGCCGTCCGGCGCTGATGAGGCTGGCGGCCGGGGGCCGGCCGCGGCGGTGGAGGTCAGCCACCTGAGCAAGAGTTTCGGCGGGCGGGCCGCTGTGGAGGACGTGTCGTTCAGCGTCGCCCCCGGTGAGGTATTCGGGTTCCTGGGACCGAACGGGGCGGGCAAGACGACGACGGTGCGGATCCTGGGCACGCTGATCGCGCCGACGTCCGGGTCGGCGACGGTGGCGGGTATCCCGCTGAGCCCGGCCAACGGGGCAGAGATCCGGCAGCGGATCTCGATCATGCCGGAGGCCCCCGGCCTGTACCTGCGGCTGACGGTGACTGAGAACCTGCGGTTCTTCGCGCGCCTGTACGGCCTGCCGCGCCGCGAGGTGCGGATCGGCGAGGCCCTGGCGGCGGTCGGCCTCAGTGACCGCGCGGACGACCTGTGCGGGAGCCTGTCCAAGGGCCTGCGGCAGCGGGCCGCCCTGGCCCGCACGCTGCTCAATGATCCGGCGGTGATGTTCCTGGATGAGCCGACCTCAGGCCTGGACCCGGTGGCGGCGCACGAGGTGCACGGCCTGATCGGAGCGCTGCGGGACCGCGGCGTCACCGTCTTCCTCACCACCCACCGGCTGGATGAGGCCGAACGGCTGTGTGATCGGGTCGCCATCATGAACACCAGCCTGCGGACCATCGGCCGGCCCGACGAGCTGCGCCAGATGCTGTTTAGCAGGTCACTCGCCGTCACGACCGCCGCGCCGCTGGCCAGCCCCGATCAGGTATTCACGGGCCTGCCAGCCGTCCAGGGCTGGCGACCCGCCGATCCGGCCGGTGGCGGCGGCACGGCCGACTACGTCCTGGCCGTGTCAGATCCGGCGCGAGCCGCACCCGGCGTGACCCGGGCCCTGGTCGGCGCCGGGGCCGATGTGCTGTCGATCACCGAGTCGCGGCACACCCTGGAGGATGTCTACCTGGAACTGATCGAGGATCAGGAGAGCCGGTCACGATGAGCATCAGCGCAGCCCGAGTCGGCGCCGTCATCCGCAAGGAACTCACCGAGTTCCGGCGCAGCCGGTTCATCGTGGTCACGATGGGGATCCTCCCGGTCATCTTCCTCGCCGTCCCCACCGCCACCATCCTCGCGCTGAGAATCACGGTGTCGAGCGCTCAGCTGGACAAGCGGATCGGCTTCGCGCTGCTGTACCTGCTGCTGATCCCGGTCCTGGTCCCGTCAACGATCGCCGCGTACTCGGTGGCCGGCGAGCGCGAGCAGGAAACCCTGGAGCCGGTGCTGACCACACCCGTCCGCCGCGAGGAACTGCTCATCGGCAAGGCCGCCGCGGCCCTTATCCCCGCGATCGGCGTCGCGTACCTTATGCTCGGCGTCTTCCTGGCGGTCGTGCGATTCGGCGCCACCGCGGTGATGGCAGCGGCCGTGTGGCACGCCCCGGAACTGCTCGCTGAGGTCATCTTCATCCCGCTGCTAGCCGGCTGGGCGATCTGGGTCGGCCTGGCGATCTCCTCAAAAGCCAGCGACATCCGCATCGCCCAGCAACTCAGCGTGCTAGCCAGCCTGCCGCCACTCGCCCTGACAGCGCTGATATCACTCCAGGTAATCAATTCGACGCTGCTGCTCACCGCCTCACTCGCCGCGGCCCTCCTGCTGATCGACTGCGCCGCCTACCTGATCGTGTCCAGACTCTTCGACCGCGAGCGCCTGGTCACAGGGACCAAACCCACCGGTGGCGGCACTACCGCCCCCGAGCGCAGGATCAGGCTGCGGCGGGAGTGACCCGGCCGGGCACCAGCACAGCCTGTCACCGGTGATCCTGGAGTCGTCATGCTGCTCACTATCGAACCCGACGGCCCCGTACCGATCTACCAGCAGATCAGGGACCAGATCGTGGAGGCTATCGCCGGCGGCCAGCAGCCGGC
>VFSW01015067.1_pt1 | contig 10655 bp, 10 predicted proteins | sample 5358111 | NCBI WGS metagenome assembly VFSW01 (sample SAMN11554181, study PRJNA540505) | mine drainage metagenome | isolation source: sediment from site ElyBrook_90M | place: USA: Ely Copper Mine, Vershire, VT | collected 2017
TCCGCCGTACTTGGTGATTGGTTTCATCGGTCCCGTCATCCAGATATCGAACAGCTCCTTTTGGTCCTGATCGATGTATTTTGCAAATTTGCGTATAGGCGGAACGACATTGAACTCCTCATAGTATTCCCGCGCCTTGAGGATATGAGACCACTTTTCATCGCTTAATTCATACCCGTCCGCCTCTGCCATGGCACGACCGATCTCCGGCGTCCAATCCAGCATGTCCTCAAGGTATCCATCTCCATCGCGTGCTGGTATTTTCATATTCTGCTCCTAAATAATCATTGGTTTTAATGGAATCGGCTATTGCCTGCCGGAAGGTTGCTGCATGCCTGAAGTTCAGTCGTCTCCCAGTTCCGGAGCAGGGTCGCGAATCTGGTTAAGTAAATCCTCGGCATCAAATTCCGTCTCGGCATGAATCATCTTGATCATCGTGGGGGAACCCACGACCAGTTCGATGCGCAATTGTTTGACTCTGGCCGAAGCATCCCGGTAGACGTCATGCTGTTCCAGCTTTTTCAGTTGCCGAAATGGAAAATCGGTCACGTGGTAGATATAGTAGGGCATGGTTACCTCGTTCGATTTTACTCAAGATACGCGCTGTATCACGCGCTTGGACGTTTCAAAAAAGTGATGACGTTGGAACCGGGAGCATTCTTGCTGGCGCAGCTACCCTCGCCAACACCGGCATTCTGCTCGGCCTCGTGCAACAGGTTGATCACGTCCACATAATGTTTCTGTTTCACCATCATCAGTGCGGTGAATCCACCCTCATTGCATGCAAGCACATCCGCACCTGCATTCAAGAGCGCTTCAACCACCGCAGTTTCGCCGTAACCCGCAGCCAGCATCAATGGCCGCACACCATAACCGATGGCGGCCTCGATGTTTGCGCCGGCATCGATCAGTACTTGAACGACGTCGGCAAAGCCGTGCTTCAGCTCCGCGTTGTAGACTGCTTTGGACAGCGGGGTCCATCCTCGCTCGTCGCACGCATTGACGTCCGCCCCGCCCCCGATCAAAGCTTGCACCATAGCCAGGTCACCCGCATGCGCAGCCATCATCAGAACCGTTGCATTCTCACCGTCGCGAGAATTGGCATCTGCCCCCGCCGCCAGCATCAGATGGGCAGAAGCGCTATCACCTGCTTTTACTGCATCGATCAAATCTGTGTCCATGCTGTCCTCCGTGTAGTCTACTTCTGAACGGTATTTTGCAAAGCGTGACGAATCGCTTCGGGAGCCTTCATGATGTTCATGAAGCTGTTCTTGCCCATCATGCTCAGATCCGGGAAGTCGATGGCGATGCGGAAGCGCGCATACAGCGCATAGACCTTGTTGCCGGAGACCAGCACTTCGTAAGGCAGGTACGCAGTCGATTTAACATCGTGAAAATCGATCTCGTTCATGATGTACTGATCGTCCATATACTTGTTGTCGTCGCCGCCTTTCAGCGCAACGCCAAAAACACTTTCCTGCTTGCCCGGAATATCGACACGGTAGACTTTGGATACGCCGTTCTTGTTGCTTGCCAGCTTGGTATCCACCGCCTTTACCGCCTCTTCGTAGCTGCCGTATTCGGCCAGCACGCTGGGGTCAGTGAAATATTCCATGCCTATCATGTAGTGATATCCGCGCGCCTGTTTTGCCGTCATGCCCTGCGCACCGAATTCCTCCACCTTACCCAATGCAGTTGCCAACGATGCCGCCACGCCGCTCAAGTCGCCCTGCATGCGATACACGTTTGCCATATAAACCGGATTGGTGTAGCTCACCTGTATTTCTTTGCCAACTTCGGTGATCGAGACGCGCTGCACTGCCCCGTACCCGCCAAACTCCGAAGCTGCCGCATTTTTCTTCAACTCATCGTTGGTGACGATGATGATGTCGGCACCTGCATACGGTGCATATTCTCCGGCCACGGTGAAACCGGCTGTCGTCAGTGCCGTTTTCACCTGAGCCGATTTTTCGGCAACTGTTCCCGCGCTTTTCGAAGCCAGCACAAATGGCTTGAGTATCACATCCGCGGCCTGTGCGTTCGCGCTTATGAACAGAAACAACACTGGCAACAACATACTTCTGATTGTCATACTCATCATCTTTTCTCTCCCTGTTGTTATCGGACTTGGACTGCTTATTATGATTTTTGCGGATGGAACCAGGCCAGCTTTTCCCTAAGTGCGACTACTCCGCCGACGATGATGAGAGTCGGTGCCTGCGGCTTTTCGCGCTCGGCGATGCCGGGCAGTGTCGCCAAGGTGCCGGTGAAGACGCGCTGATTTTGTGTGGTGCCCTGTTGCACGATGGCAATAGGTGTGGTGTCAGGCATGCCATGCTTGATGAGTTCGCCACACAGAGTGTCCAGTCCATGCAACCCCATGTACACCACGACGGTCTGCTTGGGACGCGCCAGTGCATCCCAATCCAGATTCATGGTGCCATCCTTGAGATGCCCGGTCACGAACATGCAGGATTGCGCATAGTCGCGATGCGTCAGCGGAATGCCCGCGTATGAGGCCACACCGGAAGCTGCAGTAATGCCGGGCACCACCTGGAACGGAATGCCTTCTGCTGCCAGGGTCTCGATCTCTTCGCCGCCGCGGCCGAAGATGAACGGGTCGCCGCCCTTCAGGCGCAGCACGCGTTTGCCTTCCTTGGCCAGCCTTACCAGCAGTTCGTTGATCTCTTCCTGCCGCAATGTATGGTCAGCGCGCTTCTTGCCAACAAAGATGCGCTCTGCATCACGCCGCGTCATATCGACGATGGGCTTGGATACAAGATTGTCGTATACCACTACATCCGCTTTCTGCATCAGGCGCAATGCGCGGAAGGTCAGCAAGTCCGGATCTCCGGGGCCTGCACCGACCAGATATACCTCGCCACGCTGGATGTTGTCCTCATGGGCCAGCATCTTCTGCAACATGGCTTCCGCACCGGCCTCATCCCCGGTCAGCACCTTCTCTGCGACCACGCCTTCCAGCGCGTTCTCCCAGAATATGCGGCGTTTCGCCGGATTGATGACACGCGTTTTGACCAGTTCGCGGAAGCGTTCGGCAAATGCAGCCAGTCGGCTGTAGTTTTGCGGAATGATCGTTTCCAGCTTGCCGCGCATCATGCGTGTCAGCACCGGCGATGCGCCACCGCTGGAAAATGCGATCATCAATGGAGAACGGTCCAGGATGGCGGGCATGATGATCGAGCACAGCTCGGGGTCATCGACCACGTTGACCGGAATATTGCGCGCTTGCGCCAATTCGGAAACCTGCTTGTTGACGCTACGATCATTGGTCGCAGCAATGATCAGCGTCACACCTTCCAGATGTGATGGGTCGAATCTCGCAACGACAGGTTGAACATGTTGTTGCTTCACCAATGAGGGATCAATCTCGGGTGCTACCACGCGCACGATCGCGCCTGCCTCCAGCAACACCCCCGCCTTGCGTTTGGCGACTTCGCCGCCACCGACCACAAGGCACAGTTTGCCTTTGACGTTATGAAATACGGGCAGGAAATCCACGTTATCCCTTGACTGCTTTGAGGATCAACGGCACCAGTGCTTCAGGCAGCTTGATCTTGCCTGCCAATGCGAAATCGTGCGCGCGGGAAGACATCTTGTTCCAGGTCTTTTTGATGATCTCTATCCACTTGGCTTCGTCATACTCCGGATGGCCGCTGGCAAAACCGATCATGTAATACTCAATGAACACCAGATCCACCACGTCTTCCATCAACTGAGTCTCCGGATTGACCTTGAGTGCTTTCTTGCTGATGATCGTTTTTACACGATCTATCATTTCGTCGTCGTAGCCAACCTGCTTCATCAGATTGCCGGCGGTCTCGGCGTGGAACTTGTACAAGCCGGTGCGCCACTGCAGATAACCATTGCGATCCATGGGGAAGTTGCTGCGCGGACTTTTCCAGCGCTGGATGTGCTGGGCGCGCACGGCGAGTTTTACAGCTTCTGATGCTTCAGGCACATAACGTTCCTGCATATCGGTCATGCGTTGTGCGTACAGCAATTCCTTTGGATATTCCTTGCCATTGGACATTTCCTTGTTCGGGTCTTCGGCATTCGCCTTGTCAAAGGCAGCGATGGCGGCTTGATAGCGTTCTTGAGTCATAGTGCTTTCTCGTTGGTTAATGTGGATGCCGTTTGCTGTTCCTTGCATCGCCGCACAAAAGCGACGAAACGGGTAGCCCAGTAGCAACTGCCGATGGTGCGCAGATGGGTATAGGAAGCCAGCAGGTTATGCACGATAAGCCCGTCCCGGTCTCCATCGATGCCATAACCGCGCTCGACATGGTAAGCGAAGCGGCTATCCGGCGGAAGGTTCTCCAGGCTGGAATAGTGAAACTCGTGCGCTTTGATCTGTTTGGCGGGTGTACTCGGTCGCGGCCAGGGATGTGTTTCGTCTTCCTTGAGATGTACATAGCCGCGACCAATCGGTTTGTCGTGCATCTTTACATCGCCGGGGATCGCTCCGACCATCTGGTAAGTATGTCCCTGATACTCGATACCGCGTGACAGATACATCAATCCGCCGCATTCCGCATAGGCCGGCATGCCGCATTCGATGGCTTTCTTGATACCGGAACGCAATGCCACATTTGCTTCCAGTTCGGTTGCGCAGGTTTCCGGAAAGCCGCCTCCGATATAGAGTCCGTCCACTTCCGGCAATTGTGCATCGCGCAAGGCATCGAACGGCACCAGCTCTGCGCCTGCAGCTTCCAGCGCATCAAGGTCATCTGCATAATAAAAGCCGAAGGAGCGATCGCGCGCGATGCCGATACGCACTTTTTCACCGCAGGGCAAAGGGCTGACTTCTGCCTTGTGCGGGATAGGCAGAGGTTCCTTTTTCGACAGCGCGAGCAGCATCTCAAGGTCAACCTGTTCCGCAATAGCTTCACCGATCTGCTTGATCTTTGACGTGGCCACATGCGACTCGTTACTGGGCATCAGGCCGAGATGGCGTTCGACGATGCTGAGGCGCTCGTCGTGATGGATAGCACCGATCACTGGCACGTCGGTGTAATGTTCTATGACGGCGCGCAGCTTGGATTCGTGCCGGCTGCCGCCGAGATTGTTGAGGATGACCCCGGCGATATTGATGTCGCGGTCGAACGCCTGATAGCCAAGGATCAGCGGTGCGATGCCGCGCGTCATGCCGCGCGCGTCAATGACCAGCATCACGGGCAGGTCGAGCAGTTTGGCCAAGGCCGCGTTGCTGTTGCTGCCGTCCAACGCCAAACCATCGTACAAACCCTTGTTGCCCTCGACCAGATTCACTTCCGCACTGTGGCGTGCAAAGGTGGCGACGATATCGTCGTTTTCCATCAGGTACAGATCGAGATTGCGGCAGGCATGCCCGGCAGCCTGGCTGAGCCACATCGGATCAATGTAGTCGGGACCTTTCTTGAACGGCTGCACAACATGCCCGCGCGCCGCAAGCGCCGCGCAAAGGCCGATGCTGACCATCGTTTTCCCGGAGGATTTATGTGCTGCCGAGATCAGCATACGGTTCATGGCAGCCTTCCTGCAAAGTTAATCTGCTACGTAGGGCTTGTCATGCGGCATGAAATCCAGAACACGCACGCCGACAGTCGTGATCACGAAAGCAATCGCCAGACCGCCGATACCCAGCAGGAATTCGTAGATGGATGGATGATAGGAGGAAATCTGCCCGTCACCGAAGCTGCTTTTGACCTCGAAGCCCGGGAATATGTCGAGCGGAAAAGCCTGTCCGCCGATGATGAATACATACAGCAGCGACAAGGCTCCCAGAACCACCAGCGTTGAAGCCGCCATGACACACTTGGCTTTGCCCAGACCGGGAACATAGATCAACAGCAAAGGCAACAGATTGCCGATCACGATATATCCCCACCAGAACAGATTCGGGAAGACACCGCCATCGCGCAGGATGAAATTCTCAAAGGCGGATTTGTGCGCGAAATACAGGTTGGTCATATGGTAAACGGCCACCATATACAGCGAACCGATGATGAATACCCCGAGCAGATTTTTTTTGCGGCGCAGAATGTCGGCATCAAGCGTCTTTTCGTTCCAGGCATAGATCACTGTCTGCACCACATGGAACACGGCCAATCCCCATGCGAACGACAACACGATGAACATCGGCGGCAAAATGGCCGACCCGTATGCCTGGCGCGCGGTGAGAAAGGCGAAGATCAGGCCGGTACCGGTGGTGAGGATGAAGCGCCAGGCAAAAACAGCCAATCCCGCTGCCTTGTTCCAGGGATTCATGCGACGCTCCATCATCGTCCACAAATAGATGATCACGAGCGAGAACATGCCCGAGTACAACACCACATTCCAGGCAAATACCGAGGTTAAATTGAAATTGGTTGCCGCCACGATGACGCGGTCCGGCCTGCCCAGATCCAGCATCAGGACGGTCAGGCCGCCTGCCAGCATGGCAATGGACAGCAGACTGGCCAGAGGTGCGCGCGCCTTGTAGATGGCCTTGCCAAAGACCGATCCGATGGAAGCGACGTTAAGCACCCCGGAAGCTGCAACGATCAGAAAGATCGCGAATACATGCGGCATACCCCACACGATCTGGTTATTCATGCCGGTGATGATGTGACCGTGCGACTCCATCATGTGTACGGCATATAGCCCGGCCAGAATGAACAGCCCTGCAATTGCAAGCAGCACGTAGTACAAACGGTTCTTGTGACGCAATGCGTAAAGATCAACCATGTTTAGAGTCCCTGGTAACGGATGCCTGGATTCAGCTGCATATCAGCACGTACCTGAACGGAAACGACGCTGCGTATCTTCTGGGCTATCTCGCTGTTCGCATCATTCAGATTGCCAAACAGAATGGCTTTGTTCGGACACGCTTGCGAGCACGCAGTCTGTTTCCCTTCATCGATACGGTGCACGCATAAAGTACAGGATTCGACCGTGCCCTTGCCGCGCGGCACATCCGGGTTCTGATCATGCAACGGCTCATGCACAAAGGAACGTGCCTTGTACGGGCAAGCCATCATGCAATAACGGCAACCGATGCAACGATGCCTGTCCACCAGAACGATCCCATCCGCACGCTTGAATGAAGCACCGGTCGGGCAGACATCCACGCAGGGGGGCTCCTCACAATGCTGGCACATCATAGGCAGCGACGTTTCGCGCCCACTGCTGATGTCCTTGATATCGATCTTGCGTATCCATTGCGAATCGGTAGGCAACGTTCCTCCCGACAACCCATTTTCCTTGTTGCAAGCGGTGACGCAATCGTTGCAGCCGGTCTTGCACTGTGCAGTATCGATCAGCATGCCCCAGCGCACCTTGCTGCTGGCAGCTTCCGTTTTACCGTGTGCCGTATCGAACAACAACATGCCCGGTGCGATGGCGACCGCCGCAGCACCCAGGGATGTCTTCAGGAATTGTCTGCGTTGTGTATCGTGATCGCTCATTTCACATCCTTATTGACGAGCGCTACCCTGCGTTTGCTGGCATGGCATTCGAAGCAATCGATCTTTACCGCCTCGTAACGATGGCAACCGGCACAGAAACTGTCTTCGCGCGCGATCACGCTGTCGTCTTTCAAGCTGGCATGACATTCCACGCAGTTCTTCAGGCTGATCTGCTCGTCGCGTATCCCCTTGTGCACCACCTCATCGCGTTGATGTATGAGCAGGTGCATATGGTTCTTGCGCATCCACTGAGGGTCTCGTACACACTGCCCGCCCTTGCCGATATCCAGCTTGGGCGCGTTCGCCTCGGTAGCCCATGCCAACGGGATGCAAAGGCAAAGCAGCAGAGATACGAGCAGCTTCATTATTCGCCCAAGCCCATTTGGATATAGCCAGTCGGACATACGTCTGCGCAAATGTGGCAGCCGATGCACTTGTCATAGTCGGTAGCAACATAACGCCCCAAGGTAGACTCGGTCTTCTTGACGCGATACACGGCAGTCTGCGGACAATACACGACACAGTTGTCGCACTCGAAACACATGCCGCAGCTCATGCAACGCTTGGCTTCGGCAACGGTCTGCTTCTCATCCAGCACTCCCAAACGATCCTGGAAGTTGCCCAATGCACTTTCCTTATCGAGTGTGGTAACCGCCCGTTGGTTGCGAGCCACATAAGAGAAGTGCCCGAGGAACAGCTTGTCATGCGGAATGATGTAGCGGTCGGAACGGTTGTCGAAATTATGTACCGCGGCGTTGGAATCGCAGGTGCCGCGCATCGGCTCGTGATTTTCCTTAGGCTCGAGACCTTTTTCAGCCAATTTCCTGATCAGATCGAATTGGTGCGCGTCGATCTTGGGACGTTTTTCAAGTTCCTGTCCATTCATGTAGTGGTGGATACCGTCGGCCGCGATGGAGCCGTGTCCGATAGCGGTGGTGAGCAGATGCGGGCGAATCACGTCGCCGCCGGCGAATACGCCGGGCTGTCCGTTCACGACGTAATTGCGGTCTGTGGAGACAGCACCCTTGCCATTGTTGAATTGTTCCAGTCCGGTGAAATCGACCGCCTGACCGATCGCAGAAACGATCAGGTCGGCTTCGATGTCATGTTCGCTGCCTTCGATGTTCTTGATCTCCAGCTTGCCGCCCGCCATCTTGGCTTCGCACTTCACCACTCGCAGTGCCGTGGCACGACCGTTAGCGTCGCGCACAAGACCAACAGGTGCCAGACTACCGATGATATGGATGCCTTCGGCCAGTGCCTGCTCTATTTCGTGCTTGTTGGCCTGCATCTTGTCGATGTTGAAAATCGAGGTCAGAGTAACTTCAGCACCTTGTTTGGCGGAAATATCTGCGACATCGTGTGCCAACCTCCCGGCGATGGCCAATTCGGCATCGGTCGGTTTTGCATTGTTGATATGACCGAGACGGCGCGCCACAGTCGCCACGTCGATGGAAGTATCACCACCACCCACCACTACAACGCGCTTGCCAACATGCTGCAGACGCCCGTCGTTAAAGGCTTTCAGGAAGGCTGTCGCAGTCACCACGTTGGGAGCAGCACTATCGGCGATAGGCAAGGCACGACCGGCCTGTGCACCCATACCGAGGAACACTGCATCGAAATCTTTTCGAATTTGCTCCATGGTAATGTCGGTACCGACGCGCGTCTTCATGCGCGTCTTCACACCCAGATCGAGAATGCGCTGGATTTCAGCGTCCAATACATCGCGCGGCGTACGGAAGCCGGGAATACCGTAACGCATCATCCCGCCCAAAAATTCATGTTCGTCGAATATGGTAACTTCGTGTCCTTTCAACGCCAGTTGATAGGCGCAGGACAGGCCGGCCGGGCCGGCACCGAGGATAGCGACTTTCTTTCCTGTTGTTTGGGCAGGCTTGTTGAATTTGAGTTTGTTGGCGATCGCGTATTCGCCCAGGAAATGTTCGACCGAATTGATACCGACATGGTCTTCCACTTCGTTGCGGTTACAACCTGTTTCGCACGGAGCCGGACATACGCGCCCCATCACCGAAGGGAACGGGTTGGCTTCAGTCAAACGGCGCCATGCGTACTCTTGCCAGGGCATTGTCGGCTTGCCGTCTGCACCGACAGGCGGCTTTTCGGTACCACGCACGATGGCCAGATAGCCGCGAATGTCTTCACCCGCCGGGCAGCTTCCCTGGCATGGTGGTGTGGACTGTATATAAGTCGGACATTTGTAGGTATGGCTGGCCTGAAAAATCTGCTGGTTAAAGCGAACGGCTTTGCTATCGCCGTCCTTGTAACGACGGAATGTGATTTTCAACGGGGTTTCGCTCACTACTGACATTTTTTCATCTCCTCTTTATTTCGGTCCTAACTGGATCGCATTGCTCACCAGTTGATGCACACCGCCCACCATTTTTCTGTCGAAGCCGTAGATGGGCATGATTTTGGTAAATTGTGCCTTGCAGATGGCGCATATAGTCGCCATAAAATTGACGCCGTGCTCATCGACTGCCTGCTGCAACACTTCCATACGCGGCAGCGCCCCCTTCACACGCAGCTCAAGCAGATCGTCGGTAAGCAGTCCGCCGCCGCCGCCGCAACAGAAGGTCTGTTCGCGCGTGGTATTGGGTGCCATCTCGACGAAGTTGTTGGCAACCGCCCTGATGATGTTGCGCGGAATCTCGAATTGCCCGCCGGGCAGATCGCCCATGCTCGAACCGCGAGCCACATTGCATGAGTCGTGGAAGGTGATGATGTGTTTATCGTTGGCCGATTTGTCAAAGGTCAGACGATTATCCTGAATCATGTCCCAGGTGAACTCGCAGATATGAGCCGGTTGTTTGTACCGATGATCCAGCTGTTTTTGCAACATCTGGGCGAACCGATCATTGGCATCCGCACCTTCTCCCACACCGGTCAGGGTATTCCAGAAGCTGTACGCTACACGCCAGGCATGGCCGCATTCTCCAACCACGATGCGCTTCACGCCGAGCTCCAGTGCCGCCTGACGGATACGCATGGCAATGGTGCGCAGCTGATCGTAATTCCCAATGAACATGCCGAAATTGCCTGCCTCGGACGACATCGACGATAACGTCCAGCTGGTACCGGTGGCATGGAATACTTTTGCGTAACCGATCAGGCTGTCGATATGCGGCTCGGCAAAAAAGTCGGCGGACGGCGTGATGAGCAGCACTTCCGCCCCCTTCACGTCCATTG
>VFSW01015068.1_pt1 | contig 10655 bp, 5 predicted proteins | sample 5358111 | NCBI WGS metagenome assembly VFSW01 (sample SAMN11554181, study PRJNA540505) | mine drainage metagenome | isolation source: sediment from site ElyBrook_90M | place: USA: Ely Copper Mine, Vershire, VT | collected 2017
CCTGGGACGTGAAGGGCTGGAGCGCGTTGATCGAGGCCGCGGCTACGACGTCGATCCTCTCCGAGACCTTCGGGTCCAGCCGGACATTCCGGACCTGATTTTCGATCAGGTCGGAGCCGGAACCGTAGCCCAGCAGGTGCCAGAGCTCCTCCGTGACAAAGGGAATGAAGGGATGAAGCAGCAGGAGGGTCTGCCGCAGGACAAGGTCCTGGACCGCAAGGCAGTTGGCGCGAAGCGCCGGATCCTGGAGCTTGGACTTGGACACCTCGACGTACCAGTCGCAGAAGTCGCGCCAGAAAAAGGTGTAGAGCGCCTGGGCCGCCTCGGCGAACTCGAATGCCCCGAAGCGCAGATCGAGGTCGGTCTCCAGCCGGGCCAGCTTGGCCAGGATGGCGTGGTCATCCGCGTCGAACCGATCCCAGTCCAGGCGTCCGGCGATCGCTTCCGGCGACTGGTCGTCGGCCATCGGCCCGCTCTTCTGGCGAAACCGGCATGCGTTCCAGAGCTTGTTGCAAAAGTTCTTTCCGCCCTCGATCCGCTCCTCCTGGAAGTGGATGTCCTGGCCCTGGGGCGCGATCGAGACGATGCCGAAGCGGAGCCCGTCGGCGCCGTACTTGGCGATCAGGTCCAGGGGGTCGGGCGAATTGCCGAGGGATTTCGACATCTTTCGCCCCTGGTTGTCGCGGATGATCCCCGTGAAATAGACCCGCCGGAAGGGAATCCGCCTCTCCAACGGCTCCCCCGGGCGGGCGAACTCGAGGCCCGCCATGATCATCCGCGCGACCCAGAAGAAGATGATGTCCGGTCCGGTGACGAGCGTGGCCGTGGGATAAAACCGCCCGAAGCCGGCCCGGTCCATCGCCACGGGGTCGGGCCAGCCCAGGGTTGCGAGCGGCCAGAGCCAGGACGAAGCCCAGGTGTCGAGCACGTCCTCCTCCTGCTCCCAATTTTCCGGGTCGGTCGGTCCGTCGGGCGAGACGTGCACCTTCGCCGGGTCGTGCAGCTCGGCCTCGGTCAGGGAGTCGCGCTCCAGGCCCTTGCGGTACCAGACCGGGATCCGATGCCCCCACCAGAGCTGCCGGCTGATGCACCAATCCTGGATGTGCTCGAGCCAATGGAGATAGACCTTCGACCAGCGGGCGGGAAAGAACTGGATCGCGCCGCCCTGGACCGCCGCCTTGGCCTCCTCCACCCGCGGGTAGCGCAGCCACCACTGCCAGGTGAGCCGGGGCTCGATCGGCACATCCGCCCGTTCGGAATAGCCGACGTGGTTCGGGTGCGGCTTTTCGGCCACCAGCGCGCCGGCGGCGCGGAGGAGTTCGGCCGCATGCTTGCGTCCGGCGAAACGGTCGAGGCCGGCCAGGCCGGGTCCTGCGAGCTCATTGAGCGTGCCGTCGGCGTTGAGCACGTCGAGAACAGGCAGGCCGTGGCGGAGTCCTATCTCGAAATCGGCCTTGTCGTGGGCGGGAGTGATCTTGAGCGCGCCCGATCCGAATTCCCGGTCAACGGCGGCGTCCGCGACGATCGGTATCGCGGCCCGGCTGAGCGGGCGCCAGACCGTCTTTCCGACCAGGCCGGCAAAGCGGGGGTCGTCGGGGTGAACGGCGATCGCAACGTCGCCCGGGATCGTCTCGGGCCGGGTGGTCGCGACATGGATGTACGCTCCCGGCCGGTCCGTCCTCTCGTAGCGCACCTCGTAGAGGATGCCCTGGACCGGCTTCATGATCACTTCCTCGTCGGAGAGCGCGGTCTGGGAGGCGGGGCACCAATTGACCATCCGTTTCCCGCGGTAGATGTGCTTCCCGCCATAGAGCCGGACGAAGGCCTCCCGCACCGACCGGGAATAGGCGGGGTCCATCGTGAAATGGGTCCGGTCCCAGTCGCAGGAGCATCCCAGGGCCCTGAGCTGTTCGAGAATGATGTCCCCCTTCTCCCGCCGCCAGTCCCAGACCTGTGCGAGGAACCGGTCGCGGCCGAGGTCGCGGCGGCTCCGCTTTTGCTTGCGCAGCTCCCGCTCGACCACGGCTTGGGTCGCGATCCCCGCGTGATCGGTCCCGGGGATCCAGAGCGCGGCCTTCCCCTCCAGGCGCTGCCGGCGCACCAGGATGTCCTGGAGGGTGTTGTTCAGGACATGGCCCATGGTCAGCACCCCGGTGACATTGGGCGGCGGGATGACGATCGCGTAGGCTTCGCCGCCGGCCGCCGGCCGGAACGCCCCCGCCCGCAGCCAGGAGGCGTACCACTTCTTCTCCACCTCGCGCGGTTCGTAGCTCTTGGTGATCTCGGCCATGGCAGGGGTGCGGATTTGAACCGACAAGCGAACCGCCCCGCAGGCCCCGAGGCAAGACGGGACTCCGCCGGCCCTTTCCGGCCCGGGCCGCATTCCTGCAGCCTTGTGGTCCCTCGGGCCCGGCCACCATACTTATCCCAAACCCATGGCGGACCTGATCCAGCAGCACGCGAGCGAGCGGTTGAATTTTCCAGGCGAGGTGCCCGCATCCGACCGCCTCGCCGCGGTCAAGGGCTTCCTGCGCGACGAGATGGCGGCGCTGCGCGAGCGCCACGATCGCGGCGTCTCCGGCCTGGAGGTCGCCCGGGGGAGGGCCGAGGTGATGGATGCGATGCTGACCCGGCTATTCGATTACGCGCTGGCCGCCTTTGGGCGCCGGCACGGGCCGGCGCCGGCGCCCGTCGCCCTGGTGGCTCTGGGCGGCTACGGCCGCGGGGAACTTTCGCCCTGGAGCGATCTCGACGTGATGTTCCTCTTTCCCGCCAAGACCAAGCCCTCCGAGATCAAGGTGTTCCAGGAGCACCTCACGCAGGAGATCCTCTACATCCTCTGGGACTGCGGCCTTAAGGTCGGCCACTCCACCCGCACGGTCGACCAGGTGTTCGCGGAGGCGCGCAAGAGCATTCAAACCAAGACGGCGCTGCTTGAAGCGCGCTTCATCGCCGGCTCGGTCGGCCTGTACGATTCATTCGCCCAGGCCTACCGGACCTTCTACACCACCGAGGCCCAGCAGGACTACATCGCGGCCCGCCTGGAGGACCAGGCCCACCGCCGGGGAAAGTTTTCCGGCATCGTCTTCAACCAGGAGCCCGATGTGAAGAACGGCGTCGGCGGCCTTCGCGACTACCAGAGCGCGCTCTGGATGGCCCGGGTGAAGCTCGGGATCGCCGCGATCGACGAGCTGGCCGCCCAGAACCACCTTCGGGCGGAGGAGGTCGAGGAGTTCAAGCGTGCCTACGGCTATCTCCTGCGGGTCCGCAACGAGCTCCACTTCCTCAGCGCCCGGGCGACCGACATCCTCAGTCTGGACCAGCAGCCGCGGGTCGCATGGGACCTCGGCTACCGTCAGCCGGACATCCTGCGGCGGGTGGAGCGTTTCATGCAGGATTACTACCGGGCGGCCCAGGCCATCTTCCGGATTTCCAAGCTGGTCGAGAGCCGGCTCGCACTGTCCCTGCGGCGCGACGCCCCGGGCTCCCGGCTGCTCTCCATCCGCGACACGCTCCGGGTCGGAAGGATCCAGCGCCGGCAACGGCTGGACGGCTTCGTCGGCGGCGGCCGCGAGCTCGCGGCGGAGAGCCCGACGGTTTTCACCGATGACCCCGTCCGGATGATCCGCGTCTTCCGCCACTGCCAGCAGCTCGAATGCGCCCCCGATTTCCATCTGCTCCAGCGGATCCGCGATTCCCTGCCCCTGATGGCCAACATCGCCCAATCCGAGGACGCAGGGGTGTGCTTCCTCTCGATCCTCGCCGATCTCGGCAAGGTCCATGGCACCCTGACCCTGATGCACGAGCTCGGCGTCCTCGGCCGCTTCATCCCTGAGTTCGACGCCCTGACCTGCCTCGTCCAGCACGAACTCTACCATAGGTACACGGCTGACTATCATACGCTTAATACCATACACGAACTGGACCGGATCTTCACCGAGGCCGAGCCGATCACCCTAAAATACCGCGACGCCATCCACGAAACCGCCAATCCGGCGCTCGCCTATCTCACCCTGCTCCTGCACGATATCGGCAAGGCCGAGGGGATCGAGCGGCACTCGGACAGCGGGGCGCGGCTGGCCGCCCCGATCCTGGCCCGACTCGGCCTGGCTCCCGCAAGCCGGAGCTTGGTGCTTTTTGTGATCAAAAATCATCTCGCGATGGCACGCTTCTGGCAGAAGCGGGATGTAGATGACCCCAAGACTGCCGCCGCATTTGCCGAAATGGTGGGCGACGCCGAGCGCCTGCGGAACCTCTACGTCCACACCTTTTGCGACTCCCGCGGCACGGCCGCCGACTTCTGGAACAGTTACAAGGATGCGTTGCACACCAAGCTTTACGCGCACACGCTGGAGCGCCTGGAATTCGGCGATGCGCTCGACGCCACGTACGCGGAAAAGAAGACCATGACCCAAGAGGAACTGATCGCCCGACAACTGCCCGGGATCAGCGACGATGAAATCGCCGCCCACTTCAGCCTGTTGCCCGACCGCTACTTCGTCCACACCGACGCCGACGAGGTTTCGCTGCACGTCCAGATGGTGCACCGCCTGCTCGCCTCCATCGCGACGGCCGATTCCGTCGGCTCCCTGCGGCCGATCGTGGACTGGCGCGACGACCTGAACCGGTCCTTCACGGTGGTCAACGTCGTGACCTGGGACCGCGCCGGGCTCTTCTATAAGCTGGCGGGGGCCTTCAGCGTCGCCGGCCTGAACATCCTCGGCGCCAAGATCATCTCCCGGACCGACCATATCGCGATCGACACCTTCTACCTGATCGAGCCCGGGCGCGGGGTGGTGCAGAACGCGGCCGCGCAGGAGAGCTTCACGCGCAATATCGAGGCCGCCCTGGTGCTCAACAAGGACCTCTTTCCCGAGATCGTGGCCCAGGCCAAGAAGATCGCCGCCACCCGCTACCTCTCGCCGGGGACCGCCGCCATGCAGAGCTCGTTCCCGCCGACCGTCGAGGTCTACCACGAGCTTTCGATGCAGCGCACGATCGTCGAAGTGCAGGCCCGGGACCAGATCGGCCTCCTCTACCGCCTGGCCAAGACGATCTCCGACCGAGGGTTCGACATCACCTTCGCCCGGGTCGGCACCGAGCGCGGCATGGCGATCTACACCTTCTACATCGAGAGCGAGAACCACGAGCTGGTTGAGGACGGGGAGCGCCTGCGCCCGCTGCGCGAGTCGCTGGCCGAGGTTATCGCCCCCGTCCCGGTGGCCGCCGCGGGCGAGAGCCGGTAGCCCGGACGCGGCGTCCGCCGATTGCGGATTGCCGAGCGCGAGCGACTGCGAAAAGCTCCCGGCGTGGAATCCGGACCTGCGTCCTTCGACGCCGCGTTGCTCGACGTCGCGGCCCTCGCCTCGCGCACGGACGATCCGGCCTTCGCCCTGGCCGAGATTCTGGCCCGGGTCGCCCGGGTCCTCCGGGCCGACAGCGCGTCCGTCGCCCTGCTCAATCCCGACTCGGGCAAGCTGGAGATCGAGGCCGCCCTCGGCCTGGCGCAGGGGGCCGACCGCACGCTGGCTCTCGGGCAGGGGATCCCCGGCTGGGTCGCCTGGCACGGCCAGTCCGCCTTGGTGCCCGACACCGCCGCCGACGCGCGCTACCGGGCGCTTCGTCCGGGAGTCGGCTGCCAGATGGCGTCCCCGATGCTCGCCGCCGACGGCCAGGTGCTCGGCGTGATCACGGCCGACCGGAACGCCCCGCGGAGCTTCTTCGCCGCCGACCTGGCCCAGCTGACGCGCCTCACCGAGGAGGCCGCGCGGGTGATGCAGCGGCTCTGGCAGCTCCGGCACCTCCAGGGCAAGGCCCGCCAGCTCGAGGCCCTGATCACCACCGGCCAATCCCTGGTCACAAAGATCGAGGAGCACGAGCTCTTCGACACCCTCACCCGGGACGCCCGCCATATGATGCAGGGCCGGGCCTGCGCCCTCTACCTTTACGACGAAGCCGCCGCCAAGGTGCGCTTCGCCTCCTTCAACGGCGTCGTCGCCGCTCCGCCCGCGCCCGGCGACCTGCCGGTCGACTCCTGCCTGGTGGCGGCCCCGATCCACACCCGCCGCCCGGTCGCCTATGCCGACATCCAGTCGCCGGAATACCACGGCCTGGCCGACCTACCGCCAGACGAAAAGCTCCGGTCGGTCCTGGCGACCCCGCTCGTCTACGAAGGCGAGGTGCTCGGGGTCCTGGCGGTCTTCACCGACCGGGTGCATCGGTTCGACAACGACGAGAAGCGCGTCTGCGCCGCGCTGGCGGGACTGGGGGTGGTGGCGCTGCAGAACGCCCGGCTCTACGCCCGGGTCTTCCGCAGCGAGGAGTCGCTGCGCAAGAACGAGCAGCTGACGACCCTCGGCCTGCTGGCGGCTGAAATCGCCCACGAGATCCGCAATCCCCTGACCGTGCTGAAGCTCCTCCTTGGCGGGCTCGGCCTCGAGTTCGCCGACGGCGATCCGAGGCGCACGGACATGCGCGTGATCGGCGAGAAGCTCGACCAGCTCGAGGCGATCGTCACGCGGGTTCTCAATTTCGCCAGGGCGCCCTCCAGCCTGCACACGCGCTGTTCCCTGGCAGAAATCGTCGACGACACGCTTGTCCTGGTCCGGCTCAAGCTTTCGCAGTGCCAGATCCAGGTGCACTTCGAGCCCCCGGCCCGGCCGCTGGTGGTCGACGGCCACAAGGGCCAGCTGCAGCAGGTCCTGCTCAACCTCCTGATCAATTCCATGCAGGCGATGCCCGGCGGGGGCACGATCAGGATCGCCCTGGGCACCACCGGTGCCGGCGCCGCGGCGGTTGCAGCGTTGGACGTCGCCGACACCGGCACCGGGATTCCCGACGGGATCCGCGATCGGATATTCGACTCGTTCCTCTCCGGGCGGCCGGACGGGACGGGCCTCGGGCTGGCGATCGCCAAGCGGGTCCTCCTCGGGCACCATGGCGACATTGCGCTCCTGGCCACCGGGCCGGCCGGAACGGCCCTTCGGATCACGCTGCCGCTGGCAAAAGGCTGACCATGAACCCAAAGCGGACGCTTCTGCTCACGGCCGCCGTCCTGCTCGCGGAGGCGGTCGCGGTCGTGGCGCTGCCGGCGCGGGTTCCACGCGCGGTCCGCGCGATCGGCGCCGCAGTCAACGGGGTGGCGGCGATCGGACTCCTGACCCTGGCCCGGCAGCGGGGCCGGCGGGGGTAGAGGCGATCACTCCTCGAGCTCGACGTTCCAATAGGCCAGGTCGAGGAAATCCTTCCACATTTCCCGGTGCTGGGCGCCGAGGACCAGTGAAATGACCGGCCGCCACTTCGGCCGCACCGGCTTGCGGACCAGCCGCAGCCCGGCCTCGTGCGGAAGCCGGTTGGCCTTGCGGGTGTTGCACCGAATGCAGGAGCAGACGATGTTCTCCCAGGTCGTCTTCCCACCGTAATCGCGGGGAATCACGTGGTCGAGGTTGAGCTGCTCGCGGGGCAAGATCCGGGCGCAATACTGGCAGGAGTTCTTGTCCCGCTCGAACACGTTGTTGCGCGTAAGCTTGAGTTCCTTGCACGGCAGCTTGTCGAAGAAGGTGAGCAGGATGACGCGGGGCAGCCGGATCGCCCGGCTCGGGGTGTGGACCAGCTCCCGGTCGGTCGCGGGGGGATTGCTGGAGGAGAAATCGATCCAGTCGAGCAGCGAGAAGGTCCGGAAATCGTCCAGCTCGTGGTGCACCACCTGGGCGTGCCCCCGGGCGACAAGACCGAAGGCGCGACGGGCGCCGACGACATTCACCGCCTGCCAGAGGCGGTTCAACACCAGCACCGGTTGGTCGAGGACGGCTTCCACGGAGGGCTCCGAGATAGCCTTCCGGCTCGGCCGGTGTCAAGCGACCGGCCGGAAATCCTCTTGCATCATTTTCGTCGTAAGGCGCTTGCGCGGCGCGGCCGGGCCCGCGCTTGATCCCGGACGGCAAGCGCCCATCGTCCGGCCGTTCTTTCATCGCCTAAGCCGCGTCCTTTCCTGGCCGCGGCACGGGGGACCCAATCAGATCCCGGCGTTCCCGCCGGGACGGGGCGAACGGACGCGGGCGACCGCGTCCAAGGCCACTTCCAGGGCCGAGCCCGTCAGCTAACCCCGCCGGCAGAAGGAAGGAGAACTCCATGCCGACTCCGACCCGTTCCAGGTCGCTCAAATCGCTTCTATTCGGTCGCGCCCGCTCGCTCGCGGACGGCGACCTCTTTCACAAGGTCTCGCTCGTCGCGGTCTTCGCCTGGGTGGGCCTCGGCGCCGACGGCCTGTCGTCCTCCTGCTATGGCCCGGAGGAAACCTTCAAGGCACTCGGCGCGAACACGCACCTGAGCCTCTTCGTCGCCCTTGCCTCGGTCGCGACGATCATCGCAATCTGCGCCAGCTACTCGCAGACGATATCGCTATTTCCCTCCGGCGGCGGCGGCTACCTGGTGGCGAGCAAGCTGCTTTCGCCCGCGACCGGCGTCGTCTCCGGCTGCGCCTTGCTGGTCGACTATGTCCTGACCGTGACCATCTCGATCGCCAGCGGCGCCGACGCCCTGTTCAGCCTGCTGCCGCCGCATTGGCAGGGCTGGAAGCTGCCCTTTGACTTCGCCGCCCTCATCGGGCTGACGCTGGTCAACCTGCGCGGGGTGAAGGAATCGGTCCTGCTTTGGGTGCTGCCGTTCTTCGTCTTTGTCGCCACGCACGCGGTCGCGATCCTCTACGCGATTTTCACCCACGCCTCCGGGCTGGCCGCGGTGGCAGCCGACACCGCCCACCAGGTGCATGCCGTCAGCGCCCAGGTCGGCCTGTTCGGGCTGCTCGCCCTGATCCTGCGATCCTACGCGATGGGCGCCGGGACCTACACCGGGATCGAGGCGGTGAGCAATGGGCTGCCGATCCTGCGCGAACCGCGGGTGCGCACCGGCCGCCGCACCATGGTCTACATGGGCGCCTCGCTCGCCCTCACGGTCGCCGGACTGCTCGTCGCCTACCTCCTCTACGGCGTCACCCCGGTCGAGGGAAAGACGCTCAATGCCGTCCTGCTCGGGGCCATGACCGCGCACTGGCCCGCCGGCCTCGGATCGAGCTTCGTCATGGTCACGCTGATCTCCGAGGCCGCGCTCCTGATCATCGCGGCCCAGGCCGGGTTCCTGGACGGCCCCCGCGTCCTGGCCAACATGGCGCTCGATCGCTGGTTTCCGACCCGCTTCGCAAACCTGAGCGACCGCTTCGTCACCCAAAATGGCGTCGTGATGATGGGAGCCGCGGCCTTCGTCATGATGGTCCTGACCCGCGGCTCGGTCGACACCCTGGTGGTGCTCTACTCGATCAACGTCTTCATCACCTTCACGCTCTCCCAGCTGGGGATGGTGGTCCATTGGTGGATCGAGCGCCGCGCCGAGGCCGCGTGGCTCCGCAAGCTCCTGATCAACGGGGTCGGCTGTTCGCTGACGCTCTTCATCCTGATCTCGCTCACGGTGGTGAAGTTCTTCGAGGGCGGCTGGATCACGCTGGCCGTCACCGGGCTCCTGGTCGCCGCCGCCTTCGGAATCCGGCGCCACTACCAGGGCGTGACCGCCCAGCTGCGGCGGCTGGACGCGATCGTCGAGGCCGCGGACGCGGGAGCCCCGCCGGCCGGCCGCGCGCCCGCCGAGCCCGACCCGCGCGCCCGCACCGCGGTCGTCCTGGTCAACGGCTACAACGGCCTGGGGCTCCACACCGCGCTCCACGTGCCGCGGATGTTCGGGGACACCTTCCGCAATTTCGCCTTCATCCAGGTCGGCGCGGTCGACGCCGGCAACTTCAAGGGCGCGGCGGACATCGAGGCCCTGCGGGCCCATACCGTCGAAGAATCCGCCCGCTATCTCGCCTGGGCCCGGCGGCACGGCTATGGCGCCGCCGCCTTCACCGCCGTCGGCAACGACGTGATGGGCGAAGTGATGCGGCTCGCCCGCGAGGCGGCCGACCGGTTTCCGAACCACGTCTTCTTCGCCGGGCAACTCCTCTTCGCCCGCGAGACCCGGCTCACCCGCTGGCTGCACAACCACACCGCCTTCGCCCTCCAACGCCGGTTCTTCCTGGCCACGCTGCCCTTCGTCGTCCTGCCGATCCGCGTCGACTGAGGACCCGCCCCTAACGCACCTGCAGGGTGTCGGCCTCGTACGTCAGGCCGAGGGAGGGGACGACGACCGCCTTGCGTCCGCCGTCCTTGCGGACCCGGCCGGCAAGCCAGGCGTCGTAGCCGGACTCGCGGGCCGCGGCCAGGACCGCACCCGCCAGGGGCGGCGCCACGTAGACGGCAAAACCTATGCCCATGTTGAACGTGGCGTAGGCTTCGCGCAAGTCGATCGGCCCGGACTCCATCAGGAAGCGGAAGAGCGGCGGCGCCGGCCGCACCGAATCGATCTCGTAGACGAAGGGCTCCTCGGGACGCATGAGCTTGCGCCAGCCGTGGCCGGTGACGTGCACGGCATAGTTGAGCTTGAGGCCCCTGCGCTGGCATTCGCGGACGAAGGCGACGTAGATCGTCGAGGATGCCAGCAGCGCCGCGCCGAAATCCCCGCCGGCCGGCAGCGGCGCGGCGTAGCCCTGCGGCAGTCGCTCGGCCACCTGCCGGCAGCGCGTGAGGCCGTTGGTCTGGACGCCAGAGGAGGCGAGAAAGACGATGGCG
>VFSW01015069.1_pt1 | contig 10655 bp, 8 predicted proteins | sample 5358111 | NCBI WGS metagenome assembly VFSW01 (sample SAMN11554181, study PRJNA540505) | mine drainage metagenome | isolation source: sediment from site ElyBrook_90M | place: USA: Ely Copper Mine, Vershire, VT | collected 2017
GGGCTTTTTTTAGCTTTTGAGGACTTTTTTCAAAAAGGCCAAACTCCAGGTCCTTCTTATCCATGCGGTTTTTTGCCCCCGACATATGCCGGGGGCAAAAACCGCATTTTAAAATGACAGCGATCCGACCTTTCTTTACACCAAATTAACACCATTCGGAATAAATTTGAGCTTTGAAGGAGCAAGCTATGATCGACCTTATGTATATTCTTTTTGTGGTTCTGTTCTTTGCGGCCTGTTATGGGCTGATCAAAGGCCTTGATCGATTATAGGAGGGTGTCTATGTCGCCGTTATACTGGATTGTTGGGGTAATTGCCCTGGTGTTATTGGTTTACCTGTTCTTTGCGCTGTTGAAACCGGAGAAATTCTAATGACACTCAGTGGCTGGATCCAAATTATTGTTTACCTGGCCGTATTGGTGTTGCTCGTCAAACCGCTTGGGCTGTACATGGCCAGAGTCTACCAGGGCGAGCGCACCTTCCTGGCGCCGGTCATTGCCCCAATGGAACGCCTTACCTATCGCCTGACCGGGATTCATCCTGATGACGAGATGGATTGGAAGACTTATTCGGTGGCAGTTCTGCTCTTCAGCGTGATCGGCTTTATCTTTCTCTACCTGCTGCAGCGGATTCAGGGCACCCTGCCTCTTAACCCGATGGGAATGGGTGCGGTGGCCCCGGACCTGGCCCTGAACACGGCTGTCAGTTTCGTTACCAACACCAACTGGCAGAATTACGGCGGTGAGTCGACCCTCAGCTACCTGACCCAGATGCTCGGGCTGACCGTGCAGAATTTCGTCTCGGCCGCGGCCGGTATGGCAATCCTGGTGGCTTTCATCCGCGGCTTCACCCGCCATAATACCCGCGGCCTTGGAAATTTTTGGGTCGACCTGACCCGCAGCATCCTGTATATCCTGCTGCCGCTGTCGATCGTGCTGGGGCTGGCGCTGGTTTCGCAGGGGGTCGTTCAGACGTTATCTCCAAGTGTTACGGCCAACCTGCTCCAGCCATCGGCCACCCAGACTACCCAGACGATTGCGGTAGGGCCCGCGGCCTCGCAGATTGCCATCAAAATGCTTGGCACCAACGGTGGCGGGTTCTTCAATGCCAATTCGGCGCATCCGCTGGAAAACCCGACCCCATTTTCAGATTTCCTGGAAATGCTGTCGATTCTGCTCATCCCGGCCGCGCTTTGCTATACCTTTGGAAAACTGGTGGGCGACACCCGCCAGGGTTGGGCCGTCCTGATCGCCATGCTGATTCTACTGACAATCTTCATCGGGGCGGCTTACGCGGCCGAATCAGCCGGCAATCCCAGATTGGCGGTGCTGGGGGTGGACCAGACCAGCAGCAGTGTGCAGCCTGGCGGCAACATGGAAGGCAAGGAAGTACGCTTTGGCCAGGCCAATTCGGCTCTTTGGGCCACGGTCACCACGGCTGCCTCCAATGGCTCAGTCAACTCGATGCACGATTCCTATACGCCGTTGGGTGGGCTGGTGGCACTGGTGATGATGATGTTTGGCGAAGTGGTCTTCGGCGGGGTTGGCTCGGGGCTGTACGGGATGTTGGTATTCGTGATCGTGGCGGTGTTCGTTGCCGGGCTGATGGTGGGCCGCACCCCCGAGTACCTGGGCAAGAAAATCGAAGCCTACGAGATGAAAATGGCTTCGCTTTTGATCCTGATCATGCCGCTGACGGTGCTTGGCCTGACGGCGGTGGCAGTTTCGATTGGCGCCGGACAGAGCCAGGTTTCTAACCCTGGCCCGCACGGCTTTAGCGAAATCCTGTATGCCTTCACCTCCCAGGGCAATAACAACGGCAGCGCTTTTGCCGGCCTGGGCGGCAATTCGGTCTTCTACAACCTGACTGGCGCCCTGGCCATGTTGATCGGCCGTTTCTGGCTGGCAGTGCCAACCCTGGCTTTGGCCGGGTCCCTGGCCGCCAAGAAAAAAGTGCCCGCCGGGGCGGGCACGCTATCAACTACCTCCGGCCTGTTTATCGCCTGGCTTATAGGGGTGGTGGTGCTGGTTGGGGCTTTGAATTTCGTCCCCGCTTTAGCTTTAGGCCCGATCATCGAACATTTAATGCTGATCGGAGGATAAACATGAATACCCCTTTGAAGAATCCTGTAAAGAGGAAGCCTGCCATTCGCAGTGAATTATATAAGCGCGCTTTAATTGAATCATTCCTCAAGCTCAATCCGCGGGTACAGCTGCGCAACCCGGTGATGTTCGTGGTGGAAGTTGGCAGCGTTTTGACCACGGTGCTGTTCGTTCAGGCCCTGCTGGGCAGCGGCGAGGCCCCGGCCGGTTTCATTGGGGCGGTGGCGCTCTGGCTGTGGTTCACCGTGCTGTTTGCAAATTTCTCTGAAGCGCTGGCCGAAGGTCGGGGAAAAGCTCAGGCCGAAGCGCTGCGCAAGACCCGCCAGGAAACCAGCGCCCGCAAGCTGCGCGGGGCGGTGACGAATGGCGTTAAACCGGTGGAGTTTGTTGTTACCCCCTCCACCCAGCTGCGCCAGGGCGACCGCTACCTGGTGGAGGCCGGTGACATCATTGCCGCCGATGGCGAGGTGGTCGCCGGCATCGCCTCGGTGGACGAATCAGCTGTCACTGGCGAATCGGCGCCGGTCATCCGCGAATCGGGCGGCGACCGCAGCGCTGTCACCGGCGGCACCCGCATCCTGTCCGATTGGCTGGTGATCCAGGTGACTGCCAACCCTGGCGAAGGCTTCCTGGACCGCATGATCGGCCTGGTAGAGGGTGCAAAACGCCAGAAGACGCCCAACGAAATTGCCCTGAACATCCTGCTGGCGGCTTTCACCATCATCTTCCTCGGCGTCTGCGTCACCCTGCTGCCTTACTCGCTCTACAGCGTTCGGGCGGCTGGCGTCGGTCAGCCCATCACCATCACTGTGCTGGTGGCGCTGCTGGTATGCCTTATTCCAACCACTATTGGCGGGCTGTTATCCGCCATCGGCATTGCCGGTATGGACCGCCTGATCCAGCGCAATGTCATCGCCCTCTCCGGCCGGGCTATCGAGGCTGCCGGGGATGTGGACGTGCTGCTACTGGACAAGACCGGCACGATCACCCTGGGCAACCGCGAGGCGGTGGAATTCATTCCGGTGAGTGGTACTGCCCCACAGGAGCTGGCTGAAAGCGCCCAGCTCGCCTCGCTGGCTGATGAGACTCCCGAAGGGCGCTCGATCGTGGTGCTGGCGAAGGAAAAGTATGGTCTGCGTGGGCGCTCGGTCAGCCCATCCGAAGCCATGCCGCAGGGCATGCGTTTCATCCCCTTCTCGGCCCAAACCCGTATGAGCGGGGTGAGCTTCGACCATACCACCATCTTCAAGGGCGCCCCTGACACCATGTTTGAGGCCGTCCAGGCTGCCGGCGGCGTGATTCCGCCTGAGCTGCGCCAGACAGTCGAGCGCATTGCCCGCAGTGGGGGTACCCCGCTGGTTGTGACGCGCAGCGACTGCCCGCTGGGCGTGATCCACCTCAAGGATATCGTCAAGGGCGGGCTGAAGGAGCGCTTCACCCAGCTGCGCAAAATGGGGATTAAGACCGTGATGATCACCGGCGACAACCCGCTGACCGCTGCGGCCATTGCCGCCGAAGCCGGGGTGGACGATTTTTTGGCGCAGGCCACTCCTGAGAAGAAGCTGGACCTGATCCGCCAGTACCAGACCGGAGGGCGCCTGGTGGCCATGACCGGCGACGGTACCAACGATGCCCCGGCCCTGGCTCAGGCTGACGTGGCGGTGGCGATGAACACCGGTACCCAGCCGGCACGCGAGGCCGCCAATATGGTCGACCTGGAATCGAACCCCACCAAGCTGATTGAGATTGTGGAGATTGGCAAGCAGTTGTTGATGACGCGCGGCTCGCTGACCACTTTCAGTATTGCGAACGACGTCTCCAAGTACTTCGCCATCATCCCGGCTGCGTTTGCCTCCACGTATCCCCAGTTAGGCGTGCTCAATATCATGCACCTGGCAACGCCGGAGAGCGCCATCCTTTCAGCAGTGATCTTTAACGCCATCATCATCATTCTGTTAATCCCGCTGGCCCTGCGCGGGGTTCCCTACCGGGCGGTGGGCGCAGCCCGTCTGCTGCGCGACAACCTGTTAATTTATGGCCTGGGCGGACTGATCGCCCCGTTTATCGGCATCAAGTTGATCGACCTGCTGCTGGTGGCACTGCATCTGGTGTAAGTATTGAGGAGTAAAAAATGATTTTAAAACAACTGCGCCCTGCATTATTCATTTTCCTGGTATTTGCGGCTCTTACTGGCTTGATCTACCCGCTGGTGATGACTGGCCTGTCCCAGCTCATTTTCCCACAGCAGGCCAATGGAAGCCTGATCGTAAAAAATGGCCAGGTCATGGGTTCAACCCTGATCGGCCAGCAGTTCGATGACCCCAAATATTTCTGGGGGCGCCTTTCTGCCACCGGCGGCAGCCCATACAATGCCTCTGCATCCGGCGGCAGCAACCTTGGCCCAACAAACCCTGCCTTGCAGCAGCAGGCCTCGGACCGCATTGCGGCTCTCAAAGCCGCCGATCCAACAAATACTCTGCCTATCCCGGCTGACCTGGTGACGGCCTCAGCCAGCGGCCTTGACCCGGACATCAGTGTGGCTGCGGCGCGCTACCAGGCGGGGCGGGTGGCCCGGCTGCGCGGCCTGGCGCCGGAGCAGGTTTTAGCCTTGATCGACCAGTACACCACCCCGCCGACCCTCGGTGTGTTGGGTGAGGAGCGCGTCAATGTACTCGAGTTGAATCTGGCCTTGGATGGATTAAAATAAAGATATGCCTGAGGATTTGAAACGCCCGAATCCGGATGAACTGCTGGCTCGATTGAAGGAAGATGAGCAGCAGCAGGGACGCGGCCGCCTCAAGATATTTCTGGGGTACGTGGCGGGTGTTGGTAAGACCTACGCCATGCTCGAAGCGGCTCACCAGCGCGAAGAAGAGGGCGTGGATGTGGTGGTGGGCTACGTGGAGACCCATGGGCGCAAGGAAACCGAGGCTCTGGTCAGGGGGCTGGAAGTGCTGCCGCGCCGTTCCGTGGATTACCACGGTGCAACGCTGACAGACATGGACCTGGACGCGGTGCTGGCTCGCCGCCCTCAGCTGGTGCTGGTAGATGAGCTGGCGCATTCCAACGCTCCGGGCCTGCGCCACCCCAAGCGCTACCAGGATGTTGAGGAACTGCTCGACTCGGGGATTAATGTGTATACCACCGTCAACGTCCAGCACCTGGAAAGCCTCAAGGACGTTGTTCAGCAAATCACGGGCGTCACCGTGCGCGAGTCGGTGCCTGACCGCCTGATTGATGAGGCCTACGAGATCGAGCTCGTTGACCTGCCAACGGATGAGCTGTTAAACCGCCTGCGTGAGGGCAAAGTCTATATTCCCGACCAGGCCGCCCGCGCCCTGGAAGAATTCTTTCGCAAGGGCAACCTGACCGCGCTGCGTGAGCTATCGATGCGCCGGGCAGCCGAGCGGGTTGACAGCCAGATGCTTAATTACATGCACAATAAATCGATCTCCGGACCCTGGCCCGCCGGGGACCGCATCCTGGTGTGCATCAGCTCGCATCCCATGGGCGAGCGCCTGGTGCGCGCCGGCCGGCGCCTGGCTGACGATTTGAATGCGGAATGGAACGTGGTATTTGTGGAAACGCCCGGTCACCTGCATATGCCGGTGGCCAACCGCCTGCGCGTGCAGCAGAACCTGCGGCTGGCCGAAGAACTGGGGGCGCGTGTGGTCAGCATTACCAGTGAATCCGTGGCTGATTCGGTGATCGAATTTGCCCACCAGCATAACATCACCAAAATCATCGCCGGCAAGCCCTTGCGGCCGCGCTGGCTTGAGCTGATCCGCGGCACGGTGATTGACCAGATCATTCGCAACAGCGGGCCGATCGACGTTTATGTGGTCAGCGAAGGCGCCGAAACCCCACAGCGGGCGGCGCCGAACAATAAATTCCCGGATTTTGCCAGGCCTCACAGGCCGTTGAGCCGTTATATCGGCAGTTTGCTGCTGGTTTCCATCATGACCCTGCTGGGATTCCCGCTCAGGACCTTCCTTGATCCGACCAACCTGGTGATGCTCTACCTTGTGGCTGTGGTGCTGGCGGCGATGTTCCTGGGGCGCGGGCCTTCGATCCTGGCTTCGATCCTCAGTGTGTTTTTATTTGACTACTTCTTTGTGGATCCCAGGTTCAGCTTTTCGGTCAACGACACCCAATATCTGCTGACGTTTGCCGGCTTGCTGGTGGTGGGACTGATCATCAGCAGCTCGGCATCACTGCTGCGCGACCAGGTGGATGCCCTCAGGCGCCGGGAGCAGCAGAGCCGGGATTTGAATACTCTCAGCCGCGAGCTTGCGGCTGCAGTGTCGCTCGACCAGGTTATGGGAACGGTTATTCGCAGCGCGAGCGATATGTTCGAACGAGAAACGGTTATCCTGCTGCCCGAAAGCGGCCAGCTGGTAATGAAAGCTTCTACGCCGGGCTTCACCATCAACGAATCCGAAATGGCGGTGGCTGATTGGGCGTTTAAACACGGCAAGGAAGCAGGACGCGGCACCAACACCCTGCCTGCGGCCGCTATTCGCTACTTTCCGTTGATCACAGCTCGCGAAACAGTGGGGGTGCTCGGCAGCAGGCCGCAGGATCCGCAGGACTTTTTGACGGCTGACCAGCGCGTGCTGATGGAGGGTGTGGTGAATGTGGCAGCCATTGCCATCGAGCGGGCTGCTTTTGCCGAAAAAGCGGCCCAGGCAGAAATGCTGCGCAACACCGAGAAGCTGCAAACGGCTCTGCTCAATTCCATCTCACATGAGCTGCGCACGCCCCTGGCAACGGTGACCGGTGTCCTGTCCAGCCTGGAAGAATCAGAGGGCGCCCTGCCTGCCAACCAGCTCGACCCCGCCACCCGCCTGGAATTGATCCATTCTGCCGTGCGCCAGGCAGCGCGTCTCAATCACCAGGTTGAAAACCTGCTGGATATGAGCCGGGTGGAGGCTGGATCGCTCCACCTTAATCGTGAGCCGACCGATATCCCGGATTTGATTAACACGGTGATCTTTGAGATGAGCCCGGATTTATGCAATCATCCTGTCCAGCTTGATATTGCGCCGGAGCTGCCGCTGGTTACCATGGATGCGGTGTTGATTGCCCAGGTGCTGGAAAATCTTTTGGATAACGCCTGCAAGTATTCGCCGCAGCAAAGTCCCATTGCCATCTCGGCCCGGCTGATAAATAAGCAGATCGAAATTTCCGTGCAAGACTGCGGAATTGGCGTCCCGCCCGGCGACCTGGAGCGAATCTTTGATAAATTTTACCGGGTACAGCGCCAGGAAGCGGTGACCGGCACCGGGTTGGGATTATCTATTTGCCGCGGCATCATCGAGGCGCACGGTGGGCGCATCTGGGCCGCCAATAACAGCAGCAGTGGGGCGACGTTCACCTTCTCCTTGCCGGTTAATCCGGAGGTCTCGGAATGATCGAGAATGGTTACCGGGTGCTGGTGGTGGATGATGAGCCGGAAATCCGGCTCTTTCTGCGGGCGTCATTGAAGGCTCACCAGCACCAGGTGATCGAAACCGACCACGGCCTGAAAGCCATTTCTATGCTGCGTGAGGAATGCCCCGATTTGATGATCCTGGATTTAGGACTGCCCGACATCGACGGGGTTGAGGTGACCCGGCGGGTGCGGGCCTGGAGCCAGGTCCCGATTATCATTCTCTCCGTGCGCAGCCGCGAGGTGGAGAAAATTGAGGCACTGAATGCCGGGGCAGACGATTACCTGACCAAGCCTTTCAGAGTAGGCGAGCTGCTGGCGCGCATCCAGGTGGTGATGCGCCGGGTGGGCAGCACCGGCACCCGGCCCACCTACCAGGTGAGCGACCTGGTCGTCGATTTCGACCGGCGCCAGGTGACACTGGCGGGAAAAGTCATTGATCTGACTCCTACCGAGTTCGACCTGCTTGGCATTCTGATTCAGAACGCCGGCAAAGTGGTCACCCAGCGCCAGCTCATCCACAAAGTGTGGGGTGCCGCCTATGAGGACGAGTCGCGCCTGCTGCGGGTGAATATCAGCAATCTGCGCAAGAAGATCGAGCCCAATCCAAACCAGCCCCAATACATCCTGACCGAGCTGGGGGTAGGCTACCGTCTGCGGGATGCGGGGTAAATCTAATCCGTCAGTAGGTCTGTGTCAGTTGGTGGGTAATTTGGCTTATAACCTCATTTTGGGCTGGCTTTCTCCCTTCAAATTTGTAAATAATAAGTTATAGTATGAACCAGCAAGATACCATAAAATAATTTCACACTGGTCATCGATTAACGATAGGAATCCCTTATTAAATAAACCGAAAATCTTATGGGTGCTGTGATGAAACAAAAAATCCTTTCCTTGCTGATCCTGGTTACCCTTCTGGTCGGATGCACGCCATCATCCGGCGACACCCTTCCTACCGGCATGCCTTTCCTTACCCCCGGCCCACAAACGACTCTGGATGTCCCTACTTCATTCCCCACGCCTACCGAGTCCCTGGTAGGTTTGCAGAAGATCAAACATATCGTGATCATCATTCAAGAAAACCGTTCCTTCGACACCTATTTTGGCACGTACCCCGGCGCCAATGGTCTGCCCAGGGAAAATGGGAAATTTACCGTGTGCCTGAATGACCCCAAAAGCCGAAAATGTGTTTACCCATTTCATAATCCGTCTGATAAGAATTTCGGTGGACCGCATGGTGAGGGGAATTTCATTAAGGACGTCGACGGCGGAAAAATGGACGGCTTCATTGCCGCCGCAGAAAATGCCAGTACTGGCTGCATACATGTGGATGATCCGGCCTGCAGCAAAGGGTCGACCGATGTGATGGGTTACCATGACGCGCGTGAGATCCCCAATTATTGGACCTACGCCAGGAATTTTGTGCTGCAGGATGCGATGTTCGAGCCGAACGCCTCCTGGAGCCTGCCGCAGCACCTGTTCATGGTCTCTGAATGGTCGGCCAAATGCTCCAAAGCCGGAGACCCGATGAGCTGCATTAATGCCCTGAACGGTCCGGCGCTTCCGCCCGATTTTAAGGTGAACGGGAAACCGTCACCGGTGCCCAGTTACGCCTGGACCGACCTGACATACTTGCTGTTCAAGAACCACGTCACCTGGAAGTATTACGTGGAAAAAGGAACACAGCCTGACTGTGCAGATGACTCCGCCGCCTGTGCGCCGGTGGACCAGAACGACCGGACGCCAGGCATTTGGAACCCCTTGCCTTATTTTGACACGGTAAAGCAAGATGGGCAGCTGGCCAACATTACCGATGTAAATAATTTCTACACGGATGCCCGGAGCGGAAACTTACCCGCCGTGAGCTGGATTACGCCCAGCAACGACGACAGCGAACACCCTACCGCTCTGGTCAGCGATGGACAGGCGTGGGTCACCGAGCTGGTTAACGCTGTGATGCAGGGGCCGGATTGGTCCAGCTCGGCTATATTTCTAACCTGGGATGATTGGGGCGGTTTTTACGATCACGTTGTTACGCCCAAAGTGGATGAAAACGGCTACGGTCTGCGCGTCCCCGGAATTGTCATCAGCCACTATGCCAAAAAAGGTTTCATCGATTCCCAGGTATTGAGCCACGACGCCTACGTCAAGTTCATTGAGGATGTTTTCCTGAACGGGCAGCGTATCGATCCCACAACCGACGGGCGCCCAGATTTGCGCCCGAACGTGCGCGAGAATGCCGCTCAACTGGGCGACCTCAGCCTGGACTTTGACTTTACCCAGGCCCCGCGCCCCAACCTTGTGCTGCCGCTCCATCCGAAGCCTGGCCCGGCTTCTACGCCTTAACACAGCCCGTTATCAATCAGGATGAATGTAGATCATGCATGGCGGCGAACAGCCCCTTGCCCAGGAAATTACAGATGAAAACAATGCTTGAAATTCTTCTCCCTGCAAAAGCTGATAATAATCTGCGCGGCTCAAAAATTCCGCTGTATTTCTTGATCCTGGTGGCTGCGATCGGGGTGGTGCGGAGCTGCATCCACATTTTCTCACCGGATGGCGGGGCGGGCAGCATTGCCGGCATGGATCAGACCGTCAGCGGGGCCAACGAGGTGATCTTTGCCTTTGCCCTATGGGGCGCCGAGCAGCTCGTCTACGCCCTGGTGCAGTGGGTGGTCATCCTGCGCTACCGTTCACTGGTGCCTTTGTTTTGGGGCGTGCAATTTTTCGAAACCCTGGGGCGCGTGCTGGTCGGCAGTCTCAAGCCGGTCACATTCTCCCATACGCCGCCCGGTGCCATTCAGAATTACGTTTACCTGGCGCTGTCGGTAGGGATGCTTGCGCTGGCGTTGTGGAGCGGTAGAAAATCAAATTACCCCAGTACATTTTCTTTTATGTCCTGGGAGTGAAGCGAAGCATTTGGCATGTGAATATGGAAATATCGTTAGAAAAATTCCAATGGCTTGTCCTCTATTCTCCCGAGAAGCCATTCTAACCTGCAAGAAAAATTTCCGGCGGCCTGCTGCAGCACTATCTCGAATCATTTTGTGATTCAGTGAAATTACGACCGTTTACTTTTAAATGGAAAATTTCAAAAAATCATTAAGATTTCATTAATCATC
>VFSW01015070.1_pt1 | contig 10654 bp, 7 predicted proteins | sample 5358111 | NCBI WGS metagenome assembly VFSW01 (sample SAMN11554181, study PRJNA540505) | mine drainage metagenome | isolation source: sediment from site ElyBrook_90M | place: USA: Ely Copper Mine, Vershire, VT | collected 2017
TCCAGTCCCCCATTCCCGTCTTCGTCGTCACTCGGAACCGGAACTCGACCGTCGTTGCGACAGGAAGACCCACGAAGATGGTCTTCGCCTGCAACGTGTTCGGAGCCTGCGTCCAGGTCTTGCCACCGTCGATACTGGACTGCCACTCGTAGCTCGCGCGAGGTCCGGACGACGGCGCCGTGACGTGGATCGTGCCGGACACCGGGCCGTACTTCGCCGCGAAGGTCTGCCTCTGGCGGATCGTCGTCTTCCGGACGGCGAACCCCGCGCTCGTGATGATCGCCTCGGCATTCTCCGGATCCGCGTCGGCCGCCTGCTGCACCCGTGCCCTCAGCGCGTGGTAGGCGCCGACGTACACCACCTTCGCGGCGTTGCGCGCCGCGATCGTCCCCTTGGCCCGCGTCTGGGCCGCGGTCGCCGCGGTGCTGTAGTTGCCCAGCGCGGTGATGTAGGCCGTGATGATCGGATCGGGCAGGGGGAAGTAGTGGTTGTTGGTCAGGGCAGCCTGCACGGCATCGCCCTGCTTGATCTGATCGGGCACGTGCTCGGGCAGATTGCTCACGGCCGTGACGCGGTGGATGATGGTGGCTCGCATGGGACTTTCTCTCTTTCGTCGTGTCGTTGAACCCGGCGTCATCGCCGGGCGGACGGCGCCTAGAGCAAGGTCGGGACCAACCATCCGGACACCCTGCAAGCTCGCGATCTCTCGTGTCCGCACCCCCGTACCGGACACCTCTCGACTGTCCGGTCGGCGTCCAGACCTGTCCGGGGATCGAAGTTCCGCATAGTTACGCGGGTCGCAAGCGGACACCTGGGTGTACGGCCGGCGCGGCCGGGACTTTCCGCCCTGATGTGGTAACCCGCGCGCGGAAATTCCCATGAGCAACGACACCGCATCCCTCCCCGGCGAAGACCTGCGCGACCTCGGCATCGACCTGCCCCCGATGGTGACGGGCCTGCTGTTGGTCTGGGCGTCCGAGGAGGCAGCGCGCCTGGGCGAGGTCTTTCTCTTCGACTTGCTGAATCGCTGGCTCTCGATCGGCCGCGGTCCCGACTCCCCCGGCGGGCACACTCGCGCGGTCTCGGTGCGACAGCGCGCCGGCGAGCACACGTTCATGCACCCGCTCGCGACGACGACGACGTCAGCCGACCAGGTGCTCGTCCGGGCGGCCGGCTCGGGCCTCGAGCTGCACAACATCGGCAAGCACCCGATGTTCGTCAACGGCCGGCAGATGGTGCAGGCCACGGTGAAGGTCGGGGACCTGGTTCACCTCTACGGCCAGTTCCTCTTCCTCTGTGTCTCCCGTCCTCTGCCGATGCCGCAGCTGCGTCACACGCACGTGCGGCACATCGGGCCGTTCGGGGAGGTCAACCGCTTCGACATGATCGCCGAGTCGCTGGATGGCTGGTCGATCATCGAGTGGTGCGCCTACGCGGCCAAGGAGGACGACCACGTGCTCCTGCGCGCCGAGAGCGGCTCGGGCAAGGAGTCGGCCGCGAAGATGATCCACGGCATGGGCGCGGATCCCGACGCGCCCTTCGTCGCCATCAGCGCGCGCAACCTGGCCGAGTCGCTGCTGGAGGACCAGCTCTTCGGCCACGCGAAGGACTATCCCCAGAAGGGGATGGACCCGCTCCGAGGGGCGTTCACTCTCGCCGACGGCGGGACCCTGTTCATCGACGAGATCGGGCAGATGTCGCGCAAGGCCCAGGCGGCGCTGCTGCGCGTGCTCGACAGCGGCGAGTACCAGGTGCTCGGCGAAGAGGGCACGAGGCGCTCGAAGTTTCGCCTCATCGCCGCCATGAACGGCCCGGAGAGTGAGCTGCTGTTCGATCTGCGCAAGCGCCTGGTGCTGACCTTCTCGCTACCCAACCTGGTGCAGCGTCGCGAGGACATCGCGCTCATCGTCCGTCACCTGCTGCGCAAGTCGCACGCGAGGAAGCCGGAGCTGACCAGGCACCTGCTGCGCAAGCAGGTCGACGGCAGCGAGGAGGTCGTGCCGCCGGTGGCGTTCATCGTGGACCTGCTCACGCGCGAGACGCTCGATGGCAACGTCCGCGACGTGATCGCGGCGGTGAAGCAGATGATCTTCGAGACGACCCCGCCGCAGGGCGGAGGCGACGTCCGGGTGCGCCAGGAGAGCGACGCCGGCGAAGGCGACGAGATCGACGCCGCGCGGGGGAGGAAGCTGACGCAGGGGGAGATCGAGTGGGCGCTGGGGAGGTACGCGGGCAACGTGTCGGCTGCGGCGAGGGCGCTCGGGGTGACGAGGCAGACGCTGTACAGGGCGATGGAGAGGGTGGGGGTGAGGGTGAGGTAGTCTTTCGCGCGGGAAAGCGCCGGAAAGAGCCGCCGCGATCACGGCCTCTCAGTGAGGCTCGTCTGCCGCCAGTCGAAGTTGAAGAGCGACAACGAGCGCTTCTTCGACGTGTTGGCCTTCAGTCGCGGCGCCACACCACCGCCGTCGTTGCGTGCAGAAGAAGCGTGAACGTAAACATGGTGAAGCCCGCGATCATGAAGAGCACACCGGTGACCCCGGCGTAGTTGGCCGGTGCCTCGGCTGGCAGTCGCAGGCCGTGGCGCACGTAGGAGACGATGAGGCTACTGCCGAAGCCGAGGCCGACGACGAAGAGCAACACGGCCAGACCCACCGTGCGGTCGTACGGGAACCGCGCGAGCCACCGCTTGGTGATGGCACCCGAGTAGTCGAAGAAGATCTGGGCGAGAACGCCCATGCAGGTCGACTGCAGACCGAGCGTGGCCAGCGTCAGCCCGAACAGCATCCAGTGCAGCGAGAAGATGACTGGCCCGACCTCGAGCGGCCCGAGGGTCAGAGGCAGCGTGAGCAGCAGCCCAAGCAGCGTCAGCACGATGCCGGGCCGGTACAGGAAGAAGGCGGCGCCATAGACGAACATCGCGCGCAGGTTGATCCACGCCGCCGCCCACGGGGAAAACCACCCGGAGCGCCTGTGGTGGCTCAGTCTCCCCGGGCGATCCTTCAGGAAGCGGATGGGCACCTCGCCCGTCTTGAGGCCCATGTGGACCGACTTGAGCACCATCTCGGACGCGTACTCCCACGACTGCGAGCGCAGGCGCATGCGCTTCAGCGCATCGAACGTGATGCCTCGCATGCCGCAGTGGATGTCCGAGAAGTGGCTGGAGAAGATGACGTTCAGGATCCAGGTGGTGACTGGCGTGCCGAGGTAGCGGTGAAGAGGGGGCATCGCGCCGGGCTCGATGTAGCCGCGGAAGCGCGATCCCATGACGTACTCGAACCCCTCGTGGAACTTCTCCACGAAAGGGCCCAGCTCGCGGAAGTCGTACGTGCAATCGGAGTCGCCCATGACGACGTACTTGCCGCGGATGAACGGCAGGCTGTCGATGTAGGCGCGGCCCAGGCCGCGCTTGGGCGAGCGCAGAACACGCGCGCCGTGCGCGACCGCGATCTTCGGGGTGTCGTCCGTCGAGCTGTCGATGATGAGGACCTCGCCCTTGACCTTTGCCTTGGCGAGCCCCTCCTTGCACCAGTCGATGAAGTCGCCGATCGTCAGCCCCTCGTTGAGGGCGGGAACGACCAGTGAGAACTCCGGGTCGGCGACGTCACCAGCGTCCGGAACCAGCAGCTCCAGCTCGGGATCGTGCGCGACGGGAATCGAGGTCATCGATAAGCGCTCGCAGCCTGCCAGAATCCTGCGGTGAAAGAAAGGAGTCAACCCGGCGTTAGAGGAGCTCGACCGACTGCAGCTTGTAGGGTGGCGGGTCGAAGTCGCGCGTCCACTCGATGGTGGCCATGACGACGGGCGAGGTCAGGTCGTCGTAGTGGATGCTCACATCGGCCACGAAGGCGTTGCCGGCGCGCCTCGCCGTGTAGATGCGCCCGTTGAGGTACACGCGGAGCACGGGCTGCACCACTCCTTCGGTCTTGAACAGCAGCTGGTAGTGGCTGTCGGTCTTTTCAGGGACCCCAAGGTAAAGGTTCGTGAACGTGTCGACCCGGCACCCTGGCAACCACCCCTGACCGCTGTGGTAGAAGTCGGCGAGGTGATCGCCGCACTGGAAGTGACTCGCCACAGACCTGTCCTGCGCCCAGCGCGAGTTGGAGAAATCGTTCCACATCGAGTTTGCAGAGGGCTCGTCGAGCGTCTGGATGGTGGTCACGCTCGGCTCGATGTCGCGCGTGTAGCTTCCGAAGCTCGCCACGGCGAGAACGAGGGCGAGCGGTAGGCCGAGCAGCGAGGTCGCCGCCCGGGGCAAGAAGCGCACGTACTGCACCACGGCGAACACGATGAGCGGCCAGAAGTCGCCCACGTATCGCCAGGCGAACCCCGCACCGGCCCACACGAAAGTTCCGAAGAGCAGGACTATCACGGCGGTGGGTGCGTACAGCGCCAGCCTCGACTCGCGCCGGCGCAGCTCGTGAAACAGCATCCAAGCGAGCACGGCGAAGACCGCCATGCCGAAGAAAGGTTCGTGCGAATAGCAACCGCCATCGGGTGGCGGCCTGTCCTCGAACTTGAAGTGGCACTGGTCCAGCCACGGCCACTCCTTCGGCGTTTCGGTCACCGTCATGAAGAACGAGCTGAAGAGGCGACCCGCCGCCTGCGCAGCGTGGGTCGGCGTATTCGCGCAGACGCTGCCGAAGCGCTGCATTGGCGTGTGGTAGTCGAACCAGGGCAACGCGTTGTTCAGCCCGATGCCGACTGGCGAGCCGGTCCGGATCCAGTTTCCGTAGGCCCAGAAGGACACGAACGGCAGCAGCGAAAGCACGAAGACGATCAGCGAACGGCGCGTCCGGTGCTCCATGAGCACCAGGACCACCCACATCCCCAGGTACACGAGGCCCGTCGCGCGCATGAGGAGCCCGAGCCCCGCAGCGACGCCCAGGCCCGCGAGCGCGAGGGAGCTCGGCGACCGCAGTGCCAGCACGTACATCGCGAGCGCCGTGAACTCCGCGAGCATGAAGTAGCAGATGGTCTCTTCGTAGATGATGAATCGGCACGACATGAGCGGGAAGAAAGCGCGCACCAGCACGAACACCGTGGCGGCCCACGAGACGAAGTGACGCCGCAGCTTGGAGGCTCCCAGCGGCTCTCGCATCGCCAGCAACCGGTCGAATCCTGCCCACAGGATCGGGACCATGGCCAGGAAGTACGCGAAGTAGATGGCGCGGTCGGGGAAGAACTTCTGCGGGAGCGACTTCATCTTGGCCGCGACCGCGTGGAACGGCAGCTGGAGCAAGGGGACCCCGAAGCCCCAGGCGGTGTACCCCGCGCCGTTGTAGATCTGCTCGTCGTGCCCGATCTTCGAGAGGCCATTGCGCAGCTTGAGCGTCCCGGTGAGCATCGCCTGGGACGTGTAGCGGTGCGCCTCCATCTTCTCGAAGAGCCAGAGTTTGTCGCGCCCCCCGAACGCCGCCAGGCTGTAGTGGTACAGGATCCAGACGCCGGCCAGAAGCGCGAGGCCCCTCGCGATCAACATCGCGACGCGGCGCGCGTGAGACCAGACGTTCATCGCAAACCCATTAGCTCGTGACGGAGAAGGGCCGGAAGGAGATCCCGGCGCGGCGAGTGTAAGTGAAGTCGGGGTGAGGGTCAGCATTGACGAAGCTGACCACGCTGTCGCTGCGCAGGCCGGACGGAACGTGCGCGACCTCGAGCGCCTTCACGCCCAGCCAGACCAGTTGCCAGGGCAACGGCGCCCAGACGACCCTTCGCTGCTCGTGGTCGGCGAACCGCTGGAGCATCGCGCGGAACGCGATCGGCGTCTCGCTGGCGGCCGTGATGGGACGACCCACGAGAGCGGCGGTGTCGGCGTTGCCCTCGAGCAAACGCGTCACGAGGGCGCACAGATCATCCTCGTGAACCGTGTGAATCGGCGTGCGTCCCGATCCGATGAGCGGGACAACGGGCGAGCGGCGCAGGAGACCCAGCAGCGTGCCGACCATTCCACCCGGCGCGCCGCCGCAGACGAGGCCCGGGCGCACGATGAAGGCCCCGGCCGACCGTGCCAGGGCCTCCGTCTCCAGCTTCGCGCGCCCGTACATCGAGCGGCAGCCCTCGAATGCCGCGGTGGAGGAGATGTAGACGATGCGCTCGACGCCTTCGGCGCGGGCGGTGTCGAGGAGGCGCCGCGTCCCTTCGACGTTGAAGGCGTGGATGCGATCCCAGCTGCGCTCGGAGAAGTCGTAGGCGACGTGGACGAGCGCCTTGGCGCCGCAGCGTGCGAGCGCGCCCGGCTCGGTCCCCGCCTCGAGGGTGTACGGCACCTGGGCACCCCGACGGCCGAGCGTGATCGTGATCCACCCCGCGCCGGAGAGAGCGCGCACGATGCGCGAACCGACATATCCGTTGGCGCCCGTCACGACGCATGTTCGCGGGTCGCTCGTCTTCATGTCCCGCCTAGCTGGCGTCGATCGCCGACGCGATGCGATGCGCGTTCGCGAGGACGGTGAGGGTGACGGTACTTGCCGGGATGCTCGGGAAGGTCGTCGAATCGACCAGGTGAACCCTCTGGAAGCCGTACGGCCGACCGAGGGTGTCGCTCTCGAAGGGTCCCGGCCGGACACGCATGGGGAACGAGCCGCCGACGTGGTAGCCCTGTCCGGCGTCGCCCAGCTTGAGCATCGGGCCCAGCGGCACCATCCGCAGCTCGCGACGGAGCGACCAGAGCTTGCGCACGACGCGGCGTACCTTGGCCGGGGTGTCGGAGAGACCCGTCGAGCGCAGTCGCATTCGGGGTCGACCGTCGCGCACCGGCTCGTCCAGCACGGCCACGATACGGGGCGATTCCGAGGAGTGCAGGTATCCCTGCGCGATCCACATGCGGCCGAGCAAGGGTCGCAAGGGCAGGGCGCGATACAAGGGCCCGAACATGCCCTGGAAGACCCGCACGTACAGGTCGTTGTAGGAGTACAGCTGCAGGTGGACGGACCGCGGCGACACCTTCGTGTCGAACAGCTCGACGAATATCTGCGCGAGGGAGTGCGTCGGTTCGACGTCGAAGCCGGGCGTGCTGCGGAAACGCAGAAGCGGGAAGATGTAGTACTGGCTGTCGTGCATCACGACCTCGCGGCCGAAGGCCCCCAGCGAGGCGAGCATGATGTGCGTGGTCGACAGCGGGCCGCATCCCAGGAGCACGCGTGACGCGCGCACTTCGCTGCGCTGGCCATCCGTCATCGCGCGCGTGGCGAGCACCACCTCGCCGCCGGATTCCCTCACGGTGTCGACGACGACGCCGGGGCGGTAGGTGAAGCGGGGGTTCGAGACGAGCTCCGCGAGGATGGTCGCTGCGTTGAACACGAAGTTCTTCGGGCAGCCATACATGCAGAGTCCGCAGCGGATGCAGTCGGGATCGACCGCCAGTCTCGAGCGCCCGAACACCACTCCCGTGCGCCTCAGCCGCTCCGCGGAAGCCTCCATGTCGTCCAGCAGCTCGACGGCCTGGCGGCTGGGAAGGACGGAGGCGGCGTCCTCGGAGTAGGTCGGGAACTCGGCGTCGAGACGATCGTGCACCGACGAGTGGCGCACCCAGCGGAGCACGGCGCGGTAGGCGGGAGCAAGGTCGGCGGCGCGGATGGGCCAGTCCCCGAGGTCGTCGTCGCGATAGGACAGGATCGAGCCGCCCCAGACGTTGCTCATGCCGCCGCGCGCGAAGGAGGGGACGCAGGCGACGTGGTCGCGTTCGATGCCGAGGTCGTCCGCTGCCAGCCGATACGGGTAGTCGGAGCCGTAGGCGAGCTTCTCCTGCACTCCAGATGTCCGCGCGGTGACTCCGCTGCGCAGCAGCGCAAGCGCCTCCTCACTCCATTGCTCCGGCGGTTGTGTTCGGAGCGGAGCGACGAGCCGTTCCTTGTCGGCTTCGAGCTTCAGGCCCGCGTCGAGCATCGTGACGTCCAGGCCGCGGTCGAGCAGGGCTCGCGCGCACGAGATGCCCGCAGGTCCGGAGCCGACGACGACGAACATGGACTCGCGAGGCTTTAGCTTGAGGCCCCGGGGGCCGGCAAGGGCCTCGACGCACGGCGCTCTAGCGCGCGGTCGATTGCGTGGCCACGACCAGGTAGCCGAGGGCCTCTGTGGGATCTGGAGCGACCCGGTCGAGAACGCGTGCTGCGCCCGCGATGAGGGCCATCGTGGGCAGTACGGCGGGGAGCGTCCACAATCGTACCCGCTCCCCCTTCGCTCCTTCGTGCCCCATCTTCCCGAGCATTCGCCCCAGGCCCTGGAGCCGGCCGACCTGGAACGCGAGATAGCTGTTCAGGGTGTGCCCCACAACCGCAAACACCCCGCCAAAAGCACGGACTTCGACGACGCGCAGTCCAGCACGCTCGAGGAGCGAGGTGAGGCCGTGCGGGGTGAAGCGAAAGTAGTCGTATGGCTCCTCGTGCAGGCGAAATGCGAAGGGCGTCGTGAGGATGACGGTGCCACCGGGCTTGAGCACGCGGGCCATCTCTGCGACCAGGCCGGCGGGGTCGGGTGTGTGCTCGAGGACCTCGGTGCTGATCACCGTGTCGAACGCGCCCGCGTCGAAAGGCAGGTGCTGGCCGTCGTAGAGGACGTCTGGCTTGTTCGTTCGCTTGGAGGAGTCGGTCGACGCGAAAACCACCTCGTGCTCGACGCCCGTGTACGACTTGACGTACGGCGTGAACAGCGGCTCGAAGCGCCGATCGCCGCAGCCCACGTCGAGCATGACCCCGTGCGCGCGCGGCGCAACGTCACGCAGGGACGCGGTCAGCCACGAGACGTAGAGGTCGACGAAATCAGCTGCGCTGCGCGCTGCTCCGCGGAGGGACATGGGCATGGTCGCCTCGGAGAGCTACCCGGATCCCTGCGGCGGTCAAGTACTGGCGCACATGGGACCCAGCGCCGGTGGTGCGACGGCCACGAGGCGAGCGGGGGCGGCGCCCCCTATGGGACCCGCCCGCACCCGCTCTCCGAAGGGTGGCTCAGCGCACCGAGTTACCGCACCGTCAGCCCACCGAACGTGCCTACGGAGCCATAGAACGCCTGATCCGTGACCCACTCGGTGGAACCGCTCATGGAGAAGTTGCCATCGCTGCACTGGCCGAGTTCGACGTACACGGTGCTGTCGTTCACGGCAACGAGGTCGGCGATGCGATCCTGGTTCACATCGAGCACGATGTTCGCCTGCGTGCCGTAGAACGCTCCGCTCGAAAGCTCCTGCGGGGTAACGAATCCGCTGTTGCTGCTGTTGGCGTCGGTGGTGTAGACGCTCGACGAATTCCACGCGAGCAGGCCCTCAGCGTTGTTCGTGTTGTCGTAGCAGGACGGGACGTATCGAGGCTCCAGGTTCGCCTCGGTTCCGGAGAACGACTGGTTGAGCCACTGCGCGGACGTGTTGAAGCCATTGCAGGTCGTAAAGGGAAAGACTGGGGCGCAGCCGGTGGACGTTTCCACGTAGGTCGTGCTTCCGTTCCAGGCAACGAGGTCCGCGTACCCGTCGCCGTTGATGTCATTGACGGTGTTCGCAACCGATCCGTAGAAGGTGTCCGTCGACCACTCCACGGGCGACCCGAAGTCGCTCGTTCCGTTGCCTAGCTCTACGTACACAGTGCTCGGGTTCCAGGCGACGAGGTCCGGGTAGCCGTCCCCGTTCACGTCTCCGATGAGGTTGGCCTTGGTGCCGTAGAAGCTGCCCGAGGACAGCTCGTTCGCCGCGCCGAAGAGTGCCGAGCCGCTGGAGCTGACCTGGCCAAAGTAGACGTACACGCTGCTGTCGTTCCAGCAGACGACGTCGCTCATGCCGTCGTTGTTCATGTCGGCGACCAGGGTCGTCACGCCGCCAGGCGAGACGGTGGTCGGGCCGAGGACGCTGCTGCTGCCGACCGTCGTGTCGAGCTCCTCGACATACACGTTGCCGTCGGTGTTGACGGCGATCAGCGAGGCGTAGGTCGTGTTCGCCAGCGCGCTCGGCGCGACGGCAGTGAGCGCAGCGAAGACTCCATACATGGCAAAGTTCTTCGTATTCATGTGTTTCTCCCAGGATGTTCTGCGGCCTCGATCGTGGCGTTGAGTACGTCCTCGGCGCTGGCGGCCCGATCGCGTGGGCCATTCGGTAGCAGAACCAGTTCATTGGCCCAATCGTCGCGACGCTCTCTACGTTCGATCCTGCCCGTCCGGCATCGCGCCGCCGCCACCGCGAACCACGTGCGTTGCCACTTCGTTACTAATAGAGTTCAATACTGCGTACTTGTACGCAGTTGATTCTCAACGCGCGACAGCCCTTGCGTTTTCGAGCGGTGACCATATGGTGGGGGCCATGCTGGAGATGGCGGGGCGGCTGCGCGCGGCGGATGCCGAGATCGCGACATGGACGCTCGCGGCGCGAACCAAGCTCGCTGAGCTCATGGAGGCCGAGCGGCGCGTATTGATTCGGCGCTACGAGTTGGCAGAACTCTTCCGGGGGATCGTGGACAGCCCACGCAGCCCAGCGCATACACGCCCCAGCCTGCTTGTGCGCTGCGCGAGAGCGCTGCAGGTCGATCCGACGACGATCTCGAGGTGGGCGTGCCTCGCTCGGTCCTTCTCCGCAGAGTTCGTTCGTCAGATGACCGAAACGCCGACGGTTCAGGGGGGTGTCATTACTGGAGTTTCCGAGGATCGCCCGAAGTGGCGGCGTGAGCTGCTGAGTGTCGCG
>VFSW01015071.1_pt1 | contig 10654 bp, 4 predicted proteins | sample 5358111 | NCBI WGS metagenome assembly VFSW01 (sample SAMN11554181, study PRJNA540505) | mine drainage metagenome | isolation source: sediment from site ElyBrook_90M | place: USA: Ely Copper Mine, Vershire, VT | collected 2017
TCGGAGGCGGGAGGGGCGGAGGAGGCCGAATGGCCTGAAGCCTCGGCAATGTCAGAGAGAGGCAACCGCGACAAGCGACCAGAAGCGGGCGGGCCGGCAAGCATGGAGGAGGATGGCTGTGCATTGGGCAAGGGGGACTTGGGAGGGAGGGAGCAGGCAGATGTGCCCTCAGTCCCGTTTGCCAGTGCCGGGGTTGATGGCCAGGAATCGCAGTCTGACACTCCGTCAAAGTCAACCAGAGCAGCAGCTGCTGTCCCACAACCGCCGCCGCCGCACCCCTCTTGGCTGGCGTGGGGCATGCACGGCGTCTACGGATTCTTTGCTGGCGGCACTTCCTCAGCATCAAAGGCCAAGACGGCCATGCGTCCCCCTTCCGCGTCTGAATTTGATGCGTTGTACAACCTGCTGCACTCGTCGTCATCTTCGGAGAACGTTGCGGCTTCTGATGCAGGGCGAGGAATGGAATCACCAGTGCCATCCCATGCTCACTCAAAGACAGTGCAGCCAGCGGATGCCGACGCCGCCAGCATCACTGTCCATGTGAGCCGCCAGCAACTCTTTCCTGTTTTGCCTGTTTTACTGACGCAATCAAACCGTTTGCTGATCTTCCGCTGCAGGTGATCGAGGCCTCGATATGTATAGGAGATGCGGATGACACAGCCGTGGCGTCGGCGGAGGACGTTCCAGCAGCTGATACTTCAGCTTCCGGCCCACCCTCGCCAACCAAGGCGACATCCTGGGCACCCTTCAGACTGTTTCCTCTTCCGGCGACTGAGAAGGAATCCTATGGCGCATTGGGCGGCTGCAGCGGAGGAGGAGGAGGAGGCTGCAATCCGCCGGCCCCCTCCAAAACGGCGGACAGAACGCGTCTGATGGCGAGGCTGCAGCTCTTTGGGGTCCATGCCGAGCTGCAGACACGGCAGTCGGGTGCAGGTGCACTGTCTCTCGGCGTGAAGGAGCTGCTGCTTTCCGACTGCCGTGGTCATTCAGACTCGGGGATTTGTACTCCCACTTCTGCCAAGGAGGCAGTCGTACCTGGCGCCACGTGCAAGACGGCGATGCTCTTTTCCAGGGCTTCGGCGTTAGGGCTCACAGTTGGCACGCGCCGGGATGGTAGCCAGGGCAGCGATTTAGGCACCTGTGGGGAGGCTCCAAACCCTGCCATCGGCAGGCGGACCACCTCTGCTGATGTTGGCGGCTCCCTGCCTTCACCTGCCGGGGCCTCCCACTCGCCGTGGGCTTCAACCAAAGAGCTCCCGGCCCTCGACCGGCAGGTCAGCGGAGGCGCGCTTCACCTCGGAGGGTTCCTCACCCCTCGCTCCTCGACGCCATCACCGATGGTTCCCGGAAGCAGCGCGGCCCCGATCGCCTCGATTGCCGCTGCGGCGGCAGCGTCAAGAAACGCCTCGGCGTCACGGCTTTCTCACGATCTTGGCTATTACAGCTGGCACGCCGGACCCGCAGACGAACGCGTATCCAAAAGCGGCCGGGAATCGGGGGGCGGTAGCGGAGGCTTGCCGCTTCCCTTACACCAGCCGCTGACGAGGCGGGGTAACTCCGGGATCTTCGCAGAAAAGGGGGGCAAGGAATGTGCCGGCGACCAGCAGATCCTGACAGTTTCCGTGCAGCTTCCATCGGCAGCAGCTCGCACCCCAGTGGAGGGCCGCAGCTCGAGCGAGCCGCAGCCTGCATTGGCGTTGTCGGTGCACGTTGCCCCGTTGCACCTGCGGCTGAAGCCAGGGCTCCTCTCCGACCTGGCAGAGGCCTTTTCGGTCTTCTCAGAGGTTGTGCCCGGTCTCACAGAGGAGCTTGCCGCCTCAGCCTGCCGTATGCCAACGCGCGAGGCGAGGCTTCTCGCCTGCTGCCAGACTCTGGGGTTCAAGGCGACCAGCATCGACGCCACGTTCTTGGTCGAGGAGCTGGTCGTCTCCGTAGCCGCTGACGAGGAAGCCTCTGGTCTGACGCCTTGTCCGGCTGGGTCCATGGCTAGGCTTGCCTCAACAGATCGGCAGAGGCGAGACGACGTCGACGGGAGTCCGAAATCTCACAGTTTCAGCCGTGGAGACTTGCATTCCAGCTCCGAAAAGCTCCCTACCGAGGCTCTCGAGCAAGGAGGGCAGCGAGTCGAAGCGGTGTTTCGCGATCTCCGCCTGAACCTTCGGCCGCCTGCGCCGTCCACGGCTCGCTCGACACTGCTTGCCATCGCTCAGATGCACCGGCAGATGGGAGGCGAGCAGGGCCCGGTGTGGTCTGTCGGCATCGACGGCCTTGCGCTCACCGCACTGGGCGACCTGCGAGCCATGGAAGAGGCAGAAGAGGCGCTTCTGTTTGTGCCGATGGTTCTTTCCATCGCCTCCATTCAGGTGGCAGTGCTCAGCGGCGGAGCGCCAGTCCGACGGGCCCTCCCGGCACTCTCGGTCACGGCGAGCCTCTCTCACAGCCGCATGGCGCCGTACGACTGCCTCGCGCGGCATCTCGGGGCCGACGTGGATCTGGGCTGTGCTTCGGGGTCGATCAGCTCCTCTCTGGTGTCTGAAATCGTCGAGACTGTGTCGGCAGCGATGAGGCCTTCCACCTCAGCTTCGCCAGATTGGGCTGGAGCGCACGATGCCAAAAGCGGAGCAGAGGAAAGCGGTCCAGAGCCATCGGCCAAGGTTGCATCCGCCAGCCCTCATCCAAAAGTGCACGCTCCGGCCCATATCGTCGGCAAACTGCTGATCCGCCCCTTCGCGTTGTCCTATGTTCACGACGACTCATCTCAGGAGCGCGGAGAGTCCAGGATGGATGAGGGACCGCCTGGCCGGCGGCACCGGCGCAGGATCGCTGCCGCACGGCCGCCGACGCTGACACTCGAGCATCTCGGCGCCTCGATCGAGTTTGAGACCCGCGGGTCTGAGCGCGCTGCCTTGGCGGTGACGATCTCAAGCCTCCGCCTGGGCAACCTCAGGTCCGAAATCGCTTCCCGGGAGCAGCGGCCGCCACTGCCCTTTGCGTTACCGCTTGCGTCCGCCGCGATTGAGAGTCTGGAGCTCCGGTTCTCCTCTGCTGCCTCTCAAGGCTGGGAGGTGGCGCTGCGGCTGCACGGCGGGCAGGTGGCTGGCTTCCCGGAAAACCCCGGCTGCTTTCTCATGCAGAACAGGGCTCCTGTCGCCCCCTCTGATGCCTCTGCTGATAAAGAGGGCCGGCAGCGACAGGCGACCGGCAAGGAAGCAGCAGCCAACGAAGCGGATCTCCCTCTCATCGCTTTGTCGTATCGGAGCTGCAGCCCGACCGCCTCATCTGCTCGAGCATCAGCTGATTCGACGGGGGCTTCAGAAGCTCCGGTCATGACTCAAGCAGAGCTGCATCTAGAGCTCTGCCGTTTAGCTCTCGGGGTCGGCCTCATCACTGCTTTCCTGCCCACTTCGCCTCCCCCACCAGCTTCTCCCGCCACCGCTCAGACTCCGCCAACGACTGAAAACCTGGCCTTGGGTTTCCGCATCAACTTGCGGGACTGCTTTCTAATAGCCATCTCCGAAGGGGGAGCCTCCTCCGAGGTGAGAGGCCTATCGTAGAACGCGAATCCTTGCAGATAAGGGGGTCGAAATACGCTCCATTGTTGTTTCGCAGAGAATATTTGCTTTTGGCTCGGAAGAGCCTCCCCCAGCCTGCTTGGCCACCGCATCGCTCCATCGCCTGTCGCTCACGCTGCCCTCCGCACTCACCAGCAGCGCCCATGGCCTCCCTCTTTCCGCCTCGTCCCACCTGGGATGCGACCTTCTGAGCGGAGACTTGCGCGCCTTCCTCTCGCGGCCCTGGCCATCTCCCGATCCCGGGTCTTTGTCATCGCTTGGTGCGGCTGAACGCTTGCCGGTTGCAGAGATACTTGATTTTCTCGTGTGCGTTGATGACGGCGAGGGCCGCAGCATTCTGGCGCCTGTGCTTCACATAGGCCACGTGGCAGCGCTCGGCACCCCTCGTACACCTCAGCACCCTGTGCCTGCCTTCGAGGTTGCAGTGGATGGGATTTCTCTGTCAGCCAGGCCGGAACAGACCGCGGTACTGCCGCACCTGTCCGCTCTTTTGACGCCTCAGACGGCGTCTCCTCCTGCGGCAGCAATGGGCATAACGTTGTCGTCGGGCGGGGGTCCCAGCGATAAGGATGTGCCAACACCACCACGTCCTATGTCGGAGTCGATGCCTTCTCTCAATGTCTCGTTGCGCGTCGGCTCTGTTCACGCACTCGTTGCTTCGGCGCTGGGAGACGATGACGATGGGATATCGGGGACCAGCTGCTCGTCAGCAGGATCGCAGGGTGAGGGAGAAGCCAGTGGCTCTTCTACCTCAACGGCAGCCGTCGTTGAGATATTGATGACGGATTTGAGGCTGGGACTCAACAGCATCGGAGGCAGCCCTGACGCCGCAGCCTCCAGCACTGGAGGATTGCAGCAGGCCAGAAGTGAGGGCCCAAGCCTGGACCTGGCTTGGCGCTCTTTGACGCTTCACGAGGCTCGGGCGAGAGACTTCTGCGATGAGGCGGAGGAACGTCCGAAGAAGGAGGGGGCGGAGGTGAAGCGCAGCCCAGTGCAGGGGATCTCCCCTTGCTCGGGTCGGAGGCTGGACCCGATGTCGATCCCGTCAGTCAGGGAGGTCGTCAGACGCAATGCGGCGATTCGGCGGAAGTACAGGAGGCAGCAGCGGCTTCGGGCACCTGCAAAAGGCGTCTTGGGAGGGAATGTCGTCCATTCAAACCCCAATGCATCGGCCGCGCCAGACCGAGGCATGTCAACAGCAGTAGATATTTCTCCGTCGGCCCGTGGCCCTCCGCCGATCAGAGGAGGAGATGATGAATCCGACGCTGGTGCGGATGAAGTAGGCTTGCCGCTCATCGCCGGCCTGCCCCGGTTTCCGGGGCACCAGAGACACGGTTCCGCCGGCGGCCAATCTCTCCGGCTCTCTGCAGCTCTGCTTGCGATTGCGAACGAGTCAGCAGCGGCATGGATTCCTCAGCCCAGCGTCGGAGGCGGAGGCATCAGGGAATTCAGCCCAGCGCGCCCGGGCGGTTTGCTCTCGCGCACACGGACGCTGGCCTCTCGCAACCAGATGCAGCGCGAATCCTTTGCTGGTCGCAGCCCTCCCGCCGCCTCTGTGGGTGGGAGCGTCTCGGCCCTGTACAGCAGCTACCGTGAAACAGATTACGGGGCACTGGGGATGTCGGGTGCCCTGGGCATGCAGGTGAGGGCCGACATTTCATCAAATAGAAATCATCCAATTCATGTTTGACGCCGGCCTCGCTTTCTGCAGGACATCACGCGGTTCCCTCCTCTCGGGAGGTCCCCGACCGAAGCACGTCCCGCCGGCGTTCCGTTTGCCGAGCTGGAGAGGGAGGAGGACGAGGACGAGTTCTTCTCGGTCGATGACAGCAGCCTGGCGCAGCTCGAGGGCCTGGACGACGTCGACCAGTGGGAGCACGAGGGCGGCGGCGATGTCGAATTTGATGACGTGCCTAGTGCCTCTGCCTCCTCGTTCTCGTCGGGAGAGGATTCCTGCTGCGGCTTTGCTTTCGGCTTCAAGACGATCGCTGACAGAGGAACTACGCTGCCAGCCTCATCTGTCGACTTTGCAGATGTGGCGTTAAGGTTGCTGTCTCCTCTGCCTCTGTGCCAGTCGCACGTCCTCTTGCTTTCAGTCGGAGAGCTTCCCGAAGGCATTGAGCCCTCTCCCTCTGACTCAGCGGGCGTGTCTGTTTCGCTCAGCTTGAACCCCTGCAGAGCAGCACAAGCAGGCTTCGCGAACAGCAAAGGCGACCTCAGCCAGTCAGAACTTGGCAACCCGCCAGCGACGCCACCATTGTCTGAAAGCGTTGAGATCGCCGTGAGGGGCTTGTCGGCCTCGGCCTCGGCCACGCAGTGGGACACGTTCCTCGACCTGATTTGGGCCTTCGGCGAGCATGCCAGCGGGAGAGCGGAGGCGGCGTGGCGTGCGGCGCAGCGGCGGAGGCTGGAAGAGGCTGCGGCCGTGGGGACGGCCGGCGGAGGCGAGCTGCTGAACGTCGCAGCACGGGCGGCGCAGGCGGCGGCACGTTCGCAGCAGACCCCGCTTAAATCTGTCAACGAGACTCCCTCTGCTGCTGGGATGGCAGCCAGGGCACAAAATGTGTCGTTCACCCTGTTGCTGGGTGGCTCTCTGACTCTGTGGGCGGGGCCTGAGCGATTCTACGGTTCATCCGCGGCAGCTTTCTCGACTGGGGCCGGTTTCCAGGAGCCGCTCCTGAGGCCTGAGGCCAATAAGGCAGGCCCCAGCCGATGGGAGGTCCTCCCTTGCGTCAACCTGAGGGCCTCGGTTCAGGCTCAGGCCGAGGTGCTCGGCGGCGAGCTGTCGAGCCTCTGTGCTGACGTGCCCGCGGCCACTCTGCAGACCGGGAGCGTTGCTTTGCGCCACGTAAGTACTGGCAGCGGAGAAGAGACGCCTTCAGCGCAGGGCCGCAATTCGCCGTGTTGGCAGGCCCGGTCGGAAACCACGCCTTTGGTGCACGTCCAAGGAGCGCAAGTGTCAACTTTGATGAGGATGCGGCAGCAGGAGCCTCAGCCGGCACGAGAGCCACCGTCGTCGGCACGGACACTCAACAGTGGCGCGCAGCCCCCGCCAGTTCGAAACAGCTCTGACGACATTGCCGATCCATCTGCGGCACCGACCAGCTTGGTCGATCCCAGCAGATCATCGCCGCCAGTCCAACGGGAGGATGGCGTTGAGTCCATCCCTGCCAGCGGTAGCTCAATAATTTGGGCATCCGTCCACGTTCAAAGCCTTTCGGTGTATGCTGGGCCCGCCAGCCTCTCTGCTGCCGCTCGCTTCTCCGTCGCTGTCTCGCCAGCATCATCTGGGCCATCTTCCCCCCCCGGTGCGAACCAAGGCAGCCTCCACTCGCTTGCAAAGACCCCCGGAGGTCTGCTGCTGGGGCAGCAAGGGAACCAAGGCGACGTCCAGCCTCCTGCTCCTCCGTTGCTGCTGCTGAGCTTGCCGGACCTTCAAGCGCAGCTCTCTGCCGGCTGCATATCCGTCTTGGTCTCAGGCGAGGCCGCTACTAGCGAGCCATGCAGGCCGCTGTTCGAGGCTGCGTTGCTGGACTCGCTCGTGTCTGTTGGCGTTCGTCATTCTGATCGGAAGTCCAGTGGTCCGCGGGGTCCGTTCCTCACGCGGACAAGTGCTTCAGCTCCGCCCTCTGTGGAAGGCAATGAGGGCCGGACCCTTTCCGTGCTCGCCTCTTGCTCTGCTCTGGTGGACGTGTACAATGCAGGCAAACTGGGCTGGGAGCCGGTGGTCGAGCCGTTTGAGTTCCAGTCGCGCTATGCCTCTCTGCTAAATGCCGTTCCAGCCACCGCAGTCAGCCCAGGGGGCGTGATGCCGGTCGGCCACACTGCGTCTATCAGCGTGCCAGGGTCTGTCGAGCTGACAGCCTCTCCCAGCCTTATCGTCGCAACCACCACTGGTTTCAGAGTTGCTGGAGATGTTCAACGTGAAGCTCAGCTTTTTGCCCAGTCGCCGCTGTTGTCTGCGGTGAGGGCGTCAGCAGAACAGGCCCATCGTCATAGTTCATCGTGGAACCAAGGTCGAGGCGACGCAGCTGCTTCGGCAGAGAGCGGTGCCAGGATTCACAAGCCCTCTCCATCTGACTGCCTTTGGCAGCTGCAGGAGGATCGAAGGTCTATGGCACTCTCCGCCGCCGCCACTTCTGCCATCACCCCGCGCACAGCGGCGGCGTCGGCGCTGCACTCTGTGCACACGGCGTCTCTCTACGGCGGGCTGAATCTTCGGGCAAAGTCCATCAGGGTTGTGCATTCGCTCCTGTCCCGTCCTTCCGCTGGGTCTCTCGCAGACCCTTCTGATTCCTCGCTGCGGAAGTCGTTTTCCCCGTCATCGTCTCTAGCGGCACTCGCATCAGTGGATGGCGGGCCTTGGCTCTGGAATTGCTCGGGTTGCACTCTGGAGCTCGTGGTCGTTGAGAGGTGAGGACAGCATTACTTAGGGCAGCCAGTTCATACCGTCATCAGGCAGTTCATACCGTTGTATGCCATTGTTTTGTCACGTACGTGCTGAACCCTGTCACAGATCATCCTCCATGGCCCTGCTGCCAGTCGGCGCTGCTGCAGCGGACGTAGCAGCTTTGAGCGCTACGCCTGTACTGTTGCCTGACAACTCTGTGACTTCTCTGCTGCTGGAGCACTCGGCTGTTTCGTCTCCCAGACGTGCGGGGCTGCCGACAGCCTCATCCCACGCTCCCTCTGACGGCCGGTATGTTGTTCCTCTGCGGGTGGTGGCGGAGTCGCAGCATGATGAACGCAAGGCACTTTCAAACTTGAGTGCGGCGAGCGACGTCCACAAGTCTCTCCCAGAGCCGGCTCCACCAGACATTAGTGGCGAAACAGCGCCATCATCTGTCTCAAATATGCTACTTTCCAGGGCCGAGACGCTGGCTCCTGCTGCTCGTAGTCTGCTGCAGCGTCAAGCGTTGGACCGCGTCGCATCTCAAGCCTCCTCCCTCGGCGCAGCCAGCAGCTCCGGGACGGCGCATGGCAGCGGCCAGCTGTATTTTCGTGTCCACGGCTTTAACACAGCGGACCTGCTTGGCCCACTTCCACTCAGTCGCGCAGCAGATGTCGCTCTGGGCAAGGTGCCTCCGTTTGTGTTCCCGCTCAATTCTTTCAGCCTCCTGGATCCAGACTCGACGCCCTTGCCGCCATTCGCTCTAGTGGCGGACAGCACACCGACCGCGGCGACACTCCTGCCGGATCAGCACGGCGCCGCACTCGACGCCGCTCTTTGCGTGAGCCTGCGCTCCAACGTCGAGCTTATCAACCTGACCTCGATCCCGCTCATCGTCGGAACAGTGGACGCAGCGCCTCCGGGCCTCAGTGACGATCCGCCGTCATCTCCTCCTCTCGAGAGCGGTTCTGCGGGCGCCACCCCAGTCCTGCAGCTCCGGCCTGGTGACCGAGCGTGGCTCCCCGCTGACATGCTCATGAAGAAAGGACCGACGTCGCTCCTCCTGGCCGTCCGGGTGACTTCCTTTTCGACACCGCATGCCGATGCCGCCGCTGGAAGGGGCAACAAGGGAAACGCACAAGAGTCCACAGGCGGTGGGTTCGGATGGTCAGAGGCGCTCGACATTTGCGGTCTGGCTTCCATGAGCTTGGGATCCTTCCACGGGCCCGACGGTCGCCCGAGGGCCGGCGCAACGAGGATGCAGCTCAAGTGTGAAGCGGGGAACGGGGCTGCTGTGTGCCTCTTGTTGGACATGGAACCGGCGGATGCGGGGGTCGGGTGGGAACTTCGCCTGCGACCGCCCCTGGTCCTGCGCAACCAGCTGCCCCTCGCCCTGGTGGCGACGATCGTGCACGACTGCGTGGGAGGGACCAAGGAGCACGACGTCACAATGGCACCGCTTTCGCAGATAGCCGTGCACGCATGCGGCCCGAACAGCGTTCAAGGCCTTTACGTCAGGCCTAGGGGATGCCAGCGAAACCAGGAGGTCGTCCCTCTCCGTCCACTCCTGAACTCGGCTGCAGCAGCAGGAAACCATGACGGCTTGCTCGTGAGGCGCAGAGCTGAGAGAGAGAGAGAGAGAGGAGTAGGCACGCTCGGGGAGTCTAAGCATGGTGGCAAGGCGTTGGAGGGTTGGGGTCCGAAGCAGGTGGCCCCCGTGCGGCTGCGCTGCGGCGGCTCAGGGGCCACTTCGACAGAGCTGCTTCTCCACGTGTCCCTCAGGCGCGAGCTGCCCTCGGCCGCCCGGCCCGGCGTCGCCTTCGGCGCAACCGTGATGGTGGCGCCGTTCTTCCTCGGCCAGGTCGAGCTGGAAGTGTACAGCGGCCTGTGGGTGTACAACTGCACGGGCATGCCACTGGCGATCCGCGCGTTCGGCCGCGGCGAGCAGGTCGAAGGCGACGGAAGCGTCATGTGGGTGCCGCCCGCGTTGTCGATGGACGGAGAAGCTGACGGAGCGGCGGCGGCGGCACTGCCTTCGGCGTCGCGAGCAGGGGCGCTGTCTCATTCGGTCTCGACGGCGGCTGGCGGCTCTCAGATAGGCAGCTTGTCGGCAGGCAGGGCGTCAATGCAGCCAGCGGTCGGAGGCTTGGCGGGCCTGGGGTCGCTGGCCGAGCATCCGCAATGCAGGGCAATCGATGCTGCAGCCGAATCGTCCGTCGCTCGACGGCGGGGCGGAGCCCCATTGAACCAGAACCGACTCGTCTCCGCCGCCTCGCCGGCCGCTCCGTCCTCGGCCGCCGCCTCCCATCAGCACCGGAAGCACTTTCTGATGCCGCACCGAGGAGCGCCGCGGCAACACCCGCCGACGCCTGGCTTCTCGGCCAGGTCTGCCGTCAGCAGCGCCTCCGGCGGGGTTCGATCTCACTCGCTCGCTTTTGGCGACGATGCGTCGGCGTTCGAGCTCGCGGCTTCGGGGAGAGGCGACGTCCTCGTCGTTCCCCCTTGTGTGTGTGGCGACTTGTTCCGATCAGCAGCGGCATCCCAGGCAGGGGACGGGCTTGCCTCCGCCTCTGCCAGCAGCTGCTCCTTTCAGCTGTGCCTCTCGCCTCACGCCCCGCCGCTGATGGAGGGCTGGCAGGACCCCCTGTCTCCGTCGCCCAGCCCGCCGTGGTCTGCCGCGACGGCCCTCGAG
>VFSW01015072.1_pt1 | contig 10654 bp, 8 predicted proteins | sample 5358111 | NCBI WGS metagenome assembly VFSW01 (sample SAMN11554181, study PRJNA540505) | mine drainage metagenome | isolation source: sediment from site ElyBrook_90M | place: USA: Ely Copper Mine, Vershire, VT | collected 2017
CTGATCCTCACGACTGCTCAACCGTCCGGCTGGCAACGAGCTTGTCGATTCCGGTGCGCCGGTTCGAGCCGGGCCCCACTCTCAGCATTGTAAATGGCCGGAGCGGTCCATGGCAGAAGCTCCCGCGCCGGAACGATCTGAGGCTATAGACGCAGGGGGAGAAGAAGGGGTGTTGCGGGCAGGCCGGAAATCTGAAAAACCACCAAAACTCCGCTGTCCGGGGCTGGGCGTGGGAAATAGGCCGAGAGTTTCTCCTATTGTAAATCGGGACCTGAAGCGCCCAGTTATTCAGCCGGCTCGCTCCACCTGGTAGTAGAACGGCGGACCCTGCTCCTGCGCCAGCGCCCTGACCGTGCGCAGAAAGGCGGTGGCGGCGTACGACAAAGTGGCCTGACGCCGGCTGACCAGCCGCAGCACGCGCTTGACCTCCAGTTCGTCCACCGAAACCCGCACCAGGTCCCCGCTTTCCAGCTCCCTGGCCACGGTCAGGTGGGGCACCAGCGCCACCCCGTTGCCCATGGCCACAAAGCGCTTGATGGCCTCGATGGTGGGCAGCTCGATGCCCATATTCAGGGGCGTGCGGTACTTCTGAAATGCCTGTATCACCCGGCGGCGCAGTGGCGAGGCCACGTTGTGGGCGATGAAAAGCTCCTTGCCCAGGTCGCTGATGGAGACGTGGGCGGATGCGGCCAGCGGATGGCTGGGGCTGACGATGAGCGCCAGGCTGTCAGCGTAAACCGAGATGGCGCGGAACTGCGCAGGGTCCGGCCGGAAGGAGATCACGCCCAGCTCGAAGGTGCGCAGGTTCAGTTCATCCGGGATGTGCGAGGCCAACATGCGGTGCACGGCGACGGTAATGTGGGGAAACTCGCGCCGGAAGCGGTCGATGGCTTGCAGCAGGTAGATGCAGGTGTACTCGTTGGCAGCCAGTTGCAGGTGGCCGCGCTCCAGGCTCTTCAACTCACCCAGGGCGCTGGACGCCTCGCGGCGCAGGGCCAGCAGGCGCAGCGCGTAATCGCGCAAGAGCACTCCGGCCGCGGTCATGGAGCCATCCCGCGCCGCGCGGTCGAAGAGCGTCTCGCCCACCGCCGCCTCCAGCTTGCGGATCACCTGGCTGACCGCCGGCTGGGTGCGATGCAGGCGCAGGGCCGCGCGGGAGAAGCTGCGCTCCTCGGCCACGGCCAGGAAGGTTTCCAGTTGATGCAGTTCCATCTGGCCTCCGAAAGGCAGCTTCTAGCTGTTAGCTTCCAGCCGTTAGCCCCGCGCTACGCGGCCCGAATCTCTTCCAGCGGCGGGGAGAGCCTGCACCAGGTTGTTCGTTCGCCTCAGTTCAGGCTGGAAGCTGAAAGCTGGCGGCTAGAAGCTGATTCATAACAATTACTAATCGATTCTACAACAATTATAACTTTGCCTTATATATGGGAGATGCGCGATACTGCGTAAGGTTGGAAAGAAACTTCCCCTGGCAGGCAGGATCATGACCTCAAATCGCATCGTCTTCTTCGACACCACACTGCGCGACGGCGAACAGTCGCCCGGCTGCAGCATGACGACGCAGGAAAAGCTCACCATGGCGCATGCCCTGGAGGATCTGGGTGTGGACATCATCGAGGCCGGTTTCGCCATGGCCTCGGAGGGCGACTTCGCGGCCATCGCCACCATCACGCAAGCTGTCCGCAAGCCGCGCATCGCATCGCTGGCTCGCGCCAAAACCGAAGACATAGAGATGGCCGCCCGCGCGCTGCAATTTGCCGATCGCGCCCGCATTCACGTCTTCCTGGCTTCGAGCGATCTGCACCTGGAGTTCAAGTTGAAGATTGGTCGCGCCGAGGCGCTCGAATTGACGGGCCAGTCGGTGCGCCTGGCGCGTTCGCTGGTAGACGACGTGGAGTTTTCGCCCGAGGACGCGACGCGCTCCGACCGCGATTTTCTGGTGGAGATGGTGCGCATCGCCGTCGAAGCCGGCGCCACGACCATCAATATGCCGGACACCGTGGGTTACTCGACGCCGGAAGAATATGGGCGGATGTTTGCCGAGGTGCGCGAACGCGTTCCGGCCATCGACGCCGAGGGTATCATCCTCTCCTCGCACTGCCATGACGATCTGGGGCTGGCCGTGGCCAACTCGCTGGCCGCCATTCAGAACGGCGCGCGGCAGGTGGAGTGCACCATCAACGGCATCGGCGAACGGGCCGGCAACGCGGCGCTGGAAGAGATCGCCGCCGCGCTCTATGTACGCGGCGACCGCTACGGGGTCACCACCGGCATCAAGCTGGAAAATCTTTATCCCACCAGCCAGGTGCTTGGCCAGATCATCACCTTCCGCCCCTCGCCCAACAAGGCGATCGTGGGCGACAACGCCTTCGCGCACGAATCCGGCATTCACCAGCACGGAATGCTGGCCAACCCGCTCTGCTACGAGATCATGACCCCGGCGCTGGTGGGCGTGGCCAAGACGCACCTGGTGCTGGGCAAGCACTCCGGCCGCGCCGCGCTGCGCAATCGCTTCGAGCAGTTGGGCTACACCCTCACTCGCGAGGAATTGCAAAATACGTATTACCGCTTTGTGGCGCTGGCCGACCGCAAGAAGAACATCTACGACTATGATTTAGTCAGCCTGTTGCCCGACGCGCTGCGCGAAAAACGCCGCGAGCCGGTTTCCGAACTCGACTAGTGCACCGCCTTCGGACCGCGGCTTTGAAAGGGCATGAATTTTAACCGGCCCACAGCGCAGCCGAAGGACGCCGCAAAGGAAAAATCGACTTGAACGGACGGACTTTGGCCCGTACATCTGAAGCAGAATAAGAGTTGGGCTTTAGCCCTGAGGGAAAGATAGAAAATGCACCTGAAGATTCTGGTTACGGCCGGCGATGGCATCGGCCCTGAAGTCACCAACGAAGCAGTCGCTGTATTGCAGGAGATTGCGGCGCTGGGCGGGCACACGCTGGCGCTCGATTACAAGCGCATCGGCGGCGTGGCCATTGTGCGGGATGGAACGCCGCTGCCTGCCGAAACCTTGGCCGCCGCACTCGCCTCCGACGCAGTTCTTCTGGGCGCGGTGGGCGGCAACGAGTTCAACTCGATGCCGCCGGACAAGCGTCCCGAGGCGGGCCTGTTGCAGATTCGCGCGGCGCTCGGCGGCTTCGCCAATCTGCGTCCCGCCTTCGCCTTCAAGGAACTGGCGGTCAATAGCCCGTTGCGGCCGGAGATCATCGACGGGGCTGATATTTTGTTTGTGCGCGAATTGCTGGGCGGACTTTATTTCGGCCAGCCGCGCGAATGGAATCGCGCGCAGAATGAAGCCTGGAACACCATGCGTTACACTCGCGAGGAAGTGGCCCGCGTGGCCCGCGTAGCCTTCAAGCTGGCGCAAAAGCGGCGCAAGAAGCTGACCAGCGTGGACAAGGCCAACGTGCTGGAAGTCTCGCAACTGTGGCGCGCCACGGTGATCGAAGTGGCGACGGAGTTCCCTGATGTGACGCTGGAGCATCAGTACGTGGATGCCATGGCCATGCATCTGATGAACCGCCCGCGTGACTTTGACGTGGTGCTGACGGAGAATTTGTTTGGCGATATTCTCAGCGACGAATCGGGCGTCATCACCGGCTCGCTGGGCATGCTGCCCTCGGCCACCATCGGCGGCAAGGTGAATTTGTATGAGCCGGTGCACGGTTCCGCGCCGGACATTGCCGGCAAGGGGCTGGCCAATCCGCTGGGCGCGATTCTGACCGCGGCGCTGATTCTGCGCCACTCTGGCGGCCTGGATGCGGAAGCGGCGGCCATCGAGGCGTCGGTGCGCAAGGTGCTGGAGCAGGGCTTCCGCACACCGGACCTGGCGCGCGACAATGCACATGGCTATACCGTGCTTTCGACGACCGAGATGGGCGCCAAGGTGCGGGAGACGGTGAAGACGTTGCTCGTTCACGCGTAGGTTCGTGGTCTCCCATCCATGCGCCGGAAAAATGGCGTATGGATGGGGCATCCGGCTGAACGCTGTTCATGCGATCGAAAACAGATTGGAAAACGAGGAACGCATCTTCACTTTGCACGAGAACGAGCTAACGGCTAAAAGCTAACAGCTAGAACCAGGAGTCCAATGAGCGCCGAATCAAAAACGTTAGTCGAAAAGGTCTGGGAGCAGCACGTGGTGGTTGAGCCGCAGGGCGAGCCGACGCTGCTGTACATCGACCTGCAACTGCTGCACGAGGTGACTTCGCCGCAGGCTTTTGAGGGCTTGCGCCTGGCGGACCGCACGGTGCGCAGGCCCGATCGCTCGATCGCCACAGTGGACCACAACGTGCCCACGACGAAAGAGGGCCGGCTCAACATCGTCGATCAGATTGCGGCCAGGCAGATTGCCACGCTGCGCAAGAACTGCGCGGACTTCGGCATTGAACTGTATGACGTGGACTCGCGCGATCAGGGCATAGTGCACGTGATCGGGCCGGAGCTGGGCATCACCAAGCCGGGCATGACGATTGTCTGCGGCGATTCGCACACCTCCACTCATGGCGCTTTCGGTGCGCTGGCTTTCGGCATTGGCACCAGCGAAGTGGAGCACGTGCTGGCCACGCAGACCTTGCCGCAGTCCAAGCCCAAGACCTTCCGCATCTCCGTCGAAGGCGCACTGCCGCAGGGCGTGACGGCCAAGGACATCATTCTGGCCATCATCGGCAAGATCGGCACCGACGGGGCAACGGGGTACGTGATCGAGTATGCCGGCTCGGCCATTCGCGCGCTTTCCATAGAAGGCCGCATGACGGTCTGCAACATGAGCATCGAAGCCGGTGCGCGCGCGGGCATGATCGCGCCCGACGAAGTTACATACGCTTACCTCAAGGGCCGCCGCTTCTCGCCGGCCGGCGCAGAGTGGGAGAAAGCTGTTGCCGAGTGGGGCAAGCTGCCCACCGACTCCGGCGCAAAGTTCGACCGAGAGCTACTGATCGACGCCGCCACGCTGGTTCCGTACGTCAGTTGGGGCACCAGTCCCGGCATGGTTGCGGCAATTACGGCCACGGTGCCCGATCCAGCCGCCGCGGCCACCGAGCAGGAGCGCAAGGGCATCGAGCGCGCCCTCGAGTACATGGGCCTGAAGGCGGGAACGCCGCTCGAAGAAGTTTTGATCGACCGCGTCTTCATCGGCTCCTGCACCAACGGACGCCTGGAAGATCTGCGCGCCGCGGCACGCATCGCAGCCGGCTACAAAGTCTCCACGCATGTAAGCGCGATGGTGGTTCCCGGTTCGCAGGCGGTAAAATCTCAAGCCGAAGCCGAGGGGCTGGACCGCATCTTCATCGAGGCCGGCTTCGACTGGCGCGAGCCCGGCTGCTCCATGTGTCTGGCCATGAACCCCGACATTCTTCAGCCGGGAGAACGCTGCGCATCGACCAGCAATCGCAACTTCGAAGGCCGCCAGGGACGCGGCGGACGCACGCATCTTGTCTCGCCGGAGATGGCCGCCGCGGCCGCCATTGCCGGGCACTTCGTCGACATTCGCAACTGGGCTGTACGTGAGCCTGTACTGCAAGGAGGCAAGGCCTGATGGAACCCTTTCGCACACTGACTTCTGTGGCCGCGCCGCTGGACCGCGCCAATGTGGACACGGACCAGATCATTCCCAAGCAGTTTTTGAAGCGCATTGAGCGCACCGGCTACGGCGATTTTCTGTTCTTCGACTGGCGCAACAACGCGGCCGGCGAACCCGATCCGGCCTTTGTGCTCAACGACCCGCGCTACCAGGGCGCGCAGATACTGATTGCGGAAAAGAACTTCGCCTGCGGTTCAAGCCGCGAGCACGCCGCCTGGGCGCTCTCCGACTATGGATTCCGCGTGGTCATCGCGCCGACCTTCGCCGACATCTTTTTCTCGAACGCGGGCAAGAACGGCATTGTGCTGGCGCGGTTGAGCGAAGACGAAGTTGCTCAATTGCTCACCAACGCCAAGACGACTCCGAACTACAAACTCACTGTCTCGCTGGAAAATCAGACGGTCACCGACAGCTTCGGTTTCAAGGCCGGCTTTGCGGTTGATCCCTTTCGCAAATTCTGCCTGATGGAGGGACTCGACGACATCGGCCTCACCTTGCGCCATGCCGCAGCGCTGGACACATTTGAAGCCAAGCACGATGAAGCCCTGTGGCTGAAAGCGAAATAGCAGCTTCTGGCTGCCAGCTTTTCGTGCAGAGTAGACCGGCAATGGCATGAAATGAAAAGCAACAAAACGAAAAACGCGCATGGAAGGCGCAAAACTTAACCGCGGCACGAACAGGATAGAAGCCAGAGGCTGAAAGCTGGCAGCTGGCGAACGAAGAGAGCACATGACTATTGAAGGCAAGCGCCAAAGCATTCCGATGACCGAAGGCCCCAGCCGGGCCGCCGCGCGTTCTTATCTGCGCGGTGTCGGCTACACGAAGGAAGACCTGCACAAACCGATCATCGGCATTGCCAATACCTGGACCGAGATCGGCACTTGCAACATGCACCTGCGCGAGATCGCCGAAGCCCTCAAAGAGGGCATTCGCGAGGCCGGCGGCACGCCGATGGAGTTCAATACCGTCACCATCTCGGACGGCATCACCATGGGCACGCAGGGCATGAAGGCCTCGCTGGTTTCGCGCGAAGTGATTGCCGACTCCATTGAATTAGTCGCGCGCGGCAATCTCTTCGACGGCCTGGTGGGCATCGGCGGCTGCGACAAGAATATGCCCGGCATCATCATGGCGCTCTGCCGGCTGGACATTCCGGGCATGATGCTATACGGCGGCTCCATCGCGCCTGGCAAGCTCGATGGCCCCCATGGCGAAATCATCGACATCACCATTCAAAATGTTTTCGAGGGCATCGGCTCGCACGCTGCCGGCCGCATTGACGATGCCGGCCTTGAAGCTCTGGAAGCCAATGCCTGTCCAGGCGCGGGCGCATGCGGTGGCCAGTTCACGGCCAACACCATGGCCATGAGCGCCGAGATCATGGGCATCTCTCCAATTCAACTTTCCGGCGTTCCCGCCACTTCAGTTGACAAGCACACCGCCACGCGCGAGGCCGGACGCATTCTGATGGACGCTGTCCGCGCCAATCGCCGCCCGTCGCAGATCATCACACGCACATCGCTGGAAAACACCATCGCCAGCGTGGCTGCCAGCGGCGGCTCAACCAACGCGGTGCTGCATCTGCTGGCCATCGCGCGGGAGATGAACATCCCGCTCACCATTGACGATTTCGACGCCATCAGCAAGCGCACGCCGTACATCTGCTCGCTGACTCCGGCGGGAAAATATGTCGCCTCCGACTATCAGGCGGCGGGCGGTTCGCGCCTCTTGGCCAAGCGGCTGATCCAGGCCGGCCATGCCGACGGGACAACGCTTATGATAAGCGGCAAGACGCTGGCTGAAGAGGCTGCGCTGGCCGAGGAGACGCCGGGCCAGCAGGTGATCGGCACATTCGAGAAGCCCATCAAGCCCAACGGCGGCCTGGTGATTCTCAAAGGCAATCTCGCGCCCGAAGGCTGCGTGATGAAGATCGCCGCCGCCGACCGCTACAGTCATCGTGGCCCGGCGCGCGTCTTCGACTGCGAGGAAGATTGCTTTGCCGCTGTGCAGACCGGAAAAATCAAGCCCAACGACGTGCTGGTCATTCGCTATGAAGGCCCGAAGGGCGGACCTGGAATGCGCGAAATGTTGCAAGTGACGGCGGCTGTTTCCTCCAGTGCGGAACTTGCCGCGACCGTGGCTCTGTTGACCGATGGCCGCTTCAGTGGCGCAACGCGCGGCTTCACCGCGGGCCACGTGGCTCCGGAAGCTTTTGTCGGCGGACCGATCGCCGCCGTGCGCGAGGGCGACATCATCCACTTCGCCATTCCCAACCGCAAGCTCGATGGGGAAATCAGCGACGAGGAGATGGCCGCGCGCTTGAAGGGATTCACGCCGCCGGCATTGCGCTGGCCGCGCGGCGTCTTCCGCAAATATGTGGATCGCGTCAACTCGGCCAGCGAAGGCGCAACGACGTAAGCACAGTTTTTAGAAGCTAGCAGTTCACAGAAGGAGTTCACCATGGGAACCAACGCGAAAACGGATGCTTCCAATGCCCACCTCACCACTCCCACACGCCTGACCGGCGCGGAGATCATCTGGGCCACGCTGGTGGGCGAGGGCGTGACGCAGGTCTTCGGCTACCCCGGCGGCGCCATTCTGCCGGCCTACGACGCGCTGCGCAAGTTTCCCATCCACCATACACTGGTGCGCCACGAGCAGGGCGCTTCGCACATGGCCGACGGTTATGCGCGGGCCTCGGGCAAGGTGGGCGTGGCCATTGCCACTAGCGGACCGGGCGCGACGAATCTGGTTACCGGCATCGCCACGGCCATGCTGGATTCGATTCCCATGGTCTGCATCACCGGCAACGTCTCCAGCAAGGTGCTGGGCACCGACGCCTTTCAGGAAGTGGACATCACCGGCATCACGCTGCCGGTGACCAAGCACAACTTCCTCATCAGCCGCACGGAAGACATTGCGCCCGCGCTTCGCTCTGCCTTTCAGATCGCGCAATCGGCGCGCCCCGGCCCGGTTCTTGTCGATATTACAAAGGACGCGCAGCAGGGCACGGCGATCTTCGACTTTGAAGCCGCCGCGCCGCGCCCGCATCGCGCCCACCCCATGCTGTCTGTTGAGGAGTCCGGCCTCACGCAGGCGGTCGAGCTGATCCGCAACGCCAAGCGCCCGGTGATTCTGGCTGGCCACGGCGTCACCGAATCCGGCGCCATGGAGCAGGTGCGCACACTGGCCGAGCGCGCGCAGATTCCCGTGGCGCTCACGCTGCTGGGGCTGGGCGGCTTCCCGGCATCGCATCCGCTCAATCTGGGCATGATGGGCATGCACGGCGAGTCGTGGGTCAATCACGCCATCCAGGAAGCCGACCTGCTGATCGCCTGCGGAATGCGCTTCGACGATCGCGTCACCGGGACCATTGCGACCTATGCCACCAAGGCAAAAAAGATTCACATCGAAGTGGACCCGGCGGAGATCAACAAGAACGTCAAGGTGGATGTGCCGCTGGTCGGCGATCTGCGCGAGGTGCTGGAAGCGCTGCTGCCGCGCATTGGCGGACGCGACGGCGCGGCGTGGCTCAAGACCATCGACGGCACGAAGGGCGCTTCGGCGGTGCGCGACATCAAGAACCTGCCCGACAGCGGTCACCTTTATGCGGCGCACGTGATGCACGACATCTGGCGCATCACCGGCGGCAACGCCGTGGTGGTCACCGACGTGGGCCAGCATCAGATGTGGGAGGCGCAGTATTACCACCACGAACATCCGCGCACGCTCATCACCTCCGGCGGACTCGGCACCATGGGCTTCGCGCTGCCCGCGGCCATCGGCGCAAAGTTTGCCTGTCCGGAAAAAGAGGTCTGGGTGGTGGCCGGCGACGGCGGCTTTCAGATGACCGCGTGCGAGTTGGCGACCATCGTGCAGGAAGGCATCAAGATCAACATCGCCATCATCAACAACGGCTACCTGGGCATGGTGCGCCAGTGGCAAGAGTTCTTCTACGAGCGCAACTACGAATCCACGCCGCTGGTCTCGCCCGACTTCGTCAAGCTGGCCGACGCGCACGGCATTCAAGGCCGCGCCGTTCGCACCCGCGCCGAGCTGGCCGAGGCCGTGGAACAGGCTCGTTCCGCGCCGGGCACGTTCCTGCTCAACTTCATGGTCGAGAAGGAAGAGTCGGTCTATCCGATGATTCCCGCCGGCTCTGCATTGCACGAGATGATCCGCCGGCCGGGCAAAGACCCGTTGCTGGAATCGTAAGAAAGCAAGAGGCTGAATCATGCTGCACACATTCGTCGCTTATGTTGAAGACCTGCCGGGCGTGCTCACGCGCGTGGCCTCGCTCTTTCGCCGCCTGAACATCAACATCCACTCGCTCACCGTGGGCCACAGCGAGCGCGCGGGCTTTTCGCGGCTGACGCTGGTCTGCGAGGCGTCGGCCGAGGCCTCGCACCGCATCCAGGCAAGCCTCTACAACCTGGAGAATGTGGTCTACGTGGACGACCTCACGCAGACGCCCGCCGTCACGCGCGAGCTGGCGCTGATCAAAGTCGCCGCCACGCCGCAAACTCGTTCGCAGATATTCGAGCTGGCCGAGGTCTTTCGCGCCCGCATCGTGGACCTTGCGCCGGAGTCGATGATTATCGAGATGACCGGCGTCGAAAGCAAGATTGAAGGGCTTATACAGGTGCTCAACGAGAGCGACGGCCGCATTCTGGAAATCTGCCGCAGCGGCAAACTCATCATGCGCCGCGGCCATCACACCAGCCGTGTGCTGCAGGCCATGGGCGCGGGCGAAGCCGCGGATGCACCCGTGGAAACCGGCGTAGAGATTGCCGCCGCAGAGCCGAAATAGCGGATGAATTGCGGAACGGTTTAGTTTTATCAGCATTGCGGGCCGTATCATCGCGGCTCACTCGACACAAACATCAAACCCGAAAAGGAAGCAAAAATCATGGCGAAGACTTACTACGATCACGATGCCGATCTCTCCCTCATCCAGGCCAAGAAGGTGGCCATCATCGTCTACGGTTCACAGGGGCATGCCCACGCTCTCAACTTGCAAGACTCGGGCGTCGAGGTCCGGGTGGGCCTGCCGGCCGGATCCAAGTC
>VFSW01015073.1_pt1 | contig 10654 bp, 12 predicted proteins | sample 5358111 | NCBI WGS metagenome assembly VFSW01 (sample SAMN11554181, study PRJNA540505) | mine drainage metagenome | isolation source: sediment from site ElyBrook_90M | place: USA: Ely Copper Mine, Vershire, VT | collected 2017
AAATCTATGCGGTGGTCTAGCGACATGGCGGTCTCTGCCACGCCGCCGGCCGCCGGCACGGGTGCAGCCCGTTCGCCGAATTCCGCGCGCCGGCGGCGGTTTCGTCCGGTGTTTCTGGTGCCAGCCTTCGTGTTCGCCGGATTGGTGATCGCGTTCGAGTTAAGCCTCGATCGCGATCCCAGCGAGGTGCCTTCCGCCTTGATCGGCCAGCCGGTGCCGGAATTCAGCCTTGCGCCCGTGAAGGGACGAAGTCTTGGTCTATCCTCGGCCGATCTTAAGGGCGACGTATCATTGGTCAACGTGTTCGCGTCGTGGTGCGTCGCCTGCCGCGAAGAGCATCCCCTGCTGATACGAATGAAGCAGCAGAGGCTCGTTCCCATTTACGGCCTCGATTACAAGGACAAGCCGGATGACGCGGCGCGCTGGCTCGACGCGATGGGCGATCCTTACACCCGCACCGGTGCCGATCTTGACGGGCGCGTGGCGATCGATTGGGGCGTTTACGGCGTGCCGGAAACCTACGTGATCGACCGCGACGGTCGCATCGCCTTCAAGCGGATCGGCCCGATCACGCCGGATCTCCTTGAACGGACGATCATGCCGTTGATCGCAAAGCTGCGCGGCGCGTCGCCGACGCCCAGTGCAAACGGCGGTTAGGTCGGGCGGGGCGCAGCGATGCAGCAATCGGATCGGCTCATGCGGCGCAGAATATGGATCGCGGGGGCGGGGCTCTTCGGCGCGATTCTCGCGGCCGTAGCGCTCTATCGTTACGGCACTGGATTCGCGACCGGTCGCTTCGATCGGCAGCCGGTCGCCGTGGTTCCGGCTACGGCGAACGCCGGGTCCGCCTCTTCGGGCGAATTCGCGTTTTCCTTCTTCGACCAGCCCCGTCCCGTGCCAAAGCTTCGGTTCGCCGACCGCAAAGGCCGCAACCTGTCGCTCCAGGATTTGCGCCACCAGCCGATCCTTCTGAATATTTTGGCAACCTGGTGCGTGCCATGCCGCAAGGAGATTCCGGCGCTCGACCGGCTTCAAGCGAAACTCGGCGCATCGCAGCTTCTGGTGCTGCCGCTCTCGATCGATCGACAAGGCTTGCCGGTCGTCAAGAAATTCTACGCCGATCTCGGCCTTACCGCGCGCGGCATCTATATCGACCACACGGGTCAAGCCGCCGGCGTTCTCCATGCGGTCGGCGTGCCGACGACGCTGCTCATCGACCGCAACGGGCAAGAGATCGGCCGCAAGATCGGGCCCGCGGAATGGGACAGCGCGGCGGTGATTGCGCTCCTTCGCAAGCATCTCGTGCTTCGCGCGGGCGCGTTGGAGGCCAGCCCATGACAGGCGTATCGACCCTCGCCCTGTTGTCAAGCTTCGCCGCGGGCATTGTCTCGTTCCTGTCGCCTTGCGTTTTGCCGCTCGTGCCCGGCTACCTGTCTTACGTCGCCGGCCAATCGCTCAATGCCGGGGTCCCGGAAGCGGCGCGAGGGGGGCGGCTCGCGGCCTTGCGGCGCAGCGTCTGCTGCGTGCCCGGGTGCTCGCCCGGCTTCGTCATCTGGGGCGCGCGCGCCACGGCGCGGGGCCAGTGGGTTCTCTCGTATCGCTACGAGGCCAACATCGCCGCCGGCGCGGCGGTGATCCTGTTCGGCCTCTTGATGATGGGAATGGTCCGTTGGCCGTGGCTCCAGCGCGATTTCCGCATTCATCGCGATCTTCCCGGCGGCCGTCCGGTTGCGGCCTATGTGCTTGGCTTGGCGTTCGCCTTCGGGTGGACGCCGTGCATCGGCCCGGTCTTGGGCACGATTCTGACCGCAAGCGCCGTATCGGCGACAGTATCGCAAGGCATCGTGCTGCTGAGCGTCTATTCGCTGGGTCTCGGCGTCCCGTTCCTCGCCGCGGCCGTGTTCACGGCCCAGCTCTTCGGGCGTTTGAGAAAGCTGGGCCGGCTCGGACGGTCGCTTCAGATCGGCGCGGGTGGGGTGGTCGTTGCGATGGCCTTGGCCATGATCACCGGCCAGCTCACGGCCTTCTCATACTGGCTGCTCGAAACCTTCCCCGTGTTCGCGAAGATCGGATGAGGCGCGGCGTGTCTTCGACCTTTCGCCCCACGGAACCTTCGCGTCATTGCCACTTTGGAAAAGGAGCTATGTCATGCAACAGCCGGATATCGTCAAAGCATCGCCTGCATTAACCTCCGGGGCTCAGCTCCGCTCGTGGTTCGGCAGCCGGTGGGGACTGATTGTCACTGGCACCGCGATCGTCGCTGCCGGCTTGGCATTGGGCTGGAACTGGCTCACGGCGCTCGGCGTCGCGCCGGTCATCCTGTCGCTGGCGCCCTGCGCGCTCATGTGCGCGGCGGGCCTGTGCATGGGGATGGGCAAAGGGCGCTCGTCAGCGGCGAAATCGGATGCTGCGCCACAGCCGAAGCGACCGGCAAGCGAGATGTAGAATGACTCGCCGAACCACGCTCATCGCGGTTTTCGCGCTCGTGCTGCTGGCGCTTGTCGGGGCTTGGCTGACGGTCGCGCTCGTGACAAGCTGGACGCCGGAGCCATCGTCGGCGCCCGCCGCCCAAATCGGCGGGCCGTTCACGCTGATCGATACCAGCGGCAAGACCGTTACCGACCAGGCCTATCGCGGCAAATGGATGCTCGTCTATTTCGGGTATACACACTGTCCGGATGAATGCCCGACGGCGCTCAACAATATCGGCGTCGCCCTGGCAAAGCTCGGTCCGGAGGCTAACGCGATTCAGCCGTTGTTCATCACCGTCGATCCCAAGCGCGATACGTCCCAAGTGATGGCCGATTATCTCAAATCGTTCGACTCCCGGATCGTAGGACTCACCGGCACCCAAGCGCAGACCGACGCCGCCGCGAAGGCCTATCGGGTCTACGTCGCGCCGGAAAAAGGCGAGGGCGATGGCTATCTCGTCGACCACAGCGCGTTTTTCTATCTCGTCAATCCGCAAGGGAAATTCGTGAACGTGATTGCCGGCGACTTGCCGGGCGATCAGATAGCCGACAAGCTGCGCATAATGATGGCGCATCCAAATCTTTGAACGCGTGAAAATGTCTTTCAGGATTCCTGCAAGCCCGCATCCAATTCAGGGAGGCAACCATGTGGTTCGCGATTGGTGACTATTTCGCTGGCATGCTGATCGGCATTGCGACGACGCTTGCCGTGCGCATCGTCGTCTGGCCCGGGATGGATATGGTGATCGCCATGCTGCTCGGGATGGTGGTCGGGATGATCCTGCACTTTATCGTGGGCCTGGCCCTTGCGCCGCTTCTCGGCATGTTCGAGACCATGCTGCCGGGATCGTTGATCGGGATGTATGGCGGGATGTTGTTTGGCATGCGCGACTCGATGGGCGCCGGATCGAGCACGCTCTGGGCCGCCATCGTCGTCGGTGCGATTTTCGGCGCCATTGTCGTGGCGGCCGTCAAGGTCTATGGCCGTGTTGTCCGCGGCGCAGTGTTCGACGCCGGGAGATAGCGCATGGAGACGCCGGACGGGAAGACACGGCGCAAATGGGACGAAGCGAGCCGCACGCTCGATTTCTTCACCTTTGCCGAAGACCGACGCCTTGGGCCGCACAAGCGACGCCTCTTCGGAAAGATCAGGGGCGCGACGCTGTTGGTTGCCGCCGGCACCGGGAACGACTTCAAATTCCTGCCGCCGAATCTGAGCATCGCGGCGATCGATATCAGCCCGAAGATGCTCGAGCGAGCCGCCAAGAAGGCGGCCGTCTATGCCGGAACGATCGACTTGCAACAGATGGACGTCTGCGATCTCCGATTTCCCGATGCGGCCTTCGACACGGTGGTTACGGTCTGCACCTTCTGCTCGGTACCCAAGCCCGTCGCCGGCCTTCGCGAGCTTCATCGAGTCCTAAAGCCCGGCGGTCAGCTCCTCATGTTCGAGCATGTTCGCAGCGGGATCTGCCCCCTCGGAATATTGATGGACCTCATGACTCCCATCGCCGCCCGGTTCGGTCCGGCCCTCAATCGCGATACCGTCGGCAACGTTGAGACAGCGGGCTTCCGCCTGTACCGTGTTGAAAACATCTATCTCGATGTTGTCAAAGCGATCGAGGCAGGGAAGGAAAATGCCGTCTCGCGCTGAAGATCTTATTGCGGCTGTTCGGCGCGCGATTGCGGCGCACAAATGCCGAGCTGCAGGGGAGTTATAGCTGCGAGACCGGAATGTTTAAGCACGACAATGCCGCGCAGATGGATATGCCAAGCCGTGACAATGACGATGGCGCGGCATCGGCATCGACTTGTTCGGCGCGTTCGCGAAATTTCAATGCTCAAGAACCCCGATAGGCGTAGCAGCGCCGAGGTCCGCGGTCGCGAGTGGAATGCGCTTGCGCTTGGACGGACGAAACAAGCGCAGCAAGGGCTTTTCGATCAAAAGGTAACAAACTGCGCCGGCGCCGATTCCGACGGCCAAGCATATCAAGAAGAAAACGGGACGTGCGCTTATGTAGAGAATCGCCAAGACGCGAGCGGCAAGCCACAGCGCCGGGCCATGCACGAGGTAAACGGAAAAAGAGGCATCGCCCAGGAATTTGAGTATCGGCCATTCGCGCACCGGTTCGAGCGAGACGACGCCGGCGACGATCAAGAAGGCAGGGGCGCCCCACACCAAAATACGAACCGATCACTCGCCGCTAATTCCCAATGCGGCGACGACAGCGATAATTCCAAGCCCGATAACGGCGGAGGCACCGCCGAGAAAGCGCGGCAGCCTTACCACGTCGATCCATGCCTTGCCGAGCCAAACGCCCGCGAGAAATTCGATGAGCAACGGACTCGTATACGTGCTCAAGACCGGATCGGCGGGATGTGCAAGCAGCCCCGAAAGAACCAAGAGTCCCATTACCGTTGTTAAGGCGGGGATACTTTTTCTGCCATCCCCAAGCAACAGCGAAGCCGCAAAGATCAAGTAGAAGAATATTTCGAAATCGAGCGTCCACCCGGCGAATTCCGACGGCGCTCGGCTCGAGATCGGGCCATTGCCGAAAATCCTGGGAAAAATGCCTGCCTGCGTGCGCGATCCAAGCCGATTGGCGATCAGCCTAACCACGGCGCTACCGGCGGCAATCATGAGACCGTCGCGGGCGATTTACGAGAGACCGAAGGAGCGATAATATCGAGATATGAAGCTTGCAGATCAAGTAGCCATTGTCACGGGCAGCGGTCGCAATATCGGTGAGCAGATTGCAAAGCTGCTGGCGGCCGAGGGCGCCGGCATCGCCGTCGTCGATATGGACCGGGATCGCGGCGAGCGTGTCGCGGGAGACATTAAGATCGCGGGCGGCGAAGCGGCGGCGTTCGTCGCTGACGTCTCCAGCAGCCGCGAGGTTGCGGCTTTGATCGAGGCCGTAGTGGCGCGCTTCGGCCACATCGACATCCTCGTCAACAATGTCGCAATATCGGACAATAAGAATATCCTCGAGATCACCGAGGAGGAGTGGGACCGAGTGATGGCAGTGACGCTTAAATCCCCCTTCTTGATGTCGAAGCACGTCGCTCAGCAGATGATTGCCCAGGGCTCTGGCGGCAAGATCGTCAATATCGGATCGACTTCGGGTTTCCGCGGGCGCAACCGTGCCATCGCCTATTCGACGGCCAAGGGCGGCGTTGCCAACCTGACCCGGTCCATGGCGGTGCAGTTGGCGCCCCACAATATCCGGGTCAATTCGATTTCCCCCAACAAGACGGGTTCGCCGGTCGGTAAGGCCGAATTCGACCCGACCCGGCCGGTGACCAATCTTCTCAAGCGGTCCGGCCAGCCAATCGAAACGGCGCGAGCGGTTTTGTTCCTGGTCACCGACGAATCCTCGTTTATTGTTGGAGAAAATATCTTCGTGGACGGCGGCGTCATGGCAATGGAGATATCCTGAAGCCTGAACGTCGCCTAGCGCCAACCGTCGCGGTTTGCATCGTCCAGGCGATCTGAGCTCCGGCGAAAGGCGACGGCGGGACAGCGGAAACCGCCGTCCTGAGCGAAGAACCGACCGGCGCGACGGGAGTGTCCGAATCGCCGAAGCAATGAACCGCAAAATCTTGTCTTCCGTGCCCGATGTATGGCTGCATGATTCTCGATCAGGAGCCGTCGTGATGGACGCCGTGATGGTGGAGGTCCTACGCAACAAGATCGCGAGCCTGGTCGATGAGATGCATTACCATTTCTATCGTTCCGGCTATTCGACCATCGTGCGCGAGTCACGCGATTTTAGTTGCGTGGTTCTGGATCGCGAAGGCCGCGTGATCATCGCGCCGCCGATGCTCTTCCACACGCCCGTCTACCGGCATCTCATCGCGCGCATCCTCGAGCTCTATGGCGGGGCGATCAAAGACGGCGACGTCTTCGTCTCCAACCATCCTTACGAGGCCGGCCTGCCGCATGTCTCCGATATGGCCTTCGTCGCGCCGGTGTTCGCGGAGGGAAGCCTCACGGCTTTCGTGGGTTCGATCGCGCACAAAGCCGATGTCGGCGGCGCCGTCCCGGGCTCGACCTCGGCCAATGCCACCGAGCTGTTCCAGGAAGGGTTGCTGGTGCCGCCGATAAAAATATGGGAGGCCGGCCGGCCATTGCCGGACATCGAGAGGCTCATCCTCGCCAACAGCCGACAACCGGCCCTGGTGCGCGGCGATATCGACGCGCAGATAGCGGTAACGAAAATGGGCGCAGCACGCATTGCTGAGCTCTGCCATCGGTTCGGCGTTGCCAGCGTGACCGCGGCCTTCGATGCCATCCTCAAAGGCGCCGCCGCTGCGCTGCGCGCGGCACTCGCAAGGCTGCCAGAAGGACGCGCGGCGGCGGAAGGATTGCTCGACAGCGACGGTGTCGACGTCGACAAGCCGTTGAAGCTCGCGGTCGCGGCGACGATAAAGGACGGCTGTGCCACCTTCGATTTCTCGGCGAGCGACCCTCAGGCGCGCGGGCCGGTCAACCTGCGGCCTCCCATGGGCGAGGCCTGCGTCTACTACTCCCTTATCGGCTGCCTCGACCCCGGGCTCCCCTTCAACGATGGCATCCGCGATGTCGTGCGCATGATCTTTGCTCCACGCACGATTACCAACGCCGCGTCGCCGGCGCCGGTCTCCAACTATCAAATGGTCAACCGGCGCCTCGTCGACGTCATTTTGGAGGCGCTGGCTATTTTCAATCCGGCGCGCGCCATCGCCCATAGCGGCTCGTCGAGCGCTCTCGGTATCGCTTGGGCGCGGGGACGGCCGGGACAGCCGGCTATGCAATATGAACTCATCGGCTCCGGCTCGGCCTATGGCGCCGGCGCGGGACATGACGGGACCTCGGCGACGGCGACGCATATGAGCAACGTCCATATCACCCCGATCGAGATTCTCGAATCCGAGTTCCCTTGCCGCATTGCCCGCTTCGATCTCGTACCCGATTCCGGTGGCGCCGGGCGCTGGCGCGGGGGCTTGAGCCTGCGCCGCGAATACGAGCTGCTCGAGGATGCCACCGTGATCTGCCGATTCGAGAAGACGCGCTATCCGCCGAAAGGCATGGCCGGCGGCCGTGCCGGCGCCCGCAGCCGCTTCGTGATCGGCCTCGGCACGGACGCGGAGCAAGAGCTTCCGGCCTCGGCCCGCCTCGAGATCACGGCGGGTACGCGCTTCTTGCTGCAAAGCGCCGGCGGCGGCGGCTACGGCGACCCGCACGAGCGCGACCCGTCGCGCCTGGCCCGCGACATCGCAGAAGGTTATGTCTCGCGCGAGGACGCGGCAGATTTGGGGGCGGCAATGGACGATCCGGGGCCGACGGCTTAGAGTCGGCAAAGCGCGCGTGTATTGCCCTCGCTGCCAACAATCTCAAACCTCAAGCCGCCGCCTGATCCCGGCTTCGCTGGGATTCGCCATTGGCCCACCCTTGCGATAGGCTTGCCGGCGTAGAACCGGGTGCCGCGGAAACGATAAATGCAAGCAAGCTTGCAGGCTACGCGCATGATAGGAGGACAGGAGAGCGTGAGTGGATCCCAAGGCGTCGCTGTTGGGTTCTACGGGGTGAAGAAGCTCTTCACCAAGGAAAGAAACCTGCTGACGGCGCTCGAAAACGTGACGCTGGAGGCGGAAGAAAATGAGCTGACCTGCATCGTCGGACCGAGCGGTTGCGGCAAGAGTACGTTGCTGAACCTCGTTGCGGGCCTCTCGCCGGTCGACGCAGGCCGGGTGGAATTTCGCGGCCGCCCTGTGACGTCGGTGAATACGGATATCGGCTACATCACCCAGGACAGCAACCTCTTGCCGTGGTTTACGGTTCTCGAAAACATTCAGCTTCCGCTCGACATCCGCAATGTCGGCAAGACGGCGGCGGACCGGCGGTCGTTGGCCCGGAAATGGATCGCGCAGGTGGGCCTCGAGGGCTTCGAGCGCCACTACCCGCACCAGCTCTCCGGAGGCATGCAAAAGCGCGTGTCGATCGCGCGAACGCTGGTCTATGACCCGGACGTGATCCTCATGGACGAGCCCTTCGGTCCGCTCGATGCCATCACCAGGACGGTGCTGCATAACCTTCTGCTGAAACTGTGGCAAGAGCGGCAGAAGACCATCATCTTCGTGACCCATGACCTCACGGAGGCGATCACCCTGGGGGACCGCGTGGTCGTCATGACCAAGCGGCCCGGCACCGTGAAGGCCGTGCTATCCGTAGGGATCGAACGACCTCGCGACGCCTTCAGCCTCAGTGAGACGCCCGAATATGCGGCGCTTCATCGCCAGTTCTGGGAATTGATGCGCTCCGAAGTGATCGAGACGGATGAAGCCCGTGACTAAGCAAGCGGACGACACCTTGCACATAGAGACGGTGCAGCGGCGGGCGCTGCGTCGGATCGCACGCTCGGGCAGCGGCCTATCGGAGCAGACGATCCTGATCGTCGGCCGCATCATGCTGATCCTTGCGATCCTCGCGCTCTGGCAGTTCGCGGATGATCGCCTGGTTCCCGACTTTGTCATCAGCAATCCGGTGCATGTCGCGGCTCGGCTCGCCCACGACCTGCAGCGCGGCACCATCTGGCACGACATCGCGGTGACATCCGAAGAGCTGGTTATGGGATATGCGCTCGGCGCGGTCGTCGGAATCGTGTTTGGGCTGCTCCTCGGCCTCAACAGGGTCGCGCGCGGGATTTTCGAGCCCGTGCTCTCCGCCCTGAATGCCATCCCGAAGGTGGCTCTGGCGCCGCTCTTTCTCATCGCCATGGGGCTTGGTCCCGGATCCAAGATCGCGATCGCGGCGATGATGGTCGCGCTTCTCATGTTTTATAACACGCTCGGCGGGATGCTCGTCGCGCCGAGGCCGCTCATCGACGTCCTGCGCGTCATCGGAGCGCGCCGCGGCGTTATCGTGCGCAAGATTATGCTTCCGTTCCTCAGCACCTACATCGTCGCCGGCCTGAAGAGCAGCGTGCCGCTCGCGATCGTCGGGGTCATCGTCGGCGAGTTCATCGGAGCGCGCGCCGGGATCGGATTCTATATTCGCGACGCCACCGACCTGTTCGATTCCGCGGGGCTATTTTCCGGGGTCTGCATTCTGGTCGCGATGACGCTGTTGGGGAATTGGCTCGTTCAGCTTTTGGAGCGCCGGCTTCTGCGCTGGCAACGCTGACCCCAGGCTCCCGTTGGGGTCAAGAGCGCGAAATGGTCGGTGGGCCATACCGGAAAGGACTTGCGGCTCGCCTTCGCCGGGTTGACGAACCTGAGCGGAAGATGGAAATAAGGCGACAAATCAAACGGGAGGAAACGCAGATATGAACTGCAATGAGAAGATAAAGGGCGATGAGAAGACCGAGGACGTAAGTTGTCGTCGCTTGCAGCGGATCGCAGGCGGCGCGGCCCTTCTGGCCTTGAGCCTCGCGCCGGCGGGTTTCGCTTTGTGGGCGATGCCCGCAGAAGCTTCTGCAACTTTGCCCACCGTGACGATCGGCAAGGCCGTCGACACGATCCCGTTTACGGTCGTGGACGTGGCACTCGCCGAGGGCTACTTCAGACAGAACGGCGTCAATGTCGAGGAAGAGTTGGTCCACGGCAGTTCGGCCGCCAACGCGGCCATGATCGGCGGAAGCCTCCAATTCGCCTGCGAAGCCGCCAATCCGCTTATGCTTGCCCGCTCGCACGGCGTTCCGATCATGTCGGTCGACGCGGTGGACGACGGCGTCGGCTTGCAAGTGCTCGTCTCCACCGCGTGGCTAGCAAAGCATCCGATTTCCGCGGACGCGACGTTCAAGCAAAAGATGGCCGATCTGAACGGCGCGATCCTCGCCGAAGTCGGCACAACCGAACAGAGTTTTTTCGGGCTCTTGCGCGGCTGGGCCGGACTACCCCCGAGCTCTGGCTACAAGGTCGAAAAGATCGACTCGCTGGCCGCCATCTCGCTCGCCATTCAGAAGGGCATCGTCGACATTTCGATCCAGTCGCCGCCGCATTCCTTTCAGCTTACGCAACAAGGCTACGCCAAGGACTTCGCCGACCGCAGGAACGTCGAACAGTTCAACAACGTCGCCTACGACATTCTGACGACCACTCCTGCCTATGCCCAGGCGCACCCGCAGATCACGACGGATGTCGCGACGTCGATCGCCCAGGCCCTGAACTTCATGCGTAATCACCCGAAGCAGACGCTGGCG
>VFSW01015074.1_pt1 | contig 10653 bp, 10 predicted proteins | sample 5358111 | NCBI WGS metagenome assembly VFSW01 (sample SAMN11554181, study PRJNA540505) | mine drainage metagenome | isolation source: sediment from site ElyBrook_90M | place: USA: Ely Copper Mine, Vershire, VT | collected 2017
TCGGAGGCCCTCACGACTGCGCCGAACGTATCCTTCCCAACGCCCATCCGTCATGTCGTCGTCGTCCTGGATGAGAACCAGAACTACTCCCGGGTGCTCGTCCAGGGAACTTTTGAGGCCTACCTCGCCGCGCGGTACGCCACGGCGACCAACGACTACTCCATTCAACACGGCTCGATCCCGGCCTACCAGGCCGCGACCTCCGGTATCGCCGCGGGCAAACCCCCGACGAATGTGCTGAACGTCGGCGACTTGGCCGACGCGGCGGGGGTGAGCTGGGCGGCCTTCGAACAGGGGATGTCCATCCCATGCGACACGACGCTCAACTGGACCGATGGGTACGACACGTACCACAACCCGTTCATCATGTACGACGACATCGTGAACAACACCGCTCGCTGCAACGCCCACGACCTGACATGGGCTTCCTGGACCGCCGACGTCGGGGCCAATGCGATACCCAACTACTCGTTCGTCACCCCGAATGTCACGAACGACGGCCACAACAGCTCGCTTCGGGTGGGCGATGCCTGGCTCCAGGGCTGGCTGAGTCCGCTCGTGAACGACTCCGCGATCTTCCCCACCACGGCGTTCCTGATCAGCTTCGACGAGGACGCCGGGAACGTGCAGGACACCCCGATTGTCAACGGCACGGCCGGGGGGCAGGTCTACACCGTCATCGTAAGCCCGTATTCGCGCGACCTCTCCTCGGCCGCGTTCTACACCACGTACTCCCTCCTCACGACAGCGGAGTGGCTCCTCGGGATCCCGGGAGGCAGCCTGGGAAACGACAGTTGGGCGCTCCATCCGCCGATGAAGGACCTCTTCTCGTTCCAGTCGGGGTCGTCCCCCTCCTCGGGTCTCTGGACCCTTGACTACCTGATCGGCGGGGAGGTACTGGTGGGTGCCGCGATCGGCCTTGCGGTGATTCTGATGCGCCGGGGAGGGAGGGCTCCGCTCGCTCCCTGGACGTTGCTGTCGGGATCTGCGGAGAGAGTCCCACGAGCAGCTCCCTAGCCTGGGCGGCCGCGGGAGATCGGGAGTGTCCCCGAGTTGGCATGGATTCGTACCCGCCGCCGGGGAACTCAGCCCCATTCGTTCGAAGCAGGGTGCGACCTGTGTGCTCCGCACCGGCGGACCTTGAAGGGCTCGGAGGACCCTGGCACGAACCTGGGGGACTCCAGCCGGTTCCGGTGAAGCTCAGGGGGTCCCGGGTTCCGTGCGCTCCTGTTCGGCGCGGTCCAACACCCCGAGGGAATAGGCGAGGTGTGGAGGGATGTCCAGGACGATAGGGCGGGCCACGCGCGTCGCGGCCCCCCGCAGGAGGGACCATGCAAAGAAGAAGAGCGTGAAGGCCCCGGCTACCGATGCGGCAAGACCGGCCTCGAGGGCCACCGGGCCGCCTATCCACCCGAGACCGGTGGCGATCTTGATCGATTCATTGGAGAGGTGGATGACGGCCATTATCGCGATGAGCGACACGAAGAGTACCTTCCGTTCCCGCAGGAACACGAGATACGCCAAGCTATCCTCCAGTTTGCGGCTCCACCACACCCGGAAGAGAATCGCTAGGAGCGTGAGCCAGAGAGCGATGGGGATAACATAGTACACCGCCAGTTGCTGAGCCTCGTTCACGCAGGAAAACACGCGGGCCCATCTATTAAGAACTTAGGAATGAGAATTCTGGCCGTCCCGGGTGAAGACCGCCGACTCGGGTCGGATCCGGACTCCAGACCTACCAGTCGTTCCGTAAGGGATTGCGGAGGACACTCGAATCCGGCGACAAGAGCTCAAGGCCCATCCGGGCAAAGACCTAGGGACTGTTGAGCTTCCCCCAAGCGAAGGACGCCGCGCGACGGCGTTCATCGCCAGACGAAAACCAGCCGGATTGGGTTCGTGGACCGATATGAAGATCCCGTCGTTGCCTCGGCGTCCACCTGCACGCCCAAGAGTGCAATGTCCAAGGATCCCCTGGCAGACCGACTGCCATCGCCTGGATCCCGCGAGGGGTCGGCGGACGGGCTGGAATAGGAACGTCCGGACACCGGGTCCCGGTTGGCGCGGGAGGCGGTCTAGCCGCTTTCAAGGACGCCGATCGTCGAGCCTATGGCCGTGGCTCTGGCACTTGGGAGCGCTAGGGGTGAGGAGGCGGAAGGCACCCCTTCCTGTCAACCCGAATCTACATTTCGGGTGTTTGAGAGGAGGGACGAGCCCCCCCGCGCTGCACCTCCCCGTACGCCTTCCAGAGGTTGAACCCGCCGATCAGGCCGACGACGCTCACGACGAGCACGAAAGCGACCCCCACCGAGTTCAGATTGGGGATCTGGACCCCTGTCGAGAGGGCGGCCCTTCCCAGCTGGGGTAGGAGCGCGAGTATCGTCCCGATGACGGTAAAGGCGAGGCCCCCCACGTAGAGAGTGCGCGCGGCTGTCGATCGGCCGACGCGCTTGATCTGTTCGATGCTAAGCTTCTTCAGCCGGGCCAGCCGGGCAAACAACACTCCGGTAATCATCTGCATGATCATCGTCCCGACGCCGAACGATACACCAACGAGCGCCGCCCATCCTACGTTGGGCATCTGGGGCGCGAGGACGAACACGATGATCGTGGCGTAGGCGCCCAGACCCCATCCGGCGACGAAGCCGTGGATCGCCGCCATGCGCAGCGGGATCGGTCGCAGGCCTTCCTCCGGAACCGGGGTACGCTCCGCCACGGTCGAATGGTGGCCGTGGTCTCCTAGGACGCGCCCGAACAGTCGCTCCATCCCATCGTCGAGGGGCAAGTGGATGTCCGACCCTCTGAGAAGATACCAGCCCGCGACGAACATGACGAGGCCCACGACAACGTAGACGGGCCCATCAAGGTTGTAGACGGTGTATATGGTCGCCAGGCCGAGAAATCCGAGCGTTGTCAGGATCGCTCGTTGGAGAGTGAAGCCGGCCGAGAACGTGAGGCCCGCCTTGAGCCCCCCCCAGTTCGAGTAACTCCCGACAGAGTAGCTGAACGTGATCGGCCAGGTGTGTTCGTCCGGGGTGGCGCCGTGGAGGAATCCTAGGATGAAACCGATCATGAGGATGACGGGGATCGTCAGCCCTGAGGGCGGGTCGAGCAGGAAGCCGAGACTCCACACGGTCCCTCGCTACGGTTTCTCGCCTCGAACGCCACACGGTGGGATCGGCTCGCCGTGAGGACAGGTCGACGGGTGGCCCTCGGCCGCGCATACCCGTTCGACCGTCTGGTGTGAGATGGCGAGGTCGACCTCTCGGGCCGCCTGGCAGGTGTCTTGGGGGGCGAGACCGAGCCGACTGAACAGGCTCTCAGCAACCCGATGATGACGCTGGTACTCGACCAGAGTCGCCCGCCCAGTCGGGGTAAGCCAGGACTTTCCCCGCCGACGAGCGATCAGCCCCATTTCCTCTAGCGGGGTCAGGTAGCCCAACGCGGATGGAGGGCTCACATTGAGCAAAGCAGCGGTGCGCTTCAGGGAGATTCCCTCGTGGGGGGTCTCCCGGCGGCCGATGATACAGAGCGCAGCCACCTGACGCCGCGTCAGACGCTGGAGGGATTCCATTGTCCCAGCAGACTCCGCCCAGAATATATAACCTGCCCTAATTATTATGTATGGGTGAATCGCATTTGACGTGAACGCGACCAGAATCGATGCGGGGCCCTAGCGGGTCGGGTCATTTCCCATCCTGGACTGGCTAGCCCAGTCTCTCTGAGGAAGACCGGGCGACGGGCCGTCCAAGTCACGAGTGAACCAGAAAAGGGATGGCCGATACTCTCTGGACGCCCCAGCTTGCTTCTCGTGGAGCCGATAGCTACGACGCTGAATCGACAACCGAGTGCGGAAGTCTGGCCACTGAGGACACGGCCCATTCCCGCCCACCAGTAAAGCAAACAAGGAACGCGGAAGGGTCTTTCATTGCCTAGACAGTCGTCCGCCCCAGCGACTACGTTATGGGGAGGGTGCCTCGGCAAGGGATGGAGGGCCCGGGTGCGGCGGGTTACCGTTCGGCTCATGGGGCCAGCGACGAGGCGGACCCCCATAGAAACCCCGACGCGCGGTGCGGCTTATCGTGTCGAGATTCGGCGGCTGGATAGGTTTGCGAGTGCGGAATAACGACTCTTTGGGCTCGAGAGCAAACCGCGCACGGATCGGACGGAGCTCCCCCCTGGGGCCATGCAACGATGAGGGGTTGTGCGGCACTCGCACTTCCCCCCTGCCTTTGCATCGACGTACCGCGGACGCGGGCCAGCCGCTGGAGGCAGGGGAGGCACGGAACGGTTCGAGCCGCTAGGTCAGAACGGGTGGGGCGGCTGGTCGCTCTACCTCACCTGTCTAGCGGGTTCTCGACGCGCAGAATGTTTTTATAGTTATAAAATGACGTATCAATGCGCATCTGAATGGCTGCGGTGCGTAGGAAGGAAATGGGAATCAAGTTGCGTCGGAGAAGCGTCTACGCCGGAACTATTGTCGCGCTGGTTGCGATGGTGGCAGGGTTCGCTCTTGCGTCAATCCCTGGGACCTTCACGACTCAAACTGTCGGAAACCAGAATAGCGGCGTCGTTACTTCGTCGGGGAGCACGCAATACGCAGGCGGATTCACTGTCAGCCTCGTGACGCTTTCTCCCGCGTCTGCTTGCGCGACCACTGGGACCGTGACGGGCGGACTTACGACCAACGTCAACGTCCTCCTGTACTCCGGGTCTACCTGCCCTGCGACAAACGAGTGGTACGAGGAAGTCTCCTTCTCCCTTACGACTGTCGCCGCAGGAACCACAAAGTTTTACATTGACTCAGTAGACACCAACGGACAAGGAGCTAGTGGCCCAATCACAATTACCGACGTCGTGGGAACAGGAGCGGCCACTTTGAACTTCTACCTCGACTTCGGACCGACTAGTGCTGCGATGCCAACGATCAGCTCGATCTCGATCGCGGCCACTGGAACTTAGGGGAACACACGCGTTACGCTGTTCGACGTGTAGACGCCCCTCGCCAACCGCTTCCTACCCTGACCCTTCGCCCGCTAGCCGGGCGAAGGGTCGCGTTGCTTCATTCGGAAGTCGCGAGTACGATTCAGACTCGCACTGCCATGCTTCGAGCCGCCCGTGCAGGCAGTTGCGGATGCCTGGGGACTGAGTACCGGCAGACCTGGGCCACCCGCCGAGGATGGAGAAACTACCCCTGCAGCGGTGCCGAGGGACGCGCCGTAGAGCCACGCGGCATCGGGTACCGTAGGATTGCCGCGACCCCCCCGAAGGCCTTGGAAAGCATCTCCCCCTCCTCGCTCTCCGCCGAGACGAGTCGCACCGTCGCATTCGAGTCGGCGGCCTTGCGGAACAACTGTTCCACGTAGTCCTCCTCCGACACCATCTCGGGCGGTGAGCCCCCGCACTTCGGACACGGGGCCGAAGCGACCTTTTCCACCTCCGCGTCGGGCAGCGTTCGGGTGAACTCGTGGCCGCAGGAGCCACACTTGAAGTGGACCCGCTTCTTGCGGAGACCCTCGGAGACGAGCAGCGTGTCGACGGCCCCGGCGTCGAGCGCGCCCAGCACTTCGGCCTCTCCATACGCGGCGAGGCCGGCTTCGGATTTCCTCACCTCGTTCAGGAACCGCTGGACGAGGCGCTTCTCGTCGTGGATCTCGAGGCCGTGCAGGGTCTGGGTCGCCTTTTCGACCAGCTCCTTGAGGCCGTACTCGTCCGTGTACCCGGTATCGAAGAGCGGCTGGACCACCTTCTGCTGGAGCTCGTAGTGAAGGAACCCCTCCTTCACGAAGAAATCCTTCGTGGCGCCCGGCCCCCCGACGAGTATCCCCTTGAGCGAATCCTTCTTGGGAAGGAACAGCTCGTTCGCGATCTCCCCCGTCCGGACGAAGAAGTCGTGGGCGGCGTGCTCGATCAACCGCTCGAACCGGTGCTGGGACTGGCCGCCGCGGCCGTGCTTCGAGGGAACCTGCGATTGCTTGTTGCGAAGCGCCTCGATGCGCTTGCCCCGCAGGTATCCGAGCGTGACCTCGGCCCGGTCGAGGACGATCAGGCCCCAGAGCTCGGGCTCGTGGACCATGTCGACCAGAGGGTCCAGGAAGAACGTCGAGTCGCAGCGGTACAGGTACGTGTTGAGCGTCTCCGGCGGCTCGACGATGAAGGTCACCGGCACCGACTTATCAGCGCCGACGGCCTTGCTGCCCACGAAGAATGCGACGCCCTTCTTGGGTGACTCCTTGAACTGCCGGACGCGGCCCATGAGCGATTCGATCGCCCACATGACGTTCTTTCGGGTAGTCCGGCTCTTGATGTTCGAGCTCTGGGCATACTCGTTCCGGAGGTAGGCCATCACGTCGGAGAGCTGCTTGCCGGGCGGCACGTAGAGCGAGATCAGCTCCGTGGCCCGGCCGCGGGCCGCCCCGATCTCGTCGAGCTTCCGCTTGAACGTGTAGCGGGCCAGCTGCGTGTCCGGCTCGGGAGTCGCGGTCATTCAGGCCCTCGAAACGGAGGAGGACGGGAGGGCGCCCGTCCCGGCGCGACGCAGTCAGAGCAGCTGCTGCACGTGCTCGGAGATCGTATCTTCGGGATAGGCCCCGACGATCCGGTCGACGAGCTTGCCTTGCTTGTAGAACAGGAGGGTGGGTATGCTCATGATACCGAGCGCTCCGGCCTTGTCGGAGTTGTCGTCCGAGTTCAGCTTGCCGAAGGCGACCTTCCCGTTGTACTTCTCCGAGAGCCGGTCGACGATCGGGGAGACCATCCGGCACGGGCCGCACCACGGGGCCCAGATGTCGATGACCGCGGCGGCGTTCTGCTGGGTGAACTTGTCGAAATTCGCGCTGTCGAGCGTGGAGACTGTCATGCTTCGGTTCCTCCCGTAGGGGCTCGCTACGAGCATGGGCCCCTTTAAACCGTTGCCGTAGAACCGACGTAAGCCGGAGGATGGACGAGTGACTAGGCCGTCCGAGGGCGGTGCGTTCGGTGTGACGTACGGATGGATTTAGTAGGGGCGAGACGTTCCCCTCTCGATGGAGCCGGACCATTCTTCATCGCCCGTTTCGATGTCGGGCGAGCCGTCGTCGATGACCCTCCCGCCTTCGTTGAGGAGTCGGCCGCCGGTGCTCCTCCGACCCGCGACGCGACGCGCCCTGCGCCAGCGCATGGTCCGATTCCGCTCCGCCTCGATCGGGCGTCTGGCCCTCCTGACCGGGAAGTCGGAGTCCGAGATCCAGGGCTTCCGGCGGGAGCTGGCGGAGAGCTCCCTTCCTGACCTGCTCATCCAACGCGGCGCCGGACTTCCGTTCACCCAGGAGTTCCCCCAGGCGGGCCTGTTGTACCTTCTCGTCCGGAGTCGGAGGCCCCGAACCGTGATCGAGACGGGCGTGCGCCCCGGATACACGACAGCCTGGATCCTCGCCGCGCTCGAGGCGAACGGGGAGGGCACGCTCCACTCCCTCGGCCCGGGGCCGACCGGCCACCGGATCCAGAGCGTTCGGGACGTGACCGTGGGGCAGTTCGTGCCGCCGTCCCTCCGGGCCCGGTGGACCCTCGTGTTGGGCAATACGGAGGACAACCTCCGGGACCTCCTCGAGACGCTGCGGCCGGTCGACCTCTTCCTATCCGACAACGGGCCGGACGCGGACCGGGCTCGCTTCGAGCTCCATTCCGCCTGGGCCGCCCTTTCCCCTCGTGGCATACTCCTCGCGCACCACGCGGACGCGACCCCTGCGTGGTCGGACTTCTGTCGCGCACAAGGGGTCGCCGAACAGATCCTCGACCCGGGCCCCCCCCGCCTGGGTGCCGTCGGCATGGTGAGGACGCCCGGGGCGGGATAGCGCGCCCTGCCGCCTAGCGCTCGAGCTCCTCGATCAGGTGTTGCACGGCGGGTATCACAAGTTTCTCGAGGGCCGTTCGGACCGCACGCTCCGAGCCCGGGAGCGCGAAGACCGGCTTGTCCCGGACCAGGAAGAGCGACGCTCGGCTCAGCATCGCCAACGGGCCCACCTCCTGGAAACTGAGGGTACGATAGAGGTCGCCGAACCCCTCGATCCGACGACCGCCCATCGCCTCGAGGGCCGCGACCGTGAGGTCCCGGGAGCTGACACCGGTCCCCCCCACTGTGACGACCGCCTCGACGGGGATCTCCTTGAGGTACGGGTCCAGCCGGTCGCGCAGGTCGGCCACGCTGTTCGCAACGAGGTCGTAGTGGAGGACGTTGTGGCCGGCGTGCTGCAGGAGATCACGCGCCAGATGGCCGGAGGGATCGTCCTCTACGGTGTGGGTGTCCGATAGGCTGAGCACCACGAAGCCGAGGGACCGGTCTCCGCCGAGATGATGGCGTCCAGAGGACGAGGGGGTGTCGGTCATTGCTTGCTTCCCGAGATCGCCCGCTTCTCCTTCGTCACGACTCGCACCGGGCCGAGCCGGGTATCGGGATACGCTCCCCCGCGAGTTTTCTCCAGGTACTTGACCATGTCCCATACTGTGAGGAGGGCCACGGTTGCCCCGACCAACGCCTCCATCTCGACTCCCGTCCGCCAGAGCGCCTCCGCCTCGGCCTCTACACGGACCCCGGTGCGGGTCGGCCGGACAATGACCCGGCTTCCCGTCAACGGGATCGTGTGGCAATGAGGGATGAGATCCGGAGTACGGCGCATCGCCATCATCCCGGCGAGTTCGGCGGCGGCGAGCGGGTCTCCCTTCTCCACCCGGCCGGCCCGGATCGCGCGACGGCTTCTCGCGCGGAGCGTCAGCGCCCCTTCGACCACGGCACGCCGGTAGACGACCGGCTTGCGGTGGACCCTCCGTTGTGCCGTCACTCGATCAACGGCTCCGACCCTTCAGGGTGGCGATCCGGGCGAGGACCGACTCGAGCTGGATCCGGTCTGACGCGCCTTGTGCGAGCCGGAAATCGACGTCGGCGAGGTGCTGGATAAGCTGGATCTTCTCGGGTGCGGCGATCGGGGGCCCGGGCTCGCCGACAACGTAACTGTGGAGCGACCGAAGGATGTCCTCGCCGCTCGCCCCCCGTTCGACGAAGAGTCGGAACAGCTGATGCCGCGCTTCGAGGAAGTCGCCCTGGAGCGCTGTCCCGAAGATCAGTTCGACCTCATCGCGCAGAGGGGCCGTAACGACGTCTCGTATCGCCGCGAGGTCGACGTGCTCGCGGAAGGTCGCCGCGAGCTGGAGGAGATTGATCGCTCGCCGAAGATCGCCGTCACTCGCCTCGATGATCGCCTGGTACGCCTCGGCCGTCACCTGGCGCTTCTCGGCCGCCGCGATGCGCTGGAGCTGGTCCCGGATCTGGTCGGGCGAGTAGATCCGGAACCGGAACACGGCGCACCGCGACTGGATCGGCTCGATGATCCGCGAAGAGTAGTTGCACGAGAGAATGAACCGGCACGCGGCCGAGTACCGTTCCATCAGTCGGCGCAGCGAGGCCTGGGCCTCGGCCGTCAGGTTGTCCGCCTCGTCGAGGAAGAGGATCTTGAAACCGCCTCCGATGGGCGCGCTGCGCGCGTAGCTTTTGATCGTGGTGCGTACCGTATCGATTCCGCGCTCATCGGAGGCGTTCAATTCGAGGAAGTTCTGCCGCCACTCTTCTCCGAAGAGGTCGCGCGCCAGCGCGATCGCAGCGGTGGTCTTCCCGGTGCCGGGCGGGCCCGCGAGGAGGAGGTGCGGCATGGACATCTTCTCTGCATAGGCCCGGAGGACGGGCACGATCGTCTCCTGACCGACCATGTCGGCGAGGCGCTTGGGTCGATACTTCTCGACCCAGACCGTGTCGCGTTCTTCGCCCGACATGCGCATCCGTCGGACCGGACCGAAGAGCGCACTTAGGGTTTGTCGCCGATGGAGCCCCGGTTAGAGACAGGATATATCGCCCGCTGGCCTCGTCGCCGTACGGTACCATCCATGCGGCCACTCCTCGCCCACCTGCAGTTCCGAGGTACCATCCGCGAGCGTTCGGTCGAACCGTACGTCCGCATCCTGAAGGCCCTGCAAGGGAAGAGCCGCGTCCGGGGCGTCCTCCTCGACATCTCCAGTGGAGGGGGCGCCGACATTCCCTCGCAGGACTTCTACCTGGCCGTGAAGCGCCTGGACGCGGTCAAGCCGGTGGTCGCCTCGATCGGCTCCGTCGGGGCCTCCGGCGCGTACATGGCCGCCCTCGGGGCCCGGAAGATCTTCGCCTATCCGGAATCGATCGTCGGGTCGATCGGGGTCGTCTTCCCCCACGTCGCCGTCCGGGAGCTGCTCGAGAAGGTCGGCGTCCACCTCGAAATGCTCCACGAGGGACGGCACAAGGACGCCTACCAAGGCTACCGGGACCTGACCGAGGAGGAGCGCAGCAAACTGCAGGCGGTCATCGCGAACAGCTACCGGGGATTCGTAGAGACGGTCGCGCGCGAGCGACATCGTTCCCTCGACCAGATCCTCCCGTTGGCCACTGGAGAGTTCTGGTCTGGTCGGAAGGCTCTCGAGCTCGGCCTGGTCGATGCTCTCGGCGACCGGGACGCGGCGCTGCAAGACCTCTCCCAGGAGACCGGGGTCCCGATCCGGCGTACCGTTCGGGTCGCGCCTCCTCGACCGTTCGCGGAGCGGTTCTTCTCGGGCGGCCTGAGCTTCCTCGGAAGCCATCTGCGGGACGGGATCCAGGAC
>VFSW01015075.1_pt1 | contig 10652 bp, 9 predicted proteins | sample 5358111 | NCBI WGS metagenome assembly VFSW01 (sample SAMN11554181, study PRJNA540505) | mine drainage metagenome | isolation source: sediment from site ElyBrook_90M | place: USA: Ely Copper Mine, Vershire, VT | collected 2017
CTTGAGCACCGCCGCCCTGAGCTCGAGGATGCACTCTTGCATGGCGCTCAGCTGCGCGGCGTGCGGCCCCGCGTCGCTCCACCCGCGCACGACACGCGCGAGCGCGCCGTGCCGCACGCGCAGCTCGCGCACCGCCGGGCTGGGCGGTGCGGCGCGCAGGACCTCGTCGATGTCGAGGATCACCTGCTCGATGAGCTGGCGCTGCTGGAGGTCGGCCACGACGACCCATGGTATTGTCGCATCCGAGCCGCCATGCAAGACCACATCGAGTCCTTCGACGAGTTCTGGCCCCACTACGTGCACGCACACCGCAACCCGGTGAACCGTGCTCTCCATTACGCGGGCACCACCGCCGTGCTCGGGACGGTGGCGACCGCGGCGGTCACGCTCAACCCGGCGTGGCTGCTGCTCGCGCCCGTGGTGGGCTACGGCCCCGCGTGGGTCGGCCACTTCGTGTTCGAGCACAACAAGCCGGCGACCTTCCGGCACCCCCTCTGGTCGCTGCGCGGGGACTTTCGCATGTATCTCCTGGCGCTGCGCGGCAAGATGGGCGCGGAGCTCGAGCGCGTGTGTGGCGGGGATCTGCCCGCCGATCACACGCACGAGTCGCACCTGCACCACGCGGATGACGCCGGGGGCGCGATGCCCACCAACGGCACGGCGCGCGCCACGGCGTAGTCGGTGGCGTCGGCGGAGGCGACAGTCGCGGGAAAGTCGGGGCGAGCCGTCGCCCTGCTGCTCGTGCCGGGCGCGGCGGTGGTGGCCGTCGTCATGCTGGTGCTGCGTGTCCACGTGCAGCCGCTGACCATCCCGACGTACTCCATCGCCGCGGGCTCGACGACCGAGCTGCGCCCGGGAAGCCAGTTCTTGCTGCAGCTCGATCCCCAGGGGCCGCTGACGGGTGCCGTCATGGCGAAGGCATTCCTGCGGCGCGGCGCCCTGCTGCAGGCGTGGAACCCCGTATTCGAAGTCGACAAGGACGGGACCATCCGCGTCATGGGGCCGGTCGACACGCTGTTCGCCGGGGTGTCCGCCGGGGAGTGGGAGCTCGATGTGGTCGTGGGGCGCCCCGAGCAGCTGCCGCGCACCCCGGACGACGCCATCAAGGGCCGCGACGCCCAGGTGAGCGGCGGCGCTTGGCAGCTGCTGCACGAGCGCTTGCGCGTGGGCGCGGGCGGCTGAACGGGGATCGCGCGGACCATGCGGGTGAGCGCTCTGCACCTCTACCCGGTCAAGTCCTGCCGCGGGATCCCGGTCGAACGCTGGCCGGTCGGCCGACGCGGGCTCGAGCACGACCGTCGCTGGATGATCGTCGACCCGGCGGGGGTCTTCGTGACCCAGCGCGAGGTGCCGATGCTGGCGCGGGTGGACGTATCCCTGCAGCCGGGCGAGCTCGCGCTGTCGGCCGAGGGGCACGGGCTGGTGAGGGTCCCGAAAGCGACGGCGCCGGACGCGCCCCGATGCCGGGTGCGCGTCTGGCGCTCGGAGGTCGACGCGGTGGACTGCGGCGAGGAGGCGGCGCGGTGGCTGTCGGCGCACGTCGGCTCGGCCGTGCGGCTGGTGCACATGCCCGACGACGTCGAGCGCAAGGTCGATCCGGAGTACGCGCTGGCGGGCGACATCGTGGGCTTCGCCGACGGCTTCCCCCTGCTGCTGGCAACCGCGGCGTCGCTGGACGATCTCAATTCGCGGCTGGACGTCGCCGTCCCCATGAACCGCTTCCGCGCCAACGTCGTCGTGACCGGCAGCGCGGCGTGGGAAGAAGACGAGTGGACCCGGATCGTCGTGGGCGACGTCGCCTGTCGCGTCGCCAAACCATGCGGGCGCTGCACCATCATCACGACCGACCAGCGCACCGGCGCCCGCGGCCCCGAGCCGCTGCGCATGCTGGCCACCTTTCGCCAGCAGGACCAGAAGGTGAACTTCGCGCAGAACTGCGTGCCCGACGGGACCGGCACCCTCGCCGTCGGCGACGACGTGCGCGTGGTGTCCCGCCGAGCGCACCCGGGACCCGCAAAGCCCTCGTGACGCGTTGCGCGTGACCGAATAATCTGTCGGCTTCAGGAGGTTTGCCGTGGCCAAAGGTATCGAGCGTGACAAGAGAGACAACAAGCCGAAGCTGTCGACCAAGGAAAAGCAGAAGAAGAAGAAGGAGAAGAAGGCGGCCAAGGGGGGCTGATCGGCCGATGAACCGGGCCTCCGTGGTCGCGGAGGCCCGCTGCGTCTGCCGCTCGCCGGTGAAGGTGGTAAGAGCGATCCCATGATCGGCACCCGCGTCACCCTCCGCCTGCGCATGAGCGCCCACGACGCCCATTACGCGGGCGAGCTGGTCGACGGGGCGCGGATGCTCGCGCTGTTCGGCGACCTGGCGACCGAGCTGCTCATCCGCCTCGACGGCGACGAGGGACTGTTCCGCGCCTACGAGAGCATCGAGTTCTTGGCGCCCGTCTTCGCCGGCGACTACATCGAGGCCACCGCGGAGCTCGTCGCCATGGGAAACACGAGCCGCAAGATGCGGTTCGAGGCGCGCAAGGTCGTCGCCAACGTGCGTGGCGCGGGCCTGGCGCCCAGCGCGGCCGACGTGCTCGACGAGCCGGTCGTCGTCACGCGCGCGGTCGGCACGTGCGTCGTGCCGCGCGAGGTGCAGCGCAAGCCGCGCGAGCTGTACATGCCCGGTCTGCCGCCGGCGCCCGCTCCGGGCGCCGAGCCGCTCGTCACGCCGCCCGCGGGGGCCGACCTCGTCCTCACCGCCGCGATCGTCGGGGCCGAGCTGTCGCGCGCGCAGACGCCGCACCTGCCCTTGACCGCGCAGGAGGTGGCCGACGAGGCGGCGCGATGCCGCGAGGCGGGGGCCGCCGTCATCCACCTGCACGCGCGCAACGACGACGGGACCAACACCCAGTCGGCCGAGCGCTTCGCCGCGCTGATCGACGCGATCCGCCGCAAGTGCGACTGCATCATCCAGCCCACCACCGGCGGCGCCGTCGGCATGTCGATCGACGAACGCTCCGGGCCCCTCGCCTGCAAGCCCGAGATGGCCACGCTCAACTGCGGGACCATCAACTTCGGCGACGACGTCTTCGTCAACTCGCGCCCGGACATCCGCAAGCTCGCCGCGAAGATCCGCGCCGCGGGGGCCCTGCCCGAGCTCGAGTGCTACGAGGTCGGGCACGTGGAGGAGGCGCTGGTGCTCGCGGCCGAGGGCGTCATCGGCAAGCCGCTGCACTTCCAGTTCGTGCTCGGCGTGAAGGGCGCGGCGCCTGCGCGGGAGGACGTCGTGCAGTTCCTGCGCACGCTCGTGCCGGCCGACGCGACGTGGGCCGTGGCCGCGACGGGTCGCTTCCAGCAACCGATGACCGAGCTCGCCATGCGCCTCGGGGGCCACGCGCGCGTCGGGCTCGAGGACAACATCTACCTGGGCAAGGGGGTGCTGTCCGAGGGCAGCGCCCCGCTCGTCGCGCGCGCCGCCGCGTACGCCCGCTCCATCGGGCGCACGCCGGTCGAGCCTTCGCGGGCGCGCGAGATCCTGGGGCTCGGCGCGCGCTGAGGCGGCTGTTGCGGGGGGCTGGGGTGATTCGACGGGACCTTGGGTGACGGCTCTCCCGCAGTGGAACTAGGCTGCCGACGCATGCAGGTCAGCGGCCGCGCGTTCCGGATGCTCTTCGAGACCGCCCACGCCCAGGGCATCGCCCCCGAGCGCATCGCCGAGGGCCTGCCCTTCGACGTGGGCTACCTCGCGAACCCGCGTCACACCATCGACTGGGGCACCTTCCTCGCGGCCAACGAGCGTACCGGCGATCTCCTGGGACGCGACCCCGAGCGGCTCAGGCGGCTCGGCGAGAGCATGCTGCGGACGCCGTCGTTCGCGTTTCTACAGCGGATGGCGCGGCTGCTGGTGTCGCCACGGGTGCTCTACGACCTGGGAAACCGCTGGGTGGCCCGCGCCATCGCGCCGGACATGACGCCGCCCTCGCTGCGCGTGCTGCCCGACGGCCGCCTCGTCATCGAGGTCGAATTCCCCGACCACCCCGTCTCCGCCGAGTCGTACTTTCACATTCTCACCGGCAATCTGCGCGCCACACCGACCCTGCTCGGCCTCCCCCCGGCGGTCGTGGACGCGGAGGTTGGGCATCGCCGGCTCAAGGCAACCATTCGCGTGGCGATCTCGCACACGCTGCTGCAGCGCGGCCGCCGGTCGCTGCGAGCCCTGCGCGGCGCACGCGAGGCCTTCAACGTGCTCGATGCGCAGCGGCGCGAGATGGAGGACGCCTTCGCCAGCTCGCTCGCGACGCACCGGACCTTCCGTGAGCTGCTCGACAACCTCCCCGCCCTGGTGCTGATCCACCGCGACGGAATCATCCTGTGGTGCAACCGCACGCTCGTGCGCAGTCTCGGCCGCTCGGACGTCGACGACCTCGTCGGAAGCAGGGTGCTTGAGCTGACCCATCCCTCGTCGCGAGAGGCCGTGCGTGTCGCGATGACGGCGCCCGTCTCGGCTTCCCCGGGGTCCGCCGCCCGGCCCGCGCTGGTGCGCGTGGTGGGGCGCGACGGCGAGACGATCACCCTCGAGGTCGCCGCCCCGCAGAGCATCGACTTCGATGGTCCCGCACGCATGGTCGTCGGCGTGGACGTGAGCGCGCGCGTCGCCCTCGAGCAGCGTCTCGTCACCGCCGACCGCGTCGAGTCGATGGGGCGGCTCGGCGCGGGCGTCGCACACGAGATCAACAACCCGCTGGCGTACGCACTCAGCAGCGTGGAGCTGGCGGCGCGCCAGGTCGCAGCCCTACCAGCCGCGCCGCCGGAGCTCGGCGCGCTCCTCGACACGGCCATCGAGGGGCTCGGGCGCGTGCGGACGATCGTGCGCGACCTGCGAACGCTGTCGCGGCCCGACGACGGACCGCCGGAGCCCACCGACGTCCAGGCAATCCTCGAGTCGAGCCTGACGCTCGCAGCGAGCGCCCTGTCCGGCCGCGCCCGCGTCGTACGCGAGTACAGCGACGTACCGCTGGCTTTCGCGAACGGCCCGCGGCTCGCGCAGGTTGCGCTCAACCTGGTGCTCAACGCGAGCGACGCGATGTCCGAGCCCGGCGAGCTGCGCGTGCGCACGCTGCTCGACGCAGCGGGGCGCGTCGCCTTCGAGGTGGAGGATACCGGGGCGGGCATCGCGCCGGACGTGCTGGCGCACATCTTCGACCCGTTCTTCACGACCAAGCCTATCGGGCGGGGCACGGGGCTGGGCCTCGCGATCTGCCACCAGATCGTCGCCGGGTTCGGCGGCGAGATCACCGTGCGCTCGGCGTTGGGTCGCGGCAGCACGTTCCGCGTGTCGCTGCCGGCGGCGAGGGCCCCTCTCACCTCGCCCGCGCCCGCCACGCGCGCGAGCGACGAGCCGAGGCGTTTGCGCGTGCTCATCGTCGACGACGAGCCGCAGCTGGTCCGGGTCATCGAGCGCATGCTCGCCGCCGCCCACGACGTCGTGTCGACGTCGAGCCCCACCGATGCGCTCGAGCGGCTGCGCAACGAGCCGCTCTTCGACGTCGTCTTCTGCGACCTCATGATGCCGGGCATGACCGGCATGCAGCTCTACGACGAGTTGATGCGGGCGCGGCCCGAGGTCGCAGCGCGCCTGGTCTTCATGACCGGCGGCGCGTTCACGTCTGAGGCGCGCGAGTTCCTCGCGCGCGTGCCCAACCGCTGCCTCGAGAAGCCGTTCACCCGGGCCGCGCTCGAGGCCGAGCTGTGCGTACGCACGCCGACCGTGCGAGGTAAGCTCTGAAGCTCCATGGTGACGACCCTCACCTTCGTCGCGGACACCATGACGCCGGTGCGCGCGTACGCCGCGCTGCGGCGGGCGGCGGGCAACTCGATGTCGTTCCTCCTCGAGAGCGTGGTGGGCGGCGAGCGGTGGGGGCGCTACTCCATCCTCGGCTACAAACCCCGGCGCGAGCTGACGCTGCTTCCGGGGGGACAGTGGGTGGGAGCGCAAGGACAGCCGTCCGGGCTCGCCCCGACAGGCGGCGATCCCCTCGAGGCCGTCCGCTCGATGTTCGAGCCGAGCCCGTCGAGCCCTGGGGAGCACCCCGCGGCCCGCTTCGTCCACTCGTACGTCGGCTACCTCGCCTGGGACGTCATCCACGCCATCGAGAAGGTGCCGGGATGGGGCGAGCGCATCACGGCGCCGCCGGCACGCTTCTTCGGGGGCGCCACGATCGTCGTCTTCGACGGCCTCTCGCACACGGTCACCATCGCCGCCGAAGATCCCGCCGACGTCGAGCGAGCGCGCAGCCACCTGGACCGGATGCCGCCGCCGGCGCCGCTCGCCCTGCCCGACCGGCTGAAGCTGCCCGCCGACGTCGAGGTGAACGTCGACGACGCGCAGTACGGAGCGATGGTGCGGCGCGCGCAGGAGTACATCGCGGCCGGCGACGCGTTCCAGATCGTCCTGGCGCGCTCCTTCTCGGTGCCGCGCGCGGGGCGCGATCCATTCGACGCCTACCGCGCGATGCGCGTGCTCAACCCCAGCCCGTACATGTACTTCCTCGATCTGCCGCCCGGCCCCGGCGAGCGCGCCCGCACGCAGATCGCCGGCGCGAGCCCCGAGACGCTGGTCCGGCTCGAGGGCGGAACGGCGACCGTCCGTCCCCTCGCAGGCACCCGGCGCCGGGGCGCGACGCCCGAGGAGGACGAGGCGCTCGAGCGGGAGCTGCTCGCGGATCCGAAGGAGCGCGCCGAGCACGTCATGCTCATCGATCTGGGGCGCAACGACGTGGGGCGCGTCGCCGAGACGGGCTCGGTGCGCCTCGTGCGCCGGATGGAGATCGAGCGCTACTCGCACGTCATGCACATCGTCAGCGAGGTCACCGGGCGCGTGCCCGCGAGCACGCCGCCGCTGGAGGTGCTCCGCGCCGCCTTCCCGGCCGGCACGCTCTCGGGAGCGCCAAAGGTGCGCGCGATGCAGATCATCCGCGAGCTCGAGGCTGCGCCGCGCGGCATCTACGGCGGCGCCGTCGGCTACGTCTCGAGGACCGGCGATCTGGACTTCGCGATCGCCATCCGCACCGCCGTATGCCACGGCGACCGCTTCGTCGTCACGGCCGGCGCAGGGATCGTCGAGGCGAGCGATCCGGCCAGCGAGGCCGAGGAGACGCGCACGAAGGCGCGCGGGGTCCTCTGCGCCATCGAGACGGCAGGTCGACCGGGGACGTGAGCTGGTACGCGCCGTGCTCTTTCCCGCGCCATGATCGGCAAATCGGCTCCCCTCGTCGTCGTGGTCGCGGCCATCTGTCCCGCGTGTGGCGTCAGTCCCGACCTGCAGGCCCCGCAGGGCCCGGCGGCGGCGGCGCGAGCGGTCGACGTCGACGCGCCCAACGGGGTGTGCCGGTCCGGGGCGCACATCGTGCGTCACATCGGCTGCGTCGACGACGCGCTGTCGTTCTCCCAGGACTCCCTCGACGCGTGCCGCTCCACGGGCGAGCCCGAGTGCTCGGCGCGCTGCCAGAAGGGCGACGCGCCCTCGTGCACGGCCCTCGCCCTGGTGCACGCGTTCGGCCTCGAGACGAGCACGAACACCACCTACGCGGCGCGCCTGCTCGATCAGTCGTGCGCCGCCGGCGACGGGGCGGCCTGCACGGACCTCGGCGTGCTGCACGCGCGGGGGCTCGGGTTTCCCGTGGACGTCGAGCGCTCCGAGACACTCTTCGCGGTCGCGTGCGAGCGCGGAGACGTCGTGGGGTGCGCGAACCTGGCGAGCGCCCGCACCTGGAACGCCGAGCCGCCGGCCAGCGTCGTGCAGGCGATCCGCACCGTCGAGAGCGCGTGCGACTCGGGCGAGCTGCACGCCTGCGGCACGCTGGGGCTCATGCGCGCGCGCGGCTCGGGCGTCGACCGCGACGAGCACGTCGCGGCGAAGCTGTACTCGAAGGCGTGCGACGCGGGTGACGTCGTGGCGTGCGACCGGCTGGGCAAGGCCTATCTGGCGGGCGCCGGCGTGGCCCCCGACGACGTGACGGCGCTGCAGCTCTTCCGGCGCAGCTGCGATCAGGCGCAGGCCGAGGCGTGCACGGATCTGGCGAACATGTACTGCATGGGCCGCGGCGTCCCGCGCGACGCGCCGAGGAGCACGGCGCTTCTGCGGCAGACGTGCGAGGCCGGCGATCCGGTCGCGTGCCGCGCGAAGACGTGCCGCGATGGGGCGCCGATGTAGCGATACGTCCGGCCCGGCCGCGCCGTTGGAGGCAACAACCGCCATCCCTGCCGTCCGACTTCAGGCGCGTGAGGCCCATGAACGAGCTCGAGTCCCTCGCCCACCGCGGCGAGTACGCCGGATCACGCCCGCAAGCCCCGGCCCTCGCCGGCGGCGCGATCACGCTGCGCTCGATGGCGCTGCCGATCGCGGCCTCGCTCGGGGCCTTGCAGCTCTTCGCCCTCTCGGTCTCGGCAGCCGCGCGCGGCGTGGTTCCGCAGTGGCTCGGCGGGACCGCGATCACGGCCTCCTACGTCGCGGTCGTCGCGGCGCTCTTCCACGTGGGTCGATGCCTCGGCCCGCTGGCTCGCGACGAGGCGGGCCTTCCCCGCGCGCTCCTGCGCCGCCACGGCTTCTGGCTGGTCGCGGTCGCAGGCGCCCTGTACCTGCCCACGCTGGGACTCTCGTCGCTCTGGGATCCGTGGGAGACCCACTACGGCGAGGTCTCGCGCGAGATCCTGGTCCGCCACGACTGGCTCTCGCTCTGGTGGGCGCACGACGGCTTCTTCTACTCCAAGCCGGTCCTGCTCTTCTGGCTGCAGGCCATCACGATGGCGCTGACCGGCGTGCAAGTGGCGCCGGGTCACGTCCTGGACGGCGGCGCGCACCCCGAGTGGGTGCTCCGCATGCCGAACGCGCTGCTCGCCGTGGTGGGCCTGTATCTCCTGTATCGCGGGGCCGCCAGGGCCTTCGGGCGGCGGGCGGCGCTCCTGGGCGCGCTGGTGCTCACGACGTGCCCTTTCTGGGTGTTCATGTCGCGACAGGCCACGACGGACATGACCTACGTCGGTCCGGTGTCGGCGTCGGTCGGCCTGCTGCTGTGCGGGCTCTGCACCCCCGGCGACCAGCAGGCGCGGGTCTACGAGCTGCGCGTGGGTGGCCGCACGCTGCGCCCGTCGGCGTGGCACCTGGTGCTGGGCGCGATCACCTTGTGCGCCGTTCCGCAGGCGCTCTACCTGCTCTCGCGCAACGTGGACGTCCTGCTCACCGGGAGCGGGCCGCACGGGTTTCGCTGGCACGAGGACTACTTCATGTCGGGCTCCGGGGGCGGCAACTGCGGGCAGCCGGGCAACTCGCCGTGTGCGACGGCCACGCCGGCGTTCGGGCTTCCACCTTTCGCCCAGGGGCTCGCCTGGCTGGCCGGCACCGCGGCGCTGCTCAAGCTTCAATGGAAGGAACGGCGGGCGCAGCGCCTGTACTACCTCGGCGCGTGGCTGTTCGCGGCGCTCGCGACGCTCGCGAAAGGGCCCGCCGGGCTGGGGCTGCCCGCGCTGGCGGCGCTGGGTACGGTGGCGGCGACGCGGCGGTGGCGACTGCTGCTCGACGCGGAGATCGTGAGCGCGCTGCTCGTCGTCGCGGTCGTCGCGTTGCCCTGGTATCTCGCCGCGTACGTACGCCACGGAGCGGCGTTCACGGACGAGCTGATCTTCCACGACATGGTCAATCGTGCGTTTTCGCACGTGCACGACACCAACGAGGGCGAGGACACGAGCTTCGTCTACTACGTGACGCAGCTGGGCTACGGGATGTTCCCCTGGACCGCCCTGGCGCCGCTGGGGCTCGTCGCGTGGATGCGCCGCGACGACGGGACCCGGTCGACGAGGACCGACGGGGCCATCCTGCTCTTCATGTGGTTCGTCGTCGCCTTCGTGCTGTTCTCGTTCATGGGGACGAAGTTCCACCACTACATCTTCCCGGCAGTGCCGCCGGCGGCGATGCTCGTCGGGCTGGCGCTGGACTCGGCACTCGAGGAAATGACGGCGCAGCCATCGCGCGTCCTCGGCGCCGCCGCCATCGCCGGTGCGCTGCTGCTCGTGCTCATCACGCGCGATCTCGTGACCCGGTCGCCCGGCGAGCACGACGGCGCCATCCACCTCGCGCAGCTCTTCTCGTACCAGTACCACCGTCCCTGGCCGGCGATGCTCGACTTCGGGACGACGCTGGGGCTCTTCGGAGGCGGGGCGGCCATCCTGCTGCTGCTCTCGGGGGCCCGGGTGCTGCGGCGGCCGGCGATCGCGGCGACGTTCGTGCTCGCGGCGCTCTTCGCGGTCTGGTGCGGCAACGTGTACCTGATGAGGACGGGGCGCCACTGGGGCCAGGGCGACGTCATCCGCGCGTACTACGCGAGCCGGGCGGACGAGGCCGAGCCGCTGGTCGCCTACCAGATGAACTGGAAGGGCGAGAACTTCTACACGGGCAACCGGGTGCCGGCGTTCAAGTCGTCGGGCGCGCCGTTCGTGCAATGGCTGCGCGAGCAGAAGGAGCGCGGGACGAAGGTGGTGTTCTTCGTCGTGGAGCACTCGCGGGTCGGGGCGCTCGAAGCGGAGGCGTCCCAAGCCCGCGGCTGGCGCGCGATCACGACGCGCGACGACAGTCATCAGTTCGTGCTGATGCGCGCCGAGCTGTGAGG
>VFSW01015076.1_pt1 | contig 10652 bp, 13 predicted proteins | sample 5358111 | NCBI WGS metagenome assembly VFSW01 (sample SAMN11554181, study PRJNA540505) | mine drainage metagenome | isolation source: sediment from site ElyBrook_90M | place: USA: Ely Copper Mine, Vershire, VT | collected 2017
ATTCTGCACTGATCTTACTCCCTGTGTACCAAAGTACCCGTATCGTCTCCAAGACTCGTCACCGCCCATGTATGCCCACGAAAGTGGCCGTGTGGACAGTGTGTAGCTTGTCGGAGCTAATGGTACGCTTCCATTTTGGCTGGTAATTACACTGGATAAGTTAAGGATGTATGTTGTCATTGTCGGAAGCTCCGAGCCTAAGACAGTGATGTTATAAATTATTTTGTTGATCGTTGTGATACTGATCGGCATCGAGGTCCCACCGGTTATAGGTGTAAGTGTTATAGAGCCATCCGGCACAGTAACCAGCATGTTGAAATGCAAAGTTATTGTCGGGATGTTTGTCTCCCGCGCAAAATCGGAAAGTGTTGCAGGCGTTATCAGACTTACCGCGGGCATGGGAAGCGCCGGGCCTGTTGTGAATTGAAACATAGTCGTACCAATAATACACGAGCCTGTACCGCAACCCACCTGTCCGGAAACTACGACAAAGTAGTTTGTAAGAGGCAACAAATTAACGGAAGGAATATACTCTAACCCACTGCCGGTAAGTGTTATCCCCTGCCCTTTCACAGTCCCTTGATGGAGCGTTACATTGTTTGTACTTACACTGGATACACTCGGAGAAAATGAGAGATCTATTGTTGGTTTGAATGATACGTTGGTTGCACCCGGGTAAGGGCTTTGCATAGAGACACCGACCTGCTCTTGTATGGTCGTGAAAGTGAATGAAGTATTGTTTATGCTATTACCCGAGGCCTGTGCTGTGATCCCTGAATTTAAAGCAAGCGTATATGTAGTGTCCGGGGAAAGCGCCGGAGTGGGATTAACAAGATAACTTGTTGTGTTATCAGTCTGCATAACGGATACCACATTGCCGTTTAGCACTATATTGCCGTTGACGTTTTGCACCGGCTCAGAGAACTGAACTTCTATCGAACTGTCCAGGGGCACATAGGCTCTTTGACTCGGTTGAACAAGGCGTACAAGCGGTTTATCGGTTGATTGCCCTGATGCTGTAGAGTACGTATAGTTAACCGGGGTCAATGTAAGTCCCGAATTACTCACAATCGCATTGGACAGATATAACGTATAAATTGCATTCGCAGAAAGTGTAAAAAGCTCGATTTGGTATGTGATACCACCGTCAGTGCTCGGTAATACCGTAATTGGCATACTGGTAGAACCGCTCATAAAGGTCACTGCATTGTCCGGAATACTGACCGGCTCATTGAATGTGAGAGTTATCTGCCCGTTCTGGTCATAAGGTAATATGTCTGTAGTTGACGGGAACAGGCCTGTAACAACGGGGGTTGAAACAGTGGTAAAGTTCAGGCTTTCATTATTTACTGCATTACCCTCGCTGTCTGTTATGCTATTCGTAAGTGTTATGGTGTATGTGGTATCCGCTTTTAAGGTATTATAAAGCTGTAAAGTATATGTTTGCCCGTCCGTAGATGCAGGTATTGTAAACGTTGTTTGCGGGTAAATTTCTACGGAGCCGATATTCACACCGGTGACAGGTTTATTGAAATGCAATTGAATTGTTGAAGTATTAAGCGCCACATTGACTGGATATGGGCTTTGAAGGGTTGCAGCCGGCAGCGGCTCCGTCGTGAAACTGAATGTCACAGGTTGTAAGGGTACGTTGTTACTATCAGTTATGTTCAATGCTGTTTCATCGAGCGTCACATAGTACGTCGTAGATGGTTTTACTCCATAAGGAGCAGCATACCACTGATACGGGAAATAAGAAGAATTACCACCTGAAGTCGGTATTATTGGAACAATGTTCCCGGTCGAGCTCTCATGAAAGAGTATGGAGTTGTTTACACCAGACACGGGTTCATTGAACTGAAATACCAGGTTGCCCCAGCTTTGCGCTATTGGCACGTCTTGAGCGCCATCAGTAGGCTGCACCATCCAGACTGTTGGTCCGTCGGTATTAGTGGTTGTAAATGTAAATGACGTTGCGTCTGCCGTGTTGCCAACACTGTCTTGTATCAGACCTCCGGAGATTGATAGCGAATACGTGGTGGCAGTTTGTAATTGCCCTTGCGGAGCGATCGTCCATAATGCCTGATCTTTTGTTGTAAAGTTTAATCCTGTGGCCGGGTAAAGAATTACAGAGGTTGCATTCACACCGGTTACGGGTTCGCTGAATTGTAATTGAAGTATACTATTTACTGATGCCCCACTCTGTCCAGGACTCAGAAGTTTCGCGACGGGCTTACTGGTCGTTAAGGTTGAAAATGATAATATTGTATCAGGCAAGTAATTGCCGTCGCCGTCATAAATCTGTCTACCGACGAGCTCCACATAATACACAGTGTTGTTATTTAGAATCGGCGGAACAATAGTATAGCTCATTCCATCCGGACTTGGGAGTATGCTTATATTTAACGATGATCCTGTAGCAGACCCGCAATGTACCATCACGGAAGCTGTGTTTATACCGTTCACATGCCGATTAAATCGTAATAAAATGTTTGTATTGGTCGGCACGTTCGATGTTGGGTATGGTGTAAGCATTTGAACGGATAAAGGCTCTTGCGTGGTGAAGCTGAACGTAATGGGCGCAAGTGGTACACCGGAAACGCCCTCGATGCGGGATGAAAAGGCAATGTAATAGGTCGTGGCCTGCTGCAACGGAGTTGTCGGTACGAGCGTCGATGTTGTCATGTTGATGCTGGTTACTGTTGCCGAGATCGCTGTACCGATAGGATCTCCCTGGTGAAGTATCACAGAGGTACTATCTACGCCCGTGACTTGCTCAGAGAGCATGAACATGATCTGTGTATTCGTGGAAACATCCGTTGCCCCGTCCGCTGGAGAGATCATGATAACCGTCGGCGCAGTCCAGCTGCCGGTTGTGAACTGAAATTCTGTTTTACTCAGTGATACGCCAGACGTGCTTCTAATACTGCTGGTAAGTTCCAAGGTGTACGTCGAATTCGGCGACAGATTGCTGCTTAACGTGATTTTGTATGTATTCCCTGACCCGGGTTTTATGGAAGCAAGCTGTACACTTGATAACAATCCAGAGGAAAGCTCCACGCTCGATGAATCCACGCCGGTGACTGATTCATTGAATCCTATTATAATTGTTGGATTAAGAGCGACGTTTTTGTCGCCGTTCCCGGGAGAAAGAAGCTGCACCTTTAGTGCAGTGTTCCCCGACTTTCCCGAGGAGCAGGACGACAAAATAATAAATGTGATCGCGACAATGAAGCCGAAGCACCAATATTGCTTATGGCACATATTAATTATAATAATAATATTACTTAAATTATAATAAACGCTTATTCACTCGCGCACAGTACCACGAGCCCATTCTTTATATCGGTGGTCTCGTTGAACCGGGCTAAACAAGACAAATCATTACATAATATTATTTAAAATTAATAATTTATAATTTTTGTTTTTATATCGTGTCAATGATTATCGCTATTAGTGTTGTTTTTATAAAAATGTTTTAAAGGAGATTCGTTAATTTTTTGGGTAAGGTATATACCGCTTTAGCTTTTTTTGTATGCCACGTATAGCCTTGCGGTTGATACAATTTTTCAAATAGCAAGAAGCGGCTATTGGCTCGAAATACTGCCAACCATTGTGGGTCCTTTTTTGCAAGGAATCGGAGCGATAAGATCGTGATAGCAAGCCCTATAAGGGGTATTATTATATACCAATGAGGTATCATGCCAAGCGCAATGTATGACCAAAACAAGAGCGCTATTATTGCGAGCGTTCTCTCGCATCCCAAGAATAAAGCCGGTTGTGTGAGTGCCCTATTTACCCGTCTCGGTGTTCCTCTCATAATACCCCTTTCTTATTATCGATTTACTTTCTTTGTTATTTTTACCTGATGTGTGGAATTATTGTTGAGCTCGCATTGGTTACAAGAGCTTTGATAATCGACGCAGCACCAACGGCAATTGAAAGTCCTATCACTGCCTGTACTGCCCTCTTCGCGCCGCCCTGTATATCAATAAACGCCATAACCAGGGCCCCTATAATGATAGCGATACCGGCAGCATAATATACTGTAGCTGAACCCAAGTCATTGAAAAGGGTTTGCAATGTGCTCTCCCATGGTAGATTTGTTGTCTGGGCCCATGCCGGTACTGTGGTCACAATCCATACTACGATCAGCAAAAACAAACTTTCCAAAGTCTTTCTGTTTCTCATATCATTCTCCTTTTATTTTATTTAATATAGCTTGGCACAATATTTATTTAAAAATGAATTTGCCGTTTTCATAACCTTTCAGTTCAGCGATTTCTTTTACCACTCGACCGGCTGGATGTGCCGGATCGAAAGATATGTGTATAATAATATTTACCGTCTCGGCAATTAAATTGTATGGTGGTGGTACTTGCGCCTCCTGTGCAAGATAGAGTAGTCTTATTAATGCGGCTTCTACACCGGCATTTGAGTGTATCGTTGCAATACCTCCCGGCGTGCCTGTGTTCCATGCTTTCAGTAGATCAAGGGCTGCCTTGTCTCTTACCTCTCCTACAAATATTCTGTCAGGACGTAACCTCATTGAGCTTTGTAAGAGTTCTGCCATTGAAATGTTTTTGTCTGTTGTCATCGGGTACTGATTTGGCATTTCGCATTGCAGTTCCGCTGTATCTTCAAGAATAATTATTCTTTCTGTTTTGTTACATATCTGGTACATCTCTTTTATTATAGCGTTGGCAAGAGTCGTTTTTCCGGACCCGGGTCCACCGGAAACAAGGATGTTTTTTCTGTACCTGATTGCGTCTTGAATTGCTTTAACATGCTCTTTCTTAAGTATTCCTTTTTCAACGTAGTCTGATAGTGAATATACTTCTTTTGAGTGTTTTCTTATGGAAAAAGCTGCCCGAGTTGTAATTGGCCTTATGGTTGCTTCAATTCTCTCATTGTTAAAGGGTAATGTTGTAGACATGCGTGGATTATCTGCATTTATAAATATCCCCCTGTATGATGCAAGCTGCATCAGGAAGTTGTCGGCCATCTGTTCATCTAATATGCCAGCGTGGTATTTGCCCTTTTGTCTCGATTCAAGCCATAGCGATCCGTCCGGGTTGACCATGATCTCAGTAATATCGTCATCATCAAGTGCCGAACATATAATTTCCCCGAGTGCTTGGCGCAAAAATATTTTCAGAGATTCTTGTTGTTTTTGTTTTTCTGTAGATTGGTTCACAGTGGTTACCTGCTCCGGACATCTCTATGTGATCTTTTTTGATCTGCCTGTTTATTTTATAGGCACGTATACGCCATAGAGGAGTTCTTCTATGGTAGTGCCCCCTATCTGGGCGACCTTCGATAAGATTTCTGGACTGGGTAATTTGGTGCCTATCTCGAAGCGACACAGGTCCTCCCACTCGACACCGATTTCTTTTGCGAACGCAAACGAAGTCTGATTTCCTCTTATCTGTTCAATTTTTTCACCTAAAGACATACTGGTTTTATCCTCTCGTGTTTTTGTTACTTCGTTCATTTATGCTGCTTTTTTCAGTTTCTCTTAAATATCTTGTTTGATCCCAAAATAATACCGGTACTTTCCCGCCCAAACTATGAAGTCATCTTGATCTCCCATTGTACCGGCGTCAAATCGTTTCATAAATTCGGCAGAAGTCACATTGTATTTTTTTCAAACGCTGTCAGTTCTCTTACCACGTATATGAGTGCATCCACAGGTGATTTGTATTCCGTGTGTTCAAACATGACATTACTCCTCTTTTTTCCCACGTCTTATAATTTTGACGGACTTCAATATTTCCGTGAGCTCTTTTTCCGGTATTACCAACAGAGCCTTTAACCCACCACGTATAAGCTCAGAGTAATTTGATATTTGACCGGCCTTGGCTGACCTTGACTGACATTCATTCAGCAGGTCATAGATATCAGGGTAAGCAGAAAATGTAAGTCTTATAAACTTCACTTTTTTCGATTTCTTTTTCTTCTGTTCTTCCAACTGCTGTTCTGTTTTGCTAAGACGCTGTACGATCTCGCTCAATTGCTCTTGAGTAGGATTGTCCCCGAGCACCTGTTCTGCCTTGTCAAACTTATCAAAAGTTTTTTTAAATTTGTCCTGGCTTGTCTTTTTTTCTGCATCCAGTGATGTTTTCAGTTTTTCGTCAAAATTTTTTGTCATTTTATCTCCACTTATTTATATTATGCATGTTACATAATTTGACATTATGTCAAGCATATTGCTTGAATTATGTACTATACATAACTTTCATACCACTTTAGACGGCTTTCGTATTATCCCCATGAGCTCTTTTTTTAATGCGGTGATTTCTTCTTGAGCTTTTTGGGCGCTTTCCCCTTTCATGTCGAATACCGTTCCGCCGTACAGAGAAGATTCCCGATATGCTGTCCGCTGCCCTAATGCTGTTTTTGTGATCTGTATACCAAGGTCGCTTAATCTGCTTACAACATCTTTTGCCAGGTGTGTTGTCAAACACATATTTGGTACTATGTATGATTTTAGATCTTCGTTGACGCTCGTTACCTCTGATATAAGTCTCTGTATTCCGTTTGCAGCCCACAGATCAGCCGGGCTTGGTATGACCGGAACAAGCGCTACATCTGCAACTAAAAGCGCAGACTGTGGAATAATGCTGTCAACCGCCGGTGGACAATCAATAAAGATATACTCAAACAACCCTATATACTTTTTGACTTCTTGGCTTACTTTGCCACCCATTGCTGACAGACCGGAGATCATTGCCGGGAACGGCCTGTTATCGTCCGCACAGGCAGCCCACCTTTGAGCCGTTCCTTGTGTGTCCGCGTCCACAACTAATACTTTGTGCCCTGCCCTGCCCAGGGCGCCGGCAAGCTGCATACAGATCGTCGTTTTACCGCACCCACCTTTTTGATTTACCAGTGTTATGATATTTGTTTCCATGGTATCCTCATTATTTCATTTATTGTTTTATTGCCGGCTAAGTCTATTGGTATCTACTTTTATCTCAACGCCCTGCTCTTTAATCCATGTCCTCATGGTTTCGATCTGCTCTGAATTAAGTTTGAAGTCGCCTTCCGGAAGTGTAGCAATAAACTTCCACTTAAAACTTTGGTGAAGATGAACCGCATCCTCTTCTGAAACAAACGGCAGGAGCTGCGACAGTGAAAGCTGGGCAGGTCCTGAACCGCCATATCCCCAGTTGAACCCATCGGGCGAGTAATTAACAAGCTGTTTACTTCTTTGTGGTGAGATCTCTCCATCATCGACCCACACCCTTCTTGACGACCGATCAGCTTTAATTGTAGAAGCCATGAACCACCCTTTTACATATTTTATTGTGTACATTATGCATAATGTATTTATCTTGCATATATTATGTATCTTACATAAGTTATAAATATTGTCAAGGATTATCTTCGTTGTTGTGTATCTTACATAATTTGTGTACTACTTATTGTAATACTTTTTGTTTTGATAGCTCTTGGATGCACTGCATTATGTGATATCCGTGCCGCAGTCTTTTCGTCAGCAGTTCATCGCTGTTGATGTCGGACCCGGGATTCTCTTTTATGAATTGCTTATCGCCGGCAGCTTCTATTCTCTGTCTTTCGTCCGGAGAGAGTGAGTTGAAATAATTTTCCGCCTCAACTTCCTGGTTTCGTGATTCTTCGACAAGCTGCTGCTTAGAAGGTTGCACGTCAATGACTTTTCCGGGTTTACGTTTGACTGAGAATTTTATTGACGTGACCTTACGGCCGGTATGGGTAAGGTTGTAGTCCATCGTCACGTCTGTTTTTTTATTAACTTCTTTTATCCCTGGCTCGATGCATCGTTCTTTAATGTGGGTAAAGTCTTTGTATTTTTGAGTACCGGTTAAGTCTTTAAGTTCATCCATACTGAGTTCTGGTATTTGCTTTTTTTCATACCTGATTGCGGTTTCATAAAATATGACAGCGTATTTTCCTTCTAACCCGCTTATGATAGCCAAATCGAGAGGGGTATAATAGTTGTTCTTTAAAAGAGACTCTTTAATCGGGCCTGGAAAATCGAACTCCAACTGGTTCCCTGCCCTTCCTACGTGACTGAGCAGTACAAACGCGTCCCAGTTTTTATCATCACGTATACTTTTTACTTTTATATCCATGAGGGCCTCAAGCTCTTCTCTTACTCTTTTGTTGTTTGTGTTTTGAATGCCAGCTTTTTCTTCAACTTCTGCAATAGAGATAGTAAAGGTCGTCTGTTTAGGATCTCGCAGTAAGTCCCGTTGCGCTTTATGAAGTAGAACGTTGTATGCCTTACGTTGTGTAGCTGATATATTTTTATTCGTAATTGTGATTGTTTGGTTCGGTTTCTTTATTATAACATGTTTTTCATTTGCATTTGTATTTATCATAATACCTCCTTTTGCAAAGAGTTATAGTGTACTCTCACATTGTTGTCAAGCATTGTGAGGATAGTAAATGTAAAACGAGGGTATGCAAAATGTGAGGATAAATATTCAGTGTTTAAGGAGGGTGTATTGGAAAGAAACGGACTTTCTTTTACATCAGCAGGCCTGCCGAATGAAGCGCCTCTGTTGAGCCCGGATTTGTGGTTGTGTCTCCCATCATACATCCCGTCTCGTCTACGGCACAACCCTGACAATAAACAATCTCTCTTTAGCTAAGTTGACAGTGGCCAACAGAAATTAAGGGCCTTAAAAATGATTTTTGAAAGCTGGTTTGTCCGGACAGGAAGAGAGAAGTACTGAGCTTCTCGGTTTATCCAGAATGTCGGCGTCTTCCCTCTGAAAACCTTGATGGTAGACCATCAACCTCTAAGAGATCACTTCTGGGAAAGCCTTTATGGAAGCCATTTTCCGGTACGAGCGAACATTATCAGCAAGATCGCATTTCGAATGCAGTTCCACTTGACTTTAGCACAGTGTGTGCTACACTTTCGACATGGAGGTGAATTTATGGCCACAGTAAAAACAGCGACAGCAAGAGCTCGTATTGACCCAGTTACAAAGCATCAGGCTGAAAGTATCTTTAAGGAGCTTGGCTTGTCTGTCTCTACAGCTTACAACCTGTTCTATAAACAGGTTATAGCCCATAGAGGCTTGCCGTTCAATGTCGAGATACCGAACAAAAGAACTATCAAAGCTATAGAGGAACTTGAAAACGGTAAAGGTAAACGTTTCAAGAGCCTTGAAGATTTGTTCAAAGACTGGGAAAAAGATGGATGTCGTTGAAAGCAGACAATTCCGGAAAGACAAGAAGCAATCTATCAAACGACATCAAGACCAAAAGAAATTAGATGAAGTCCTTTACATGTTACGGAACGGTGAGAAGTTACCAGAAAAATATCACGATCACCCATTGCAAGGGCTCTACAAAAACTATAAAGAATGCCACATAGAACCCGATTGGTTGCTGGTATACAAAATTGAAAACGATACGCTCTATTTAGCCGGAACCGGAAGCCATGCTGATTTGTTCGGATGAAATAAAGAAGGTGCTACAAACACATTCAAGCAGGACGAGATCGTGCCCGCAAGTCGAATTTAAGAAACTGTTTCGTTCGCACAGACCATCTTTTACACCCGAAGGCATGTCAGCAGGCTATTCCGTGCATCTGGGAACTCACGTCTGCTATCGAGTGTATATTCCAAAGTAAATCGTCACCCGATTCCGCTCATATCGGCCCCCTGCACAGGAAGTTGATTGGAATACACAGTCGAGCATAGATCTGCGTTTGTACCTACAATCAAACATCCCATCCAATCCACGGCGCTGCATTACATACAGATTATCATGCTTTGATTGCATTGTCCTATGTACCCCGGGAAAATAGGGGCCTTAAAATCGATTTTTGAAAGCCGGTTTGTCCGGACGGATAGTAGGGTAGAGTATGCAAAATGTGAGGATTAGGATATGCAGAATGTGAGGGTAGGGGGTATGCGAAATGTGAGGATAGCGTAAAAAAAGAAAAACTGTTAGGCAAAAAGCGGGGTAGGATATGCAAAATGTGAGGATTAGGGTGTGTAGGATGTGAGGATAGTGGGTATGCAGAATGTGAGGATAGCGTATAAAAAGGATAATCGTTCGGGAAAAAGCGGGTAGGATATGCAAAATGTGAGGGTAAGATATGCAGAATGTGAGGGTATGGCACATGAAACAAGGGGTATGCGAAATATGAGGAAGGGTGTGCAGGATGTGAGGATAAATATGCGAAATGTGAGGGTAGGGTATGCAGAATGTCAGGGACGGGTATGCAAAATGTATGGATAAATATGCAATACGTGAGGATAAAACGTGTAATATTTTAATATTTAAAGACTTTTTTAAATGTAAACTCTTAAACAATACTTAAAACTATTAAACTTTTAAAGAGCTTAGTGTTAAAGTCGAAAAATTTTATGTGATCTTTAATCCTCAAACCCGCTAAAAAACCCTTATCCTTGTATCTCCGCTGCCCTGCAGGGGCAAAATCATGCTGCAATACATTAGGGCACACTCTTTTCACTAAATCCTCGGCAAATGGCTCCCAAGCTCTTAAAACCTTATTTTTACCCATGGCCAGTAAAACTGACAAACCTCAAGTCGATAATCGGCATAAGTAAATAAGCGCAAGCTAACCTGGAAATGCCTATTCCGCTCAATTCGGCCACCGATTCCGACATTCCGGCCACTGATTCCGA
>VFSW01015077.1_pt1 | contig 10652 bp, 10 predicted proteins | sample 5358111 | NCBI WGS metagenome assembly VFSW01 (sample SAMN11554181, study PRJNA540505) | mine drainage metagenome | isolation source: sediment from site ElyBrook_90M | place: USA: Ely Copper Mine, Vershire, VT | collected 2017
ACTATCACTATGTTGCCAGAACCGTAGTGATAAACGTGTTGCATTTGAGCCATCTTCCATCTGTCCGATTTTATCGGAAGGCTGATTCTGTCGTCAGGGGATAGATATGGATAAATCCAGATTATGATGAAATCATGATATACGATGCAATTCCATTCGACGAACTCTGGGATATGGTCGGTGGCAAGACACCCAGCGGCAAGGCGATCGCAGCTCTCGTCCACCTTTTGGAACGCAAGCTCGGCATACTCGTCGTCTATGACGCAAGGGATGTTCAACTCCACAGCGGAGATATCGCGGATCTCTTGCTTCTCGCCCGAGAGTTGAAGGAAAAAGGCATAATCACTTCGCTCAACTCCCTTCCCTCGCTCTCCGATGAGCCTCAGTTGAGCGTGTGGACCGCGGCGTGCGTGCGAACGCACTCCGGCGAACCGCTCATAGCGAGCGGCGGATCGTTGTACGATCCTCGTCTATCTCTGATAGCAACTCTTGCAGAAGCCGTTGAGCGGTATGTTTGGGCGAATGAGACTGACTACTTCGATTCGCCAAAAGATAGAACCGTCGAGGAAGCGGAACACGAGGGGCATATCATCGAACCAAAGCGCTTCGCTGGCTTCTCCGAATTGCAGCGAGGACATGCTCAAATGTTACGTCTCGAGCCGGCACATCGGTACCGGTGGGTGCGCGGTCGCTCTTTGATAACAAAAAAGCCGCTATGGATTCCGGCGCAGACCATAAGCGGCGCACCTCTGCCGGATACTAAGGAGCCGTTAATACGGCAGCGTTCAACAAGCGGAGTCGCCGTTCGGCCGCGACAGACGGACGCCCTGTTGTATGCCGCCCTTGAGTTAGTGGAGCGAGACGCTTTCATGGTCATGTGGCTCAATCAACTCTCCTTGCCGCGCATCGACCTCGGCGAGCTCAGCTTGCGAAACACGACTCTCCCCCGACTGCTCAAGACGTGCGCGCGCTATGGACTGCGTCCGCATGTGATGCGGATGATAACAGACGTGCCCACATACGCCGTGTGCGCGGTCATCGAGGATGAGACAGGGTCGGCGCCGCGACTTTCTTTTGGGCTTAAGGCACATCATGACCAGGCCCAAGCAGTATACGGTGCGCTGCTCGAAGCACTTCGCATACGCCAAGGGACGAGAAAAATGATACTGTGCGAACCTGAGTGGAATAAGAAGAGGAAAACCGCAGAGGTGGGCCACTTTGATCGTCTCCTCTATTGGGCCGATGGCGACCGCTTGAGACGACTCGATTTTATTATCAATGGACCGATAGAGCGATTCATCGAACCATGGGAGGGAGATTCCGACGAAGAACATCTCGCGCGCATCACCGACTGGTGCCGCGAACGCGGATACGAATTCGCTTCAGTGGCATTGACTCATTCCAAAGGCAACCCGACACCTTGGCACATTGAGGCTGCGGTCATTCCGGAGCTACAGCCGCTTCACTTAAGCGAGCGACAGCCCCACATCGGCGGCAAGCGGCTGGCAGAGATACCGAAACTCTTCGGATATACCTCCTTGGCAGTACCACATACCGCTGACCCACACCCGTTCGCGTAGCCTAAAAATTTCTTAAAACGAGAGGCTGCGGAACGGTTCATTTCAACGAGCTTGACGATTTTGAGTAGGGTAGTATCGTCCTAGCGGATGAATCGGTTCGGGTGAACCGAGTTCAATGGGGAGGATCGAGACCATGAAAATGCTCCGATTTTGGGTTGTACTTGCGTCACTGCTGGCAAATGCCTGCGCCGGTCCCCAGGCATCGACAGCGGATGCTGCCTCGGGAGCAGCGCGCCCCGCAAAGGCGCTTGTGACGACCGCCACCCAGAGACCAATCTCTCTGGCGGATCTCAAACCCTATGTGGGGGAAACCTGTACCGACTCCGGGTTCCGCGGGGGCGTGGTCATCAAGGACACAATCGTCAAGAAACCAGATGGGACGGAATGGACCCTCCATCGCTACGGCATCGCCGGGGCGGAGCACAATGCTGGTCTGCGGCCGCTGATCGCCGGGTCCGACGGCTGGATCCACTTTACGTCGGACTCAGGATCGATTCAGGCGTTCCAGCCGATCTACAAGCCGGGAACGGGCCTGGAGGACCCGAAGCACCTGACGGCCCTGGTCAACGGAATACCGTACACGATCGACTGCAAGTGACCTGAAACACGTTTCTTTGACAGGTGGTCGAAAAACTAACAGGCATAATGATTAGGGGACGACCCGACCCGCGGGGCCTTTCGACCAGCCACGCTCTCTGTAGCGTGGCTGGTCGATATCTTTTCTTATGTCTTACGCAGGAGGCCACCCATTTTTTATCTTTTGTATATCCGCAGGACTATAGAGCTCGCCGAGTTTGAGCAACCGCTGTTCCCATGCATTAGAACGTTCGTTTGCGAGTTTAACTATCGCGGGAGGCGGCGCCATATCCAAATCGGATAATCCAAGGAATCGTAACGAGGAGCGCACAGTAGCATCGTACTGCTCGGTGAGTTCTTCGTATGTGAGACGGAGCGGCGTTATGCGGTTTTTTTCAAAGAAACCTTCCCAGTACAAATCGGATGCTTCTATTAAGGCGCGGCATTTGTCTATGGCGAAATGGTCGAACTCAATAGCGGTGTCATGTGGCGGCGCCTTTTCGCCTATTTTGCGAACCCATTCGTTAGTCATAATAGCCCGGTAATAAGAGACCGCTTGCCGCATCTTCTCCTGTCTTGTTAAAAAAATATAGTGCACATTGGGGAAGACGGCCTCAAGAGCTGCGCGCAGCGACTGAAGATGTACATTTTGATATTGACTAACTCTCCGCAGGAAAGGCCACGTCTGAAATGCGTGCAGTTTGGTTCCAAAAACGCCGTTCGACGTCGTGGAAGCTCGAATCAGCGCCGGTACATACTCTCTCTCTGCAGTAATGCCGAGCTGCCTGCTGATGATGAACTCGTCCCGGTATCCAATATTGAAATACTCCGAGGGTCTGCCCGCAATTCCCGTTTGCCAAAGCGCCGAGCTTAAGAGGTTGCTCCCGGAGCGCGGCGAAGTACAAATCACATAAGACATTTTCGGCATACCGAGTTAAAAATAACAGCCTATCATGCAAATCACGCAACCGCATCCGGCGCATAATACAGGTGTGAGTCGAACTGACTGACGGGTTGTTTTTTGTGGACATAAAATTGCGTTCTCTGCTGGCGCGTAAGTCTGTATAATCACGACTATGTCCGGCGAGCTCGCCAGAGAGAACCTTCGATATTTCGCCGATTCGTGTGCTGGGTGGCTCGTGCGCGTGCAGCGCCCGGACGGCTCGTGGCCGCTTTTTCTGGACCCAAGAGACGAAAGTGTGGGGCCATTCGATTTTATCCGCAGCGCCGTGGCAGCCTACGGACTCTCAGTTTTTTCTCACGCCGCAGGCGGCGCTGAGGCCGGCACTGATGCCGGCGCCGCAGCGAGAAAGGCGTTTGCGTTTTTACAAAAAAAACTTCTGCAAGATACGGGGGGCGTCTCTAGCGATTTCATACTGTTGCAAAAGGCCTATATGGGCAACTTGGCATACGCTCTCGGCGAAGAAAAACAGGCAGAACTGTTCCTAGACGAACTGCTGCGCGACGCTTCGGATTTGCCAATCGCCCCGCTCCTCCACAGCCAAACTCTTTTCCTCGCGCATAGTCTGTCCAGGAAAAATACCCGAGAAACTCGAGAGCGTGAGCGAATCGCGCAACTGGGGGCTCGGCTGGGAGAAGTGAGCATCAAGGCGGCTCACTGGGACGGCATCCCCATAACGCTCTGGCTTGAATCGCTGCGCGGACTTCTGGAGACACCGTATGAATCAGCTGGCATTCTACTGGCAGATAAAGCCGCCGGATTGCAAACTCCTGAGGGTTCTTTTCGAAACTACACCGGCCAAGATGCCGGACTTACTTCTACGCGCGGAACCGGAAAGATCCTAGAAATTCTCGCCCTTAAGCCGAAGTGTTACGGGCGCGCCATAGAACGGGCGCTCTCGTGGCTTAGGTCTGTGCAATATTCGCCCGACGCGGGCACTGTGGGGATGCTTCTTGCCGACGGATTCAAACACGATGTCGATAATCCGCAGGCGTGGATAGACGCGAACGGCCACACGCTCACCGGACTCGTCTCGCTGCTTGAACACCCGACATCTGACCTCGATGCCATCGCACTCGGAGCTGATACTCTCGGAGCAATTCCTTCGCCAACGATAGTAAAAAATACGACAGTGAGAAGCATTATTTCTGCGTACTATGCGCAGCCGTCCCGCTACACGCTCCCGCTTTTGCCCGGCCGAATGCTCGCGTCGCTTGGAGGAACCAAATCTGAACTCCCCGCCTACTGGCGGATTATCGAACGTGCCTTGCAAAAAGAAAATATTTTGGAAGGTCTTCGAATTGCTCCTTCTCTGGAAGATGAGCCGCATACGGTATATGCGGTCGGTCACGCCTATTGGGATGATGCGATAACGGATGGATATAAGCCGGCGCTTGATGTCGGCAGGGGCGTAACTTTCGAGGACTTGGACGAAGCACTTTCTATCGCGTTCGGAGAATGCCTTGAGCGAATACCGTTCATGCGCTATCGGCAAGAAGATCTTGTCCGCGCTTCCGCGGCCGATTTAGAAAGCACCGGAAGCGCATTTCTCGACCCGAAACGAGTCTCGTACTTTTCCGAATACCAGCAAGAACGCTTCCCTGATAGAAAGTTCAGCAAGCACTCGGTATTTTCCTGGATAGAGGGGCATAGTTTGTTGGACGGACAGCCAATACTGCTCCCAGCACAGCTTATCTATTGGAACTACAATCGCGACGTCGCGGGAGTAGCCGAGCCGTTTTTACGCGAATCAAGCACTCATGGTGGCGGAGGGTTCTTTACAAAAGAAAAAGCAATCCTCTCAGGGATATATGAGTGGATCCAGCGCGACGGTTTTTTCGTTCATTGGCTCAACGGACACGCGCCGCGGAGAGTCACCGTTTCAAAGACGCATGATGCCGAATTGTCGAAAGTCCTGCGAGAGTTCGATCGGCTCGGCATAGAACCGATATTTCTGGACATAACTACTGAAACAGGCGTGCCTGCAGTCGCGTGCGCGCTCATAGATCGGCGGCCGGGATACCCCGCAGTGGTGTTTGGTGCGGGATGCAGCGCGAATCCCAATCAGGCGCTCCACCGCGCCGCGATTGAGGCCATGTCTATTCATCACTGGGTCTTGCGCATGGGTGAAAATCTTGTGAGATACGAGCCTGGAGAAAAAACCGCAGACCGTTTTACCGATAAAAATTTCGGCGCGGGCGCGCGGCTCAGCCTATGGGGCCAGCAAGACATGCTCCCGCATATTGCGTTCTTTACTTCCGGAGAAAAGATGTCGCTTGAGGAATTCCTTGCTCGAGAAAAAAAATTCTCGGATGAAAAAGCCGAGTACCAAGAAACCCTGCGCTCGGTGCGAAGTCTAGGCGAAGACTTTCAGGTATACGCGTACGAGTCGCGGCATCCAGTCCTCCAGTTGGTCGGTTATCACGCAGCAAAAACATTTATTCCAGGCCTGTTTCCCCTCTATTTGCGCCATAGCAGTGCGCCCATAACGCACCCGCGCCTCAAGAGCGGCGCGCACGCGCTCGGGTTCAAACCGCGCGAAGAGCCATTTCCGCTACCGCATCCGTTTCCGTAGACACAAAAAGCAGCCTTTGCTGAGTTAAAGAAACTTCCGGGTTGCTAATTTGGCCACCTCGCGTCTCTGCTGAGCCCGCTTTGGTGGACCTATACAACGTACTGCCCGAGTCCCCACGGTTACGATAAGAACGGGACATTCCAGACACCTGTCCCATCTCAAAGGAACTGAAGGGTCCCAAATTTAAGGGTCATTTTCTAGCGACATTATCCGCTAGTATGACTGCAGGGTACCGAAAGACAAGAGGTGTTGAGTCGATCTCGCGCCAGTGCGCTCGACCAACCCAACACCTCATTCCGTCTCCCTCAGCGAACGATCAGTCCCGGTAGCCGGACCGGCAATATCCCACCTCCGGCTGACGGGCACGGGCAGGTGCTCGCGTACCCGCTGCCGGATGAGCGGCCAGGCCGATTGCCGGTCTGCCAGGCTTCGGCACTTCCTCGACGTCCGGGACAAGGGTCGGGGGTACCGTGTCCATGAGGAACAGTTTGCCGCCGACCCACTCCACGGCCCGATAGCCGTGAACGCGTTGCGCCTGCTTTCGCAGACGCTTGCGCAGCTTGATCCACGTTTTCTTGGGCTTCTTCTTGCCGGTACTTCGCGCGCAGCTCACGGCGTCTTCCCTCCATTGTTCGGTTTCAGAAGCTCGCGCAACTGCGCGAGGAACTTGTTGCGCGTCGTCTTGGGGGTGCCTAGCGGCAGGTAAAGCGTGATCCAGTCCTCGTAGCGCTGGGGATCGACCAGCAGGTCGGTCACCTTTGCGTTCGTGGATTGGTACGCCTTGCGCCACTCCTCTTCCAGAGTAGCGTCGTCTGGAAACTCCTGCGGCCTGAACGCCTTGCGACGGAGAACCCACTCCGAATATCCCGTCCCAGGCACCGCCCTGCGGAACGTCATCACAACATCAGGCACGGCCATTGGCTTCACTCCTCGTGTTACCGCCAGAACCACAACCGCGTGATTCCGCTGGGAAGGTATCACGAATGTTGCCGGGATCAAACTCTTTCTCGTAGGAAAATTTGTCGCACTCTTAGTCGGCATTGTTCTCATCGCTCTACTTGGCGGAATTGCTTCAATTTTCCAGATTCATCCTTTTTATTGATTTGACACATCAAAAAAGCATCGCCTAAGGTGCGACGCATCCCAGTCTCTCGACTTAGCATCTGTTTGTGCCCTCGGTAGGAATCGAACCTACATTACAACCTCCGCAAGGTTGCGTCCTATCCATTGAACGACGAGAGCTTATTCGACGTGCCTGCGCAATGTATCACAGGCCAAGAAATTCTAAAATTCTATGCGCTACGGGCTCTTTCGTATGCCGCTCTTTCGCGTGTTGTTTGAGAAAGGCGCGCACGAGCGACGGAGCGATCTCTTCTATCGGGATGATGATGTTAGGAGAGAGAAATTTGGTGGTGTCCACGAGAAGAAGTGGACGATCATGGTGTTCCTCCTCCACCCAAAAAGAAATGACGTGATCAAAGCGGTGCAATTTGCCGTTGACCCGGATGCCGCGCTCAGAGAGCTCAAACTTTGCCAATTCCGGCGGCGTGCGCGCGAGAAGCCCGAGTGTAATTGCCGCCACGATTACGAGCACACCGAAGAGAAAATCATGCAAAAGGATGGCGGTCGCCGCGATTGAAACGGCGACGATGCCGAGCGCCCAAAACCAATCGCTGCCGCGCTCGATGTGCTCATGTTCGTAGGCACTCCAGTGAAGTGCGGGCTCTGCCGACATTTCGTAATTGTATCATCGCCTTGCGAGCATTTGCGTGATACAAAAGGAAGCGAGGAGGGGTGGCAGAGAGGTCTAATGCGCCGGTCTTGAAAACCGGAGTGTCGAAAGGCACCGTGAGTTCGAATCTCACCCCCTCCGCATTGACAACAAAGTATCGGCATGTTCCCGTATACTCGACGTTTCAGCGCGACCCACAAGGCTTTTTGCTATACTGAATTCTCGCAAAAATGACGCGCTCAATATGCAACCAGATTTTTTTAAGCAGATTGTAGAATCCGGCAAGGAAGGAACATCACTCGAATTCAAAGAGTCCCAGGCGTGGGAGACCATCAGAAATAAAATCACGCGCTGCGTTCTCGCGATGACCAATACTCGCGAAGGCGGCTATTTGATTGTTGGCATAGAGGACGCCGGAAATCTGGCGGGCATGCAGGCCGCTCATCTTGGCACCTTTCACGAAGAAGAGGTCAGGGACTACGTTTCCAACTTTGCCGACCCGCGAGCCGACTTTGATATGCACCAGGTTAACTACGACGGCAGAGATTTTCTCGTTTTTGTGGTACGTGAGTTTGCCCCGGTCCCGGTTATCTGCAAGCGGGACAGCGGCACGGATTTGCGAAAGGGGGCGTTGTACGTTCGATCACGCAATGGTAGGCCGCAAAGCAACGAGATCAACGACTCCGCTCATATGCGGGAACTGATCGACTTGGCCGTCGACAAGTCGCAAGAGAACCTTGTGGCACGCGGCTGGCAACACCGCGCAGAGGTCGATGTGGAAGAGAGATTCCGGGAAGAGCGTGCCGATTTAAATCTATGAACCGAGACGAACTCACCGCACTCATAAAGAGTCGTGGCTACTGGAAAGTGGAGATTACTCCGCTGGAATATAATCCGTCTTTAATACCCGAAAAAGGAGCGCTGGTAGAGATAATTAATAACGCGAGAGTTCAGATAAGAGGGTGGGATTATCCGCATGTGTCGCATTGGAATAATCCACGCCAACCAACACCGTCTGTTGGTCAAAATTTTATTGAAGGAGGAAGCGACTTTGGCTCCCAAAAGGAATTCTGGCGCTTTTACCAGAGCGGTCAGTTCGTGCACCTCTTTGCGATGGAAGAAGATTGGTATGCCGAAGATCCCTGGTACAACACTGATCGGAGATACGCGGCCGTTGCATCCGGCGACGCACTTAATACGATTACAACGATCTACTCGCTAAGCGAAATCCTTTCCTTTTTAGAACGATTGACTCGGTCCGGCATTTACGAGAATGGCGTGAAATTAAGTATCAGTCTCAACGGCACAGAAGGGCGCGGCCTAACGGTGATCGCTTCGGGCAGAGTTCCACTCATGGCGCACTATAGATCCAACGAGCCAGTCATCACGTTTGAGAAAACATTGAGCAAGGAGGAGATTCTGAAAGACTATAAAAAGATAGCGGTAGAAGCGGTCGTCTTCATTTTTGAGATTTTCAATTGGCTTAATATGCCCAAGCAATCATTCGAGCGTGATCAGGAGAATTTCTTCAATAAAAGATTCCAGTGATCCGTCGCTACTCCTCCAACAGCGTTACTTTCTTATCTTTGTACACCACCCGACTCCGCAGATTCGCGAGCAACTCCCGCTTCTCCGTGGTACTCCCTTCGCGCAGCAGATACTTGGCATACTCGCGCGTGTTCACGTCATCCTCGTCGATGGTCGGCCTGTGTTTGCCTTTTGAGGCGAGTTTCTGCAACCGGTTGAATCGCATGATTTCATCCTCGAGTTTGGCACGCATGCCTAGTTCGTTGATGCTCACCACGTCCATGATCTTGAGCAGTTCCTCGATCAATTCCTCCTCGCGTATGTATTTATTCTTGCAGTTGCGATCTCTGGCTCTACTGCAACCGTAGTAGATGTAGTGCGCGGAAGTGCCGTCTTTGAGCGGTTTCCATTTCTCCTCGGCGCTGATGCCGGAGCCGCAGTATCCGCAGGTGAAGAGCTTGGTGAACGCAAACTCCTTATTTTCGCGCACGATATTGTCGCGTGTTAGTTGTGCTTGTGCCTTTTCCCACAGCTCCTGCGTAATGAGTGGCGTGTGTTTGCCCTCGTACCAATTATCGCTCTTGCGCGGATATTCGAAGAGTCCGTAGTAGAAACGATTATCGAGGATGCGATAGATACCCGAGAGCGTGAGTGACTTATTACCCCGCGTATAGAAGTTGAGCTTGAACTTCAGCCAGTTGTATACCTGTCTGCCGCTCCATTTCTCATTGGCGACCTTCTCGAAGATCTGTTTGATGACCGGCGCTCGCTGTGGATCCACAATGAGCTCGCATTTCTTGTCCATCCGTTTCTGATTCAGGTACCCGAGTGGCGGATACCCCGGCCATAGCCCCATCTCGCAGCGCGTCCGTAATCCGCGCTTCACATTGATGCCTCGGTTGTCGTTCTCTAGCTTTGCTTGACCACCGAGTATCGTCAGCAGGAATTTCTCATTAGGGTTGTTTGAGAATTTCTGGCTGAACGTGCGTATCTCGTGGAGCTTGCCCGCGTCCATGAGATCGACCATCTTGCCGAGATCACCGGCGTTTCTGCTGATACGATCCGGTGCCCACGTGAGAATGCCGTTGTACTTGCCTTGATTGAGATCGTCGACGATCTCGTTGAAGATCGGGCGCTGGCCGGTTTCCTTTGCCGAGTGACTCTCGCGTTTGATCTCGACCACCTCAAGATTTTCTCGCTCCGCTAATTGCAGCATCTCTTTTACTTGGCTCTCAATCGAGAGCACCTGCCGCTCTTCGCTCTCGGTGCTTTTGCGCGAGTACAGGCAGTACCGCACATGCACTACTTTCACTTCCTGCCGGTTGCCCGCTTGGGGCTTACGCAGCATTACTGTCGTGTTGTCCATATCCCTTGTGATTAGCTGTTACAGCTACAAGGGATGACGCATCTGGGGCAGGAGTCTAGGGCGTCCCGAGATGCTCGGAGTTGATAACTTTTCGCCCAGAAAGCCCTTTAAATCTGGTCTTTTTTGCGATATCGGATAAATATCTAAAGTTTGGATATTGATTTCTTCAATACAGGCTGTACTGTATGAAGAAGTCGACCCAGACTAAGGAGTACGCCTATTTCGTTGAGCGTCTCCACAAAGCACGGCTTGAGGCGGGGTTGACTCAAGTGCAGGTGGCGAAAAAGCTACGCCGCCCGCAATCTCACATATCAAATGTGGAGTCCGGGCAGCAA
>VFSW01015078.1_pt1 | contig 10652 bp, 4 predicted proteins | sample 5358111 | NCBI WGS metagenome assembly VFSW01 (sample SAMN11554181, study PRJNA540505) | mine drainage metagenome | isolation source: sediment from site ElyBrook_90M | place: USA: Ely Copper Mine, Vershire, VT | collected 2017
GCGAGATCGCCCGCACCGTCGCCAGCCCGGCCGAGGTGGACGAGGAAATCCGGCAACTCTTCGCGGCCATCGCCATCTGATTCGGCGGGCCGCGCGCCGCGAGCCTGGAAAAATCCTGTAACATCCGCCCTGGTTTCGCTTTAGAAGCAAAGCGAAGCCCAATCAAATCATGCCTGAAGCGCGAAGCTGTTGCCGCTGCGGGGCCGCTTTGCCGCCGGACGCGCCCGGCGGCCACTGCGTGCCATGCCTGCTGCAACTCGGGCTCATGCCGGACCTGGCTGCGGATCCCGCCGAGCCGGATGCTGCCCCGGTCGCTCCTCCGCTGAACGACGCACCGCCCGGCGTGCAACCCGGCGAGCGCTTCGGCCGTTACAAGCTGCTGCAAAAAATCAGCGAGGGCGGCTGCGGGATTGTTTATATGGCCGAGCAGGAGCAACCGGTGCGGCGCAAGGTGGCCTTGAAGGTGATCAAGCTCGGCATGGACACCCGGCAGGTCATCGCCCGTTTTGAGGCCGAGCGGCAGGCCCTGGCCCTGATGGACCATCCCAACATCGCCAGGATTTTCGACGCGGGCGTAGTCGGCGCCAGCGGTCGGAGGTTAGAAGTTAGAGGGCGGCGAACAGAGGGGGCGGCGACCCTGCTGACTTCTGACCTCTGGCCTCTGTCCTCCGGCTCCGGCCGGCCTTACTTCGTGATGGAGTTGGTCCGCGGCATCAAGATCACCGACTACTGCGACCAGCACCAACTCGACACCGTTCAGCGCCTGGGGTTGTTCATTCAGATTTGCCAGGCTGTTCAGCACGCCCACCAAAAAGGGATTATTCATCGCGACCTCAAACCGTCCAACATCCTGGTCACGGAGAACGATGGCGTGCCGGTGCCCAAGGTGATTGACTTCGGCATCGCCAAGGCGACCACCGACCAGCGGCTGACCGACAAAACCCTGTTCACGGCCTTCGAGCAATTCCTGGGCACCCCCGCCTACATGAGTCCGGAGCAGGCCGCCCTCACGAGCCTGGACATCGACACCCGCAGCGACATCTACAGCCTGGGAGTCTTGCTTTATGAATTGCTCACCGGCCAGACGCCCTTCGACACCAAGACCCTGCTGGCGGCCGGCCTGGATGAGTTGCGGCGGACCATCCGGGAAGAGGAACCGCTGCGACCATCGAAGGTGGTTGAGAGGTTGAGTGAGTTGCGCGTTGAGAGGGCCGGGAAGGCAATCCTCAGCGCTCAACTTAAATTCCTCTCAACGGACTTGGATTGGATCGTGATGAAATGCCTGGAGAAGGACCGGACACGCCGCTACGAAACCGCCAGCGGCCTGGCACGGGACATCCAGCGGTACCTCGACGACGAGCCGGTCGTCGCCTGTCCGCCCAGCAAACGTTACCGCCTTCAGAAATTGGTCCGCCGGAACAAACTGGTCTTTGCCGCCGGCAGTGCCGTGGGCATCACGCTGCTCGTCGGGTTAGGCGTTTCCACCTGGCTGTTCTTGCGGGAGCAGGCCGCTCACCGTCAGGCGAAAGCCGCCGCGCAGGCGCAGGTCTGGGCGCGCCGCGAAGCGCAAGCCGAAGCCGCCAAGAGCCGCGAAGTGGCGCAGTTCCTTAGGAGCCTCCTGACTGGCGTGGGTTCCTCCGTGACTGGGGGCCACGACGCGGCCTGGCTGCGCGAGATTCTGGACAGGGCAGCCGAACGGGTAAGGCAGGATCTCACCAACCAACCGGCTGTCGAAGTCGAGTTGCGCCTGACGCTGGCCGACACTTATCAAGCCATGGGCCTCTATCCCCCAATGGAGCAGATGGCCCGAGCCGCCCTGGAATTGAGCCGCGCGCGCTTGGGACCGGAAAGCCCGGCCGTGGCCGATGCGCTGGAACGACTCAGCACCGCTTTGGTGTGCCAGGGCCATCTGGACCGGGCCGAAATGCTCAGCCGCCAGGCACTGGCCCTGCGACTGAAACTGTTTGGCGACAATCATCCGAGGGTCGCCCGGAGTCTGGCCCACCTTGGCGGACTGCTGGCCGCGCAAGGCCGTGGTGCGGAGTCCGAAGACCTTGAGCGCCAAGCCCTCGCCCTGCGGCGCCGGCTTCTGGGCAACGATGATCCCGAGCTCGTCGAATCGCTCAACAGCCTGGCGTTGGCGCTCTTGCGGCACGGGAAGGTGACCGAAGCCGAAGCAGCCGTGCGCGAGGCCTTGGCAATCACCCAACGGCTTCCGCAGCAGGAGAGCCCCGAGCTGGCGGTGTTGTTGCGCAGTCTGGCCGCGGCACTGGTCAGCCAAGGCCAACTGCCCCAAGCCGAAGTCCTGCTCCGCCAGGCGCTGAGCATGGACACCCGACTCCTGGGAAACACGCACCCCGCCGTGGCCGGTTGCCTGGACAGTTTGGCCGACGTGCTCCTGCTCGAACACAAGCCTGACGCCATCCAGCCCCTGTTTGATGAGCGGCTGACGCTGGCCGTGGCCCGCCAGCCGCGAAGTGCCTATCTCCTGGCTGCCCTCGCGAATGTCCGGGCCCGCCAGGGCCGCTGGCAGGAGGCGGCTGCCAACGCCGCCCAGGCCACCGAATTCGAGCCCGCCGACCACAACCTCTACCACATGCTCACACCGTTGTTGGTGGCCGACGGCAACCTGGAGAGTTACCGCGCCTATTGCCAACGCATCCTCGCGCGCTTCAGGGACACCCAGGATTCCGCAGTCGCCGACCGCATGGCCAAGGACTGCCTGATCCTTCCGTCGTCCGGCGTGGATTTGACGGTCGTTGCGCGATTGGCCGACACTGCCGTCGCCCGGGGCGGCAGTCACGGCAATCCTTTTCTGGCATTCGGCAAGAGTCTGGCCGAGTACCGGCAAGGACACTTCACCGGTGCCATCGCCTGGGCGCGCAAGGCCCTGGCTCACGAAGGAGAGAATCCCCGGCGGGACGTCGGAGCCTACGCCGTGCTGGCCATGGCGCACCACCACCTGGACCAAACAGACCCGGCGCGCGCGGCCCTGGCCAAGAGCGCCCACCTCGCCGCCACGAGATTGGCGCCCCTGGCCAGCGGGGACATCGGCGACGGATGGATCGACTGGATCATCGCTCACGCGCTGCTGAGTGAAGCCACGGCGCTCCTGGACGCCGGCCCGCCGCAGAACCATCCGCCCCCGGTAAGCGGCCAATAGGGCCGTGCGTCTCACCGGCCCAGCGCCCCCTGCCGCCGGGGCGGACGGCCCCGGCTTGGGGCCACCAGGTCCGGGCGCCAAGGCCAGAGCCGTTCGCCGACCGATCGCACATTCTCGCCGATTTCCTGTAACAACTCCCCGCCAAACCTTTTGAATGGGAGTGAAACCGAAAACCAGACCAGTTGAAGATGCAGGACCGGCTACAAAAACCACGGTCACAACCAAAACGCTCGGCGCGCCCGCGCCACAGAAACACGCACATGAAAAAGACGACGGCTTTGAAAGCAAAAACCATGCTGCTTTTGCTGGCGCTCGGCCTGACCGCGGCCACAAACGCGGGCTTCGCCCAGGGCACGACGCTGAGCTATCAAGGTCAGTTGAATTCCCAGGGTGCGCCCGCCAACGGCGCCTACGACCTGACCTTCTCGCTCTGGAATGCCCCCAGCGGCGGCAGCCAGATAGCCAACACGGTGACCAACGTCGGGTTGGCCGCCAGCAACGGCCTCTTCACCGCCAGCCTGGACTTCGGCCCCAACGCGTTCACGCCCGCCGGTGCCTGGCTTGAAATCGGCGTGCGGGCCAGCGGAGGCTCGTCCTTTACCACCTTGAGCCCGCGGCAGCAAATCACGCCCATGCCGTATGCGATTTTCGCAGAAAACGCCAACGCCGCCGGCCTGACCGGCGCTTTGTCCAACGGCCAACTGGCCAATAGCTCCATCACTGTCAACGCTGGCCCGGGCCTCAGCGGAGGCGGCACGGTCCCGCTGGGCGGCACAGTGACGCTGAGCAGCACCGCTACCAGCGCCGATGCGACCAATGCCGTTGTCCTTCGCGACGCCAACGGCGGCTTCTCCGCCAGTTCGGTCACCTTGGATGGGAGTCTCAATTTGCCATTTCCCGCGGTCCTAACCTCTGCCGGCGGCTCGTTGCTGAGCGATGCGGGCAGCCTCTATGTAGGTCTCAGCGGCAGCAATGCCGTCGTCAACACCCTGCCGCTTTTCAATGCCGGCTTTGGCGACTATGCCCTGGCCTATGAAGCCACCTCGAGCAACGCCTCTGGCGCGTTCAACACAGCCCTGGGCGAGTACACCCTCATGCAGAACACCTCTGGTTCCGAGAACGTGGCGGTCGGCGAAGAAGCCCTCTTCCTGAACACCATCGGCTACGACAACACCGCCGTCGGCGCCGAGGCGCTTTACGACAACGCCATCGGCTCCTACAACACCGCCGTCGGTATGCAGGCGCTTGCCGACAACGTCAGCGGCTCGAACAACACCGCGGTTGGCTTCTCCGCGCTTATCAGCAATACCAACGGCGGCTTCAACACGGCCATCGGTGGCGAGGCGCTCTACTCCTCCACCGAGGGCTCCTTTAACACGGCGGCCGGTTTCCAAGCGCTCGCCGACAACATCAGTGGCTCTGAAAGCACCGCCGTTGGCTTTCAGGCGCTTGTCGGCAACACCAGCGGTGGCGATAACACCGCCATTGGCTTTGCCGCCGCTTGGAATGTCACCAGCGGCTCATACAACACTGTACTCGGTGCCGGGGCCTTGCTTCAGAGCACGAGCGGCTCCAACAACACCGCCATGGGCTTCCAGGCCCTGGCCAATGCCACGGACAATGGCAACATTGGGCTGGGTTACATGGCCGGCTTCAATCTCACCGGCGGTGTGTTCAACATCTACATAGGCAACCCGGGAGCGCTCGACGAAAGCGGCGCCATCCGCCTCGGTACTCAGGGCGCGCACACTAACACATACATCGCGGGGATTTACGGCACCACCCTAAGCAATGCCATGCAGGTGTATGTGGATCCCGCCGGCCAACTCGGCGCACTCCCCCCTGTGCCAGGACCGCAGGGTCCGGCGGGTCCGCAGGGACCTACCGGCCCGCAAGGCCCTCAAGGACCAGCGGGACCAGTTGGCCCGGCTGGTGCGACGGGCACCGCCGGTCCGCAAGGCGCTCGGGGCCCCGCCGGACCGGCCGGCCTAAATTGGCGCAACGCCTGGGATGGTTCGGTAAGTTACGCGGTGAACGATGCCGTCTCTTACAACGGCTCGTCCTGGGTGGCCACCCTGGCGAACGGTGATCAGCCGCCGGCAACCGGCAGCCCCTACTGGTCGCTTCTCGCGCAGCAGGGCGCCCAAGGCCCAGCAGGCGCCACCGGAGCGATGGGACCCACTGGCACACCGGGTCCCCAGGGGCCGACCGGCGCGCAGGGCCCGCAGGGACCGATGGGCCCCCCCGGCTCAGTCGGCGCGACAGGTACCACAGGTCCGCAAGGCCCCGCGGGACCAACCGGCGCCACGGGCGCGCCCGGCGCACAAGGACCGCAGGGCCCCGCCGGCCCGCCTGGACTGAACTGGCGGAATGCCTGGGACGGGTCCACTGGCTATGCGGTCAACGATGCCGTTTCCTGGAGCAACTCCTCCTGGGTCGCGATCCACGCGAACAGTGGCCAGGCCCCGGGAATAGGTAGCACCTATTGGTCGGTCCTTGCACTTCAAGGCGCCCAGGGTCCAGTAGGGACGACCGGCGCGGCCGGTGCAGCCGGTCCACAGGGTCCTGCCGGCCCCCAGGGTCCACAGGGACCCACCGGTGCGGCAGGCGCGACTGGAGCACAAGGTCCGCCGGGGCTAACAGGCCCCACCGGCGCTCCCGGGCCGCAAGGACCGCCCGGGTTGACGTGGCAGAATGCGTGGTCAGGCGAGACGGGCTATGCACCTAATGCCGCCGTTTCGTACAACGGTTCCTCCTGGGTCGCCACGCAGGCGAGTCTCGGTCAAACCCCCGGCACAGGCAGTTCCTATTGGTCGTTGCTGGCCCAGGAAGGCGCCCAAGGCCCTGCCGGCCCAGCCGGCACCATTTCCTCCAATTCGGTCACCTCGGCGGATCTTGCGACCGACACCGCCTCGCTGGGCAAAATCACGACCGGGCTAACGGAGGACACCTCCCAGAACTTCTATCTCAATGACCACCCGCTTTACCTCCACGTCACGGGCGATCAAAACCACGCCGTCAGCTATCAGTCTTCTTACGCCGGGAGCTTCGTGAATGGCCCGGTATTGTTCGGCTTCGACGGCGGGGCGCTCGGCGTGAGGAACGGGGGCGATCACCTCGTGCTCCACTGGAGCCTCGGCAATGTGACGATTAACGGCACCGCCTACTGCACCTCGGGCGCCTGGTCCGGCTCCGACGCCCGGTGGAAGAAAAACGTCGAACCGATCAGCGATGCCCTGGAGAAGGTCACTCAGCTCCAAGGCGTGACTTACGACTGGCGCCGCGACGAGTTCCCCGAAAAGCATTTCGACGAGGGGCCCCAAATCGGCTTCATCGCCCAGGACGTCGAGAAGGTCCTGCCCGAGGTGGTGCGCACCGACGCCCAGGGCTACAAGGCCATCGCCTACGGGAAGCTGACCGCCGTCCTCACCGAGGCCGTCAAAGAGCAGCAGACCGAAATCGAGTCCCTGAAGGTCCAAAATGCCCAATTGGAACGGCGGATGGCCGAACTCGGCGCCGTGGTCAACAAACTGCTCGCCAAGTAGCGAAAGGGGAAACCATGAAAAGTCCGAAGTCCGAAGTGTTGAGCCAGAGGCCAGGCGTCAGAGGCCGGCCTCCTGGTATCCGGAAGATTTGCAATTGGAATGCTTCAATTTTCAATTTGCGACCGCTTCTTCTCGGGGCGGTCCTGCTCGCCTGCGGCCAGTCCGCGCTCCACGCGCAGAACTACTCCATCTCGGCGTTCCAGATAACGACCGGCGGGGGGGTGAGCGCCGGCGGCGCTTATTCCGTCGAAGGAGCAGTGACCCACAACCCCGCTGCCGGCCAGCTTGCCGGCGGCCCTTACTCGCTCACCGGCGGCTTCCGGAGCCTCATCTCCGCCGTGCAAACCCCTGGCGCGCCCGTGCTCTACATCAGCCGTTCCGGCAGTATCGTGACGGTGTATTGGCAAAACACGCCGGGCTGGAGTTTGCAGCAGACCAGCAGCCTGACCTTGCCGTCCAACTGGTCGCCCAGCCCTGGTGTGACGGCGAGCAACGGCACGAATTACCTGAGCCTCGCCGCCCCGGCCGGGAACCTGTTTTTCCGGCTGCGCCAGCCGTGAAGGTGGATCAGCAGGCCCTTTACCAAACTATTCAGCGCCGATCCGAGAAAAAGAAGCCAAGTGCTAGGCGCCCCGTGCGCCACAGCGCCACAAACACAGACAACCATGAATACGACAATGATGAAAACGACAGTGAAAGATCCAGTGTTGCCGCGCGTAGGCCGGACGCCAGCCGCGGGCTCCAATCATGGGGCGCGCCGGGCGCACGTCCCAGCTCAGAATGGGCCCCCACGCGCGCGTTGGTGCATCCCAGCGCCACACGCGGCCTGCCGGACCCGGCGGCTGCTGACCGCGGTCGGTTCGCTGGCGTTGGCGGCCCTTGCCCTGAACCTACACGCCCAACCCACGCTTGGCCCCGTAGCATCGATCTTCGTTGACGGCGCCAAGTTGGGCTCTCTGTGCGGCTGCCCCCCAAACTGGAAGCAGGCCTACTGGGACATGGCCTACCCCTCGGTAGTGAACGCTGCATTTTTCGTCGACCCTCCGCCGAATTTCGATTTCGCGGGCCCCTGGGTCAACGCCAGCCCGATAGCGCCGATCTATAATCTGCCGTTGTCGTCGGGCGTGACGTCTCCGAGTCAGAACATGCTCCTCCCGGGCGGCGGTTCGAGCGTGCAGAGCGGGCAGGTTGCCGCCACGCCGGACGGCACCGGCATTCTCGTTGTCGGCCAGAACGTCGTCTATTTGACCATCCCGTGCTACTGGAGCGAGGGGACAGGGTCGTGCCAGCCCTGCCCCGGGGGACTTTCAGGGACTGCTGCCCAGGAAAGTTACGTTCATTTCGATGTCCGGGTCGAAAGCGCAGCCTGGACGGGGAGCGGCTACGACACGACGAGCTGGAGCGGGGTGGCAAGGGCTGGCCTGGACGTCCTGATGCATCCCTACGACAGCCCGGGGACGGACATTCCGCCAGACCTGCGCCCTTTCGATAGCGTGCTCCAATGGAACGGGTCAGCCTGGGACATCACGCCGGCGCCCGATCAGTCGTCGCAGGTGGAACCCGTCGGCCCCCAGCAATTCTCGCCTGGAGAGTGTCTCTTTCTGGTTCGGGTGGCCCTCCCGAATGGGGGGGCATGCTGCGGGTCGGTGTCAGCGCCTCGCTCGTCGGAACGATTGATGGTGACGGCGGCAATGGCAATCCGGATGCGTACTACCCGGACCCGACGTACTTTACGGACATCGACCTTTGGAGGGACACCCAGGGCCTCGGCACCATCCAGCAGCCGCCCGGCGGCGGCCAATATTACGATTACTCTCCTCCATTCACCGTGGTCGGATGGCCGACTTCATGCCTGCCTTACGACTTCCTGCCGGTCTCCATCATTTACAATCCACCCGGAAACAACAGCATGGCCGCCCTGACGGCCGAGCAGTCGTACAGCACGACGTTCTCCTTTACAGTGTCCGGAGTTTCGTCGACAACGACGGCCGACGTCGATGGCAACGCCTTCGACCTTGGCGCCAAGGCCTCGTTTAACGGAGTGCCGTTCGGCGCCCAAGCCAGCTTCCCCAGTGGTTCCACCTCCTTTGGGACGGTCGTCGATGCGACGGCCAACACCACCACGATATCCGCGTCGGCCTTCGTGGACCTCGGTAAGGGAAGCTGCAGTACGGCTTGCACCACCGCTGCGCCTCAAGACGGCATGGGGTGCGGGGGCTCATTTAACTTATGGCCGCTGCCCGATAGCGCGGCCGGGGACAATGTCGGCTCGCCATGGACCAATGCGTTCTGGGGCGACCTCATCGGGGTGGCCCCTTGGCCTATCATAGCCACTTGGCAACCGCCTGCCTCCACCGGCGGCCTCACGCCTTCCGCAGCCCAGCTTATTGGGTTCGTCAGCGGGGGTCAAAAACAGGCGACGCTCTACTACCCAGTCTGGAAGCTTTACTGCGCTGTCCGCAGCGGCTCAACTTGCTTTGATATGCAAAATGTGCTGCAGCTCACATCGGACGAGTGCGCCGAATTGCTCAAAGTCGATCCGTTTTATTCGGGCGGAATGTGGCAGGGGGTGGACCCGACAGTACTCGATTCCAAACGGTTCATCTATGTAGCCCCGCTGACGGGTCCTGACAATGACTTCTGCATGTGCTTCCAGCAGGGGCTGCAAATCAATGGGGAGCAGACGGCCCTGACCAGCACCGGCGGCTCGCAGACTTCAGGACTGCAGGTCAACCTCAGCCTGGCTGGGAGCGGTCTTTCGGGTGGCGGAAGCTCCACGGAGCAGAACACCATTTCAGTCGGCTATCAAGCCCAAGAGACGTCGATGGCTGCGCAGGCCGTCACGGCTTGCGGTAGGATAGAAGACATAACTAAGACAATATATGCCTCTGACGGGACGACGGTCATAGCCAAATACAACGGCGGCTTTCCGCACGTCCTCCACCTTTATTACGATCTTGTGTTCAACAACTTTTTGGTTAGGGACACCAACCAGCCGGCCCCGCCCCTGTACTTTGAGGGGTTCCGTGGGGAAAACCCGCAGGCAGTGGACTGGCCGACATTTTGCGGAGGCGGCCCAGCCCAGTTTTCGGAGGGGACCGTCACAAGCCAGTATTTGACGCCTGGCACTCTATCGGAACTTGAAGGTGAAATAGGGAACGGGATTTTCGGTGGGGCCCCCTCCTCGGGCCCGTCGGGATCGAACCAACCGCCGACGCAATACTGGCTGCCGCCGGGGACGCTTCCGAGCCAGACATGGGGCCGGTGGCGGCCGGGCCATATTCCCCGGGTCCCTCGGCCGTAGCTGCGCGGGTGGCCAGATCAGCCGAACGGGGGGGCCGCGCCGCCGGTGCGAGGATCCTGGTGCCATTGCGGGAGCCTTTGTGACTTACGCGAGACGACCTATGAAAAGACACTATGAAAGGACCGATAATGATCAATACGACGAAAAGCAGATCTAGGGAGCTTGTGGCCGCCGGATCAACTGGAAGTGCCCAGAAAACGGCCGTGGTGCTGAGCAGTGCGACACTTCTTGGGGCCGCACTGTTCCTGTGCGGGTGCAAGAGCGTCAGCGGCGTGGCCCAGGCATTGGAGACGGCGGGCGGGACCTCGGTTTCGCAGACGCCTCCATCCTGGGTCTTTCCGCCGGCGCAGGGACGGCTAGCGGGTGGCGGGCGACGGTGGGCGGCGGCCACAACGTTGCAAGCCGTTGGGGCGCGAGATGCTACCTGGCGGTGCCAGCAACGTAGCCTCAGGGGCCATGAGCTTTGCCGCAGGCCAAGGCGCGCTGGCTACCAACGACCATTCGTTTGTCTGGAGCGATGCCAGTTTCGTCACTTTCTCCACTGCCACGAATCAGTTCGCCGCGCGGGCCAGCGGCGGCGTGGTTTTCTACAGCAGCCCGACGAACAGTTCCGGCGTCTCCCTGGCGCCGGGCAGCGGCT
>VFSW01015079.1_pt1 | contig 10651 bp, 12 predicted proteins | sample 5358111 | NCBI WGS metagenome assembly VFSW01 (sample SAMN11554181, study PRJNA540505) | mine drainage metagenome | isolation source: sediment from site ElyBrook_90M | place: USA: Ely Copper Mine, Vershire, VT | collected 2017
GTCTCGCCCCCGCCTGCGTATAGCGTTTTTCTTGGTTTTTTGGCGGGCGGGGCCGGGGGCCCCTGCCGCCGCGTTTCGGCTCGCTGCAGACCTTGATCGATGCGATTCCAACCGCCACCGATCAAAAGGGAATTCTCGATCTCTCGGCACGCATCGCCGCGGAGAACGGCATGCTGCAGAATGAAAAAATCAAGTTATTGGTGCTCGCCGATGCGCTTCGCGCCGAAGGCGCGGCGGCAAAGCAAGGCGAACGCGAGGCAGCGATCGCCGCACAGGGGCAGTTCGCGACCCGCTTCCGGCCGACTCCGTGAAGCTGGGTCGATCGAGATCCTCATGGGATTTTTCGCGACATTCTGGGCTTGGCTAAACGCCGCGCTCGCCGCCTATATCGGTGACAACACGGCGCGCCTAGCCGCCGCCCTCGAACCGGCAATCGTCACGCTCGGTACCTTGTACGTGATGGCGTGGGGCTATCTTCACCTGACTGGACGGATCGCCGAGCCCTTCCTCGATGGCTTGAAGAGAATCGTGTTGCTCGCGGTGGTGTTCGGCGTTGCGCTGCACCTGTGGTTGTACGACTCGCTGATCGTGGATACGTTCTACCGGGCGCCAGCGGCGCTTGCCTCCATGGTGGTTGGTGCGAGCGACCCTGTAGGGGCGATCGATGCGATTTGGTCGAGTGGTGGTGGAGTCGCGGGCATCCTCTGGACCCACGCCGCGGCCTCCTTCTATGGCGGCATCGGCTTCTATCTGGCGGGCGCGGTCGTCTGGTGTCTGATCGGCATGCTGTGCATCTACGCGATGTTTTTGATCGCGCTGTCGTCGATCGCACTCGCAGTGCTGCTCGCGCTCGGGCCGCTATTCATCGCGCTTGCGTTGTTCGATACGACCCGCCGGTTGTTCACGGCCTGGATCGCCCAGCTCGCCAATTACGGATTGGTCACGATCCTGACGGTGATGGTCGGCGCTTTGTTGCTGCAAATAGTGCAGTCCTATGCCGCGCAGACACTCGCCCTCGGCACGGCGATTCTCACCGTCGATGCGCTCGACATGGTGCTCGTCGCGATGCTCGTGTTCTTGGTGATGCGCCAGATCCTGCCGATCGCAGCGGGCCTTGCCGGCGGCGTCGCGCTCGCCTCGCAGGGTCTCGTGTCGCGGGCGGTTGCCTGGGGACTCGGCCGGCCAGCCCAAGCGGCGGCGATCCTGCGCGAACGCGGCCGGTCGCGGCTCGAGGAGCGACGCAACGGAGAACTCGATCGACCCTTGAAGCCCCGGGAGGACGGATGAAACTGATAGCGATGATATGCGCGATGTTGTTGCTCGGTGCCTGTGCGGCCGATCCAGTGCGCTGCGACGCGCACCTGTCGCCGATTAACCGGCCGCAGCGTACGAGTACTTCCGTGACCAGCGTGCACCGTGGGAGTCGGCGATGACGGCGGTGGTGGCGTCGACGTCGACGGCGGCGATCGACGGCTATTTTGCGGAGGCATCGGCCTGGGATCACGATCGAGTCCAGAGCGCGCGCCGCAGCGTGCGCATTGCATGGCGGGTCGCGGCTGCCGGCTGGCTCTGCGCTGTCCTGAGCGGTCTCGCGCTGGTCGCGTTGATGCCCCTGAAGCGGGTCGAACCGTTCGTAATCCGGGTCGACCGCGCGACCGGCGTCGTTGACGTCGTTCCGGTCTACACGGGGCGGGCGACCGAGTCGGCGGCGGTGACGCGCTATTTTTTGATGCGTTACGTGACACTTTGCGAGCGCTTCAACTTCGCGACCGCAGCGAGCGATTACGAGGAATGCGGTGCGTTTCAGACTGCGAAGGAGAATCAGGCCTGGTATGCGCGCTGGACCCGCTCGAACCCCGCATCGCCGCTCAACGTGCATCGGGACGGCAGTAGCGTGGTGGTCCGGATCGAGTCGATCAGCTTTTTGCATCCGGTCGGTGGGCCGGCGCACATGGCGCAAGTGCGTTATGTGCGTTCGACGCGCGACGCGGACGGTGCCACAGAGCGCAGCGCGCACTTCATTGCGACGGTTCGATATACCTACGGCCCGCCGTCGTCGGATCCGCAGATCCGGCGCTTCGACCCGCTCGGCTTCAAGATCCTCGACTTTCAGGCGGATGCCGAGGTGCTGGGGCGGACCGAGGCCGTGCCCGTGGCCGCAGGGCGCGGGGCCGCGCGATGAGCGCCCGAGCGCTCGCGATGCTCGTGCTGCCTGCGCTGCTCGCGGCGCAGTTCGTTCGCGCCGAGACGGTTCCGGCGCCCGGCGCGGAGGACAGCCGGGTGCGCATCGCGACCTACGATTCGAAGCAGGTCTACCGTTTGCACGGCTTCATCGGCTACCAGATCGATTTGCAGTTCGCGCCGGATGAACGCTTCGTGGGCCTCGGCGCCGGCGATGTCGAGGGCCTTTCCTTTGCGGCCAAGCGTAACCATCTCTTTTTGAAACCGAAGGCGGACAAAGTTTCCACCAACATTACGGTGTTGACGACGCGGCGAACCTATCAGTTCAGCTATACCACCGCGAAACTGCAACCCTCGACCGATCGGAATGAGGTCATCTACGCACTGCGATTCCACTACCCGCCGGTGCGTCGACCGGGTGAAGCGGCCGCGCGCCGACTCGACCGGCAACTGCGCGAGGGCTCGCGTCGACGGCCGCGCAATCAGGACTATTGGTACTGTGGGGCACCGAGTCTGAAGCCGGTGTCCGCGTGGGACGATGGTGTTCAGACGCGGCTGCGATTCGCCGCGCACGCGGCGATGCCCGCGATTTGTGTCCGCACGGGGTACGGCAGGTATTCGCTGTTTAACTTCAGCTTCGCCGGCTACGTGGTTTTCGTGCAGGGGGTTGGGGGCGGCTTGGTGGTGCGGCGCGGGGCTCTGCGCGGTTGCATCGTCAACCGCGGGTTCCACGGCAATGGGGCGCGGCTTCGCTCCGGGACCATTGCCCCGGATGTGCGTCGCGTGACGCGCGGTCGGCTGCGATGAAGAGTGTCGGCGCCGACGAGGTGGCAGGCGAGCGGGCGGCGGCGCTCGTGCATCGTATGCGCGGGCTGCAGTCCCAACTCGGCAACCTCCTCGCGTTGGGCTTGATGATCGGGCTCGGTGGCGCCGCATTGAGCGCCTATTACCTACACGTCTGGCACGATCGGGGTACGCCGTCCGCGGCCCCTCGGCGGCGCGGCTCCACGACACGGCAGGGTCCGCCGCTGCCGGCGCTCGGACCGATCGGCCCGCCCGCGCCCGCGGCCCCACCGACACCGGCGCCACTGACTGCGCAGGCGCCGAGCGCTCCCGCGCCGGTGCCGATTCTCGAGCCGCCGGCACCGCTCGGCCGTGCCCCCGCGCCGTCCATCAATAATGGGCCGCCGCCTAAAACGCCCGCGCAGCGGCGGCGGCAACGCCGCTTGTCGGGTCCGGCCTTTGTCGGTGCATCGGCGACGGCAACGGCAACGGCGGCGGCAGGCTCGTCCGATGCGGATCGACCGACGGGTATCGCGGCCCCGGATGCCTTGCAAGCGCTGCTGCAGCCGACCGTCACCACACCGGTGCGGGCGCGTCGCCTTCCGACGATGCGCCTGCTCCTGCCGAAGGGCGCGTTCATCGACTGCACGCTCGAGACGGCGATCGACTCGACCTTGCCCGGTCTCACGACCTGCATAACCGCGACCGACACCTTTGGCGCGGACGGCGAGGTCGTCCTGCTCGAACGCGGCACAAAACTGGTCGGCGAGGTTCGCGGACAGGTGCGCCAGGGCATGGCGCGAATTTTCGTACTCTGGACGGAGGCGCGTACCCCCGATGGAATCGTCGTGCCGCTCGACTCGCCGGGTACCGACGAACTCGGTCGAGCGGGCCTGCCGGGACGGGTGAATCATCACTTCTGGCAACGCTTCGGCGCCGCCATGCTGGTGTCGATCATCGATGCCGGAGCGCAGGCGGGCGTGCAGGCGGCCAACAACGGCGGTGGCACGGTCATCGTCAACCCGTCGGCGGGCGAGAACGTGATGACCGAGGCGCTGCGCGGCACCATCGATATTCCCCCGACCATCATTGAGCGCCAGGGCGCTCGGATCCAAGTGCTGGTGGCGCGCGATCTGGATTTTCGCGCGGTCTACGCGCTGCGCGTCGCGGCCGCGAGGCCGCGGCCGTGAGCGCCGAGGAATCGGCGCTGGCGCTTACCTTGCAGCCGCTGCGGCGCCTGCTCGGCGACCCGCAGGTGATGGAACTGTGCATCAACCGGCCGGGTGAAGCCTACATCGAGACCGCCGCCGGCTGGCACCGCGAAGTGCTGGCGTTCGCCGACTTCGACTGGTGCTGGCGGCTCGCCAAGCTTACCGCGAACGCCACTCAACAAAGGATCGACGAGACTTCGCCGCTGCTGTCGGCTTCACTGCCGGGCGGCGAGCGCATCCAGGTCGTGATGCCTCCGGCGACCACGCCCGGTTGCGTCGCGATGGCGGTCCGCCGGCCGGCCGGAAGCACCTGGTCGATCGGTGAGCTGGCGCAACGCGGCATCTTTCGCGACACCTCGTCCCCGGGCGACGTGCACCTGCAGGAAGAGGCGGACCTGCAGCGCCTGCTGGCCGAGCGCCGTTATGAGGATTTCATGCGTCTTGCGGTGCTCGCTCGCAAGAACATCCTGGTCTCCGGCCCGACCGGGTCCGGGAAGACCACCTGGACGAAGGCGTTGATCCGGGAGATACCGGGCGAGGAACGCCTGATCACGATCGAAGACACCCAGGAGCTGCTGCTCGATCGTCACCCGAATCACGTGCGGCTGTATTACTCGAAGGATGACCAAGGTCTTGCGCGCGTCACGCCGAAGCAGCTGCTCGAGTGCTGTCTGCGGATGAAGCCGGATCGGATCCTGCTCGCCGAACTGCGCTCCGAGGAGGCATTCGATTATCTGCGCAACGTCAATTCCGGCCACCCCGGTTCGATCACGAGCGTGCACGCATCGAGCGCCGAGATGGCCTTCGAGCAACTGGTGTTGCTCGTCAAGCAAAATCCCGGCGGCCGCTCGCTCGCGCGGCGCGACATCCACACGCTGTTGCGCTTGTCGATCGACGTGGTGATCCAATTCGGGGTCGACGGTCACCGTCGATTCATTCGCGAGATTTGGTACGAACCGCGCAAGCGCCGTGGCGTCGGCCGCGAACGGACGGCAGGACCATGACACTCGAGGCCTTGATGCACGGCACGCCCGGACTCATAACCGCCTACGCGGCCGTGCAGGCACCGATGTTCGCGGGCCTTGCACGCGGCCGGGCGGAGCTCGGGAAATATTTGAGATCGCCGCTTCCCGCCGCCGCCCTGACCGTCGGCATCGGCGCCGCGTTCTCGCTGCTCGAGCCCTGGCTGCATGCGGCCGCCGCGACCTGGGGGGCGCTGGTGCCGTTCACGCTCGGCACCGTGTCGAGCGCGGCGGTGGGGTACATCGCCGGTCGTCTCATCGCCGCGAAGGAGCCCGCCGACAGCACCCTGCGGCGTGGCGCTCTGGTGGATGAGGCGCACGTCAGCCGGCGCCGCGCCGTGTCCGCGAGTGCGGCGGCGGTGCGGCTCGCCGGTCTCGAGGTGCCGGCCGTCGACGAGGCCAAACATTTCAAACTCATCGGTACGACCGGCACCGGCAAGTCGACCGCGATCCGCGAATTGATCGACGGTGCCCTGCGCCGCGGCGACCGGGCGGTGATCGCCGATCCGGACGGTGGCTACACGGCGCGTTTTTTCAATACTGAGCGCGGCGACCGGATCCTCAATCCCTTCGACCCGCGCTCGATGCGCTGGGATCTGTTCGCCGAGATCGATAATGTCTACGACGTCGATCAGCTGGCACGTTCATTGATCCCGGATCATGGCGGCTCGGATCGGATCTGGGCCGAGTACGCGCGCACCTTCTTCACCGCGGTGACGACCCAGGTTCGGGAGGCGGGCGTCCGCGAGGTCGGCGAACTATACCGTCTGCTGGTCATCGCCGATGCCGCGGAGCTGCGCGTGTTGGTCCACGGAACACCAGCGCAACCCTTCCTCGACGAGCACAACGCGAAGATGTTCGACTCCATCCGCTCGGTGACCGGCGCGGCCGTCGGCCCCTTGCAACACGTGGCCGCACAACAGGCGGCGCCGTTCTCGATTCGGCACTGGATCGCCGAGGATCAGCCAGGCGTGCTGTTCATGCCCTACAAGGCCGGTCAGATCGCCGCTCTGCGCACGACGATCTCGGCGTGGATGCGACTTGGGATCTTCGAGGCGATGAACCGCGACGAGGCGCCCGCCGCGTCCGGGCGCGCCGTGCGCCGTGCCCTCTGGTTCGTCGTCGATGAGCTCGATGCGCTCGGTCAGATCGATGGGCTGAAGGATGCGCTCGCGCGCCTGCGAAAATTCGATGCGCGCTGCGTGCTCGGCTTTCAGTCGATCGCGCAGGTCTCCAGTCTCTATGGTGCCGGAGATGCACAGACGATCGTCGAAAATTGCGGCAACACACTCATTTTGCGTTGCTCGGCGAGCGAGGGGGGCGGCACCGCGAGGTTCGCCTCGCAGCTCGTCGGCGAGCGTGAGGTGCGGCGCAGCGCGATTTCGCGAAGCTGGCGGGCAACCGAATTCTTCGCTTCGACGACCCGCAGCGAGCACCTGAGCATCGAGCCCGCGCTGTTGCCCTCGCAGATCGAGCAGTTGCCGGACCTCGCCGGCTATCTGAAACACGCCTCCGGACCCGTGTGGCGCTGGGTCACACTCGCCACGACGGCGCCCGCACAGCCGGCCCGAGGCGCCGACGCCGGGGGTCTCGCTCGTGAGTGATCCTGCGGCAACACTCGACCCGGACACCATGCGCTGCGGGTTGCTGCTCGAAAGCGCCCAACTGCAACAGCGTGCGGCCGCCGAAGGTCTCGAGCGCCTGCAGGCACATACCCGCGACCTCGATGCGATCGTGCGCGACGAAATTCGGCGCACCCTGATCGATGAATTGAAGGGCCTCTCCGCCGAGGTGACGGCGGCGGTCGCGAGTCTGCGTGCCGCGCGGCGCTCGCTGCATTTGCGCCTTGGGGTCGGCGCTGTCGGCCTCGGCGTTGCCGCCGCGACGGCGCCGTTGGTCCTCGCCTGGTGGCTGTTGCCGTCGGCGAGCCAGGTTGCCGCGCTGCGAGCTGAACGAGACGCGCTGCGACGAAACATTGCCACGCTGAGCCTGCACGGCGGGCGCATCGACTGGCGTGTATGCGGGGCTGCACGGCGCTTGTGCGTGCGTATCGCGCACGGCTCGCCGGCGTTCGGTCCGCACGCCGATTATCGGCTCGTCGTGGAGCGGTGAGATGCTGAGCTCGATCGCGCTCATGCCCCACGCGGTGCCGCGGCGCTGGGAGTCGGTCGCGCTCGCCCTCGCGGCATTGCCCTGGATCGCGGCGGCCGCAGCGCGTCTTCGGGGCCGCGTGCGCGACGGGGAGGTTCACCGTCGCGGGGTCGAGATCGTTCCACTGCGCACTTTCCCCCGCTGGATCGCGCACGCGCCGCTGCGCCCGGGTCGCGTTACGCTTGCCGGCATCGAACTCGCGCCGCTCGACGAGGTCAAGCATTTCAAGGTCCTTGGCACGACCGGCACCGGAAAATCCACCGCGATCCGCGAACTGCTGCAGGGCGCACTCGCGCGCGGCGATCGCGCACTGATTGCCGATCCGGATGGCGGTTACGCGGCGCGATTCCACGCCGCCCGGCGCGGTGATCTGATCCTCAATCCGTTCGAACCTGATTCGGTGCGCTGGGACTGGCGTGCCGAGGTCGCGAACCGTTACGACGTCGAACTGCTTGCCGGCGCGCTGATCCCGTCCTCGCCGGATGCCGCCGGCGAGGAGTGGCGCGGTTATGCGCGCACCTTGCTCGCGGCGATCGTGCGCCGTTGCTGCGAGTCCCCGGGTGGCGGCGACCACGAACTCTGGCGGTTGCTCGCGACCGCCTCGACCGAGGAGTTGCGACCGCTGCTCGCCGGTACGCCGGCGCAACCGTTCCTGGAGCCCGAAAATGCACGAATGTTCGGTTCGATCCGTGCGGTCGCCAACTCCTGCATTGCCGCGTTTGAATATCTTCGCGATCAACGCGCACGGGCCTTCTCGGTGCGTGGCTGGGTGCGCGATCCGGCTGCGTCGGGCGTGCTGTTCATTCCGTACAAAGCCGGCCAGATCGCGGCGCTGCGCTCGGTGATCGCCGCCTGGCTGCGGCTCGCCATCTTCGAGGCCATGAGCGGGGTGGAGGGTCGCGACCAACGGCTCTGGTTCGTCATCGATGAACTCGATGCGCTGGGCGCCATCGAGGGACTGAAGGACGCGCTCGCGCGCCTGCGCAAGTTCGGCGGCCGCTGCGTGTTGGGCTTTCAGTCGATTGCCCAGGTTTCGTCGACGTATGGGGCCGGTATGGCGCAGACGATCGTCGAGAATTGCGGCAACACCCTCATCCTTCGCTGTGCCGGCAGCGAGCACGGTGGCACCTCGGCGTTCGCCTCGAAGCTGATCGGTGAACGTGAAGTGCGCCGGCGCCAGACCGCGCACAACCGCGATCATGGCGGCTTCTTCCACACCGGCGAGGCGCGCCGTTCGACGAACGTCAGCGAACAGAGCGTCGTCGAGACCGCAGTGCTGCCCTCGGAGATCGAACGACTGGCGGATTTTCACGGCTATCTGAAGTTCGCATCGAGGCCGCAGTGGCGTGAGGTGAAACTGCGATGCAAGAGCCGCCTCTGATCGGCCCGGTCAACGTGCGGGCGCCGCGCTACTGGGTCGCGCGCACGGATTGCCGGTGTTCGCGCTGCGCACGCGAGACGCCGGTAATCGCGGTTGCGCTCGATGCGACGCACGAGGTGTGGATCGAGACCGAGGGCGCCGCTCACGGCAGCGGCCTCCGGCAGCCGGCCTTACTGTGTGCCGAACTCTTTTACATCGAGTACCTGCCGCTCGCGGTGCGCCGTGGTCTGCAGGCGCACTCGCCGCTGTACCGTTATGCGCACAATCGCCGCACCGACGGCTCGTACTGGATCAACCACTGCGCGCACTGCGGCAGCGCACAGGAGGACGAGTCCCTGCATGGCGAGCCGGACGTCGCCTTCATGCCGCTATCCGCGGCGGCTGCGTCGCGAATCGAGTGGCGGGCAGTCGACGAGCCGTTCGCGGCCTGGGCGGGCGGCTACAGCGCCGATCCGCCGCTCCTTTCGATTCCCTCAGTGGCCGCGGCGATGCCGCGTTGAGGTGCGCCGATGGCGGTGTTCTTCCTGTACATGAAGACCTTCGGCCGCGCCAACGGCAGCAGCGCAGTCAGCGCAGCGGCCTATCGGGCCGGCGAGCGGCTGCGCGACGAACGCACCGGCAGGATCTACGATGAGACCACGCGTCCGGGCGTCCTGCACAAGGAGATTCTGCTGCCCGGGAAATTCACCGACTCGCACCTCGGCTGGGCCCAGGATCGGGCGGGCCTGTGGAATGCGGCGGAAGCGGCCGAGCCACGCAAGAACGCGCGCGTCGCACGGGAATTCCTGCTTGCCCTGCCCGCCGAACTGAACGCCGAACAGCGCCTCGGCCTGACGCGCCGATTTGCACAGGATCTCGCCGACCGGTACGGCTTTGCGATCGACGTCGCGATTCATGCGCCGCGCACCGACCCGCGCAACCATCACGCGCATCTGCTCGCCACCACCCGCGAACTCGGCATCGACGGCTTCGGTGCGAAAACCGCGCTCGAAATCAACGATGCGCAGCGCCAGGCGCGCGGACTCGAGCCGTTCTTTCGCGAAGTAAGCGTGCTGCGTGAGCGCTGGGCGGATGCAACCAACGCGGCGCTCACGGCGGCCAAGCTTGCGGTGCGGGTCGATCATCGCAGCCTCGAAGCCCAGGGCATCGATCGGGAGCCACAGCCGCGTTTGCCGCGTGCCGTCTGGGAGATCGAGCTGCGCGGCGAGCGCAGCTTCCTGGCCGAGCGGCTGCGCACCGAGCACGAGGAGCGCGTCGCCGCGCGGCAGGCGCGCGCGGCGCCGAGCCGCGAGCCGCAGAGCCTCGATGAAGTCCGTCGACGGGCGCGCGAGGCGTGGCTCGAGATGCGCCGCGGCGCGCCGGTGGAGCGGCGCATCGAGTCCGGGCTGGATATCGATGAAGATCTCGGTCGTTGATTTGGCCCACCAGGTGGCGGTGCTGCCGTTCGCGGCCTGCTATGTCTACTCGCCGGTCGGTGCCGACCGGGCGTCGCGCCGGTCCCGACGCTTTTGTGCCGCCGTCAAAGGCGCCGGTGCGGCGCGCATCGCCTGCAGTGCGGCACTCGTGCGCGTGCTAGCTGCTGAGCGGCCGGCGTTTGCGCAATGGTTCGAACCGACGGCGGTGCTCGTGCCGGTCCCGGCGAGCGTGCGGTCCGGCTCGTCTGCGGTGTGGGCGGCCGGGGAAATCGCCGCTGCGCTCGCGCACGCGGGCCTCGGCGCCGGTTCCCAACCGATCCTGCAACGCTCGACGGCGGTGCGAAAGTCGGCGACCGCGCCGGCCGGCGGTCGACCGACGATCGCCGAGCACTACGAGTCGTTCGCCGTCACCGCCCGGGCCGATGGCAGCGAGTGCTTCGTGTTGATCGATGATGTGATCACGCGCGGCCGAACGCTGTTCGCCGCCGCCTGCGCCTTGCGCGCGGC